>Ga0164243_10010873_pt1 | contig 13038 bp, 25 predicted proteins | sample OricompcompostOP_FD_108781 | JGI IMG/M metagenome (GOLD analysis project Ga0164243, IMG submission 108781) | Organic Plus compost microbial communities from Emeryville, California, USA - Original compost - Organic plus compost (OP) | ecosystem: Engineered > Solid waste > Mixed feedstock >... | reverse complement strand
TCGTCTTCGTCTTCGTGTTCGTGTTCAACCGGTGCTGAGATCATTGTATCAAAAGATCTCACTTTGTGGTTGCACCTAGCAACGGCACCTCACGATGGAACGTAGGCAGCCGTGACAGCGGATCGTGTACCCGTCACCGTCGTAGGCCCCCATGTATGTTCGCCACTTACCACAGCGGCAGTGTGGCAGCGCATCACGTCGTGTGAGCTCCCTGACGAGCTCATCCGTGGGAACGTCCGAGAGATCACGCATCGTCACGGGTCGTTACGCGGCGCATCGTCACGTGCCGGCCACACGTCATCTGGAACCCACAGCATTCCGGCGCCCTCATCCGGGTCGACGCGACCGCGCACGATCTTCTTAGCTCGCGCGGCCAGGTCACGTTCTCCTGATCGCATCATCCCCACGGAGCTTGGTAGCGGCGCGCCCTGACGCGCCTTCATGCTGGGATGTCCTGGCCGGTGCGGCCCGAGACCCGCCCAGCGGTAGGCGCACGTCTTGTTGCCCCACCCGTCCACCCACCGGTGAAACCGGCCACGCTTTCTGATGGGCCGCGTGCACCCGAGGCAGACACGCACCTTGTCGATCTTCACGCCTCGCCGTCCATCATCGCGTTGTGCTCCTGGATCTTGTCGCAGGTGTCTCCGCGCACCAGGCTGTCCCGACCGCAGGTGAGACACCGTGATGCGTACCCGTCGTACGTCCTGAGGGTGTGTCCCGCGTAGGCGACGATTCCGATGCCGCCGTCGTTAGCCTCCTGTGCGGCCTTCCGGGCCTGCTCTCCCAGTACGACGAGCTTTCCCATCTGCTTCCCGAACACCCAGACGACGTTCCCCATCAGCCGTTCACTCCCATCTCGCCCTCAAAGGTCGCGTCTGGTGTGAACTCCTCCCAGCGGTGACCGTTGTACCGCAGGAACGCGCGCGGTTCCGCGACCATCACCTTCATGCCGACGTACCACCTGTCGCGCATGTCCTTGAGCGCCCGGTCGTTCTCGACAACGATCATGCGTCACCGCCTCTAGATGGGCTCATCGAACGCCGGACCACGAAACCCGGCGTTGTCGTCACCTAGCGTGACCGTGCCTTGGTCCCGCATGTCGGCGCGTAGGACCTGGACGTGCATCTCACGCAGCGACTCCAGGTTGAGTGGGTCGTTCATGTGGATGGCCGGGTTGTCGAGTGCGTACGACAGTGCCAGGTCCAGCAGGCGCATCTTACTTGTCATCTCTTGTCTCCCTTGTCTCCCGTGTCTACCGCTTCCCGGAGCTGGTACTCGCGGATGATGTTCGTCACGATCTCCTGTGACGTCATTGGGCCGTCCAGTTTCGCGCAGTACTCCCGCACCAGGTGCAGTGCGCGCGTGTACGAGATGCCAAGCGCCACGACGAGGGCCTTGGCGCGGGTGTCCTTACTCACTGTGTATCGCTCCCGTCACTTGTCATCGTCGCTGTCATCACTAATCGTCACTGCTGATCACCGCTGATCATCACTGATCCGTCGTGGAGTCATTTTATCAGGATCATATCCGCGCTCTGCCTCATCGGCAAGCTGCGAGCAGGTGACGCCGAAGACGAATTCCTCGCATCCCTCACACCCGTTGTGCACGTTCATGCCCCACGGTTGATCGCAGTCCGGGCACGTGGACAGCTCGCTCATCACCAGCCGCCGTCTGGTCGTACGTTGTATGACTCCAGTGTCTCCTTCATCTCCGTCATGAGCACGGTGACGGTTTCGCCGAGACTCTCGCGCGGATCCGTGCGCCGGAGCGCGTTGGGGAACTCCCGTCGGAGAAACTCCGCAATGACCGTTAGGTCACGCTTGTCTGCGAGCATCTCTCCTCACTCCTCGCCGGCATCAGTCACGTCAGTCACGTCAGTCACGTCAGTCACATCAGCCACGGTACGTGCCGTCCCACCCGGGCACGAACCACTCGGCTACCTGCTGCCAGCGGGCGCGCTTCTGGTCACGCAACTCCTGGTCCATCTCCGCGACGGTCTTGAAGCGCTGCTGTGCCATGTACGCGAAAAAGTGCCGCTCGTCGTCCGTCAGGAATTCCACGCCCCGGCTTCCGCAGACGGCACACGTCGGCGTGCCGTCCTCGGTCTTCTCCGTGAACACCTCGTCTACGACGTGCACGCCGAGCTTCTCTAGCGTGCCGTCCAGTGTTGTGACGATCACGTTCATGGGAATGTCCGCGATGCCCTTGTCGCGGAGGCGCTCCACGGTTTGCACGATGAGGTGCCGTCGCTCCTCGGTTGAGATGACGGAGCGCTCTGGCTTGATCATGACCTGTGCGTCGTTCTCACCAGGTGCCGTCATCATCTTCCTCCCAGCGGGCGAGCTCACGCTTCAGCTTGTATCGTATCTGACGTTTGCTTGCCGTGCGCGTCGTGCAGTCTGGACCGGCAGAACGACGGCAGTACGGGCACCACGCACGCGCGTACCGTCCGGGCATCCGTGCCGTCGCTCCCACTAGTCACCGTCCTCGGTTCGCCGGCGCTCGGCGTTCCGCCCAGAACATCACGCCCGGCGCGCCTCGTAGGTCATCATACGCCCAGCGGCGCTCCCCGTACCAGAACCCATCACGCCACCAGCCTGGCACCGGTGCCGGATCGGCCGCAACGGCCATGTCGTACCAGTACCGGCACATCTCCACCGCGAGCTCGCGTGCCCGCTCGACGTCCAGCGTTCCGAGCACGATCACGCCACAGTCCTCGTCGTACCCGTCGTTTTCCCAGGCGTGCGCGTACAGCAGCTTCCGACGCGGCCGGTACAGCTTCCCGTTGGGCCGTGTCAGTGTCTCCGTCCGAGCGACCATCACTTATCCTCCCAGCCCTCCGCACCACACTGTGTGCACTCCCACTGGATGCCGTTGTCGTCTTCGTACGTGATGCGCACGCCACGGTGCTCCGGGTAGCCGTCACAGATGTCACCCATGCCGTCATCCGTGCCGTCGTCCACGGACCAGAGCTGCGCCTCATCGTGATCATTCATCAGTCATCACTATCTCGCTCATCACACATTGTCCGTTGGCGGCGGATCGAACGACACAACGACGGTGCCCACGATGTCGTTTTGCCCGTCCGCGAGGATGCGCTGCTTGAGCTCGTTCACCGCGTTCTCGATCTGGATCGCGCCTGTGACGGGATCCGGGTCGTACTCGTAGCCCGTGTTCACCGTCACCGTGACGTGAATCGTCCTCATCGTGCCGGCATCTCTCTGTCCCAGTTGACCCGCTCCGGCAGACCGGACGTGCTCCCGTAGCAGTTGTACGACCACGTGCGTTCAGGCAGGTGAACGATCTTCGCTCCCGCCTCCACGCAGCCGATGATGAACCGCCAGTCCTCGTTTCCCACGAGATCGCCATCCTCCGGCGGGGTGAAGCCGACGGCCTGTGCGAGCTCGGTCTTGACCATGACGTTCATCGTGGTGTGATGCGGGTTCGCCGGGTCAAACTCCTTGCCGAAGTTGCCCAGTGGGTCGTAGCCACCCTCACGCCCGGCGCAGTTCACGCCCAGGTCGAAGTACGAATATACGTAATCGGCGCCCGTCTCCTCCGCCTTCCAGAGTAGACGCGCCAGATGTTGCGGGTACCAGTGATCGTCATCGTCCAGGAACGCGACCCACTCGGTGTGCGCGTTTTCCAGTGCCCGTCCACGGGTGTGCCACGCTCCTCGCCGCTCCGTGTCCACCGCGATGCTGATGGCCGTCACGGGGTGGGTTTGCATGATGACGCTCTGGAGCGCCTTCGGCAGTGATGTTCTCATTCGCGGTGCGATCGTGGGGATGACCGCGGTCACATCAGTCCTCATCCACGTCTACCAACTCGCTATTCACGGGGCAGTCCGTCATACTGTCTTTAGCACCATTGCACACCCATGCGTATGGTGACGACATTTCAATGATCTCATGGCCTGTCTCGGCTTCGTGCCGTCGCGCTGCTACTTGAAGAAGTCGTTCCGCTTGCTGTTCTTGCTCACTTGTCATCTGAGCCTACTTTCGTCACTCATCGTCCCAGCGCGCGGTGCTGTCCACAACCGGCCCGTCCATGTCCGCCTTCCGCTCCAGGGCCGTGCCGAGCTGCTCCTCCTGGTCGATCATGAGCAACTCGTTACGCATAATCGACCGCATGCGCATCTCCAGCTCCGGCGTGATCTCACCCTCTAGCCCGTCAATGACCGCGTTGAGCACGCGTGCCATCCGCTGGGCCTCCGCCTCGACCTTCTCCACCTGCCACGCCGCGATTCCCGCGTCAATGGCCATCTTGGAGGTCTTCGTCAGCCGGTCGTGCCACAGCGCGGATTGCTCAACCCACCACGACAGGTCCCGGAACTCTCCGACACCCAGCGGCTCACCCGTGTCTGGGTGCACGAGGATGCCGTCCTCCGACCGGACGACCCGTCCCTCCAGCTCCAGGTCGTTTGACGCCGTGGAGATGACCATCTCGCAGTACGCCGACTTACCCGCCGCGATGCGGACGGCCTTCAGCAGCGCGTCCCACGGGTTGATGTTCAGCTCCGCTCCGAATGCGTGGGCCATAAGCCAAGCACCTACTCCCCTGCCGTGCCGTTTTGCTCCCCCGTGCGCGACGCACGGTCCGGCTCCTAGGTGTACGGTTCCCTGTCCCGCGTCTCTGGGGCATCGTTGTCCCGCGAGCTTGCCGCGAGTGATTTCGACACCACATTTTGCATGTGTCGCGCGAACGGTACCAGCTCTGCCCGTACCTGTCTCCCGAGCCGTCCCAGCGCCGCTATGACCGCCGCCAGTTCCACCTCTGACCCAGGCGACCGCGGGATCATCGGTTCGCGGTATGTCAGTCCGCGTGAGCTCGTCACCGTCTCCACCCAGCGGCGTGGTGCCCCGGTGCACTCCCACGGATCCGATTGATCCGAGCCGTCGCTTGCCACCGGGTCCAGTCTCCGTCCCGGTTCTCCCGGGCGTGGCATGCGTGTCATTTTCGGCATTATCTTCTCCGTCGCTGTCTTCTCCGTCGCTGTCATCACTCAACCGCCGCCGCCGCTTGCGGTCATCCCTCAGCTTCTCGCCGTCTGTGTCTGCCAGATCGCACGTGCCGTCGCTCGGCGCTCCGCGTTGACACCCGTCGCCGGCGGTACCACGCGGTCTGGCTCCGTCGCGAAGTCCACCCGCTGGCACATCGTCTCCGGCAACGGCAGCGGTGTCACCGGCGCTCGGTACGTCATGCCGCGCGAGCTCGTCGTCAGCTCCAGCAGCGTGACCTCGTGCGCGTTCTTGCGCACGACCGACACCGTCTCCCGGTGTGCTCCCCGCTGACGCGCCATCTCGCCTAACGCCCTGATCAGTCGACCGTCCATCGCTTTGTCTCCGTCGTCTCTCGATCTCTGCGTCCCAGAGCTCTTGTGCCTCGAGGAAGGCAGCGGCCTGCCAGTCCTCGAGGTCACCGGGCCCGTTCACGTCGTCACGCCTTAACCCAGCCCGTGCAGCTTCATCCGGTCGTCGCCGTCGCCGTCTTGCCTGTTCACCCGTGGCCGGTTCTCCCAGCGGGTTCGCGCGTCTGACGCGATCGCGGCGGGTGTGGTGACGGTCGTCATGATCTGCGTCGGTGCGTCCGGGGCAGGCTCACCCGGCAGAGGCGGAACACCCACACGCGGCATGACCCGCGTGACGTCGTTGTCCGTCTCCCTACCCGTCTCCCTACCCGCCGTCACCGGTGCTGGTGCCGGGTCAAGCAGCTTGTGCTCGACGGCCGTGATGACGTCCCGCACGAGCGCGCTCCACGGGTACCTCTCGTTCTCCGTCGTCGTGAACTGCCACAGGCCCTGCTCCTCCGTCATCACCCAGTCGTGCGGGCCGTCGGCGTTGTGCGTGATCTGCTTGATTACGTCGTCTGTCTGTCGGTAGGTGATCACCAGTCGATACGTCATGTGTTTATCCTATCCCATGTTCCCGTGTCGTCAATGTCACTGGACGTTACGACTAAGCTGATACGCGCGATAGTATCATACTTTGTATCACCTAAGTCTCACCTGCCCTCACCTGTCTTCACCGGTGACCCGTGCGTTCATCTGCGCGTCCACCTCACGCCATCGCCGGTCCCACTCGCCCTGCCGTGGTCCCTCCCCGTTCGTGTCCGCGAGCACCTCAGCCCACCGACCTACGCACCTCCAGTCGCAGAACGTCCGGGGCTGCGTTCCGAACGGGTATGACCGTACGGGCTGCGTGACCTTGATGACCACCCAGCCTCGTGGCGCCTCAACCGGTGCCCCGTTCGGTGCCTCTCTCAGCTCTACGTCCCGCTGGCACTCCGGGTTGTCACAGGTCACCGTCATCTTCCTCATTTGCCCTGTCCTGTCCTCTCTTGTCCTGTCTTATTAGCTTTTGCTCTCAACTCGTGCCAGTCCTGCCATGCCGTCGCGTGGACGTACACGACTCGCGGTAGACTCCGCTCACCGTCCGCCTGAATCTCCCAGACGATCTGCCGGGCGTAGTACCTCGTTGGTGTACGACGCCACCCGATCCACTCCTTGTCACCTTGCTGAACCGAGATCTTTGTGCCGTCGTCATCGCGGTAGATCGGCCACCTACCTCGCAGCGACGGCTTCTCGATCGTCTGCCCGTCGAGTGGTCCTCCAAAGTACCTCGCAACCTTGCCCGGATTAATCCGCATGTGCATCTCCTCGAATTAGAACGTATTTATGTTGTAAAATGTAAGCAACTTTCCTCAGATGGGGCGGCTATGGAGATGCTGGAGATCTACTAGGGTTTTGTATTGCGTATGCGACTCTCAGATCTTTAAATACTTACAAGCTTACAATCTTACTCGAATAGCAGTTCTAGCTGGTCTAACACAAGATCAATCACTGTAAGATGTACTTTCAAGCCGCTTTCAGGATCGGGCAGTTTCCTTACAACCGCCCAGGCTCATCATATCATCGTAATTCCTCAATATGATCACGGCAGTCATTGTAACCATGGGCTGTAATCATTTGGGACCCAGATCTCACTCGCAACCTGCGACGATCGATTCATGAACATTGATCACAACCGGGTCACGCACCGGACATACCGCCCAGCACCACGAGCTGACTCTTCAGTGTCCAGCCCACCCAGCGGACACCCGCCGACGTCTTCGACTCCCACCCCAGGTCGTCACGCAGCTTCTGCCCGAACGACTTCAGACCGAGCATGTCCTGCTTGTCGATCTTGTCACCGTACCGCTTGACCCACAGCGAGTACCAGTCGTAGAGCTCCGACGCCTTCGCCATCTGACTGACGGGCGTCCCCTCCGGTGCGGGCAGCAGCGCGTCCATGTCCTTCATCCACTGGAGGAACTCCTCCACGTGGTCCAGTTCGCCGAACGCGTTCATCGTCGCGAGCGCGTACCGCTCCGGGATGTTCGCGACGTCCTCGGTGATCGGGTCACGAGCTCCCGCGACCAGTCGCGCGAGGATCGCCTCCAGACACCGCATGTCGTTGAGGAACCGCTGCTTGACCTTCGGATCTTCCTTCCCGACCTCCAGCGTCCGGTCGAACTTCATCACCAGGATCCGGCGCTTGAGGGCCGTGTCCGCTCCCGGGATCCGTGGCATCTCGTTGGACACGATCAGCGGCGTGAACCGGGGATACGCGTTCACCGTCCCGTCGTAGAGGTTGCGGTACGGGAAGGCGTCGCCTCCCGTCAGCCTCTTGATCTGGTCCCCGTGGAGCGACCACGACTTGGACGCCTCCGTGGCGTACGCCAGTCTGGTGTACATGGCCTTGACGAGGTCGGGCCGTGGCTTGTCGTCCAGGTTGCCGCGGAACACGGACGCGCCGATGGCGCACGCGTACGTTCCGATCACCTTGTGGACGGCGGCGATGAGCTGTGACTTGCCCGATGTCGTGCCGCCGAGGATGATCGGGAACGTGCGTGTCTTGTTGCCCGCGATGAGCGCCCGTCCCAGCACCGCGAACACGAACCGCTGGTCCAGCGGATCCGGGAGGAACGTCTCCAGGTAGTTCTCCAGCTCATCCGAGTATCCCGGCTCCGCGGCCTCCGCCCTGTACGCGACGGTGCACGACCGCGAGTTCAGGTCCGCCGGTGTGGCCTTGCGGATGTTGCCCGTCTTGAGGTCCACGATGCCGTTGAGTACCACGAGATCGGTGTCCACGGAGTCGAACTGCGGTTCCTCCGTCTGTATCTCTGTCTTGGACATCGCCTCCTCGAGGATCCGCCGCCGGTGACCGACTCCCTCCGTCTGAATCGCCCAGCGCATCAACCGGCCGCGCGGGGTGTTCGGGTCATTCGCGTCGCCGTCCAGACGCATCGCCTCCGCGCGGATGTCGCGAATGACTCCCTTGGTGAGGCTGTATGCCGTCAGCGCCTTCGGCGTGTCCGGCTGCCAGTAGCGTCCGTTCCAGACGTACCACCGGTCCAGGTCCTTGACGTACCGGACGATGTCGCCGTACATTCTCACGAACCGGCGACCGTTGCCCGTGTCCGTGGGGAAGGTCTCCTCCGTGAGATCGTTGAGCGCCGCCGCCGTCTCGTATGTATGCGTGAACTCGCCTACTCCCGTACCGGTTCCAACGGCTCCGACACCGCCGACGTCGCCTACGTCACCACCGGATGCTGAGTTGGGTGAGTCTTGTGGAGACTGCGGTTGGGTCAACGTGCCCTCCGAACGATGGTGACGCGACCTTCATTGTGAATGAGGGTGCCGTCGTCTTGTGCCTGCGCCGTCGTGTGTGATGCCGTCGCTGTCTCTGTCGTTGCCATTGTCGTTGTCTCTGTCGTCTGTGTTGCCTGCGTCATCTTCTCGATCCAGTGTTGCGCGACCCGCGGGATCTCAACCGCGTCGGGCTGCACCGTGCGCCACACCCGGTCGAGCTTGTACTGCACGTGGTCCCACGGCATGTAGTACTTGGCGTACGGCGGTTGTGCGACCATCGAGTGCGCGTACTGCACGATGTTAATGGCCTCCGCGTACGACTTGCCGCGTTTCCTCAGTCGGAAGATGAGATCGTTGATGAACTCATCACGGTATCCGCCGGGGCAGCCGGCGCGGAAGAACAACTCGAAGTCATATCCGTCGGCGTGGCCGACCCGCTGTCCCGTCGTCTTACTGTTCCACGCCGTTGACGACCGTCCGCGGCGCTCCGCCAGCCAGGTCAGTAGTTCGGCGGGCGCGTGAGCCGGCAGTCCACGCGTGATCCACACACGTCCCGGCCCCGGCGGCAGCACGACGTACCCGCCGTCTCCCTTGACGTCCGTGCTCGGCAAGATCCGGTTCCGTGACGTGACCACGTCATCATCACCGATCTGATACAGCAGGTGACGTCCGCCCGAACCCGTCTGTGCCACCAGGGTGTTCGGAAGTGTCATGCCCTGGGTGTACGACTCCCAGCCGTCCAGGACGTCCAGGCCCGTCGGCAGTTCGGGATCATCGGTGTGCGCCTCGAAGTCCAGCGCGATAAGCCGGCTAACCCGTCCCGTGGCTACCGCCAGTAGACCGTTCGGGTACCGTTCGAACATTTCACGAATTCGGTCCATGTCCGTCGTGCCGGCGTGTTGCGCATGGCACAGCAGGTGACCGCATTCGCTGAACTTGTGCGTGTAGCCGGCCTCCGCGCAGGTGACGCAGTTCGGGAAGGTGGACTTGTTCTCTCGGACGATGAAAATGCGCCAACCGGCAACCTGCGTGTATCGTTCGGCGGAAGCCAACTTCTCCGCAACTGATGGGATCGCGTCACTTCGTGGTACAGTAGTCATCGATACACGATCTCCTGTTGTGTTAGAGTGGGCACCCCGGCCGGCAAGCAAGGGGTGCCCCACACTTTTTGCGGTTGATCTCGCGCCGCTTAACGTCGCTCGAGGGTACTACCGTATACCAGTTGGATGTGTGGATCATCGTCTGATGTGACACCTCGGGCAGAGTCCGACCGACCGGTTGAATCGGTGGCGAACGACCGTGGACCAGTCACATGATCGGCGTCGAGAAGAGATCAACGGCCACGGACGGCAAAACTGGACATCGGGTACATACTGGTATCTTGTGTCATCTTGGGTACCGGCATCACGCCGTAAGCGCACAGTAGCACTTATCCTGATATATTTGTCACAACACCCCGCGAGTACCGAGAGATGAAGGGACAACCCATGACCACGACACTACCCGAGGTTCGGGAGCACGAACTACTCGGTCGTGATGACGAACCGCTCACAATCCGAGGTCGCCTGCTGGGCTTCGCGACCTCCAAGCGTGACATTCACACCCACCCCCTGGCCTTCGCGAACGTCGACGAGATCAACCTCGCGATTGAGGACTACGAGAACCGCCTGTCCTCGCTCGACAAAAAGACGCTCAACCCCCGGATGCGTGACCAGGCGGTCTCCTCACTGGAGGAGTACCTGTCCGACCTGGAGAACGCGCCGCTTCCGGTCCGCTACGCGACTCCGGGCGAGCGGTGCTCCGCGTGCCGGTGGTTTGAGGTGCGGATCTTCGCCGTTGAGGCGGAGGTGGACACGTCCGGTGAGTGCAACTGCGCCGGCGGTACCGCCGAGTCGAACTACGCGCACGAGCCGCACTGCGGTCTGATCCCCGCGGGCGGCCGGTACCTCGTGCTCACCTACGGCCTGTCCGACGTTCCGGGTGAGGTCGCGAAGCGGCGCACCACGTTCACCGACTCGCCGTTCACCGTCATCGAGACGCTCACCCAGCGGCGCGGTCAGCAGGCGTTCCTGCCGGCCACCTCCGCGCGCGTGCTGGCCGAGGCCGCTCACTTCGACCGGGAGCTCGCCGACGCGTACGTGAATCGTGCCGTGGCTTAAGACTAATCATGCCTAAGCGAGTCTACCGCCTCGGCGTCACCGCCACGCGACACGGCCTGTCCGATTCTCAACGCGACCACGCGGAGCGGACGTTCGTCGACCTACTGACCGAGTGGGATGAGATCGAGTTCCACCACGGCCGATGTGTCGGCGGTGATGAGGAGACACTGCTGATCGCGAAGTCGTTCGGTTCTCGAGTTCGGACCGTGGCGCATCCGGCGATCATCCACCCGAACATGATCTCTCAGGTCACCAGCGACGTCGAACTGCCGGCGAAGCCACCGCTCAAGCGGAACGTCGACATCGTGGACGTGGTGCGCATGCTGCTCGCCTACCCGCATCAGGAGCACGAGGTCATTCGGTCTGGCACGTGGTCGACGATTCGCTACGCGCGCAAGACCATGCGTCTTCACACGGTAGTCCCACCTGCGTAAGTCACGTAAGTATGATATAATCGACTCAGCACCACAATCAAGTGATGGAGTGATGATCATGCCCAACAAGGAAAGCACGGTCGAGTTCCCGTGCCCGGTCGACGGGTACGAGACCAAGTGGGAGCCGGAGTGCCCCACGTACCGCGGCAGCCGCGGCTACTGGATGCGCTGCACTCCGGTGTGTGGCAACGCGTCGCGGTACACCTGCACGAATCCCACGTGCGACTGGGAGTACCTGCACGACGTCAACTGGGACAACCCGAACTACGCCCGTTACCGTGACACGAACGGCGTGAAGCCGGAGTGGCTCGATGACTGAGCACAAGATCAGGCGCTTCAGCGCCGGTGACGTTCTCGACCAGCGGGGCGACCTCGCCGATCACCTCAGCGGTGACGGCAAGGCGACACCACAGAGCAGCGAGATGTTCCGTGACCTGATCACGGGAACGCTCGCCGGTGCCGTGAACTCGACCACCATCGACGCTCAACTCAAGGTGCAGCGTAGTCGCGAGGCGTTCTCTCACGTGCCGGGACTGATCTGGGCGCACCTCAAGTTGGGTGAGGTCTTCCGGGTCTCCGCCGACATGACCGAACTGATCCGTCACGCGGCGGCGTTGCTCGACGACACGGACCGCTGGTCGACGAGTCTCCTGCCGACCGAGGCGGGTTTCGTCAGGTTCGACGCGCCGCTGCCGATTCTCGACGCGCGTGGCAACGAGATGTTGATCCACGTCATCACCTGGGGCCCCGCGGAGCTCAGCATCCCGAACACCAGCGTGAACGAGGAGGCCACGTTCATCACGATGTGGAACGACCTCGACGTTCAGCCCGATCACTACTCGCGTGAGATGTTGCGTGATCACGGTCTTATGTTGCGCAAGATCGCGGGACGGTGGTCGTTCATCGGCGGAGAACTCATCACCGAGGGCCAGCGCATGGGTCCGGCGCTGATCGACCCGAGTACGCTCGGCTCGCGGGACGAGGAAGTCTCGACTCCGTTCACGAACAACCACCGGTTGATCATGGCGATGTGCATGCTGATGGACCAGACGATCGTGGAGAAGTCGGCCGAGCGCCCGAACGTCCACGCACGGCGACGGGCCAAGGAACGTAAGATGTCGCAGTCCGACATCACGGTCGTGACGTTGCGCCGGGCGTACCGCAAGGACAACGGTCCGCAGAGCGTGGCGCGTGAGACGAACCGCGAGTGGCACCACCGTTGGGTGGTTCGCGGCCACTGGCGCTGGGCGCGAGTCGGTCAGGGACGGCGAGAGATCCGTCGCGTGTGGGTCGCCGGCCACGTCAAGGGTCCGGAGGACAAGCCGCTGAAGATCACCAAGAAGGTCTACGACCTCAAGCGGTGAAATCGGACAACTAAGTCAACGAGGTCAATCGGGTCAACCGGGACAATCGGGTCAATCCGGGTATACATGGTGCTATAAGTATGGTATGATAGCATCAGAACCGCATCAAGCGATGAAGTGATGAGGTGACGTCTATGCCATCCATGACCGCAGGCGACTACATGGCCGGCGACTTCAAGCCCGGTGACCGCGTCGTGGTCAAGCCACAGTACCAGGGAAAGACCTACGCCGCCCGCGCCAAGCGGAAGGGCGTGTGGATCGTGGACACGTTCCTCAACGTGAACTGGGTGCTTAAGCGTCCTGACGACTGGGACGGCCCGGCCAGCTACCCGAAGCGCCTACGCGCCAAGCCGTATCAGATCGACTTCGCACCGGCCGCCGTCACCACGATTACGACGCCGACGCCGATTGTCGTCCCCGCGATCACGACGCCGAAGCCGACTCCGACG
>Ga0164243_10010872_pt1 | contig 13039 bp, 18 predicted proteins | sample OricompcompostOP_FD_108781 | JGI IMG/M metagenome (GOLD analysis project Ga0164243, IMG submission 108781) | Organic Plus compost microbial communities from Emeryville, California, USA - Original compost - Organic plus compost (OP) | ecosystem: Engineered > Solid waste > Mixed feedstock >... | reverse complement strand
GTGGGTGTCGCCGCTGAACCGGCGTGTCACGATCGCAGCGGCCCGCAGCAACACCGGCAGCGCCAGGCCGACGCACGCCACGGTCCAGGTGCCGCCTTCGGCGCGAGCACGAGCGATCAGACACGCCCACGCCGCGTCGCGCGTCGCCTGGGCGCAGCCGGGCTCGAGCAGCAGGGTGCCCAGTTCGTCCAGCGGCAGCGGACGTGGCGGCAACCCGGCGATATCGCGACCGTCCACGCTGACGGGATTGGGCCCGGTGACCAACCACGCGAAGCTGGCACGGGCCACCGCGAACACGTCCGAGTCAGTGACGAAATCGGGATCGGCGCGCACGTAGTAACCGCGCTCGCGACCCCGATTCCGAGGCGAGGAAGATTTCATCACGGCTCCCTTTGAAGAGCAGCTTTTCGGCAGCTGCCAGGAAGCCACGGCAGGCGCCTCAAAAACGCCACATAACAGCCTCGACGGCGCGACATGAGCGCCTCAGGGGCGCCTCAAAATCCGCCGCGGAGGTCTTGTCGATCTTCCGAACCGTGCGAGAATGGGCGGTTGACCTGCTGTTGGACGGCGCCTCATGTCTCGGCTGTGTGCACAGGTCTCGGTGCGGTACGAAATCTTGGCGGAAATCCCGGATTTGAATTCCGTGTTTGGGCTGGCGCTGTCTCCAAATTGGGTTATCGCCCGTATTGCCTGCAGATAGCACGAACTGAGGAGGCCCCTTATGGCCCAGCGCTCGCAGTCGCCCGACGGTCGTCCCGGCCGTCGAGGTGACTCGACCCACCCGCCGCGCACACGGCGTGGTGGCGACCGCGTTCCCTACCCCGGAGCCCGCATTCGCGACACCGGTCCGTGTGGCCGCGCGACCTCACGCCCGAAGGGCCGGTCGACAGCGTCGCGGTCGCGCGCCGCGGCGCCGATTCCGGCTACGGTCTGGGCGTGCGGACCGGAGCCGATCGACCCGCACGAGCGGTGGCCGGTACCGATCGTCGAGGCCCTCACGACTGCGTTCACCGAACCCGGCGAGTACGTCCTCCTGGTTGCCGTCGACACCGCGTCAACGGCAGCCGCGAGGGAGACCCTGCGCGCGCTGAAGCGCACCGCCGACACGGTCGCGCTCCCACCGCGCGCGGACACCTCCACTGCGCGGTCGCGACCGTTCTGGACGAACCTCGTCACCGACTCCGCCACCCCGAACGGGACCCTCTCGGAGCCGCCCGCGGACTCAGGGCACGAGGGTGCCGGTGCGCCCGAGCGGTCCGCCTCACAGCGCGCGGATCTGGTGCTCGCGTCCCTGCCCGCGCACGCCCCTGAGGAAGTGTCACTGGAGGAGCTGGCACTGCTGGCGGCGGATCGGCTGCGGTGTGGCGGGACCCTCGCGGTCTACACGCACAGCGACTGGACCGAGGGCAGGCTGGTCGATCCGACCGGCCTGATCGTGGCCGCCGCGCAGCACGCCGACCTGCTCTACCTCCAGCACATCGTCACCATGCACACCCCGGCCCGGGACGGCCGGTTGCACGCCGCGCCGATGCCGTCGACGGCCGCCGAGTACGCGCGAGCAAAACACCGGGCGACCGCGCGTGGACTGCCCGCGCCGCACCTGCGCGCAAACGGGGACGTGCTCGTCTTCGCACAACCCCGCGAGTCCGCGGCGGCACCGCCCACCGCTGGGGGCGAGCCCGATGAGGACCGCTCATGACCCCGCGGTCCACACGCACGCGCGACGCCCGGTCAACCGCTTCCCCGCGCACGGAAGGTACCCCACCCATGACTCACTTCGACCGTCCGCACTCCATCCCGTCAGCCTCGCCGGCCGGTGACGACGCGCCGACCGTGCCGATCCCACGCGCGGTCATAGACGCCCTCGACACCCCGCGTGAAGCCCCCGTGCCGGACCCGCGTAAGGACGCGCCGGGCGATTCGACGGACGTCGTCGACGGGCTGCCGCTGTCGGTATGGGTGACAGCGCAAACGTCGCCGGCGGCTCAGCGCAAGGACCGTTACGTCACCGACTCCACTGCCCATCCGGCGAAGATGCTGCCCGCGGTCGCGGCGCACGCGATCCGGCACTACACGCGTCCGGGCGAGCTGGTCTTCGACCCGATGGCGGGGGCCGGCACGACCCTGGTGGAGGCGATCGACGCCGGACGCCGAGCGGTCGGCGTGGAGTACGAATCGCACTGGGTCGACGTCTGCCGAGCCAACCTCGAGCGGGCCCGCGAACGCGGTCACGACCACGACGCCGAGATCGTGCACGGCGATGCCCGCCGCCTCCCGTATCTGCTCCCGGATCGCTACCGGGGGCGCGTGGCGCTGGTGGTCACCTCGCCGCCGTACGGACCGTCCACGCACGGGCAGGTCATCACCGCCGGAGACCCCAGCGGCGACGGCAAGGTGCACAAGTTCCACCACCGCTACGGCAACACCCTCGACCGCGGCAACCTCGCCAACGTCGGCCACCACCGGTTGCTCGCGGGGTTCACCCGCATCCTGGCCGGTTGCGCCGCTGTCCTGCGCCCGGGCGGGCACGTCGCCATCACGGTGCGCCCGTGGCGGGAGCACTCCGAGCTGATCGACCTGCCGTCGCAGATCATCGCCTGCGGCACGGCCGCCGGTCTGATCCCGGTCGAGCGGTGTGTGGCGCTGCTGGCTCGTGTCGCCGAGCGCGACCTCGTCGTCCGGGGAAGCTTCTTCCAGCGCGACTTCATCCGGAAACAGCGCGAGCAGGGCCTGCCACTGCATCTCATCGCGCACGAAGACGTGATCGTGCTCCGCAAGCAGCTCGCGCCCTCCACCATCACGGCGACGGAGACAGGGCATGCCGGGGCCTGACACCTCAGCAGCCGCTGCACCCCCGTGCTCGTCGCCCAGAGGGACCGGCATCGAGCCAACGGTCATGCGCACCGCGGGCTGGGCCGGGATGGGGACCTATCTGGCCGCGATCGCCGGAGCGAACTGGGCCAGCAGCCACGTCGTGGTCGCGGTGGGATCGCTCGTGATCCCGGCTGGCGCGGTCCTGGCCGGTGTGGTGCTCACGGCACGCGACGTCGTGCAGGACATGCTCGATCGGCGGAGGCATGATGGCCTCGCTGATCGTGGCGCCGCCCCGGCTGGTAATGGCCAGTACCACGGCGTTCCTGGTCGCCGAACTCGTCGACTGGAGGCTCTACACCCGGCTTCGTCACCGCGGCCGGTCGGCAGCCATCGCGGTGTCCAACCTCGGTGGACTGGTGGCCGACAGCGTGGTGTTCGTGCCGTGGGCGTTCGGGTCGCTCGCGTTGCTGCCCGGCCAACTCGCGGGCAAGGCCCTCGCCACTGTCACAGCCCTCGCGGTAGCGGCCGCACTGACCGCGCGCCGACGAGGCGGGGTGCTGCCGTGAAGTTCTACCTGGGCACCCATCAGCCCACGTGGCTGCCACGCGACCTGGGGATCCCGCTGCTGGTCTCGCACCGGCGGCTGGCACCCCGGCGCACCCTGCCGCGCGCGACGGGGGAGTGGGCGCTGGACTCCGGCGGCTTCACCGAACTGTCGCTGCACGGCCGGTGGCGCACCGACGCCCGCACCTACGCCGCCGCGGTGCGCCGCTACGCGGAGGAGATCGGCCACCTGGTCTGGGCTGCGCCCCAGGACTGGATGGTCGAGGCGCATGTCCGGGCCCGCACGGGCGCGAGCTTGCGTACCCACCAGCGCCGGACCGTGCGCAACTATCTCCAGCTCCGCGACATCGACCCGGAGCTGCCGTTCATCCCGGTCCTGCAGGGCGACTCCGCCGCCGACTACCACTGGTGCGCCGACCTCTACGAGCGGCACGGCGTCGCGTTGTCGAGGCTGCCGTTGGTCGGCGTCCGCAGCGTGTGCCGGCGCCAGCACAGCGCCCACGTCGAGCGCATCATGCGCTCGCTGCACACCCGGGGCCTGCGCCTGCACGGCTTCGGCGTCAAAGTCACCGGCCTGGCCCGCTACGCCGACACGCTGGCCTCCAGCGACTCAGCGGCGTGGAGCTACAGCGGCCGCTACCAGCCCGGCTGCACGCCGAGCCACCGCACCGAGTCCAACTGCCTGCGCTACGCCCTGGACTGGCACACCCGGCTCCGCGACAGCTTGACCATCGCCAGGAACTCCACGCGCGCAGGGGGCGGGCGAACACGACCAAGCTCACCCATGAGGCCGGGGGTTCCGTGCCGGGCGGGCCAGCGAGGGCGAACGCGGATCGCGCGGGAGGAGGCGCACCGTGCCCGCTGATCCGAAGGCGCCGGAGCATGACGAGACCGGCGACGGGTTGCGGTTCGTGGCGACCGACGGCCCGGTGATCGGGTCGTTGTGCACCGGAGTGGGCGGACTGGACCTCGCTGTCGCCGCCGTGCTCGGCGGCCGGATCGCCTGGTGCTCGGAAGTCGACCCGCACGCCTCGGCCGTCCTCGCTGCGCGCCTGCCCGGCGTGCCGAACCTCGGCGATCTCCGCACGATCGACTTCAGCTCGGTCGAGCCGGTCGACGTGCTCACCGCCGGATTCCCCTGTCAGGACATTTCCGCGGCCGGGCGGCGCGCGGGCATCGAGAAAGGCACCCGGAGTGGACTATGGCACACCATCCTGGACGCCGTTCGCGTACTGGGACCCCAGCTCCGTCGTCGTGGAGAACGTTGCCGCCCTCCGCTGGCGCAACGGCGGACTCGACCACGTACTCGCAGGGCTGGCCGAAGCGCGGTATGACGCGGTCTGGCGTTGCGTACGAGCCAGCGACATCGGCGCCGCCCACCGACGCGAGCGTGTGTTCCTGTGTGCCGTCCCCCAGCCGGGCAGGCAGCCGGATGATGCCCACTCCGCAGGCACGCGACGGCGAACCCCGCGGCCCCGTCGACCCCGCACGGCGCCGCGCGGGCGGGCACCAGGTGAACCTCAACGACGCGGTCGACGCCGTGGTGCGGCCGAGCCGGTTGCTCCCGACACCGACGGCGGCGGACTCGCGCTCCGCGGCGCTCAAGACGGTCGTGAAACCAGGGCGACCGGTCCCGGCCGGATGCGTCACACTCACCGACTCCGTGCGCCTGCTGCCGACTCCGACCGCCTCGGACGCGAAGAACTGCACGCACGACACACATCTCGGCGGGAAGTCCCTACCCGACCGGGCTCGCGCCCTGACCGGTCCTCCGCGGGAAACCGAAAAGCGCTGCGCGGCAACGAAATTCCGGGATGGGGGGAGGCTTCGTAACTGTCTCACCGCTGGCGCGTGGGAACCTCCTGCCGACCCCGACCGCGCATGACGGTTCATCCAACGGACTTTCCGCCGCGTCAAGACAAGGCGGGCCATCCCTCTTGGACAGGCTACGCCTTCTCCCGGCTCCGCGCGCGACCGACCTGATGCAGGTTGCCACACGATCGCAGAAAGACAGGTGACCATGGGCGCAAGCGTCTCCCGCAACGCGCGACCTGAACCGCGGCCGGTCGAGTGGGGCGAGTACACCGCCGCCGTACACCGCTGGGAGCTGATACTGCAACGCCGCGCCTCTTGCCCGACACAACCCGGTCGGAATGGCTGTCCCGTGCTGGCCCCGCTGTTCGTGGAGTGGTTGATGGGCTTTCCGTCCGGCTGGGTGACAGCGGGACATCTGGGCCTGCCACGCACCGCGCAACTGCGCGCCCTGGGCAACGGAGTCGTGCCGCAGCAGGCGGCGTATGCGCTCGGTCTGCTACTGGACGACCTGGCCGTTCTGGGCTATCGGGTCAACCGTGAGGTGCCGTCGTGACGGCCGTCGGCGACAACCGCGAACGCGCGGACGCGCGGCTTCTCTACACCCCCGCCCAGGCTGCCGAGAAACTCACCATCCCGGAATCGTGGCTGCGCAAGAAGGCCGGACGCCGCCTGATCCCGTGCACGTTCCTGGGCAAGCACCTCCGGTTCTCCGAAGCCGACCTGCGCCACATCGTGGACCACGGAAGCCGCCCGGCCGGATCGCGCCGGCCCAGGTCCCGTCGCCGTCGTCAGCTCGGCCGCCGATGAGGCGTTTCCACTGCGGACAAAGGCTCTTTGCGCCACCCACTGGCTCTTCGTCCTCATTGGAGCGTCCATGGACGGCGACATACGACGACCCCCACACCACGGGGAAGGAGTTCACCATGCCGTGGGCCGAACCGGTCACCGACGACAACTGGAGAGTGCGTTACCGCCGCGACGGCGGCGGAAAGGGGGCCATCACCGGCTTCCCCGACGCGAAGGCCGCCGAAGACTACATCGCCGACATGGCGACGGACCGCCGGAGAGGGACCTGGATCGACCCCGCCGGAGGGCGCACCTTGGTCGCGGAGTGGGCGCCGGATTGGCTGGATGCGCTGGACATCGACCGCAGGACCGAGGAGAACTACCGCAGCATCGTGCGCACGCACATCCTGCCGCGCTGGGGAACCACGGCCTTGGCCGACGTCACCAACCTCGACAGCCGGCGCTGGGAGAAGGAACTCCGGAGCGGGCTGGCCCAAGCCACCGTGGTCAGCATCATGAAGTGCTTTTCCCTGATGCTCACCGACGCCGCCGACGAGAAGCTCATCGCGGCCAACCCGCTTCAAGCCCGTCGGCGAGGACGGCGAAACGGCCGCCGTCAGCGCAGGCCGCGGCAGATCTGGGCGGAACCGCGCGAGGTGCTGCAAGTCGCCGACCAGGTCGCCGTGAAGTACGGGCCAGGTGGCGCGGTCCTCGTCGTCACCGCGGCGTGGACCGGAGCACGCTGGGGCGAACTGGTCGGTCTCCAACGGCCCAACCTGCGTCTGTTCGACGACGGAACCGGTGTCATCGTCGTCGATCCCGACATCGGGGCGTTGCACGAGACCAACGCCGGCGGTCTGTTCCTCGGCCCGCCCAAGACCGAGGAATCGGCTCGTGCCATCAGCTTGCCACCCTTCCTCGTCTCGCTGCTCCGTGACCACCTGACCACGCACACCCACCCCCACGTCTTCGTGACCCCGCAGGGCCAGCTGCATCGCCGCAGCAACTTCGCCCGCCGCGCGTTCCGCCCGGCCGCCGACGGCAACCTGGACATCCTGAGCCCGGCGGTACGGCTGTATCCGGTCAAACCGGGACTGAAGTTCCACGGCCTGCGGCACAGCCACAAGACCTGGATGATCGACGACGCGGTGCCGGAGATCGCACAAGCACTCCGGCTCGGGCACATCCTGCCCGACAAGGTCCGCGACGCCTACTCCCACGTGGCGGCCGGGGTCGAGCGACGTCTCATCGATGCGCTGCAAGACCACTGGGAGAAGGCGAAAGCCGAAAGCCGTGTGGCGCCCGAGGTGGCCGCTTGGCGCGCGGCCGCGTGATCGACCGGCGCCACCGAGATCCGGATCAGTCACTTTTATACTATCTTGTATAGTAGAATGCGGCATCCGGACTGCCGGCCTTGGAGCGTTCCGCGCGGGAGCGGAAGGAGAACCGGTGTCGATCTTCGGTGCGTACGTGCCGGTTTCCGGCTGGACCGTCCTGGTCATGCTTCTCGGTGGGGCAGTGAGCGTGCTGTTTGCCCCTCGCATAGCCCGCCGCCGCGGTTGGCGGCAGGCTCCTGCCGTCGTGACTGCCTTGCTGCTCACAGCCGTGGCGTCGGTGACCTTGACTCCCGGCGACGAGACGCACGCGAACGGCGTCGAGGCCTGCCTGCCGGACGGGCTGTCGGACCTGGTGAGCGTCGGTCTGCATTCCGGCGGTGGTGTGGCCGGCAACCTGCTCAACGTGGTCCTGATGTTCCCGTTCGCCGGGGCGGTGGTCGTGACCACGGGGCGGATCCTCCCGGGTGTCGTGGTCAGTCTCGCGGTGCCGATGGTCGTCGAGCTCGTGCAGTCCGTGATCCCAGGCCGGTTCTGCAGCGTGTCCGATCTGCTCGCCAATGTGGTCGGCGGCCTCGTCGGTGTCGCTCTGGGCCATGTCCTGCTCCGGCAGTCGGGGCGCGTGCGATGATCGGCTCGGAGGGTGCGCGCCCCTCAGTCGGCATAGCCGACCACGCCGAAGCCTGATCTGAGGTCTACGGCGCCGTCGGCCCTCCTGCGTCGCCACCGATCGCGAACGTGCCCGTCAAGTGAGCGACCATCTCCTTCACTTCGAGCACGAGCTCGAGAACCGGGGTGCGCACGGTGCCCGAGACGAATTCCGACTCACATTTGTCACGCAGGACTGGCCACAGCAGCCTCGCCAGTTCGACCTTGTCCTCCCTGATGCCAAGCCGGCCGAGTGGCACCTTCACGTCATGGTGTTTCACGCGTGCCATTTGGATCTCGGCGCGAACATCCTGCTCCCAGGTCGCAGAACTCACGCGCGGATTTCCCTGACGTTCCGCGAGCCTGGTCACCGCGGGCAGCAGATCATCGTCGGCGAAGTTGGCGAGTTCGTACTTGTCGTCGCCCCAGACCCGGATACGAACCAGAAAATCCAGGTCAGCCTGGCTGATCTCGGCGTCCTGATACCGTACTTCTTCCCGGATGGCCTCCTGCAGATTCCGCCGGACTCTGTCCCGCTGGGCCGGCGTCGCGAAGTGGTTCTCCGGGTCCATCGCGATGAGCAAGGCGGTCGGTGACGCATCGAGGAGCCAGCGGTCTCCCAGCTTCCGGCCTACTCGGGGGGTCGCGCCGTAACGCGCGATGAGGTGTGCGTTGATCTTCGAGCTCTTGGCATGTTGGACCCGGACGTCCTGGTGGCTTGCGACACCGAACTCGGCGAGCAGCCGGGGGACGTGATATCGCTCGGTCTCACCTTCGAGCAGGAGGATGACCTTCGGATGCGGCGACAGTCCCAGCTCGGCCAGCGCTCGCTCAAGGGTCTGCGCCTCCTCGAAGCGTGGCGTGAGCCGGTCATGTTGGGGCGCGTGCCAGGACGCGCCTGTGAGGTCGGGTAGTGGCTCGACGACGCCTGCGGTAGCGAGCTCTTCGTGGGCCCGCAGGAGCACTTCGGCAGCGGTCCTGCGCCACATCGCGTCGAGTGGGTCACCGCGAAGCCTTGACCAACCCCGGTAACTCGCGTGACGCACCAGCGGCAGCCACTTGGCCAGCGGATCGTTCTGCGTCTGCATGAGCAGAAAGTCCGCCTCGGGCGCGAGGTCCGCCGGGTCGAAGCCCGCGGTACGAAGAAGCCCGGGGACGTCGGCGTCCGCGCGGTACACGCGGAGCCCTTTTTCGTCGACCCCGGCGGGGAGGTTGAGCCGACCCAGCACGCCCGGCAAGTAGGGGGTCGCCAGCGCGGCGAGGGCGAGCGTCATCCGCCGTTGCTGTGCGAGGCGTTGGCGCACGCCGGGAGGGACCTGCCGGCCCGACCGCACGAACTGGTAGTCGCTGACGGCGTCCCCGACGTGCAACGACTGCCAAGACGAGTACACGAACCCGTTCCACCACCCGCTGGACTGCTCGTCCGCCGGCCGCTTGAACGGCCGGGCTGCTGAACAGTCTTCCGCGCCATCGCGAAGGCGTCCATCAGCGGCCGCTTCGAAAGTCCACCTCGTGACGTTGATGTTCATGCTGGGGGACACCACGGGAATGCGGAGCTCCTCGATGGCGTCGTCGGCGACATGATAAAGCGGTTGCAGGAGCCGGTGGTGGTGAAAATCCTGCAGATCATCGAGGGTCAGGATGTGGCCGCGCTCTCGAGCCGCACGAAGAAACTCACCCGTCGTGAGCAGTCGATCCTGCGTGAAAACGTACGGGGTCGTGAGGAGTGGAAGAGTGCTCGCGGGTGAAGGGCAGCCGTTGTCATCCTCCGCTTCGGATGCCACGTGCACATCCTATCAACGGGAACGCCCTGTTCGTTGCGGCCCGGTTCGGTGCGGGGTGTCGGAAAGCCACCCCGCACCTCACCGTTCTACGGGCGGTTCTCCACGGCCTGTGCTCGCTCGGCTGCGCCGAAACCAACGCGTGTATGCGAGCCATCGCAAAATGGTTTGCGGGCCGAATGCCCACAGCGGCACAGGATCTGTGTCCGGCCTGGGCCGAGCTCGTACTCGTTGTTCTCGTGGTCGACGATGCGCACCGGCCCCTTGACCTGGTATGGACCGTTGTCCACCGTCTTGATGACGACGGGAGGCGTGGGTGCTTGCTCGGTCATGGGTAACGTCGCCGCCGTCGTCAGCCGACCACCGAGTAACCGATGTCGGCGATCGTCTTGCGGATGGCCTCGCTGTCGATCGGCTCGTCGCTGATGACGGTCAGTTCGCCGGTGGCGATGTCGACGTCCACGTCCGACACGCCGTCCACGGCCGTCACCGCGTTGGTGACCTTGTTGACGCAGCCGGAGCAGGTCATGCCCTGGACGGTGTAGACGCTTGTGCTCATCGGTTGTCCTCTCAGATCAGCTGTCTCGCGGTCGTTCACCCGCGCTCATCTCGACTATACGACCTACCCCCAAGGGGTATCAACCGCAGCCGTCACTGGTCTTGGCTCGGGGCGCGATCAGTGGTGGTACGCGTGAGCGACCGCGTGCCCCTTGCCCCGGCCGATCAGCCACTTGTTGACCGGCATGGTCACCAGGAAGGCGACCAGGAAGGCGAAGGCCAGTGCGCCCCAGAACAGGGCACTGTTCAGGCCTGCGTCCATGGCACCCGGAACGACGACCATCACCGCGTTGTCGATGATCTCCATCACGGTGATCGACACGGTGTCCGCTGCGAGAGCGACCTTGAGTGCCTGCTTGAATCCGACGCCGGCACGGAGAACACCGCGCATGCTGAGCGCGTAGCCGAAGAAGAAGGCCAGTGCCACGGCGAGGATGATCGTCGGCACGGCGTGCCAGCCCAGCGCGGTGCCGATCACCATGCCGAGGATCTCACCGATGGCGCAACCGGTGAGGCAGTGCAGTGTCGCGGAGGCCGCCATGCCCCAGGTGGCTTGGTGGTGACCGGCGTGATGCTCGTCACCGTGGTCGGCATGGCCGGCGTGACGTGCGTGCTGATCGCCGTGTCCGTGGCGCTCATGGTGGTCGTGATGCGACCCGTGCTCCATGGAGGTGTGGTCATGCTGCTGCGCTTCGGGCACTTCCAGGCCTTTCTGTCGGTTTTGTGTAGTTCTTATACGGGGTACCCGTACCGCGCAACCGGGTTTCGGCGCGGCCTGATCCCTTGATCGAGCTGGCCGCTCGGCGACCCGGAGTCAGGCCCTTGCGCTAGATACGGGTGGGGGGTATAAATGACCGCGCGCCAGGAGCTTAACGACCTACCCGTAAGGGGTATGCTTGAAGTGCTGACTGACTGGCATCGGAGATAGGGAGAGTTCACATGCGCGGCTACGCCGGGGACAAGGACAACCTGCTCAAGCGGCTGCGCCGCGTCGAGGGTCAGGTGCGCGGACTGCAGCGGATGGTCGAATCCGACGAGTACTGCATCGACATCCTGACTCAGATCTCGGCGGCGACCAAGGCGTTGCAGTCGGTGTCCCTCGGCCTGATGGACGAGCACCTCAAGCACTGCGTGGCCGAGGCGATCGCCGAGGGCGGCGACAAGGCCGACGAGAAGGTCCGCGAGGCCAGCGAGGCGATCGCCCGCCTGGTGCGTTCCTGAGCAACGACAACGATCAACAGGAGGAGAACTGATGTCCGAGGCTGTGTACACCGTTCGCGGAATGACCTGCGACCACTGCGTCCGGGCGGTGACCGAGGAGGTCAGCAAGATCGACGGGGTGACCGGCGTCGAGGTGGACCTGCCCACCGGCAAGGTCACCGTCGCCAGCAGTCAGGACCTCAACGTCGACGACGTGCGCGCCGCGGTCGACGAGGCCGGGTACGAGCTCACCGCCTGAGCGGCGCGAGCCCGAGCAAAGGATTGCCATGAACACTGCAGCGAAGCTCTCCGCCTACGGTGCGGCGCTCGTCCTGGTCGCCGGTGGCGCCTGGGCGACCGGCACCGCTGTCGGTCCCTTCGCCGGTCAGACCGCCTCCGGTGCGGCGACCGGAACACCCGGTGGCGAGGACGCCGGGCACGGGGACGCTCACAGCGGCACCGTCGCGGAGACCGCGCAAACCGACCAGCCCGGCGGGCTGGCGTCGTCCAGGGGCGGTTACACCCTCACGCCCACCACGACCACGCTCGCCCAGGGACCGAACCAGACCTTCTCCTTCACGATCACGGGGCGGGACGGAGCGCCGGTGACCGCCTACGACGTGGAACACGAGAAGCGCATGCACCTGATCGTCGTGCGCCGGGACACCTCCGGCTTCCAGCACGTGCACCCCGAGCTGGGCGCCGACGGCACCTGGACCGTGCCGCTCGACCTGCCCGCCGGAGGCAGCTACCGGGCCTACGCCGATTTCAAGCCCACCGCCGCCGAGGCGACGACGCTCGGAGTCGATCTCGCGGTCCCCGGTGATTTCCGGCCGGTGGCCTACCAGCCGGCCCGCGAGGCGGTTGTCGACGGCTACCAGGTTCGTCTCGATGGCGACCTGGTCCCGGGACGATCGTCGAAGGTGACGCTGACCGTCAGCAAGGACGGACTGTCGGTCACCGACCTGCAGCCCTACCTCGGCGCCTATGGGCACCTGGTGGCCCTGCGCGGTGGTGACCTGGCATACCTGCACGTGCACCCGGAAGGCACGCCGGGTGACGGGAAGACGGCGTCCGGGCCGTCCGTGACGTTCTTCGCCGAGGTGCCCTCGGCCGGGACCTACCGGCTGTTCCTGGACTTCCAGCACGGCGGCACCGTCCGCACAGCGGAGTTCACCGTCCCCACTGCGGGGACCCCCGCCCCGATCCAGCCCCAGGCCCCCGCCGCCGGCGAGGGCCACGGCGGTCACTGACCGAGGAAGGAGACCGTGATGACCTCGACCACCCAACCTCGGTCCGCCGCCGGCGGCGAAGTCGAACTGGCCATCGGCGGGATGACCTGCGCCTCCTGCGCGATGCGCATCGAGAAGAAGCTGAACAAGCTCGACGGCGTCACTGCGACGGTGAACTACGCGACGGAGAAGGCGAAGGTCACCTTCAGCGAGGGCGTCGAGCCTGAGCAGCTCATCGCGCAGGTGGAGGCCGCGGGCTACACCGCCGAACTGCCCAAGCCCCAGCGTGCCGAGGGCTCCGGCGACG
>Ga0164243_10010869_pt1 | contig 13040 bp, 10 predicted proteins | sample OricompcompostOP_FD_108781 | JGI IMG/M metagenome (GOLD analysis project Ga0164243, IMG submission 108781) | Organic Plus compost microbial communities from Emeryville, California, USA - Original compost - Organic plus compost (OP) | ecosystem: Engineered > Solid waste > Mixed feedstock >... | reverse complement strand
CGGCGTGCTCGGGCACCTGGCGGCCAACCAGGCCACGGGCATCGATCCCGAAGCCGATGCCGAGCCGGGCAAGATCCTGCACGAGGTGCGCCATGGCGAAATGGCCGAACTGGGCGAGGTCCCGTTCCGCCGCTACTACGGCAGCATCGACTCCACACCCTTGTTTGTCATGCTGGCGGGCGCCTATCTGGATCGCACCGGTGACATCGTTACTTTGCGGCGTCTTTGGCCGAGCATCGAGGCGGCGCTCGATTGGATCGAGCGATTTGGCGATCGTGATGGGGATGGCTTCCTGGAATATGGCCGGCAAACGGACGATGGATTGATCAATCAAGGTTGGAAGGACAGCCACGATTCCGTTTTCCATGCAGACGGCACATTGGCGAAAGGTCCGATCGCGCTGGCCGAGGTGCAGGCTTATGCCTATGGCGCCTGGCGTGCCGCTGCCGCAATTGCGCGCGCCCTTGGTCTGACGGATAGGGTTGCCGGTTTCGAGAATCGCGCTCGGGTGCTGCGTGCCGCTTTCGACGAAGCATTCTTCGATGAGCAATTGGGCACCTATGTCCTTGCCCTTGACGGGGAGAAAAAGCCTTGCCGCGTCCGGGCTTCGAATGCCGGTCACACCCTGCTGACGGGTATTGCGCATCCCGATCGCGCTGCGGTGCTGGCCAAGGTGCTCATGGCGTCCACTTCCTTTTCCGGCTGGGGCGTGCGTACCTTGGCCACCACGGAGGCGCGCTACAATCCGATGAGCTATCACAACGGCTCCGTATGGCCGCACGACAATGCATTGATTGCCGCCGGTCTCGCCCGCTATGGCTTCAAGCGCGAGGCGGCACGCATTTTCGAAGGGCTTTTTGCTGCTTCCACCTATATAGACCTTCGCCGTCTTCCCGAGCTTTTTTGCGGCTTCGCGCGGCAGCATACGCGGGGCCCGACTTTCTACCCGGTCGCATGTGCGCCACAGGCCTGGGCAGCGGGGGCGCCTTTGTACATGCTGCAGTCCTGTCTCGGTCTCGGATTCGATCCGAGCCCGGTTCAAATCACCTTCGATGAACCGATGCTGCCGGAGTTTCTCGGAGACGTCACCATTCGCAATCTTGTGCTCGACGGAGGTTCCGCCGACATTACACTGCGCCGCTCCGGGTCCCAGGTGGTTGTCGATGTTCTCGATCGTCGTGGGCCTGTCCGTGTGGTAACCACTGCGTGAGACAAGGTTTTCCGGTGCTTACGTCTCTCTGGCGGCGGGGACCGGCAGGCTAGCTTGATGTCGACAAGGCGGATGCAATTTCCGCCACCCCGATTATAATGGCCTTTCCGGACGTTCCAACATGGGCCGCGCTCGATCGCCGATCCCGTTAGATGCTCGGGACGAGCCTGGTGCAGGCCGGAGGGGTTGTTGCCGCCTGCGCCCGGCGGGAGGGGTCCGAGCCGCAGTTCGCTCACCGTCTCCATGCCGAATGCAGGAAGGTGCTTCCATGTCGGAACTTCTCCAACCCTCGATCAGCCGTCAGACCCGCAAATATGCCAAGGCCGTGTTGAACCCGCTGCTTGGCATGCTCCGTCCGGGAAACGTTGCCATGTTTCATGTCGGCCGCGTCGGCAGCACCGTGCTGGTGGGAATGCTGCAGCAGCATCGACGCATCTATTGGGCGGGCGAGGTGTTTCAGAGGGAACATGACCGCTACATGAAAGCTGCTGAAGGCAGCTATTCTCTTCCGAAAGATCCGCTGAAGGAGCTGCGGGCTGAAATGCGCGAGGCGCGCAACCGGATGTTCGGTTTCGAGACCAAGTTTCTTGACGAGCATCATCTCAAAGTGATCGGCCTTGATCTTGAGCGATATGTGGACACGCTGTCCGAGCTCGGGTTCGAGCGCTTCGTCGTGCTCAAGAGGAAGAACATCCTGCGCCGGCTGATTTCCGGCGCCGTCCTGCGCGAAACCGGCCAGTTTCATATCCGCGCCGGCCAGACACGGCAGAAGAGACGCTTCCATCTCGATGTGCACAGGATACCGATCGGCGCCAGACATCTCGATCTGATCGATGCAATCCGCATGATCGAAGAGGGCCATGCGCGTCTCGACAGTCTCTTGGCGGGTAAGCAGGTCTGCCAATTGAATTACGAAGAGCATATCAGCGACGATCCATTCGTCGCTTATCGCAAGGCAATAGAATTTATGGGGCTGAAGCCCGAAAAGCCGGACATCCTTCTGCGCAAGACCAATCCTGATCCGCTTGAAGAGACGATCGAGAACTATGACGAACTGCGTGAAATGATCGGGGATACGCCTTATCGATGGATGCTCGAGAACGCATGAAGGGACTGCGGTTCCTGGCGGACGGTTTGCGGCCGGCTGGCCAGCCTCATGCGGCCTCGACTGCACGACTATTGGCAGCCTTGGCCAATATCTCCTCCATCTGGTCGATCTGGCGCGTACGATCGAGCTCCGGACGTTCTGCGTAACGCATCGCAACCTGGGAAAGGGTTTCATAGAGGGTTGAATCTTCCCAAAGGGAGCGCAAAGCCTCTACCCATTCCGACAGTTCTGCCTGCGGTGGGAGGAGAATGCCACCGGGCCCGACGGCCTCGGTCAATCCGCCGATCCGCGTACCAAGAACAGGGATTCCGCTGTAATGCGCTTCGGAAGCAATGCGCCCCCAGGTTTCCTCCCACCGGCTGGGGACCAGAACGATACGGGCTCGACGGTAGTGCTCGCGCATGTCGTCCGTCCGCGGATGCAGTGTTACATTGCCAAGCCCGGCCATGCCTTGCTGAAGTGACGATCGCTGGTCGTTCGACAATGTCCAGCTTTCCACGAAATCGAAGGGGATATCAGGACATGCCCGCGCAAGCGCGATGGCGAGATCGACCCCTTTCAGCGGATGGGGGTTTACGAACAGGACCCGTTCGCGGCGCGAAGCGACTTTGTAGCGTTCAGGCTGGAAAAGCGGATTTATGACCGTCGAGCGAATTCCGCAGGCATCCTGGTAGCGGTCAGCGGTGAACTGCGAGTTGGCAAGGAAGATGGCATCCCGGAAATCTTCGATCGGCTCCCCGTGATCCTCAAACTCCACATTGTGAAGATAAATGACGGTCGGCAGGCCCAAATCCCGGAAGGCCTTGGCTACGCGCAGGATCTTGCCGGATTGTGCCACAATGACGTCCGGCGCCACCGAACGCACCACATCGGCCGCCCCCTCCCAGGCGAACCAGGAACGGAAGACGGGATAGCCCTGGCTGCGGTCGCAGATGGCTTTGCGCCGCGACAGCTTCATCAACACTCGACTGCGCGTGCCGATCCAGCCGTCGAGCGTCAGCCCGGCTAGGACGCTAACCTCATGTCCGCGCGCCAGAAGCTCCCGCGTCATTTCATGGGTGTTCGATTGGCTGCCGCCGGCAATCTGCGGAAGATAAGGGTGTGCGCTCGCGAAAACGATATTCAAAACGGTCGTCCTATTATTCGCTCGCCGGGTCAGGGTTGCGGACTGGCTGCCTGGGTCTTGAATGTGCGGTGATGGGCTGGAACGCGAAGGCAGGTCCTTGGAAAATGAAACCAGAACGAGGGCAGTTCCCGTGTGATTCTTAAAGCTGCGCGCAGAGTGACGAGCGGCCTGTAACGCAGGTTTCTGAGACACAGAAATACCAGATGGTCGCGCGTTTCCTGGGCTTCCTGTTCGCTTAACCCTCTTTGCGTCGGATCCAGATCGAAGATGGTGACAAGCTTGTCCCTGAAGACAAGCCCGTCGATCAGGCGATCGGGCGCGTTGACCGAGTCCCATGCAAGAGCTTCCCGATAAACCGACACCCCCCGTCCGCGCGACCCCATGACGGCAGTGGAATAACTGACCTTGTCGGATTGCTTTGCGAGTGTGATCCAGAAGAGCTGATCCTCACCGGTCCGGCGCAATCTGGGATCGAAGCGCACATCGCGATGGGGCGGAAACCTGTATACGACATTGGAGGTGTGCGGGATGCAGCGAACCAGAAACTCGTTGAATGCCTGCTGCCCCGATATCGATCGTGTCTCGGGTTCCGCACCCACGCTGACGTCGTGGTTTCTTGTCATGTATTCGAAATAGGAGAACGACGTGACGCCATCGTGCATGCTGTTGGCGAAATAAAAATCCGTTCCATCGGCAAGCATGGCGACTGCCTGACGGAGATGGCCGGGGTACCAAACATCATCCGAATCCAGAAAGGCCACATAATCCGTTTCCGCCGGATCCAGATGATCGAGCGCCGTGTTCCGCGCAGCGCCAGGGCCACCATTGCCTCGGTTCAGCACGACGAGGCTGTATGAAGAAGGTGGATTGAGACCGCTAAGCTCCGGCTGCGGGGGAAGGGGCGATTCGTCGTCGACGATGATAATTTTCACATCGACGCCGTCGGCCAGTTCCTGGGCAACAACCGAATCGATAGCCTTGCGCAAGATGCCCGGTTCCCTCTGGAAATAGGGAATGACGACAGCGATCGTGGTATTCATGGCCGCCGCTCCATGACGGGAGCGCGCGACCGGACGAATTCCTCGACGGCCTGCAATGCACGGTCGGAAGCATCGTTGATACGATCGTCGCGGCTCAGTTGCGGCTCACGCCGGCTCAATTCTGTGAGATGACGCGCGGCGAGGGAAATCAGAACCCGGTCCGCTGGCGCCGCAAGCGCGCTCGTGCCTAATCTCCTCGCGCGACCTTCGTAGTAACGCCGGCCTTTTGTCGCACTTACATAGAGCTCGAACAGGCTCGACGGTTGGAGCGGGTGCTGGCTCAGGTCCAATCCGAGGGATTCGGCCCAATCAAACCATTTGGCGGCATTCTCGGCATGTATCGGGCGCACCGCAAGCCATGGAGTTCTCAGGGCATCGGCGACGATGGCGCCGTGCATGGCTTCGGTAATCAGCATGCGCGCCCCGCGAATCTCGCTCAGGATCTTTTCGACATTGTTGCGGGGATCGATAAGGCGAATGCCCGCCTTTGCGCAGGCTTCCGGCCAATGGCCTCTTGAGAAGCTGTGATAATGCGGCATAAACGCAATGCCGAGGTCTTCAGCCGCCGGCGGCAGGTCGAGCTTGCGCAAGAGAATCGCGCTGTCGCAAATGGCCTTGGACGGTGGCAGGTCGAGCCGCGCCGCCGTCCGGGGGCCGCGCACGAATATCACGTCCCATGTGCCGTTGTGGACATCGGGGGGCGCTGCATATCCCCCATATCCCGATCCGAACACATATTTGTGGGCTTCCTTCGGATGATGTTCCCAGAGTATCGAACCGATGCCGAGAAACAATTCGCTGTCGTCCTCGTCGAGGAAGTCCTGTGGCAACAGCCGCGGCCACATATAGGTGTTCAGCTCGTCTCCGAAATTGGGCACGTTGCCCCTGAAATAGGTGAGTTTCATACCGAAACTGCTCCTCGCTTCAGCACAACGTCGCGTATCCGGAAAATTCGGCGGCTGTCGAGAGCGCCAAGCACGATACAATAGACCATTGCACCGAACAGGACCTCGCTGATGAGGCGCAGCGATGCCGAATCCTCAATCATGTATTGCCGCAGGGCAAGAACGCCGACCAGCATCGCCAGGCTGGCAAAGGCGGGTGAGAGAAATGGCCGAAGATAGGTCCAGGGACCGATCTTCAATATCTTCAGGACCATCCAGACGGCAATCGGCCACATGAGGAAGGTGTGTACGGCAAGGGCGAAAACCAGCAGGGAAACGCCAAACCGATAGAAGACCACGATCACCAGCACCGTCGTCGCCTGCTTGGCTGCCATGTAGTAGAACCACCAGTTGGCATTGCCCTGGCTGTTAATCAACGATGCCTGAAGGATGCCGATACAGCTCAACAATCCGATGACGCAGAAACTGCGAAGGGCGGGGATGGCGTCAACCCAATGGGCGCCGAAAAGCACCGGGATGAGATCGCCTGCGACGATGGCCAGTCCGACGAACACCGGGAACGAGAGAGCCGCGGAGGCGAAGGTCGCGAAAAGAAACGCCTCTTTCAGCTTCTCATGCTCGCTCTGCAGCGAGGCGAGCAGCGAATAGGAAACAGCGTTCAGCGCACCGGCAATGAAATCGTTGAGGAGCTGGAATATCCGCCGCGCGAAGCTGAATATGCCGAGCGCCGTCGTGCCCAAAAACATGCCGACCAGGATTTGATCCAGCCTGATCATGCCCAATATCCTGTGGCCCGATGCGAACATGCCGTAATGGGCAAGCTCGCGCAGTGCACGCAATTCGAAGCGCAGGCCGGGTCGCCAGTTGACCGACAGCAGCGTACCTATGCATATGGCAACCGACGAGGCGAGCTGCGACAGCGCCAATGCCCAAAGTCCGTATCCCAGAACCAGCAAGACAAGACAGACGGCCGCTGAAACGAGCGAGGCGATCAACGTCCGCACCGTCATCTTGCTGAATGCCATGGCACGCGAAAGAAGGGCATTCGGCACGACGACGGCAAGATCGAAGAGGACACGCAAGCCGATAACAGGCAGGAGCATCGCCAGGCCAGGTTCCCCCATGAAGTGTGCGAGCAAAGGGGCAGCCAAAACGAGTACTATGTAGATGGCCAGCGCGACGAGCACACAGAGCCAGAATACCGAGTCGAGATGCCGCCGTCCGAGATCGTCGCGCTGAATGAGCGCCTGGCCGAAGCCCGCCGGGGCGACGGCGCTCGCCAGCAGGGCAACGCTTGCTGCCAGCGCCACCAGGCCGAACTCGGCCGGCGTGAGGAAGCGCGAGGTGACGGTGAATACGCCGGCGGCAACCGCTGCCGGCGCAAAGCCGCTCAGGGCCGACCAGAAGACGCCGTGAACGGCTGCGCGTGTCCGCCCGCTGCGCAGACGGCCGTAAACGACCTGTTCTTCCTGGTCGAGACTCTTTTCGCTGCGATCCAGCAAGCCCTCTGTCCCTTTCAGTAGCTCGCTGCCCGCATCGGCAGCCCGCATGCCGACACAGCGGCCGTGGCGGAAGTCACAGGGCGCTGCAGGCAGGCTGCGTGCGCCCAATATGTGTCCACTCTTCTACAGCCAGCCATCATTCACTCACTTTCTCAAAACGGTGTGTGTCTCGACGCCTTGATGCTGCACCGCAACATACGATGCCACCGGACGGGTGGTTAAACAACCGGAGAGTTCATTGGTGGGCGATCGTGGTAGCTTGTTGGCGTTTGCCGATGGCCGCATCACATGGACTGGCTAATTTCGAGCAACTTTTATGTAGCGCCTGCATAAACTGTGAGTGATGTGCCTACCATTCGCGATGGTGCGCTCTGCCTTGGAATCGCCACCAGAAGCGGCCAGCTTGCGAGCCGCTATTCTCAAAATCTGGCTTTCGTCCTTGCTTCCTCGCTATTGGTTCGTTCCGTTTCTCGCGGGCATCCTTCTGATGCCGAATGGGGGCGTGGCTCAGGAACAGAGCTGCTGCGATCCGACTGGGCCTTTCAGGCCCGGTGAAGGCTATGCTGACGAACCGGCGACATGCGAGACGATCGGTACATGGGTTGACCGGGCGCCACAGACGGACGCCAGGATCACGCTTTCCATCGTCGGTCCTTTGTCGGCGGTCGAGTTCGATGGCACTCTGGCCTATCTGGTGATGTGTGAACAGCCCGGCGTGCAGGTGATGTGCGTGACCTACAGCACCAATGGCATGCAGCCCGGCAATGTGGTCCTCTTCGGCGGCGGCTACAAAAGGGTGGGCGACCAGCAGGTTATGCTCGATCCCTGTCTGGCCTCCGTATCGTCACAAAATTAGGAGTGGAGGCCAGCCCCTCCCATCAGAGCCGATATGCCTTTTTCGCCAGCGTATAGGCCAGGTCCCTCGCCACCTCGAAGGCTTCATTCTCGTCGAGCCTGTGCTCGGCGACAAGCCGCGCGAGGAAGGCGCAGTCCACCCGGCGTGCCAGATCGTGGCGTGCGGGAATGGAGGGAAACGCTCTCGTATCGTCGTTGAACCCGACGGTGTTGTAGAAGCCGGCAGTCTCGGTCGTGAATTCGCGGAAGCGGCGCATGCCTTCCGGGCTGTCATAGAACCACCATGCGGGGCCAAGTCTGAGCGCCGGATAGACGCCGGCAAGCGGAGCGAGCTCGCGTGAATAGGTCGACTCGTCGATCGTGAAGACAACGATCGTCAGATCCCGCTCCAAGCCTACCGCATCGAGCATCGGCTTCAGCGCACCGACATAGTCCGTCCGGGTCGGTATATCGAAGCCCTTGTCGCGCCCGAAACGCGCCATCATGGCATCGGAATGGTTGCGCCAGGAGCCGGGATGTATCTGCAACACCAGCCCGTCGCTCAAGCTCATCTTGGCCATCTCGGTCAGCATCTGCGCCCGGAACAGCCCGCGTTCGTCTGCATCGGCCTTGCCGGTCCGAATACGGTCGAAAAGCAAGGCGGCCTCGGCACTGGGAAGGTTCGCCGTGTCGGCGCTGGGATGACCATGGTCGGACGACGTCGCGCCGAAGGATTTGAAGTAGGCCCGCCGCTTGCGATGAGCCTCCAAATATCCGCTCCACGAACCGGTATCCTCACCGGTGATTTCACCCAGCCTGTCGAGATTGGCGGAAAAGCCTTCGAAATCCGGGTCCACGACTGCATCAGGGCGATAGGCGGTAACGACTCGTCCCTTCCAGCCGCTGTCGCGGATCATGCGGTGCCATTTCAGATCGTCCAGCGCACCTTCGGTGGTAGCGATCACCTCGATATTGAAGCGCTCGAAAAGAGCGCGTGGCCGGAATTGAGACTCGGCCAGGCGCTCGGAAATCCGGTCATATTGCCGGTCGGCATTGGCCGCGCTTGGCCGCTCCTCCAGCCCGAACAGCGACGACAGGACATAGTCCATCCAAAGCCGTGTCGGCGTGCCGCGGAACAGGTGATAATTGCTCGCAAACAACCGCCAGATTGCCCGCCCATCCGTCTCGACCGGCGCCCCGTCGAGTCTTGGCACGCCGAGATCCTCGAGCCGGATGCCCTGGCTGAACAGCATTCGGAATATGTAGTGATCCGGCACGACAAGAAGCTGCGCCGGATCGGGGAACGGCTCGTTGAGCGCATACCAGCGTGGATCAGTATGTCCATGAGGGCCAATGATCGGCAAGTCCGCTACTGTCTCGTAGAGCGCGCGAGCCAGCGAGCGTGTCGTTGCTTCCGCCGGAAAAAGGAGATTCCGATCGACAAGTGCGTTCATATGCGGTGGCGCTCCTTCCTCTCGGCGGCGTTATGGCTGTGCGCCGAAGACAATGTCAACATACCAACAAAATGAATGGTTTGCTTGATGACTCGATTGCAGCAGGCGCGTGAGCCGTTATACCCGCAGGAGGAACATCGCTCGTGCGACAAGGGAAGAAATGCGTGCAACAGGATCGGTCCACCCGGCTTTGTGACGGCAATCTCGGCAAAATAAATCGTGAGGTCGAAACACCCGCCTATGATCGTAACGGCATCAGCACCGGCATCGTGCATATCGGCACAGGCGCCTTCCATCGCGCCCATCAGGCCGTCTATGTCGACGATTGCCTGGCGGCCGGCGAAGGTGATTGGGGGATCGTAGGCGCCTCGTTGCGCAGCCCGGATACGCGTGATGCTCTTGGCCCTCAGGATGGCCTTTATACGCTGGCCGTACAGGACAAGGCCGGCGAGAGGCTGCGGGTGATAGGCTCGATTGCGAAACTGCTCGTCGCACCGGAAGACCCGCAGGCTTTGGTGGCGTATCTGGCCGATAAGGCTACGCGCATCGTCACGCTGACGGTGACCGAAAAAGCCTATCTGCGTCGTGGCGACGGCAAGCTCGATCTCGATCATCCCGATATCGCCTGGGATCTTTCGAACCCGCAGCGCCCTCGCACCGTCTACGGCTTTCTGTCCGCCGGCCTCGAAAATCGATTCGCCTCCGGGTTACCGGCCTTCACTGTCCTTTGCTGCGACAATCTTCCGGCCAATGGTGAAACCGTGCGCCAGCTGTTTCTCGAATATGTGACGGCACGCGGCTCCCAATATGCGGAAGCCATGGCGGATGTGGCTTTCCCTTCGACCATGGTAGATCGCATTGTCCCCGCCACGACCGACGAGGATCGCAGCCGGATATCCGGGAAGATCGGCGTGACGGACGCTTGGCCGGTCAAGACCGAGCCTTTCATGCAATGGGTCATCGAGGATCAGTTCCCGCTGGGCCGTCCCCGATGGGAGCGCTTCGGAGTCACGATGGTCGAGGATGTACGGCCATTCGAGGAGATGAAACTCAGGCTCCTGAACGGTGCTCATTCGGCAATGGCCTATCTCGGTCTGCTTGTCGGTCGCGCAAGCGTGGCAGAGGCTTTCACCGATCCTGATATCCGCACTTTTATCAATGGCCTCTGGGAGGAGGCGATCCCCACGCTGCCCCGCGAAGCGGGACTGGAGCCGGACAAATATACCGCTGCACTCGCCGAGCGTTTCAGCAATCCGGCGCTGGTCCATCGCACCGCCCAGATCGCCATGGACGGTAGCCAGAAGCTCCCGCAGCGTATCCTTGCCGCTGCGGCGACGCGACTGCGCGATGGTGCCCCGACCGGCCATCTGCTCACCGTCGTCGCGGCATGGATTGCCTGTTGTGAGGCGCGCGGCAGGACACTGCCGGCGGGACACTTCGCTGATCCGCTCGATGACAGGCTTGCCGACCTCTTTTCCGGAATGTTGTCGGTGAGCGAATTGGTAGCGCAAGTCTTCCAGGTTGCCGGCTTCACATCAATCGACGAAAGCGGCGAGATAGCACGAAGGGTAGCCGTTCATCTCGATGCGATCAGAAATGGCGGGGCACTCGCTGCAATGCGAATGGCCAACGCGTAAGGGACTGCGGAATAAACCAGGCCTCCGCACCGGTTCGACGACTCGATCCGGCTTACGGCGTCTCGGCTAGGGCGCTCGGCCGGAACCGGCCGGCGCGTGTGGGACGACAATATCAGTTGAACAGGAGGTCGGGGACGAAGAGAACCGCCTCCGGGATGAAGATCAGGACCAGCGTGACCAATGTGATTGCTGCCATCAGGGGGAGTGATTCACGCGTATATTCCCCAATCGGGCAGCGCATGATCGAGCAGACCGTGTACATGGCCGCGCCCACCGGCGGGGTGAAATTGCCGATTGTGGCCGCGACGATGAAGACCAGGCCGAAATGCACTGGATCGCCATCGAGTCCCGCGACAAGCGGCAGGAAGATCGGCGTCAGCATGATGATGAGCACCGTGGCGTCGACAAAGAAGCCTGCTATCAGCGTGAAGATGACAATCAGCACCATGACGCCGGAGAGATTGTCGGTAATGCCGAGTATCCAGCCGGAGACGATTTCGGGAATATGCTCAAGGACAATGCCATAGCTGAAGATGGCTGACAGCGCGATAAGGAACATCACGGAGCCGACATCGGAGAGGCTGCCTTCCAGCGCGGCCAGGAAACCCTGTCGTTTCATCTTGCGGTAGACGATGACGCCAATAAAGACGGCGTAGAGAACGGCGAAAGCACCGATCTCGGAGGGCGTGAAGACTCCCAGGCGCAAGCCCAGGAGCAGGAAGACCGGAAACAGCAACGCCCAGATGCCGCCTCGGAACGCCTGGCCAACCTCGCTTGCGTTAGGCCGTGTGTTGCGCTCCGGCGGATAACCACGCCGTTTGGCCGTCAGCCAGACGGCGATGCCGAGTGCGATCCAGAGCAGGAAAGCGGGTACAAAGCCTGCCGCGAAAAGCCGTCCGATGGAAACCTGCCCGATCGTACCGTAAATGATCATCCCGATGCCGGGCGGTATGGTGGGCGTCAGCACCGCGCCGAAAGACAGCACACCAGCGGCAAAACCCCGCGAGAGGCCTCGACGCACCATCTCCTGTCCCAACATGCGCGACTGCATGGCTGCGTCGGCGATTGCCGAGCCGGAGACCCCGCCCATCAAGGCAGACAGGGCCAGCGAGACTTGCGCCAGCCCGCCCTTCAGCCTTCCGGTCAGCACCGAAGCCAGATTAAGCAGCTTTTCGGTGATGCCGGAGTGGTTCATGAAATTGCCGGCCATGATGAAAAGCGGCACCGCCAGCAGGGCGAAGTTCTGCGTTTGCGACACCGTTACCTGAACCGGAATGGTGAATGGCAATTCGGAGTGCTGGACAAAGAACAGCGCTCCGGAAATGCCGATGGCGAAGGCTACCGGCATGCCCATGAGCAGGAGGATGACGAAGGCGACAGAGACGATCAGCATTTCGGCCTCATTCGGTGCTGACCGCTGGTCGCCGCAGCAAGCCGTCATCGAGCATGGCTTGGCGGACCTTCAGGATCGTGGTGATCAGCAGGAGCGTGGCTCCGACCGGCAGACTCATCGTCACCCAGGAATAGCTGACACCCGGAATGCCGTTGAAGCTGCGTGCACGGCTGACCCACGACAAAAGCAGGCCGGAATAGATGAGATAAACGAGGAAGATCGAGATGATCAGATAATTCAGATAAGCAAGCGCCTGCCGCATCCGCTCGGGCGCCCGTTCGGCCACAAGGTTGATCGACATCAGAGAATTATTGCGCCAGGCGATGTCGGCACAGAGGAAGCACGCCCAGGCAAAGAAGCAGGTGGCAAGGTCGATGGTCCAGTTCAGCGGGTTGCGCATCAGCCTTGCTACTCCGCCGGTGAAGATCAGTCCCACCATAAGGAGCAGGAAAATACCGGCGAGGATTGCCTCGATCCTCAGGAGATATGAGTAGAGCGCGCGCATGGCGATCCTCGCCTTCTGATTTTCTTCCCTGCCGGCTTACTTGCCGATCTCTTCGTGCACCTTGTTCTTGGCCTCGGCCAGATCAAGCGCTTCGTAAGCCTTCTCCCCGGCAGCGCGGAAGGCATCCATGTCGACGTCGCTGACAACAGTCATGCCCTCTTCCTGCACTTTGGCCTTTGCCTCCTCGACAGCCTTGGCGACGGTCGCGGAAGTCTCCTGCCCGACGGCGCGGCATTCCTCGACCAGCGCCGTCTGCTGGTCTTCCGGCAGGCCGTTGAACCATTGCGAGCTAACGACCTGAAAATTGACCAGCAGGATATGCGCGG
>Ga0164243_10010867_pt1 | contig 13045 bp, 7 predicted proteins | sample OricompcompostOP_FD_108781 | JGI IMG/M metagenome (GOLD analysis project Ga0164243, IMG submission 108781) | Organic Plus compost microbial communities from Emeryville, California, USA - Original compost - Organic plus compost (OP) | ecosystem: Engineered > Solid waste > Mixed feedstock >... | reverse complement strand
TTGCAATGGCTGAAATCAAACCCGGTACCATTACTGATCACCGCCGGCGCAGGCGATATTGATCAGCTGAAGGAACCGATAAAAGAAATTTTAAAATAGTTCTTGAATGTCTAAAACTACCAACATACTGAAAAGACTGGGCATTGCTATCCTCTGGATAGGAGTGATGACAGGCTTTGTCATTTTGCTGGTAGCTGCCAATAATGTAAAAGACGAAAGCAAGTGCAAAAAAATCGTTGTGAAGTTCGAAGGGAAAGACGACAACTTTTTCATCGAATCCAAGGACATCAAAGCTCTCATAACGAAAGATAAAAGCATTAACCCGGTAGGTAAGCCCATCGGATCCATCAACGTAGCGCAGCTGGAAAAGCTGATTGATACGGATCCCTGGGTGAAAAACTCCGAACTGTATTTTGATAACCAGCAGCAGCTGAACATCAAGATCCAGCAAAGGGAACCGGTAGCAAGAGTATTTACTTTTTCCGGCAACAGTTTTTACCTGGACGAAACGGGAGAAAGAATCCCCGTGTCCACCCGGTATGCCGCCAAAGTACCGGTATTCACTGGCTTCCCTACAGATGCGGAAAAGCTGCAACGGGCCGACAGCCTGCTGACAGCGCAGATCGTAGATTTGGGTACCTATATCAATGGCAATCCTTTTTGGGCAGCCCAGGTAGAACAACTGATGATTACGCCGGATCACAAGTTCGAATTCATCCCGCAGCTGGGTGATCACGTGATTGCGATCGGCGACGGCACAGATATAGACAAGAAATTCACCAAACTTCTGGCTTTTTATAAAGAAGGACTGAATAAAGTTGGCTGGAATAATTATTCACGCATCAACGTAGCATTTGAAGACCAGGTGGTGTGTACAAGGAAAGACGGCGTTGCGCCCCTGCAACCTGTCATCACTTCCGACAGTGTGAAATTGAACGGAGCAGACGAAGTGCCTGTGTATGAAAACAATGACTCAGTATCAGCTGTTACCAGCAAAAAAACGGAGGAGCCGGCAGCGGTAAAGCCTAAACCCGCCGCCAAACCTTCAACGGAATCAAAAGCTAAGGCGGAGAAAAAGGAGCCTGTGAAAAAAGAACCTGTGAAGAAAAAAGAAAAGGCGCCGGCAGAAAAGCCCAAGCAACAACCTAAAGCAGTGTATAAGCCAGGGAATAAATCTGTTAACACATCAAAAAAACAAAACACGCCATGAATCAGGAAGCTCCTATCATTGTAGGTCTCGACATAGGCACTACGAAGATTGCTGCCATAGCAGGAAGGAAGAATGAATTCGGGAAACTGGAAATCCTGGGATTCGGTAAAGCCACATCGTTCGGCGTTCAGCATGGTATGGTGCTGAATATCGATCAAACCATAAAGGCGATCAGGCAGGCCCTGGAAAATTGTTATGCATCCAACCCCAACCTGGAGATTAACGAAGTGTATGTAGGCATTGCCGGACATCACATCAAAAGTTTGCAAACCCGCGGAGATATAGTACGCAATGATGTGGAAGCGGAAATATCCCAGAAAGATATTGATCAGTTAATCAATGATCAGTACAAAACCGTTATTCCTGCCAGCGATCAGATCATCGATGTGATCCCGCAGCAATATATTGTGGATAGTCTGCAGAACATCACCTACCCCATTGGTATGTCGGGGGTGAAGGTGGGTGCAAACTTCCATATCATCACCGGCGATAAGAACGCCATCCGCAACATCAACCGCAGCGTGGAAAAATCAGGTCTGAAAATACGCGACCTGGTATTGCAGCCACTGGCCTCCGCTGCCGCGGTAATGTGCGATATGGACTTCGAAGCAGGGGTAGCCATCGTGGATATCGGTGGTGGTACCACTGACCTCGCCGTATTCTATGAGGGTATCCTGAAACACACTGCAGTGATCCCTTATGGTGGTGAAAACATTACCAACGACATCAAAAATGGTTTGGGTGTACTGAAAACCCAGGCTGAACAGATGAAAGTGCAATTCGGCTACGCCCTGGCAGACGAAGCGAAAAGCAACGCATACATTACTATACCCGGTTTACGTGGACAGAGCCCGAAAGAGATCTCTGTGAAAAACCTGGCCCATATCATCCAGGCCCGTATGAGTGAAATACTCGATTTCGTAGTATATCATCTCAAACAAATCGGTATGGACAATAAAATGCTCAATGGCGGCATTATACTGACAGGAGGAGGTTCCCAGCTGAAACACCTGATCCAGCTGACGGAATATACCACCGGCGTAAGCGCGCGCATTGGCTTCCCGAACGAACACCTGGCCAGCGGACATATAGACGAGCTGACCAAGCCGATGTATGCTACCTGCGTAGGATTGATCCTCAAAGGCTACAACGATTATGAAAATGATCGTAAGGCGCTGGAAGAAAACTACGTAAAAATTAATACGAGCTATCTCGCAAAAGAACAGGCAGCTCAATCCATGGCAGAACAGGATACCTGGGTAGAAGAAAGTGCGCCGAGCAGCCAGGAAATCCAGGATAGGAAAGCCAAAGAAAGAAATGCATCTTTGAAAAATTTCCTCGACAAGATGAAAACAAAGATCATCGACATGTTCACCGAAGAAGAAGACGCTAAACTATAAAGAGATGGCGCAATTGTTGTTATTAAAAGCCTTCCGGCAACAATTGCGCTGACTAAAACAAAACAAATAAGAATTAAGAACGATCGTTAATAATGATTAGGCAAATGAACCATAGTAACAACATAGTAAAAGCAGACTTAATTCTTAATAGTTCATTATTAACAAATCGTACTAACCCATAAAAGAGACAGAGTCATGATACATTTTGATCTTCCTAAGGAAAAATCTTCTATCATCAAGGTGATCGGTATTGGTGGTGGCGGAAGCAATGCGGTGAATCATATGTATAGCCAGCGCATTGATGGCGTGAATTTTATTATCTGCAATACCGATGCACAGGCTATTGCAAACAGTCCTGTCCCAAACAAGATCCAGCTGGGTCCCCATCTCACGCAGGGTCTTGGAGCCGGCGCTAACCCCGAAATCGGCAAACAGGCAACAGAAGAGTCCTTTGAAGAAATCAAAAAAATACTGGAGGTGAATACCAAGATGGCTTTCATTACCGCTGGTATGGGAGGTGGCACCGGTACCGGTGGCGCTCCGATCATCGCGCGTATTTGTAAAGAACTGGGTATCCTGACCGTTGGTATTGTTACAACCCCATTTTCTTACGAAGGAAAGAAAAGAATGGCACAGGCAGACGAAGGTATCTCCCGCTTGAAAGAGTATGTGGATACCCTGCTGATCATTTCAAATGATAAACTGCGTCAGAAATTCGGCGACCTGAAATTCAAGGCCGCTTTTGAAAAAGCAGATAACGTACTCGCTACCGCTGCAAAATGTATTACGGATGTTATCAACTCCACCGGCCAGATCAACGTCGATTTCGCCGATGTGTGCACCGTAATGCGTAACGGCGGTGTGGCGATCCTCGGCTCCGCATTGGCAGAAGGTGAAAACCGTGCACAGCGCGCTATCGAAGATGCGCTGACCTCTCCATTGCTGAACGATAACGATATCCGCGGCGCTAAATGGATCCTTATCAATATCTCTTCTTCCGAAGGTGAATTCGAACACACCCTCGATGAAATGGATATCATCCAGGCTTACGTACAAAGCCAGGCCGGTGAGGATTGCGACGTTATCCTCGGTGTGGGCTACGATCAGTCGCTCGACAGGAACCTGGGCGTTACCATCATTGCTACCGGTTTCGAACAGAAACCCATCCAGCAACAGAAAATGACTCCCTCCAACCCTGAAAGAGTAGAGCCTAAGATCGTAATGCAACTGGGTAAAGACGGCGACGAGAAAAAAATGAATATGCAGCAGAGCCAGGGCGTGTTGTTCCAGGAACCACAGGACCTCATGGCGCCCCGCCTCATGGATCACCCTGAGCCGGTAAGCCCGTATTCACAGCCATCCGTGCAACCTGTCAGCCAGCAGGCGCCGATAGCTCCTTCCCGTCAGAACTACGTGCTGAACATCCAGCAAACGCCTGTTCAGCCTGTTGCTGAGCCGGTGCAGCCGGTTGCCCAAACGCAACAGCCGGTACAGCAAATGCAGCAACCGGTACAGCAGATGCAGCAGCCTGTGCAAGCGCCTGCCGCCAATGCCGCTCTGAACAACGTCAACGTAATTCAGCCGCAGGCAGGTAACGCCGGCGCATATACGAGCAGACCAGCCCATATATACGTAGAACCAGGCACCACTCCTTCACAGGAAATGAAAATGGTGTACAAGGAAGAAGATAACAACCATACGCCAATGCCACCGGAAGTGCCTATGCACAGCACTTACGAAGACCTGGAAGAGCAGAAACGCAAACAGGCCGAAAGAGTTGCAAAACTCCGCAGCATCAGCTTCAATGTGAAAAACATGGATAACAACGCTGAAATTGAAAACGTTCCTGCCTACCTCCGTCGTAATGTATCTCTGGACAATGGCGCAGGCTCTGCGGAACAATTCTATTCCAACTACACCGTTAGCGGTGAACCGGGACAGAATAATCCAACTGAAATAAATACTATAAATACTTTTTTAGATGGGAAAAAACCAGATTGATAAATTAACATTTGTCTTTTCCGGTAAATATTTGATTGTTTTTTAGTTGTGTTAAGAAAATCCTCCGGTTCCCCGGAGGATTTTTTAATGTATAAAGGGCCACCGAAAATGTATGTATAAAGGTTACCGGAAAATGTACAACAGGGCCTAAAAAATTTCGGGTGCTACCCACGCCTAAAACCTGGATAGCACCCGAAAATAAAAGTCTTTATTACTTTATAAAGTATTCAATTTGGCTTTGGCAGCATTAATCACATCTGCCGCCGGGGTGGTTTTTAAAGCCGGAATTGCTATCGTCTTCAGGATATCCTCCAGCTGTTGCAGCTTAGCTTTATCCCCATTTTTTTCAAATTCTGCCCTTAAAGTCCGGATTTTCTCAAAATCCTGGATACCTTCTATCAATCTCTCAAAGCGAATGGAGGATCTCGGTCCCGGATATACGAAATAGGTATCGCCGGCAGCCCATGCCCTGAAACGGCTATCCGTCAGCGGATCTTTCACCCAGCAGTTATACGCCCAGCGTAAATAACCGGAATAACCTTTTGCCGCTGCATACCAGCCCATAAAGGTGGATTCCGCCGGCGGGGAGAAAGTAAAGGTATTGGGATAACCTTCCGTACAGCAGGTGTAGAAGGTGGTCGGCCAGCCTTTTGCCTGGCGGGCGGCCATTTCTTCTTTGGTGAACGACTCCCCGGAAGCGATACAATAATCATAAATTTCATTTACAAGCGGCCCGTGATGGCTGCCCGCAAGCGATAATTTCAGGTCCTTATCGGCCTGGCGGATGATCTTCAGCGCCTCCTGCATGTCCTTCATCGGGCGCTCGTCCATAGCGATGGTAGTGATATTAAACCAGCCTTTTTGTTTCAGGTGCTTTACAAAACTGTTTAACATAGGCTGCCAGTGAGCGCTGTATTCAGGAGAACCCGGTTTGGCGACAATGAAGGTATCGCGGTTGGCGGCCTCGTCGAAATAGTAGAACTTCAGGTTCCACGGAATCATGCTGTAGCAGTTGATTTCCTTTTTGATACCCAGGCCCATCATGTAGGAAACCCATTTATCAAAGATGGTATAATCATAGGCCCAGCTGCCGTCCTTCTTCTTTGTCCATTTGATCATGCTGCTGTACACATCCTGGGTCTGGCTGTTCCATGGATCGTAAATAAGGGTGGCGGTGATACATTTTTGTCCCGCAGCAGCCAGCATCTGCATATACGGCTTCATGGCGGCAAAGTGCGCGTCGCTCCAGGGTTTTACGTTGTACATGCGGGCTACGGCATCAGGGCTTTGCCAGAGGTCCAGGTGGAAAGCCCACTTATCCGGTGATGATAAAGTATGGTTCAGCACCTGCAGCTGGAATTGCTTCCTGATCTTGTTGTTGCCGGCAGTTACCTCCACCGTGCCGGTGTAATCCCCTGCAGGCGTATTTTGCGGCACCTGGATAGTGATCCATACCGGCTGTGTGGTTTTGGCGGCTATGGCGTTTGAATTGGTCAGGTCGATGCCATCGGCCACGAGGGACGAGTCAAAGTCCTGCGGTTTACGGAAGCCGCAGCCACCGCCGTTTTTATTAAGTTCATCCGTCATGACATACCGTACAAAACCGGCTTTGGCAGCATTGGCCGGAAATTTAAACCGGCTGCCGGCAATACCGGTTACCTGTACGGTTACTTTATCCAGCGGTTTGGAGGTCCATATGAGCAGTTGGGTATGTACTTTCTCCCCTTTCCAGGCGATACCTTTCCAGCTTTCTGCAGTTTGGGAAGGGCTGGGGGCGTTTCTTTTTTCATAACGGGTATCGGTATTACCGAAAGCTACATGTACCTGCTGATCATATTGTTGCCAGGAAGCTTCCGCAACCGGGCGCGGGTCTGGCAATTCTTTGTAATCGCGGGTTACAGGCGATTGCGCCCATGCATGTTGTTGCACTGCTACGAGGAGCAGCAGGCCGAAAATTTTGTTCACCATTACTAAATAGATTTTCATTGCTTAGGGAGGCGCCAAGCGGACTTCCCCTAAAAAGATTTGCCCAATATCTTAAAAAAACGCCGGTTTTTCTAAGATATTGGGCAAAATATGCTTACCGTTCATGGAAAAGCTAGAAGCGGTGTACGATGCGTTTTAACTGCAGGTTCGTGACCGGCGCTACTACGAGCGGGTACTTTTCAATAGTCACATAGCTGGAATCCAGGCCAAAGCCCCTTTCTTCGGACAAACTGATCTTTTTCAGGAAGAAGTACATCTTCATGATCATCCTTTCGTACAGTGGCAGGTCGTTGTCGTGGGAAAGGAATTTTTCCATAACAATAAACTGGAAGTCCCCTACCACATTGTTCTTACTGAGGGATTCGTAGCGGCTGGTGATATTCACCTCCTTGTTGCGCACCATATCCTCCACCACCATACGGAACATGAGGTTGATACGCTGTTCCACCTTGAATCCCAGGCGGAATTCCACGCGGATCACTTCGTTCGGTATAATGGTTTGCACGGAGTATTCGCTCAGGTAAGGCTCATCCACTACGTCCACATGCACAAACCAGTAGATATCCGCCCTTTTGGGCTTCTTATTCAGAATGGAATAAATGATCTTATGCTCGATCTCCTTCGGATTATCGGCGCTGCTCATATATACCAGGTGGGTGGCATATTTCGGGATGGTGGTATCGTTGCTGAGTTCCTGCATGATAGGCAGGTAATCTTCCAGGCGCACGAATTCCACATAGCGGTTTTTGATCTTCCTGGACTTAAACCATACCATCATTACCAGGAACAGCGCACCTGCCACAATCACCGTTACGTAACCGCCATGGGCAAATTTTACGAGGTTGGCGAAAAGGAAGGAGAATTCGATGGTAAAGTAGACGGCGAGATATAATAATATCCACCCGATCCATACCCTTCGGGTATATAGGTAGAAGGCAAACAGGCAGGAGGTCATCAACATACAGATGGTGATGGACAGGCCGTATGCGGCTTCCATATGGGAGGATTCCTGGAAAATCAGTACGATGGCGGCGCAGCCTACAAACAGCATCACGTTGATACCGGGGATGTACAGCTGTCCTCTCATTTCGGTAGGGTAGTTTACCCGGAGCTTAGGCCAGAGGTTCAGGCGCATGGCTTCAGAAATGAGGGTAAAGGAGCCGGAAATCAGGGCCTGACTGGCAATAATGGATGCCATTGTGGCGATCAGTACGCCAAAAATCACGAACCATTCCGGCATGATGGTAAAGAAAGGGTTCTGGTCTTTCGGGATAATCTGACCTTTTTGTGTGAGCAACCAGGCGCCTTGGCCGAGATAATTAAGGATGAGGCAGGTTTTCACAAACACCCAGGAAACCCGGATATTACCTTTTCCGCAGTGGCCGAGGTCCGAATACAGCGCTTCCGCCCCTGTGGTACAGAGGAATACCGCCCCCAGGATCAGGAACCCTTTAGGGTAGGTAGTCAGCAGTTCGATGGCGTAATGCGGGCTGAAAGCCTTGAAAATACTCAGGTCATCGGCGATATGGGTGATCCCGAGGATGCCCAGCATGGAAAACCAGAGCACCATAATGGGGCCGAAGAGCCGGCCGATGGATACTGTACCGAACTGTTGCATAATAAACAGCCCGGTGATAATGGCCAGTACTATTTTCACAATGGTAAGCTGGCTGAGATCTTTAAATACCTCGAGGGTGCGTAACCCTTCGATGGCGGAGGTAACGGTAATAGGCGGCGTAATGATACCATCTGCGAGGAGGGCGGCTCCGCCTATCATCCCGAAGATAACCGTCCATTTGGCGTGTCGTCTGACGAGCGCATAGAGCGAGAAAATACCACCTTCGCCTTTATTATCGGCCCTGAGGGTCAGGATAACGTATTTGAGGGTTGTTTGCAGTGTAAGCGTCCAGATGATACAGGAAATACCACCTATGACAAGCAGGTCGCTGATAGGATTGCCTCCTACAATGGCCTTAAACACATAGAGCGGAGAGGTTCCGATGTCGCCGTAGATAATTCCGAGCGCTACGACTAAACCTGCCAGGGAGACCCTGTTAATGTTTATACCCACTTAGAAAAAGTTTGTTAAAAAAGCCCCCAAAATTATATGTTTTTGGGAAATGGAGCAAAGGAAAGGAAAAAATGGACTTAAGGTGTCAACCAGGGGGATTGGCGCAGTAAGTGTACAGTGTGTGGAGCTGGTGGAAACTAAAAGGTCCTCCGCTTGTGCTGGAGGACCTTTTTAGCATTATCATTCTTTGGGAGTGTACTGATTAGTTAGCAGGAGCTAAATCAACAGTGTTAGACTCACCAGGAGTGTTTTGTTTGATGAAGCGACCGCGATCGATACCTTGTTTATCAGCCAGGTAGTCGATAACTGCGTCAACGCGACGGCTGCTCAGATCAACACCACCTTTTTTGCCTTTAGCACCAGCGTGGCCGGTAACCAGGACGTTGCAAGATGGGTTAGATTTCAGGGTAGCAGCAACGCTAGCGAGGATAGCTTCGTTGTCAGATGCTACTTTGGTAGAAGAGCCTTTGAAAGAAACTGAAGGCAGAACCAGGCTAGAGCAAGAAGTCTCTACGCGGTTTTTGCAGCACTCAGGATCTGGGCATTTACCAACACCGTCAGCGTCAACTGGCTGGCAGTAAGTAGGAGTGATCAGTTGTTTGTCTTTGTAATCAGGAACGCCATCACCGTCAGTATCTTTAGCAACACCGTGAGAATCAACTGGTGCGCCGGCTGGAGTGTTAGGTTCGCGATCGAACTGATCAGTTACGCCATCACCGTCTGCATCAGGCAGAACCGGAGTAGGCAGTTTCATGTGACGTGGGTTGGACAGCTCGCTGTAAGCGTATTCCAGCGGGTTGATCCACCATAATGGCTGAACTCGTTTGTTAGGATTACCCAGGTTGAAGTTCAGACGCACGTTAGTGTAAGAGTAGAAATCTTTGGAAGAACCACCAGGACCAGCGTAACCATCGAGGTAAGCGTCAAATGGCATGGTGATTTTTTCTTCGATACCGATGTTGAAGCGTTTAGAAACTTTGAACGCTACACCAGTACCCAGGTCCAGTGCGTGACGCAGCAGTTGGTTGTCGTCTTTACGGCCAATTGCGATACGGTTGCCCTGAGAAGGAGCGTTTTGCTCGTATTTTTTGTCCTGTACAGATTTGATGTAATCTTTAATGTCAGAACGTTTACCAGTCAGACGAGCTGGGTCGTAAACATAACCGTTACCGTTTGCATCCAGCGCATCAACGTCTACGTCAGCCATAACGATAGAGTAACCGGCGAGTACATACCAGTTAGCTTTAGGTTCAGCTTTGTAGAACATGATGTTGCTCAGGGACATCAGCACGTCCAGGGACAGCTGGTGGTTAGCGGATTTGTAGTTAGGGATGATGTAACCACCATTTCTGGCAGCTGTAGCAGCCCAAGGATTAACGCCACCGCCTGATTGAGTAGGACGCAGTTTATAATCCTGACCGTAGTCGAAAGAACCGGTGTACTCAGCTCTCAGGGAGAAAGTATGACCCAGAGATTTTCTCAGGGAGATACCACCACCGAAACCTGGTCTAGCAGGAACGGTACCATCGATCAAGTGAAGACCTCCGTGGAAACCAAGCTCCCACATATCCCTTGGTTTAGCAGGGAAGTTGGAAGTGTGGTTCATGAAGTTATTCTGTTGTACCATTTTCTTGCTAGACACTTTGGACGAATCCAGTGCATCATAGCCGGTTGGTTGAACCTGTGCAAAACCAGAAGACGCGGCTAATAAACTCACAGCGCCTGCCAGTAAAAAGTACTTTTTGCTTGCCATAATTGTTTTTTATTTAAAAACTGTTAAAAATTTACTAATAACCCGTTTTTTACCAAGCAAAGGTAAAAATCATTAACGAATAATCAAATTTTTCTTGCAATATTATTTTCATTGATAAGTGCTTAAAAAGCAGTGCGTAAACAAAAGTATTTATATACCTTAAATACGCGTAAGTTAAAGTATTGCAATCCTCGTGTTAACAAAACCTTTAGCTGCTGTTAAAGGTTTGTTATACTCCCTATACAAATTAAAGGCCAAAATGTTAAAGTTTCACTTTTTAAACCTAGCTTAGCAAACCTTTTGATTTTAGGCCATGGATGATATTAAACACCTGATAGGTAAGGAATTACAAGATTTTGAACTCAAATTCGCGGAAGCGGTAAAAAGTAATGTACCGTTGCTGGACCGCGTCATGCATTATATTGTTAAGCGCAAAGGGAAGCAAATGCGTCCCATGTTCGTGTTACTTTCAGCCCGGCTGTTTGCCGACAACCTGTCAGAAAGCACCTACAGGGCAGCTGCATTTGTTGAACTACTCCATACCGCCACCCTCGTACACGACGATGTCGTGGATGACGCCAATGAACGCCGCGGGTTTTTCTCCATCAATGCACTTTGGAAAAATAAAATTGCGGTCCTGGTAGGCGACTACCTCCTCGCAAAGGGTTTATCTCTCTCCCTCAACAACAACGAATTCAGAGCTTTAAAGATCATTTCCGACGCTGTACAGGCCATGAGCGAAGGGGAGCTGCTGCAAATAGAGAAAACCAGGAAACTCAATATCAAAGAGGATATATATTTTGAAATCATCCGCCGCAAAACGGCCTCACTTCTCGCATCTGCATGCGCTGCCGGCGCCTGGAGCGCTACCAACGATGACACAACAACTGAACAAATGAGGTTGTTCGGTGAAAAAGTAGGAATTGCCTTTCAAATTAAAGATGACCTCTTCGATTACGGCACCGCAAAAATCGGAAAACCAACAGGGATCGACATCCGCGAGAAAAAAATGACCCTCCCCCTCATCTATACCCTCGAACACGCCAGCCCCGAGGTGAGAAAAAGAATTATCTATATAGTAAAAAATCAAAATACGAATAAGGAGAAAGTAGAGGAAGTTATCCAACTCGTCAAAGCTTCCGGCGGAATCGAATACACCCAGCAAAAAATGTTTCAGTACCGCGACGAGGCCCTCGCCATTCTGCGGCAATTCCCCGAAACGGCTATCAGAAACGGCCTCGAATCCATGGTCCGGTACACCACCGACCGCACTTTCTAAAAAGAAATTCGAAAATGTAAAATTTTAAATGTAAAATGCAATGACCGCTTAAGCTGACGCTCAAAGCCAACATAATGGTAAAAGAATCCTGAACATATATAATGCAAAAACGCTGGACAGTAAAAGCTTATCAACCAAATCAGGAACATCTGCTGCAATCATCCCTCCGCATACATCCCCTGCTATGCCGGTTGCTGGTGCAACGGAACGTTCATACCTATGAGGCTGCCCGGCTGTTTTTCAGACCTACACTGAAAGACCTGCACGACCCCTGGCTCATGAAAGATATGGATAAGGCCATCGCACGCATTGAGCTGGCCTTCTTTCGTAATGAAAAAATACTCGTCTATGGCGACTATGACGTGGACGGCACCACCGCCGTAGCCACCGTGTACGACTTCCTCCGGCAGCTCTACAGCCATATTGAGTATTATATTCCTCACCGCTACCGGGAAGGCTATGGCATCTCCGCACAGGGTATAGAATACGCCAAAGCCAATGATTTCAGCCTCATCATTGCCCTGGATTGCGGCATCAAATCCGTCGAACTCATTACCGCCGCCAAAGAAGCGGGGATTGAATTCATCATCTGCGATCACCACCTGCCGGACGCCGTGCTGCCGCCGGCAGTAGCCATACTCAATCCCAAACAGTACGATTGCCCTTATCCCTACAAGGAACTGAGCGGCTGCGGCATCGGGTATAAACTGGTGAGCGCCATCGCATTGAAACGCGGCCTGCCGGAAAGCGCCGCCAATAAGTACCTCGACCTGGTGGCCACCAGCATCGCTGCGGACATAGTGCCGATGACGGGAGAAAACCGCATCCTCGCTTTCCACGGTTTGAAAAAAGTGAACGATAACCCCTTACCGGGTATCAAAGCACTGATTCAACTGAACGCGCAAAAAGAACAACTCACCATCTCCAACCTCGTTTTCGCAATCGCGCCACGGGTCAACGCCGCCGGCAGGATGGACGATGCCCGCAAAGCCGTGAATCTATTCATTGAGGACGATCCGGAAAAAGCCAGGCTGATTGCCGAAGCCCTGCATGCGGACAACTTTGACCGCAAGGAAATCGACAGCACCATCACCCAGGAAGCAATTACCCTCCTGCAAAACGACGCGTCAATGGCAGCCAGGAAATCCACCGTCCTGTACCAGGCGCACTGGCATAAGGGAGTCGTAGGGATCGTCGCTTCCCGGTTGATAGACAAGTTCTATTATCGCCCCACCGTTATCCTCACCCAATCCAACGATATGGTGGCCGGCTCCGCAAGGTCCGTCATGGGTTTTAACGTCTATGAAGCCGTACATAAATGCAAGGACCTGCTGGAAAATTACGG
>Ga0164243_10010866_pt1 | contig 13047 bp, 9 predicted proteins | sample OricompcompostOP_FD_108781 | JGI IMG/M metagenome (GOLD analysis project Ga0164243, IMG submission 108781) | Organic Plus compost microbial communities from Emeryville, California, USA - Original compost - Organic plus compost (OP) | ecosystem: Engineered > Solid waste > Mixed feedstock >... | reverse complement strand
TCCCGGCGCAGCTCGGCGCGGCCCAGCCGGCGGGAGTAGCCGCCGAGCAGCAGGTTCTGCTCGATCGTCTGGGAGTGGAAGACCCGCTTGCCCTCCTGCACGTAGGCGATCCCGTCGCGGACCCGCTGGTGGGCCGGCACCTTGGCCAGGGACTGCCCGCGATAGCGGATCTCACCCGCCACGACCTTGTTGAGACCGCTGATCGCCCGCAGCGTCGTGGTCTTGCCGGCGCCGTTGCGGCCGAGGAGCACGGTGATCTGGCCGGCCCGGACGTCGAACGACACGTCCCACACGACCCGCAGGTCGCCGTACCCCGTCCCCAGGCCGCGGACCTCGAGCAGCAGCTCGTCCTCGGCGCCCTGCCGGCTGCTCGTGGGGCTGCTCGTCATCGGCCCGCTCCTTCCTGCGGCGGCGCGACATCGGCCAGCACCACGCGCGCGGACGCCGGCGCGTCGAGGTCGACGCCGAGGTACTCGCTCATCACCCGCTCGTCGTTCTGGATCTCCTCTGGCGTGCCCCGGGCCATCAGCTCGCCGTGGGCGAGCGCGACGATCTCGTCGGCCAGGGACAGCACGAGCTGGAAGTTGTGCTCGACGAGCACGACGGTGCCACCGGCGTCGCGCACCCGCCGGATCACCTCGGCCAGTCGCTCCACCTCGTCCTCGTCGAGGCCGGACGCCGTCTCGTCGAGGAGGAGCACGCCGGGGTTGCTGATCAGGCAGCGGGCGACCTCGAGCAGGCGCCGCTGGCCGAGCGGCAGGGCCGTCGCCTCGGCGTCCTCGAGGTGGCGGATGCCGACCAGGTCGAGCACCCGGTCGGCCTCGGCGAGGTCCGCGCGCCGCACCCGGCGGTAGCGCGGGAGTCGGAGGACGGCCTCGAGGACGCTCACCCGGTGGCCGGAGTAGCGACCCGCCATGACGGCCTCGCGGACGGTGATCCCCTCGGGGATGTTCGGCGTCTGGAAGGTCCGGGCGACGCCCGTGCGGGCGACCCGGTCCGGGCGCATCCGCTGGAGCTGGCGGTCGTCGAGGGCGATGACGCCGGCGTCGGTGCGGTAGAACCCGCAGATCATGTTGAGCAGCGTGGTCTTGCCGGACCCGTTCGGGCCGATGAGCGCGGTGACCCGGCCGGGCGAGGCGGTGAGGTCCACGCCCTTGAGCGCCTGGTTGCCGCCGAAGGCCTTGGTGACGCCTTCGACCCGGAGCACCTTCCCCGGAACGGCCGGCACGTCGTCAGGGCGCGCGGATCGACCGGCCGCTCCCGCGGAGTCGGCCGGGGCGGCCGGGTCCGCCGGGATGGTGAGCCGGCGCCACAGCGCCCGGGCCAGGCCGGACAGGCCGCCGGTCAGCAGCACCCCGCCGAGGATGAGGAAGGCGCCGGTCACGACGAGCGAGTAGCGCTGGAAGTCGGTGGACTGGTTGAGCCCGAACTGCAGCACGAAGGCGCCGAAGATTGCGCCGTACACGCTCGCCGAGCCTCCGAGGACCGAGGCGGCGAGGATCGTCGTGGCGACGGTGAACGAGAACGCCTCGGGTGAGATGTAGAGGTCCAGGCTGGCGAAGAGCGCCCCCGCGAGACCCGCCGGCACGGCGCCGAGCGCATAGGCGAGCAGCTTCATCCGGAAGACGTTGATGCCCATGGAGGAGGCCAGCACCGGGCTCTTCTTCAGCACCCGCAGGGCCGTGCCGTGGCGCGAGACGGCGATGTTGCGCATCACCGCGAACCAGGCGACCGTCACCACCGCGATGACCATGAAGTAGTCCTCGGGCGTCAGCATCCGGCCGAACAGCGTGGGCGAGAGAATGCCGGTCAGGCCGTTGCGGCCCCCGGTGTCCTCGCGGAAGATCGCCAGCACGTCGGGCAGCAGCAGGACCAGGAAGAACGAGGTCATCGCGAGCGACCAGCTGCCGAGCCGGAGGCCGGGGATGCCGGTGACGATGCCGACCAGCAGCGCCGCGAGACCGGCGGCGGCCAGCTGGAGGAGGATGTCGGTGTGCCCGCGCTGGGAGAGCATGCCGGCGGTGTAGGCCCCCGCGGCGTACATCGCGACCTGGCCGAGAGCGAGCTCGCCCGCATAGCCGAGGCTGAGGTTGAGCCCGCTGACGAGCAGCGACAGGATCATCGCGAGCTGGAGCTGGCGCACGATCGAGTACTCGAGGTCGAAGTGGGGGACCAGGATCAGCACGATCCCGAGCGCGAGCGGGACCACCCAGAGCGGTCCGCCGGCGACGCGGCGGGCGAGCGGCAGAGCAGCCATCAGACCACCCTTTCCTTCGTGCGGACGAAGAGGCCGGCGGGGCGCACCATCAAGATGGTGACGAGGATGACGAAGACCGCGAGGTTGGCGTACTCGCCCCCGAGATAGCGCGAGGCGTAGGCCTCGGCCAGGCCCACCATGGCGCCGCCGACGAGGGTGCCCGGCATGGAGCCGAAGCCGCCGATGGCGAGCACCACGAACCCCTTGAGCGCCAGGGCCGCGCCGAGCGTCGACACGGCGAACGTCTTGGAGCCGACGAACAGCCCGACGAAGCCCGCGAGCGCACCGGCCGCGACGAACGCGGTGAACGCGAGTCGACGCACGTTGACGCCACGCAGCAGCGCGGCCTCCCGGTCCTCGGCCATCGCGAGCAGGGCGAGACCGGTGAGCGAGCGGCGAGCGTAGATGCCGAGGCCGACGACGAGGAGCACGGCAATGGCGATGAGGAAGAGCTCCACGGGATAGGCCCGTCCGCCGAGCAGGCTGATCGCGTCGTCGCCGGCGAAGAAGGGCACCGTCAGCGGCTGGCTGCCCCAGGTGAGCTGGGCGGCGCCGTCGAGCAGGATCGACGCGCCGAGTGTGGTGACCAGGATGTTGTGCATGTCGCCGACCGGGCGGATGGCGATCCGCTCCTCGACCGCGGCGATGAGCGCGACGGCGGCCGCAGCCATCACCAGCACGACCGGTGTCGGGAGGTCCCAGGTCACCAGGCCGGTGTAGGCCACGAACGCTCCCACCATCGTCAACTGCGCGTGCGCGAAGTTGAACGTCTTGGAGGAGATGAACACGATGTTGTAGCCGATGGCCACGATCGCGTAGATCGCGCCCAGGGCCAGGCCACCCCAGATCAGCGTCACGGTGATTCCTCAGCTCGTCGGACGGGCCGGGCCGGCGAGGGCGGTCACGCCGCCCCCGCCGGTCCGGGCGTGCTCACTGGAACTGGCCGTCCTTCAGCGGGCCGGGCGCGATGAACGCGAACTCCTCGGGTGCCGGGTTGGCGGCGTGCGACTCGTCGGTGAAGCGGTAGGTGTCGATGATCGCGGTGCGGGCCTCGCCGAGGACGTCGGGATCGATGAGGGCCTCGGCGAGCTCCTGCGGGTCGGTCGAGCCCGCCTCGTCGGCGGCGGCCTGGACCAGCGCCAGGGCGTCGTTGTTGTAGGCAACGATCAGGGTGGCCTTGATCTCGTCGATGGCCTTCATCCGGGCGACGAGGTCGTTGACCTCCGTGGCGGCCGGGTCGTGGGCGGTGCTCTTGTAGACCTGCATCACGAGGTTCTCCACCGCCGGGGTGCCGAGGACCCCGGAGGGCGGCTCGGTCGAGATGAGGCCGGTGGCGGCCACCGAGGTGTTGCCGATGATCGGGATGTCCCAGCCGAGCTTCTCCACACCCTTGAGGACGTAGCCGAGCGGTGCGCCGTACGCGTCGAGGACGAGTGCGTCCGGGCCCTGGGAGCGGATCGCCTCGAGCTGCGCGGTCATGTCGAGCGCCGCGACGTCGTACTCCTCGTTGGCCACGACGTCGACCCCGGCGGCCTTGAACGTCTCCTCGGCCGCGGCGCCGTAGACCTCGCCGTAGGAGCTGGAGCCGTGCAGGATGCCGACCTTGGCGTAGCCCTTCTCCTCGAAGTACGCCGGGAACGCGTCGAGCTGGTTCTGCGCGCTGGCCGACAGGTCGAAGTTGAGCGGGAAGGCCTCCGGGTCCGCCGAGCTCTCCGTCGGGCCGATGTTGAAGGACAGGATGTTGTTCTGCTTCAGGATCGGCAGCGTCGCGTCGGCGACGGTCGACGGGCCCGAGTTGAGCACGAGGTCGGGCTTGTCCTTCGCGATCGCCTCGCGCAGCTTGGTGACGGCGACGGTCGGGTCGGCCTGGTCGTCGACCACCTCGAGGACCACCTCCCGGCCGTCGATGCCGCCGGACTCGTTGACGAGCTCCACGCCCGCCTTGGCCGAGAGCACCGATGTCGAGGCGTTGTCGGCCAGCACGCCCTCGGCGGAGACGCCGCCGAGCACGAGGACGCGGTACTCGCCGTCCTGGCCACCGCCGTCGGCGTCCTCGCCGGCGCAGCCGGCGGCGACGAGCGCGAGGGCCGCGAGGCCTCCGACCACCTTGAACAGACGTGTCTTCATCCCAGGTTCCTTCTGTGACAGTGAGCGAACCAAGCGCTTGCTAGTTCGACGCTAGATGGCCCTGGTCACAGTCGTCAAGCAAGCGCTTGATTGACCACGCGCGTGCGGGGTCGCGGCCGCGGCACCGAGTCGACGCGGCCGGGAGCATCCCCGGCACGCCCGGCGACGCCGAGGGGCCCGAGCCCCTCGGCTATGTCCGTCCGGGGTATTCCTGTTCGAGATAGTAGGCGCGCGACCAAGCAACCGCTAGGTGGTCGTGGGATCGTGGGACGGAGAGTCCGGTCGTCAGCGAGCGCCGAGGATGCTCGCGGCGATCTCGGTGCCGACGCGCACGGCGCCGTCGACGTGCTGGAAGCCGAGGCCCGCGACGTCGCTGCTGCCGAACTCGATCGGGCCGACTGGCTGCCGGAGCAGGTGTCCCCAGCGGGTGAGGCCGCCGAGGTCGAAGCTGGTGCCGTAGGCGCCGCCGGTCAGCTCCTGGTGCTGCCAGTCGCTCTCGACGTAGGCGATCGGCTCGCGTGCCCGCTCGCCGAAGTAGGCGGCGAGCGAGTCGAGGACGCGAGCACGACGCTCCTCTGCGTCGAGGCCCCCGAGCTCGTCGGCGCGCACGTCGGAGACGAAGCCGACCAGCACGCCGCGGGACTCGCCCTCCGGGGTGTTGTCGTAGGCCTCGTGCACGAGCTGGTAGGGGCCGAAGGCCGTGCCGTCGAGACCGTCCTCGCGCCAGAAGGGGGTCGGGTACATCGCCTGCACCTTCACCACGAGGCCGAAGGACTGGTGCTCGCGCGCGATCCGGTGCTCCGCGGGCAGCTCCGGGGTGAACCGGACCCGCCGCACGACGGTCGGGGGTACGGCGAGCACGAGCCGCCGCGCGGCGTACAGCTCCTCGCCCACGTGGACCACGGCGCCACCGTCGGTCCACTCCACGTGGGTGACGTCCTGCCCGAGCTGCACCCGCTCGCCGAGGCGGCGGGCGAGCTCGAGCGGCACCGACTGCAGCCCGCCGACGACGCGGCGGTCGAGGATGACGTCGGCGTCGAGCAGGTTGCTGAACGACCCGGCGCTGGCGGCCATCTGCACGGCCTGGAGGGCGGAGAACGCGTGGGCGGGCTTGGTCAGCATGGCGGGACCGAGGTAGAGCGCGACGTTGTCGCGCGCCTCCGCGTCATCGCACTGCTCCTCGAGCCAGGCGTGCAGGGAGACGCTGTCGAGATGGCGCGCGTCGGGCAGGTCCCACGGGCGCGCCGGGTCCATCTCGGCTGCCAGCGCGTCGAGCCTCTTGGTGAGCTCGGCGATGGCCGCCGCGGTCGGTCCGGCGACCGGGAGGTCGTCGTCGAAGCGCCGGGCGGTCCCGTCGCGACCGACGTAGAGCGAGTCGCCCTCGCGGTGGCGCGGATAGGTGGCCAGGCCGAGCTCGTCGAGCAGGGCGAGGAGGGCGGTCTGGTCCGGGGAGACCCACTGGCCGCCGATCTCGAATGCGGCCGGCCCGCCGGCGGCGTCGACGAGCTCGATCTCGTCGGTGCGCAGCCGGCCCCCGACCCGGTCGCGGGCCTCGAGGACGAGCACGTCCGCGCCGGCCTCGGCGAGACGCCAGGCGGCGGTCAGGCCGGTGACGCCGGCGCCGATGACGATCACGTCGTGGGTGGTCATGTCAGCTCTCCTCCAGGGCGACCGGGGCGTCGGTCGGATCGATGACGACGAAGCGCTCGCCGGGGCGGCGGGCGAGATAGGTCAGGTAGTAGACGAGGGCGACGGCCAGGATCGCGCCGGTGATGGCGAGGTCGACGCCGGCGGCCCCCACCAGGGCGTAGCCGACGGCGGCGACCACCAGCAGCGGCGGCAGCGGCCACAGCGGCATCCGCCAGCCGGGGGCCGTGCTCATCCGGCGCACCTTGATCGCCGCGAGCGCCAGCACGACGTACATCGCGGAGATGATCACCGAGGTGATGCCGAGCAGGGCCTCGATGTCGACGCGCCACGCGAGGGCGGCACCGGGGAGGCCGATGACCAAGGTCGCGACCCACGGGGCGCCGTACCGCCGCCCGAGCAGGCTCAGAGCGCGGTTGACCGCGGGCGGCCAGGCGCGGTCGCGGCCCGAGGCGTAGACGACGCGGCTGTTCTGCAGCACCATCACGATCGCGGCGTTGAGGATGGCGATCGCGATGCCGAGGTTGACGGCGACCGCCGTCGCGTCGCCGCCCCACGCGCGGACGAACGCGGAGAAGTCGCCGGTGGCGAGGGCGCCGAGGTCGTCCACCGCCAGCACCGTGGTGATCGTCGGGACCAGGATGACGAGCCCGCCCAGGCCCAGCGACCAGAAGACGACGCGGGCCACGTTGCGGCGCGGGTCGACGATCTCCTCCGCGAGGTAGGCGGCCGTGCCGAAGCCGCTGACGACGAACACCCCGACGGTGAGCCCGGAGACGAGCAGCGCGGCGGTGAAGGGCTCGAGCCCGCGCTCGCCGAGCACGTGCGGGACGACGAGCTCGCCGGGGCCGCGCTGCAGGTGGGCGGCCCCGAGCACGGCCACGACGACCGCGGCGACGATCTCGAGCAGCAGGAAGACGCCGGTGACGAGCGCGTTGGCGCGGATGTCGAGCAGCGCGACGCCGGTCGCGACGAGCATCACCACCGCCCCGGTGACGGCGCGGTCGAGGCTCACCAGGTCGGCGAGGTAGTCGGCGGTGCCGAGCGCGATGACCGGCGGGATGACCCACAGCAGCACGCCGGAGAGGGCGAAGGTCAGCCAGCCCGCGCACCGACCGAGCGTGTGGGTGACCATCGCGTACTCCCCGCCCGCGCTCGCCATCCTGGTGCCGAGCTCGGCGTAGCAGGCGCCGACGGCGACCGAGATGAGGATGCCGGCGGCGATGGTGAGCACGACGCCGCTGCCCTGCGTGGCCATCATCTCGGGGACGATGATGAAGAGGCTGGAGGCGGGCGTGATGCAGGACAGCACCAGCAGGATCGCGCTGCCCGGTCCGAGGACGCGGGCCAGGCCGGCGCCCCGCCCGTGCTGGTCGGGCGCGGCGACCCCGTCGGGGACGGGGCCGCGCGCGGTCATCGTGTCGGTCATCGGGACTCCTCGGCTCTGCTGTCGGCGCACTTTGAACGCCGTACAAAGATTTGAACGACATTCAAAGTGACGCACGCCACGGCCCCGCGTCAAGACCCCGGCCCGGATTTCTCCGGCTCTCGTGACGCCGCCTCCGCTCCCGGCCGCCGGTCGCGCGCACCGTCTACGCTGGCGCCCGTGGCACGCACCCGATCGAACCGGCGCCTGGACCGGCCGCGTGAGCAGGTGCTCGCCACGACGCTCGAGATGATCGCCGAGCAGGGGCTCGGCAAGGTCACGATCGCCTCCCTCGCCGCGCGCCTGCAGACCAGCGGCGGCCACCTCCTCTACTACTTCGGCACGCGCAACGGCCTGCTCCTGGAGACGTTGCGCTGGAGCGAGCACCAGTACGCCGTCCAGCGCGCGCCCCAGCTCGAGGAGGCCGCGGCAGGCGCCGGCGACCTCGCGACCGTGCTCGCGTTCGCGGGCGTCTACCTCCCCGTCGACGAGCGGGACCCCCGCTGGCTGCTGTGGCTGGAGCTGTGGGCGCGGGCGCCGTACGACGCGGAGCTGGCCACCGCCCAGCGCGAGCTCGACGACCACTGGCACGCCGATCTGGTCGCCCTGCTGCGCGCGTGCCTCCCCGTCCCCGACCCGGAGGGCCTCTCGGAGCGGCTGCGCGCGATGTGGGACGGGTTCGCGATCGCGATCGTCAACGGCGGCGGGACGGCACAGCGCGACGCCGCGATCGAGCACACGCGCGCGCTGCTCGGATCCGTCGGCTGAACGCCTGCCCCGACGAGGCCGAGCCGGTCCCGGCCAGCGGGACGCGCCCGATCCCGCGCACGCCCGCGTCGGCACAGTGGGGCGCCGACGACCAGGGAGGCTTCTCATGACCACGGCCCACGACGTGTTCTCCGGGCGCACCGCGGTGATCACCGGCGCCGCCAGCGGGATCGGCAAGGGGCTCGCCCAGCATGCCGCGTCGCTCGGCATGCGGCTGGTCCTCGCCGACGTCGACGCGGACGGCCTCGCCGCGCTGGCCGCGACGCTCCCCGGCGAGGCGCTCGCGGTCCCCACCGACGTCTCGGACCCGGTGGCGGTCGACCGGCTGGCGGACGCCGCGTTCGAGCGCTTCGGCAGCGTCGAGCTCGTGGTCAACAACGCCGGCATCATGCGGATCGGCTACTCCTGGGAGATCCCGGCGGAGCAGTGGGATCGCGCGATCGACGTCAACCTGCGCGGCGTGGTCAACGGCATCCGCAGCTTCGTGCCGCGGCTCCTCGAGCAGGGGACGCCCGCGCACGTGGTCAACGTGTCCTCCGTCGGCGGCTTCCTGCCGAGCCCGATGATGGCGCCCTACACCGCGACCAAGTTCGCGGTCCTCGGCCTCACCGAGTCGCTCGCCGTCGAGCTGCAGATGCGGCAGTCACCGGTGCGGGCGTCCGTCGTGACGCCGGGCCCGGTGCGCAGCGAGATCTTCGCGCAGGCGCCCGAGACCGACGACCCGGCGCTCCTCGGGTTCCACGAGTACCTCGCGCGGCAGAACGTCGAGGAGGGCATCCCCGGCGAGGAGTACGCCGCGATCGTCCTCGACGCCGTCGCGGCGGGCGAGTACTGGGTGATCACGCATCCGGACTTCACCGACGCCGGTCTGGCCGCCCGCGCCGAGATGATCCGCACCCGCACGAGCCCGGGCGTCACCGTCGGCTGATCCGGGCGCCGGGCGTGCGGTCACCCGAAACGGGTCCACTGCTCGAGCACCACGAGGGTCTTGGTGCTGGCGACCGCGCCGCCGGAGCGCAGCGAGCTGACCACGCGCCGCAGGTCCTCGACGCCGTCGACGCGGATCCGCACCAGCGCGTCGGGGTCCCCCGCCAGGGTGAGCACCTCCTCCACCTCGGGGATCTGCGCGACGAACTCCATGATCTGGGCCAGGTCGAGGTCGTCGCCGAAGTGCAGCTCGGTCATCGCCTCGATGCCGGTCGCGATCCGGCCGTGGTTGATCTTCACGGTGTAGCGCTCGATCACCCCGAGCCGCTCGAGGCGGGCGATCCGGCGCTGGACCGGCGCGACCGTGAGCCCGACAGCGGTCGCGATCTCGCGCAGGGGGCGCCGCGCGTTCTCGCGCAGCAGGTCGAGGATGGCCCGGTCGGTGGGGTCGAGGATCGCCTGGTCGCTCACACAACGAAATGTACGCCGACGGCGACGATGTTGCGCGAGGGCGCAGCTGCTCGCCGTCGACGTTGCGGATCGTCGCCAAAGCCGACGACGAGTGTTGTGACGGGGCCCACCCATGGCCCACCCTCGTGCGCATGACGCTCACCGCCCCCACGCACGACACCGGCCACCCGGACCTCGTCTTCGAGCGCGCCGACGAGCTGGCCGCCGCCGGCCACGAGCAGGTCGTCTTCTGCCGCGACGCGGCGACCGGTCTGCGGGCCATCATCGCGCTGCACGACACCCGGCTGGGACCGGCGCTGGGCGGCACGCGGTTCTATCCCTACGCCACCGAGGCCGAGGCGCTCACCGACGTGCTGCGCCTCTCCCAGGGCATGACGCACAAGGCCGCCGCGGCGGGCCTCGCGCTCGGCGGCGGCAAGGCGGTCATCATCGGCGACCCGGCCACCGACAAGACGCCGGAGCTGCTGGCGGCGTACGGACGGTTCGTCGACTCCCTCTCCGGTCGCTACTTCACCGCCGCGGACGTCGGCACGACGGCCGACGACCTCGACGTGGTGGCGTCCGTGACGCCGTACGTCGTCGGCAGCAACCGGGGCTCCGGCGACAGCGGCCCCTCGACGGCCTACGGCGTCTTCTGCGCGATGCGGGCCGCGGCCGAGCACGTCTGGGGGCCGGACGGGCTGCGCGGGCGCACCGTCGGCGTCGAAGGCGTCGGCAAGGTGGGCGCGCGGCTGGTGGGCCTGCTGCTCCAGGCGGGGGCCGAGGTCGTCGTGTCGGACCCGTCGCAGGACGCCCTCGCGCGGCTGCTCGCGGAGCACCCGTCGGTGACCGCGCGGCACGCCGTCCTCGACGCGCCGGTCGACGTCTACGCCCCGTGCGCGCTGGGCGCCACGCTCACGCCCACCTCGGTGGAAGCGATCCGGGCGAGCGTCGTGTGCGGTGCCGCGAACAACCAGCTGCTCGACTCCTCCGTCGCCCCACTGCTCCAGCAGCGCGGCATCACCTGGGTGCCCGACTACGTCGCCAACGCCGGCGGCCTGATCCAGGTCGGTGGCGAGATCGGCGCGCGCACCCCCGCCGAGGTCCGCGAGGACGTGGCCGCCATCGCCTCGACCGTGCGCGACATCCTGCGTCGCTGCGAGGCGAGCGGCCGGCTGACGAGCGAGGTCGCCGACGAGATCGTCGCGGAGCGGCTCGCCGCCGCGCCTGCCCGGTCCGCCCGCCCGACGACCCCGACGACCCCGACGACCCCGACGACCCCGACGACGCTGATGACGGAGGCCCGCGCATGACCGAGCTGCTCGAGCGTCCGGCCAGCGAGCCGGCGACGCCGTACGACCTCGACGACCGCTTCCGGGCCGCCGCCCCGCCGACGCTGTTGACCGGCGTGCAGGCCATCGCCCGCCTGCTCGTGGAGCACCGGGCCCTGGACCGCCGCCGCGGCCTGCGCACCGCGTCCTTCGTGTCCGGCTACCAGGGCAGCCCGCTGGGCGGGCTCGACCGCCTGCTCGCCGGCATGCCGGACGTGCTCGAGGCCAACGACATCCGGTTCGTGCCCGGCCTCAACGAGGAGCTCGCCGCGACGGCGGTGTGGGGCAGCCAGATCGACCTGCCCGCCGCGCAGGCGAAGTACGACGGCGTCACCGGCTTCTGGTACGGCAAGGGCCCCGGCGTCGACCGGGCGACCGACGCGCTGCGCCACGCCAACATGTACGGCGTCAACCGCCGCGGCGGCGCCGTGCTGCTCGTCGGCGACGACCCGGCGTCGAAGTCCTCCACGGTACCGGCGGTCAGCGAGCGATCGCTCGCCGCCCTGGGCATCCCCGTGCTCTTCCCCCGCAACGCCACCGAGATCGTCACCCTCGGCCTGCACGCGATCGAGATGTCGCGCTCGACCGGCTGCATCGTGGCGCTGAAGATCGTCGCGGACGTCGCCGACGGCGCATGGGTGGTCGACGGCGCCGACCTCGACATCACCCCGGTCGCCCCGGCGATCGACTGGAACGGCCACCCCTACGCCTACACGCAGAGCCCGATCGTGCTCCGGCCGGCGATGATCGTCGGCGCCGAGGCCGAGCTGGTCGGCCCGCGCACCGCGCTGGTCCACGACTACGCCGCCCGCAACGGGCTCAACGTCGTCGAGATCGACCCGCCCGAGGCCCGCATGGGCCTCGTGGCGTCGGGCAGCTGCTTCGACTCGCTGCGCCAGGCGCTCACCGACCTGGGGGTCTCCGACGAGGCGCTCGCCGCCGCCGGCATCCGCGTCCTGCGGATGGGGATGATGAGCCCCGTCGAGCCCGAGGCGGTCCGCCGCTTCGCCACCGGCCTCGAGGAGATCGTGGTCGTGGAGGACAAGACCTCCTTCATGGAGATGCAGATCCGCGACATCCTCTACGGCACCGACGGTGCACCGCGGATCCTCGGCAAGCGGGACGCCGCCGGCGGGCTGCTCATCCCCGCCGACGGGGAGCTCACGGCCGGCCGCCTGCTCGCTCCGCTGCGCCAGGTCCTCCAGGACCGGGTGCGCATCGCCCCGCCGGCTCCCCGGCGCATCTCCCTGCCGCTGCTGCCGGTCAACCGCTCGGCGTACTTCTGCTCGGGATGCCCGCACAACCGGTCCACCGTGCTCCCGGAGGGCTCGATGGGCGGCGGCGGCATCGGCTGCCACGCCATGGTCACCATCTCCGAGCGCCCCGAGAGCGCGGTCACGGGCGTGACGCAGATGGGCGGCGAGGGCGCCCAGTGGATCGGCCAGGCCTGGTTCACCGACGCCGAGCACATCTTCCAGAACGTCGGCGACGGCACCTTCTTCCACTCCGCGCAGCTGGCCGTCCAGGCCTGCATCGCGGCGGGGGTGAACATCACCTACAAGCTGCTCTTCAACGAGGTCGTCGCGATGACCGGCGCCCAGGACGCCGAGGGCGCGCTCACCGTGCCGCAGCTGACCCACAAGCTGCACACCGAGGGCGTCGCGAAGATCGTCGTGTGCGCCGACGAGCCGCGACGCCACCGCCGGCGCGACCTCGCACCCGGCACCCTGCTGTGGCACCGTGACCGGCTCGACGAGGCCCAGCGGATGCTCCGCGAGATCCCCGGCGTGACGGTGCTGATCTACGACCAGCACTGTGCCGCGGACGCGCGCCGGCAGCGCAAGCGCGGTGGGCTGCCGCCCCGGACGAAGCGGGTGCTCATCAACGAGGCCGTCTGCGAGGGCTGCGGGGACTGCGGCGCCAAGAGCAACTGCCTGTCGGTGCAGCCGGTCGAGACCGACTACGGGCGCAAGACCCGGATCGAGCAGACCTCTTGCAACACCGACTACAGCTGCCTCGACGGCGACTGCCCGTCCTTCGTGACCGTCGAGACCGCACCGAGGAGGCGTCGCCTCCGCCGTACGACGCGGCAGGCCGGCCCGGGCCCGGAGAAG
>Ga0164243_10010865_pt1 | contig 13047 bp, 6 predicted proteins | sample OricompcompostOP_FD_108781 | JGI IMG/M metagenome (GOLD analysis project Ga0164243, IMG submission 108781) | Organic Plus compost microbial communities from Emeryville, California, USA - Original compost - Organic plus compost (OP) | ecosystem: Engineered > Solid waste > Mixed feedstock >... | reverse complement strand
TCACGACCGATGAGCCGCCACCGTCACCACTCTCCCCACGCCCCCGAGGCCCGCCCGGCCAGCGCGATCGGAGCCAACGCGCGCGGCACGACCGCGTTCGGCGCGGTCGCCGGAGGAGCGCTCGCGGTCGGCGCCGCGGCGATCGGCCGACTCGCGATCGGCCGGCTCGCGGTCGGCCGCGCGAAGGTGAAGCGCCTGGAGATCGGCGAGCTGGTCGTCAACCGCGTCGAGGGTCCCGCCGCCGCGCTCATGGGGCGCGGCGTCCCTGCGCCGACGGGCGCCCCGGCGGTCGGCGCGCCGATGCCGCCACCCGCGCCGCCCAGACCGGGCCCCGCCGCGCCCGGCGGCCCGGCGGGCGGTCCGCACGCCGCTCCGCCCCCGGGCGCCGCGCTGCGCGACCGCGCTGCCAGATGGGTCCGGGAGTACGAGCGCGTCTGGCGGACGGCCGGCACCGACGCGGTCGCCGACCTGTTCGACGCCGAGGCGACCTACGCGGTCAAACCGTTCGAGCCGACGCTGACCGGCCTCGCCGAGATCGCCGAGTTCTGGGACACCGCGCGCGACGGAGCCGACGAGGCGTTCACGCTCACCAGCGAGCACGTCGCCGCCGAGGGCGACACGGCGGTGGTGCGGACGGAGGTCGTCTACGACGCTCCGCCGCGGCGGTACCGCAACCTGTGGGTCGTCCGGTTCGGCCCGGACGGCAGAGCGCTCGCGTTCGAGGAGTGGCCCTACGCGCCCGGCCGCGGCGAGGACGAGACGCCCGCAGGCGGCTGACGGGGACGCGCGGTGCCGGGCGCGCCGGCACCGCACCCCGCGCTGCTCCTTCTGGCAGCGGACGGTCGTCGCTTCCGTCTGACCAGCGGACGGTCGTCGCTACAGCTCCGGCAGCGGGCGGTCGTCGCCGACGGGCGCCCAGCCGTCCGGGCCGGGGGCGTACGCCCAGCGCGTGCCCTCCCGGACGAGCCGCTCGAGCGCGTCGGCGAGCCGTTCGACGTCGGCGACGCTCGTCCCGACCCCGAAGCTCGCGCGCAGCGCGCCGCCGCCGAGGCCGAGCCGCGCCAGCAGCCGGTGGGCGCAGAAGCGGCCGTCGCGGACGCCGATCCCGTGCTCGGCCGACAGGTAGGCGCTGACGTGTGCTGGCTGGAAGCCGGCGACGGTGAAGGCAACCGTCCCGATCGCCGCATCGCTGTCGGCCCAGATGCGGGCGACACCCACGCCCGGGATCCGGGTCAGACGGGCGAGCAGCAGCTCGCGCAGCGAGCGCTCGTGCGCCTCCAGCGCCCCGTCGGGGAGCGCGTCGAGCGCGTCGCATGCGGCGGCGAGCGCGACGGCGCCGATGAGGTTCGGCGTGCCGGCCTCGTGCCGTGCCGGGCCGCTCTGCCAAACGGTCGCTTGCTCGCTGACGTCCACGGTCGCGCCACCGCCGGCGAGGTAGGGCTCGGCGGCGTCGAGCCAGTCGCCCCGGCCGACGAGCGCGCCGGCGCCGTAGGGCGCATACAGCTTGTGGCCGGAGAGCGCGAGCCAGTCGGCACCGCAGCCGGCGAGGTGGACGCTCCGGTGCGGGGCCAGCTGCGCTGCGTCGACGACGACGCGAGCGCCCGCCGCATGGGCGAGCGCGACGACCTCGCGCAGCGGCGTCAGCTCGCCGGTGACGTTCGAGGCGCCGGTGATCGCGACCAGCGCGGCCGGCCGCTCGGCGAGCGCCGCGCGCAGCCGGTCGAGCGTCTCACGCAGCGTCGGCGCGACGGCGAGCGTGCGGGCGCCGCGCCGCTGCCACGGCAGCAGGTTGGCGTGGTGCTCGGCGTCGAGCACGACGACGTCGCCGCCCGTGTCAGGCAGGCAGTGGGCCAGCAGGTTGAGCGCGTCGGTCGTGTTGCGCGTGAAGACGACGACGTCGTCGTCGCGTGCGCCGACGAAGCGAGCGACCGTCGCGCGCGTGCGCTCGTACAGCGCGGTCGAGACGCGCGCCGGCAGCCCCGCGCCGCGATGGACGGAGCCGTAGTAGGGCAGCACCTCGGCGACCCGCTCGGCGACCCGCTCCAGCGCCGGCGCGGTGGCGCCGTAGTCGAGGTTGGCGTAGCGAGCGGTTCCGCCGCCGACGAGCGGGACGCAGAGGTCGGCTCCGACGACCGGCAGCAGCCCGCCGACGGCCGGCTCGGCGCAGTCGCGACCGGCGGCGGCCAGACCGGCGGGCGCGACCGCGGGGCGGCCGGCGCCGCGCCCGAGCACGGACGCTGTCCCCGTGCCGTTGCCGAGCAAGCGCTTGCGCGGACGGGTCGAGCGGCGCGCGGGCGCGGCCGACGGGGAGGGTGGAAGGGCGTTCGACATCTCAGACCTTTCGGGTTCGGGACCCGATGGATCAGGTCCACGTCTTGCCGCAGATCCGTCCGTCCGACGGCCTGCGCGGCCTGGTCTTCACCCGGGGCACCCCTACATGGCGAAGGGTTGCCGGCCAGCAAGCCGGGGCTTTGCGCTGGCGCTCGTGACCGCGGCCGAAGATAGCAGCCCGCCGCCCATTGTCAACCGTTCTGGTGAGGATTGTTCGCGGCGCCGCCCCTCCGCCACGGTGGCGACCGGCGCGCACGGACGTTGTCCCCCGCGGTCGTTGACCGCGGCCCGGCCGGCTGCCAGGTTGGCGGGCGATGACCGCTTTGCTGCTCTCGCTCTGCGCGTCGCTCGCGTGGGGCGTGGGCGACTTCGGCGCCGGCACCGCCGGGCGCAGCCGCAGCCCGGTCGCCGTCGTGCTGCTGATGCGCATCGGCGGGCTCGCGACGATCGCGCTGATCGCGCTCGTCACCACCGCGCCGTGGGTCGGCTCCCACTGGCCGCTCGCGGTCGGCGCCGGCGCGACGACGGTCGTCGGCGGGATCGCGCTCGTGCGCGCGCTGGCGATCGGGCCGATGGGGATCGCCGCGCCGATCATCGCGACCAGCGGCGCGGTGCCGGCCGTCTTCGGGCTGTTCAGCGGCTCGGCGCTCGGCGCCGTCACGCTCGCCGGCCTGGCGGTCGCCTGCGCCGGCGCGGTGCTGGCGAGTCGCGCACCAGGGCATGACGGCGAGCGGGTCAGCGGCAGAGGCGTCGCGGCCGCGGTGACCGCCGCGGTGCTGATCGGCGCCGGGATGCTGCTGATACACGAGGCCTCCGACGAGACGGTCGTGACCGCCGTCCTGGTGCAGCGCCTGACCGAGGTCGCCCTGCTCGCAGCCTCCTTCTCGGCGCTGCGCGGTGTCGGCCGCGAGCGCCCGCTCGACCCGAGCGCCGCCCTGCTCGGCCTCGGGGTCGTCGAATGCCTGGCGGTGACCTCCTACGCGACCGCCGCGTCGCTCGGCTCGCTGACGGTCGCGGCGATCCTCTCGTCGCTCTACCCGGTCGTCACCGTCCTGCTCGCGCGCACGATCCACGGCGAGCGGCTCTCGCCTCCGCAGGTCGCCGGCGCGACGCTCTGCTTCGCCGGCGTCGTGCTCGTGGTCGCCGGCGGCACGTGACGGCGACGGGCTGAGCCGACATCGCGCGGCGGCTCGACCGCGAACGCGCCCGAGCAGGCGATCGTTGTTAGGGTGCCCTAATGCGCTCGCTCCGACTCCAGCTCCTGACCCTTCTGGCGGCCGCCCTGGTCGCGCTGACCGTGACCGCGTGCGGCTCAGACGACGACAGCGGCAGCGGCACCGTCGCGACCGCCGGCGGTGGCGACGCGACCGCGACCGCGCCCGCCGATGCGAGCGCCTTCCCGGTCACGATCGAGAACACGCTCGGCTCCGTGACCGTCGAGCAGGCGCCCGAGCGGGTCGTCGCGCTCGACTTCGCCTCCGCCGACGCGGCGCTGGCGCTCGGCGTCACGCCGGTCGGGATGGCCAGGGTCGACTACGCCGACGGCGGCATCCAGCCGTGGACCAAGCAAGCGCTGGGTGACGCAAGACCGGAGCTGCTCGACACCTCGACCGGCTACCCGGTCGAGCGGGTCGCCGCGCTGCGCCCCGACGTGATCCTCGCGACCAACGCCTACGACCTGGCCGACGTCTACGACGAGCTGACCCAGGTCGCGCCGGTCGTCGCCGTCGAGAAGGGCGAGGGCGAGGACCCCTGGCAGCTCGCGACCGAGCGGATCGGCACGGCGCTCGGCAAGCGGCAGCAGGCCAGCGAGCTGGTCGAGCGCACCGAGCAGGCCGTCGCCGACGCGCGCAGAGCCAACCCGCAGTTCGAGGGCAAGACCGTCTCGTTCTTCAACGTCGTCGACAGAACGGCATGGGCGATCAACACCCCGCAGGACTTCTCCGTCAAGTTCCTCTCCGACCTCGGCCTCGTGCTGTCGCCGACGGTCGCGAGACTGAGAGGCACCCAGGGCCGGGCGCAGCTGAGCGCCGAGCGCTACGACCTGCTCGACGCCGACGTGATGATCGGCACCTCTCCGTCGCCCGCGGAGCTGAGAGCGGTCGCGGTCGACCCGCTGTTCGAGCGGCTGCCGGCAGTCAGAGACGGCCGCTACGTCGCGCTGCCGCTGTCCCCGGCGACCTCGATGGCCTTCCCCTCCGCGCTGAGCGTCCAGTACGGCCTGGAGACGATCGTGCCGCTGCTCGCCAGAGCGACCAGCTGAGCCCACCGAGCAAGCGACCGGCCGCGCGCCGGTCGCACCGCGCGGGCGCCCGCCGATCCGGCCGACCAAGCGACCGGCCGGGCCGGCGCCCCGCGCACCCGCCGCCGCCCGGCCCGCGCCTCCTATCCTGAGGGGGTGTCCTCGCAGTCCCTTCCGGAGGCGCCGCTCGCCGACCTGCGCGCCCGCCTGCCTGAGCTCACGATCCGCGACGAGCACCGCATCCGGCGGCGCTTCGACCGGCTGCGCGGGATCCACGGCGACGAGCAGCGCGGCGCCGAGCTGCTGAAGATCGCCGCCGACGTCGAGGAGTCCGAGGCGCGGATCGCCAAGCGGCGCGCGCTCGTGCCGCAGGTCTCCTACCCACCGCAGCTGCCGGTCAGCGCCCGCAAGGACGAGCTGCTGGAGACGATCCGCGACAACCAGGTCGTCGTCGTCGCGGGCGAGACCGGCTCGGGCAAGACGACCCAGCTGCCGAAGGTCTGCCTCGAGCTCGGCCGCGGCGTGCGCGGCGCGATCGCCCACACGCAGCCGCGGCGGCTCGCCGCGCGCACCGTCGCGGAGCGGATCGCCGAGGAGCTGAACGTGCCGCTCGGCGACGCCGTCGGCTACTCCGTCCGCTTCAACGACCGCTCCAGCGAGGACACGCTCGTGCGGCTCGTCACCGACGGCCTGCTGCTCGCCCAGATCCAGCGCGACCCGCTGCTGCGCCGCTACGACACGATCATCGTCGACGAGGCGCACGAGCGCAGCCTCAACATCGACTTCCTGCTCGGCTGCCTCAAGCGGATCCTCGCCAAGCGCCCGGAGCTGAAGCTGATCGTCACCTCCGCGACGATCGACCCGCAGCGCTTCTCAGCCCACTTCGGCGACGCGCCGATCGTCGAGGTCTCCGGCCGCACCTACCCGGTCGAGGTCCGCTACCGCCCGCTCACGGTCGCGCCCGCCGAGGCCGACCGCGACGGGGAGGGCGAGGACGGCGCCGCCCAGGAGCCCGACGACCGCGACCAGGTCGACGCGATCGGCGACGCCGTCCGCGAGCTGCAGAAGGAGGGCCGCGGCGACGTGCTCGTCTTCCTCTCCGGCGAGCGCGAGATCCGCGACACCGCCGACGCGCTGACGGCCCGCTTCGGCAACCGCATGGACGTGCTGCCGCTCTACGCCCGCCTCGCGACCACCGAGCAGCAGAAGGTCTTCAGACCGCACACCAGACCACGGATCGTGCTCGCGACCAACGTCGCCGAGACGTCGCTGACCGTCCCGGGGATCAGATACGTCGTCGACCCCGGCAGCGCGCGCATCTCCCGCTACAGCGCCCGCCTGAAGGTCCAGCGGCTGCCGATCGAGCCCGTCTCGCAGGCCTCCGCCGACCAGCGCAAGGGCCGCTGCGGCCGCACCTCCGACGGCATCTGCATCCGCCTCTACTCCGAGGAAGAGTTCGAGGCCCGCCCGCGCTTCACCGACCCGGAGATCCTGCGCACGAACCTCGCCTCGGTGATCCTCCAGATGGCGGCGCTCGGGCTGGGCTCGATCGAGGAGTTCCCGTTCCTGGAGCCGCCCGACAGACGCCAGGTGCGCGACGGCGTGCTGCTGCTTCAGGAGCTGGGCGCGCTCGACGGCGGCGAGCTGACCCCGCTCGGCCGCAAGCTGGCGCAGCTGCCGGTCGACCCGCGGCTGGGGCGGATGGTGCTGGAGGCCGACCGGCTCGGCTGCGCCTCGGAGGTCGTCGTGATCGCGGCGGCGCTGTCGATCCAGGACCCGCGCGAGCGGCCGAGCGACCATCAGGCGCAGGCCGACCAAGCGCATGCTCGGTTCAGAGACGACCACTCCGACTTCACCGCCTACCTCAACCTCTGGAGATACGTCCGCGAGCAGCAGCGGGCGCTCTCCAACTCGCAGTTCCGCAAGCGGCTCAAGCGAGAGTTCCTCCACTACCTGCGCGTGCGCGAGTGGCAGGACCTCGCCAGCCAGCTGCGCGAGGCGGCGAGAGCGGTCGGCGTCACGCTCAACCAGCAGCACGCCGACCCGGTCGAGGTCCACAGAGCGATCCTCGCGGGGCTGCTGTCGCACCTCGGCGTGAAGGAGACGAGCGCGAGAAGACGCGGCGAGTACCTCGGCGCGCGCGGCGCGAGGTTCATGATCTTCCCCGGCTCCGGCCAGGCGCGCAGACAGCCGCCATGGGTGATGGCGGCCGAGCTGGTCGAGACGTCGCGGCTGTGGGGCCGCGTCGTCGCGCGGATAGAGCCCGAGTGGGTCGAGCCGCTCGCCGGCCACCTCGTCAGACGGACCCACTCCGAGCCGCGCTGGGAGAAGAAGCGCGCGGAGGTCGTGGCGACCGAGCGGGTGACGCTCTACGGCCTCCCGATCGTCGCCGGCCGGACGGTCTCATACGCGCGCATCGACCCGGTCCTCGCGCGGGAGCTGTTCATCCGGCGCGCGCTGGTCGAGGAGGAGTGGCACACGCGCCACCGCTTCTTCCACGACAACCGCCGGCTGATCGAGCAGGTCGAGGAGCTGGAGCACAGAGCCCGCCGCCGCGACATCCTCGTCGGCGACGACGCCCTGTTCGACTTCTACGACGAGCGGATCCCGCCCGAGGTCGTCTCCGGCGCCCACTTCGACAGATGGTGGAAGCGCGCCCGTCAGCGCGACCCGAGGCTGCTGACCTTCACCAGAGAGCTGCTCGTCGACCGCGACAAGGCGGCCGGCGCGCTCGACGAGCGCGCCCGACCGGACGCTTGGTCGCAGGGCTCGCTGACGCTGCCGCTGACCTACCACTTCGAGCCCGGCGCAGAGCACGACGGGGTCACCGCGCACGTCCCGCTGGCGGCGCTCGCGAGCCTCAGAGAGCAGGGCTTCGAGTGGCTGGTGCCGGCCTTCCGGCTCGAGCTGGTGACGGCGCTGATCCGCTCGCTGCCCAAGGAGCTGCGCCGGCCGCTCGTGCCGGTCCCCGACGTCGCCGCGCAGGTCGTCGCAGCGCTCACCCCCGAGGACGTGAAGAGAGGCGCGCTGCTCGAGGTCGTCGCGCGGTTGATCGGCAGATTGCGCGGCGTGCGCGTCGCGCCCGGCGACTTCGACCGCACGAGACTGCCGCCCTGGCTGCGGATGCGCTTCTCGATCGAGGACGAGCGCGGCCGCGTGCTGGCGCAGGGCGACGACCTGGAGGCGCTGCGGGCGCGCGTGCGGCCGAGACTGCAGGAGCAGCTGACGAAGACCGCCGGCTCGTCGCTGGAGCGACGCGGCCTGACGAGCTGGACGATCGGGACGCTGCCGAGAACGGTCGAGCTGCCCGGCAGCGGCGGGATGGCGAAGGCCTACCCGGCGCTCGTCGACGAGGGCAGATCGGTCGGCGTCAGCGTGCTCGACACGCCGGGCCAGCAGTCGCGCGCGATGCACGCCGGCACCCGCCGTCTGCTGCTGCTGTCGGTTCCGCCGGCCACGGTCAGACAGGTGCAGAAGCAGCTCGGGATGACCGACGCGCTGGCGCTCGCGGCAGCGCCCCACGGCGGCGCGGCGGCCGTGCTCGACGACGCCGTGCTGGCTGCCGTCGACGCCCTCGTCGCCGAGGCCGGCGGTCCGGCGTGGGACGCGGCCGGGTTCCAGCGGCTGCGCGACCACGTCGCCGGCAACCTGTTCGAGCGGACGCTCGCGCTCGTCCGGTCAGTCGCGCGGATCCTGACGCTGCGCGGCGAGGTGATGGAGCGGATCGCGCAGCTGTCGGCGCCGCAGTTCGAGCCGGCCCGGCTCGACGTCGCGCGTCAGCTCGGCCGGCTCGTCTACCCGGGGTTCGTCGCCGCGACCGGCGAGGCGCGCCTGCCCGACGTCGAGCGCTACCTGCGCGCCGCGCTCTACCGCCTGGAGCGGCTGCCCGACCATCGCGCCGCCGACGCCGACCGGATGAAGGCCGTCCACGAGCTGGAGGAGGCGGTCCGTCAGCGACGCGAGAGCTGGCCGCCGGGCCGCCCGCTGCCGCCGGCGCTCTACGAGGTCCAGTGGCAGCTGGAGGAGCTGCGCGTCAGCCACTTCGCACAGCCACTCGGCGTCAGAGGCCAGGTCTCCTCCAAACGGATCCGCAGACTGCTCGCGGAGGCGTGGCAGGCGGGGTAGAACGGGCGCAGGAACGCGCACGACGACCGATCGCAGGAGGCGAAGCGATGCTGTTCGGCAGAAGACATGTGGAGCGCTACGAGGCGACCGACGGCGCCGAGGGCCACGACTGGCAGGGGACCACGACGCTGATCCTCACGACCAGAGGGCGCAGAAGCGGCCAGCCGCGCAGAACGCCGCTGATCTACCAGCGCCACGGTGACGACGTGCTGGTCGTCGCCTCCAACGGCGGCTCGCCGGCGCCGCCGGCGTGGTTCCTCAACATCGAGGCCGACCCGGAGGTCGGCGTCCAGGTCAGAGGCGACCGCTACACCGCGAGCGCCCGCGTCGCCACGCCGGAGGAGAAGCCGGAGATGTGGAAGACGATGACGGCGACCTGGCCGGCCTATGACGAGTACCAGTCGAAGACCGACCGCGAGATCCCGGTGGTGGTGCTGGAGCGGCGGTGAGCGCCGGTCGGCCGGCGCCGGGTGCCAGGAGGGCGCCCGGCCGCCGCGCCACACACGGTGTGATCGGCCCGACCGCCGGGGTAAGTCAGTGGAGACCCCAGCTCGGAGAAGACCGCCGTGACCGATCCCAGCAGCCTCAACCCTCAGCAGCGCGACGCCGCGCTCGACCGGATGGCGTCGGAGACCTTCGAGGTCGTCGTGATCGGCGGAGGCGTCGTCGGCGCCTGCTCCGCGCTCGACGCCGCCACGCGCGGCCTGTCGGTCGCGCTGGTCGAGGCGCGCGACTTCGCCTCCGGCACCTCCAGCCGCTCCAGCAAGCTGATCCACGGCGGCCTGCGCTACCTGGAGCAGCTCGACTTCGGGCTCGTGCGCGAGGCGCTCAGAGAGCGCAGACTGCTGCTCAACCGGATCGCGCCGCACCTCGTCCGGCCGGTCCCGTTCCTCTACCCGCTCCGTGACCGCGTCTGGGAGCGGGCGTACATCGGCGCCGGGATGGTGCTCTACGACGAGATGGCCGGCCACGCCGGCGTCCCGCGGCACCGTCACCTGACCAAGAGACAGGCGCTGCGGATCGCGCCCGGTCTCAGACCGGACGCGCTGATCGGCGGCATCCAGTACTACGACGGCGGGGTCGACGACGCGCGCCACACGCTGACGGTCGTGCGGACGGCCGCCCACTTCGGCGCCGCGGTCGCCAACAACGCGCCGGTCGTCGGCTTCCTGCGCGAGGGCGAGCGGGTCACCGGCGTGCGGGTCCGCGACGTGGCGACCGAGCGGGTGATCGAGGTGCGCGCCCAGCAGGTCGTCAACGCGACCGGCGTCTGGACCGACGACCTGCAGCACCTCGTCGGCGAGCGCGGCAAGTTCCGCGTGCGCGCCTCCAAGGGCGTCCACCTCGTCGTGCCGAGAGACCGCATCCAGCTCGACACCGGCCTGATCCTCAGAACCGAGAAGAGTGTGCTGTTCGTGATCCCGTGGGGCCGCCACTGGATCGTCGGCACGACCGACACCGACTGGGAGCTGCACAAGGCCCATCCCGCCGCCAGCCGGACCGACATCGACTACGTGCTCGAGCACGTCAACCAAGTGCTTGCTCAGCCGCTCACGCACGAGGACGTCGAGGGCGTCTACGCCGGCCTTCGGCCGCTGCTGGCCGGCGAGTCGGAGTCGACCAGCAAGCTCAGCCGCGAGCACAGCGTCGCCGTCCCTGTGCCCGGGCTGGTCGCCGTCGCCGGCGGCAAGTACACGACCTCCCGCGTGATGGGCAAGGACGCGATCGACGCCGCGGCGCGCGGGATCGACCGCCAGGTGCCGCCGTCGGCGACCCACGTGACCGAGCTGCTCGGCGCCGACGGCTACCGGGCGCTGTGGAACGGCCGCCACCGCGTCGCGCGCGACAGCGGCCTCCACATCGCCCGCGTCGAGCACCTGCTCAACCGCTACGGAGCGCGGATCGACGAGCTGCTGACGCTGGTGAGAGAGCGGCCGGAGCTGGCCGAGCCGCTGCCGGGCGCCGACGACTACCTCCAGGTCGAGGTCGTCCACGCCGCGACCCACGAGGGCGCCCGCCACCTCGACGACGTGCTGGCGCGCCGCACGCGGATCTCGATCGAGACCTTCCACCGCGGCGTCGAAACCGCCGGGCGCGCCGCCGAGCTGATGGGCGAGGTGCTCGGCTGGAGCAGAGCGCAGGTCAGAAGAGAGGTCGAGACCTACAGAGCGCGCGTCGAGGCCGAGCGCCGCTCGCAGGAGCAGCCCGACGACGAGGCCGCCGACGAGGTCCGCACCGCCGCGCCCGACCTGCTCGCGGGGGTCACCGCGGACGTGTGAGCGGGCGCCCGAGCAGCGGCGTCACCACCCCCGGCCGACCCGTCGCCGCGGCCGGCCGGATGGCGGTCGGCGTCAACCCTTGCGGACGGTGAACGCGACCGTGCGGCGCTCGCCGGCACGGCCGGCGGCGAGGGCGGTCAGCGTCAGCCGGTAGCGGCCGGGCGCGAGCGCTCTGCCGCCCACCCTGCCGTCGAGGGGCCGCCGGCTCGTCCCGGCCGCGAACCGGCCGAGCGGCAGCGTCGCGACGTGGCGCCCGCTCCGCTCCACCCGCGCCGTCACCCGCGCCGCGCGGTCGAGCGCGAACGACAGCGTCGCGCCGCCGGTCGGGCGGCGGGCCCGCTTGCCGCCGGCGGCGCGGACCGCGCGCGCCCGGCGCACCTGAAAGGCCGCCGGGGTGACCGCGGCGGCCGTCAGCGACGGCGCGCGCAGGAGCGGCGCGGAGGCGTCCGGCGCCGCGGCCGGCCGCTGGCCCGAAGCGCCGCCGTCCGGCGCGCCGGGCCCACGCTCGCCCTCGCCGGCGGCCGGCGGCTCCGCCGTCGGCGGCGGCGGCTGCAGCTCGTAGGCGCCCGCGTCGCACGCGGGTCCGACCGGGCGTGCGAAGCCGCGCTGGTCGCTCAGCAGCGGCCGGTCGGCGGCGTCGAAGCAGCTGCCTGCGTCGACCGCCGGGCTGTCGGGCGCGAGCGCGGCCGTCGGCGTCGGCCCGCCGTCGTCGGCGACCTTCGCCGGCGCGGCGTCCGCGACGAGCGTGCCGGCGCACTGCGCGACCGGGCCGTCCTGGACGTTGCCGCCGAGGTCGGCGACCGCGTTCCCGGAGCAGTTCGCGGCCGTCGCCGCCTCGCCGCCGGCGAGCAGCGACCCGCGCAACGCCAGGCGCGCCCCGTCGGCTCTGACGTTGCCGCCGGCCTCGACCGGTGCGCCGCGGTTGTCGGCGTCGGCGACGTTCGACGCGACCGTCGTCGCGACGAGCGTCCCGCCGCCGGTCGTCCAGATGCCGCCGCCCTCGGCGCGGTTGCCGGTCAGCTCCGACCCGCCCGCGACGTTCTCGGCGACGGTCGAGCGGACGACCGTCACCGGGACGGTCAGGTGCAGGCCGCCGCCGCGGGCCGGCGCCACCACCGGCGCGGCCTCACCGGGCGGCGCGCCACCGCCGGTCGCGACGTTGTGGGAGACGGTCGAGCCGGTGATCGTCAGGCTCCCGGCGCCCGCGCCGAGCCCGCCGCCCTGGCCGGCGCCCGACGGCGAGGGCAGGCCGGTCGGCGGGGCCGGAGGGGTGCGCGGCAGCACGTAGCTGACCCCGCCCGCGCCGCCGGTCGCGACGTTGCCCTCCAGCCACGAGTCGACGACCGTCAGCGTGCCGCCGGCCAGGTGGACGCCGCCGCCGGTGCCGGTTCCGGCGCTGCCCGCCGGGCCGCCGGTCGTCGCGGTGCCGGCGATCGCGACGGTCCCGCCGCTTCCGGCCGCGCCGCCGCGCACGCGGTTGCCGCTGACGCGGACCCGCTCCAGCCGCAGCGTGCCGTTGCTCCAGATCCCGCCGCCGCGTCCCGCGCCGCCGACGCCGCCCGGCGCGCCGGGGAGCGCGAAGCCGGTGCCGCCGTCGCCGCCGTCGCCGCCGGTCGCGGCGTTGCCGCTGACGGTCACGTCGGTCAGCGTCAGGTCGCCGGTCGAGTAGACGCCGCCCCCTTCGCCCGGGTCGCCGGGCCGCCCGGCGGAGGCGACCGGCGCGGGCTGCTCGGCGGTCCCGTCGGCGCCGTCGGCGCCGACGACCTCACCGCCGGTCAACGTCACGCCGCTGAGCGCGACCTGCCCGCTGACGTGCACGTTCAGCACCCGTCTGCGGCCGGTCTCCTGCGTGATCACCGTCTGCGCCGCGCCGGCACCCGCGATCGTCAGCCTGCCGGCGATCTGGACCACGTCGAGCTCGCCGCCGGTGAGCGCGTACGCGCCGGCCGGCAGCACGACCGTCGTGTCGGCGCCGCGGGCGGCGACGAGCGCTTGGCGCAGCGAGCACTCCCCGCCGCCCGCGCAGCCACCGGGGTCGCCCGGCCCGGCGCTGAGGTCCTTCGTCGTCGT
>Ga0164243_10010864_pt1 | contig 13049 bp, 11 predicted proteins | sample OricompcompostOP_FD_108781 | JGI IMG/M metagenome (GOLD analysis project Ga0164243, IMG submission 108781) | Organic Plus compost microbial communities from Emeryville, California, USA - Original compost - Organic plus compost (OP) | ecosystem: Engineered > Solid waste > Mixed feedstock >... | reverse complement strand
CTCGTCGGCACGCTCGGTGTCACGCTCTGGCTCATCGATCTCGGCCTCGCCCGCATCCTCTTCGTGCGCCACCGGGAGGTCTTCCTCGCCAGCCGCAGGAGCCGGGTGGTCGCCGGACAGTCCGTCGCGGTGATCTGCCTCTATGCCGGCGCCGCCGCGTTCGGCACCGCTGCCTGCTTCGCCGTCATGCTGGTGCACGCGCAATCTGTCCTGCACGCGCTCGAATTTGCGCTGTTCTTTCTGTTCGTGTCACTGAACCTCGTCTGGTTCGTCATCCGCTTCCTCAGTGTCGCGGTCGATGAGTTCATTTTCTTCGAAACGCACGAGGCATCGCGGCGCATCGGGCATATCGCAATGATGCTGGCGATGCTCGCTGGCCTGCCGCTGCTCGCCTTTCTTGTCCTCGCAAATCTGCTGTGGGCAACGCTCCTCGCCTCGGCGATCCGCCGCCTTGTGCGCCGGCAGGCCCTCGCCTGGCCGCGCGGCGGGCTGCTCAGAAGCTTCCGCGGTTTTTTCCGCCGCAACAAGCAGGAAGCCATGCGGACCGGCGCCTTCGCGATAGCCGAGTTCTACATCGCCAGCTTTCCCTACCTCGTGGTGCCGCTCGCCTTCGGGCTGGGCGCGCCGGTCATCATTTTCGACACCACGCTGAAGGTCTTCCGCGGCACCATGATCATCTATGCCGCCGGATGTGACGTGATGGTGCCGCGGCAGACGCGCGCGCTGGCCGACAGGGATCAGCCGGCGCTCATCAAGGCGACGCTGATGGCAGCCGCCTTGTGCAGCCTGCCGGCCGCGGTCCTGTGCGGTATTCTTCTGTTCGCCGGCGAACAGCTCTTCGCGCTGCTGCTCGGGCCGGCTGCCGTGATGCCGGCGGCCGCGACGCCGATCCTGATCCTGCTGCTCCTCGCCAATCTCGCCCAGACCGTATCGAATTCGGTCCTGCTGCATACTGGCTATTTCCGGCAGTTGGCCATGATCTCGGCCGGTCTTGCCCTGGCGATGACCGCGATGACGGCTCTCGTCCTGGCCCTGAGATTCGATATCACCGGCTTCCTGTGGGGCTATGCCCTCACGTTTGCGCTCAGCGTCGCTTTCGGCGTGGTCGCCCTTGTGCGCGGCCCGATCCGGGCGGCCGGCGCGTGAGTAACCATACCCCGCTCGTGCGGACAGCTGCTGCGTCGAGGATTTTACCGCCTGCGAGCCTTTGGGAGGTGTTCCGGAGGAACGCCGGTTGCGCTCCCGGCGCGGGAAACCTATAACCGCCGCCGTCGGAGCGTGGCGCAGCCCGGTTAGCGCACTAGTCTGGGGGACTAGGGGTCGTGGGTTCAAATCCCGCCGCTCCGACCACTTAACTTTCTGATTTAAAAATATTTTTCGACCCGCAATAAAATTGCCGCACCCCACCATGTGGTTTATGTCGCCACCATGTCGCCACCGGCGGCCAAGCACATCGGTGGCGACATGAGGTCGCGGCCTGCCTGACGAGAGTCAGGCCTGAGCCTGCTCGCAGCGTTCAATCAGCGCCCGGATGTCATCGACCCGCCAAGCCGAAATGCGTTGCCCAATCCGCACCGGCTTCGGGTAGCGCCCGTCCTTGATCCCGGCATACCAGGTTGAACGGCTGACCGGGATGATGCCGGTCGGGCCCACAATCGCATGCAATCTGACAAATCCGGTCTCTGGCAATATCCCGACGCCTTGCGCGTTTGCCATCACACGCCTCCAGAGTTGCCCACCCCCGGCGGCGACTCATGCCGGACCAATCCAGCCTCGGCATGGCGTCACACCGGTCAGGATCGGTCCGAACGGCTTGCGCACAGGATATTTGAAGTTAAGCCGCCAACCGCAGGCAAGCCGTGCTCAGCCGCGCGCCGGACGGAGCAACAGGTGACGCTAGTGCACATGATCGCGATGGCTCGCCTTCCAGATTCCCCGATCGACCATCGAATGGATGACATCCGCCAGCGCCCCGGCGACTGCTTCGCTGGCCCGGGTATTGATCGTGCGCTGGGAGACCACGACCGACAGCCGCCAGGACGGGATCGGCTCGGTGATGGGAATGGCCCGCATCTCGCCGCGGTTGATTTCCTCGAGCATGGCAAAATGCGGCATGATGGTCATGTAGCCACAGCGAACCAGCTGGCTGATGGCGGTCAGGGAATCGCTGTCGATGACCACATTCGGCTTGACGCCGAGACGCGCGCCGGTGTGATCGATAATATTGCGCAAGACGTGATTGGTGCCGGGCAAGACGATCGGCAATGTCTCGAGCTCGACAAACCGGATGTGCGAGCGTTTGACGATCGGATCGGCGCATCCTGCCACCAGCAGGAGATCCTCGATCATCATCTCGGTCCACGCCACGTTTTCAAAGGCCTTGTGGTCATAGAGCAGCGCCACATCCAGCCGTCCCAGTTGCACCCATTCATCCAGCGTGCCGGTCATTCCTTCAACGATGTGAAGCGAAATGTTCGGATAATGGTCGGCGACTCGCATGAAGAGTTCGGGCGACACGCCGCGGCATGCTGATGTCGGCAGCCCCACCGACACCCGCCCGGTCGGACTTTTGCCCTGTGTGGCGATGATGTCCTTGGCGCGTTCGACGTCTTTCAGGATGCTGCGCGCATGCTCGCAGAACACACGACCCAGATCGGTCAAGGTCACGCCGCGCGCGTGACGATGCAGCAGTTCAACACCAAGTTCGGCTTCCAGGTTCTTGATCTGCAGGCTGAGGGCGGGCTGCGAGGTGTGCATCATCTCGGCGGCGCGCGACAGACTTCCGCAATCCGAAATGTGAATCAGCGAGCGGAGTTGTTTGATGTCCATCCAAGACCGCCGGTGTTTCGGTTGATGAAATAAACAGCAGCAATGGCGCCTTAGCAATCAATTTGCGATCTGACCCATCCCAGCAAAAAACGGGCCATCAATCAACAAGATGGACGAGCTTGGCTGGACCGATCGCGCCTTATAACTCCGAGCCATCCGAATACTTTATATCTCCGATCAGCAATTGATCTTTGTGGCTTGCGCTCAGCTGCGCCCTAATTGCGTGCCGGTGCGCGCTGGCCAAGTCGCCTGCGGAGAGCGTCACAAACGGGAGAGCCTCATGCAACGCCTTACATGCCCTCTTTACTTAGCCGCCATTGTCGCTGTCGGACTCGCGTCCACATCAGCGTTCGCCCAACAGGAGCCTTGCATCGGAAATAGCGGTCCGCTCACCGGTCCTGCTGCTTTTGGCGGCGCTGCGGTCAAATACGGTGCAGAAATTGCGATCGACGAGATCAATGCCAAGGGTGGCGTGCTCGGCAAGAAGCTGCGCTTTGTCCAGTATGACGATGCCGGCGCGCCGCCGCGCGGCGTTGACAACACCCGCCGCATCGCCCTTGCCGACAAGTGCATCGCGATCTTCGGCGGCTATCACTCAACCGTAGGACTTGCCCAGGTCGATCCGGTCAATGAGATCGGCATTCCCTATATCGGCACCATCGCCGCCAATACGAAGATCATCGAGAACGGCAAGTCTCCGAATTACATGTTCCGGGTTTCGGCGAAGGACAAATGGGTCGCCCAGTTCCTGGTCGAGCAGGCCATCAAATCCAGCAAGAATGGCAAAATCGCCTTCATCTACGAGAATACCGGCTGGGGCAACGGAGCCATCCCGGACATCAAGGCGGCGATGCAGGCGAAAGGCAAAGAGCTGGTCGCCACCGAAACGTTCAACTGGAATGACCAGGACATGTCAGCACAGGCCATCCGCATCAAGGATGCCGGCGCCGACACCCTGTTGATCTGGGGCCTTGACCGCGAGGGCAATCAGATCCTGCGCAGTCTCGACAAGATTGGCTACAAGCCGACCAAGATCGCCGCCTGGGGCCTCGCCGGCAATCTCGGCGAACTCGCCGGTCCCCTCGCCAATGGCGTGCGGGTGATGCAGACCTTCTCCTGGATGGGCGAGATGGACGGCAAGACCAAGGCGCTGTGGGACAAGATCCAGAAGAAATACGGATTGAAGGATCCCTCCGACCTGAAAATGGGATCGGGCACCGCCAATGCCTATGACGCTGTCTATATCCTCGCCAAGGCGATCGAAAAAGCCGGCGCCTACGACTGGAAAAAAGTGCGCGAAGCTCTCTACACCGTCGAACATGACGGCCTGGTGGCCAAGTACAGCCCCGCTTTCGACAAATCGAATCCGGAGCGTCAGGACGCCATTCTTCCGCAGTTCTACAAGCTGACGGCCTGGCACGACGGCAAGCTGCTGCCGCTTGCCCAGACTCCCTACGCCGTCAGTCAGTGAATGCAGGCGGCAGCAGCGCCCCTGCGCGCTGCTGCCGTACCCTTCACCCTTCGCCCGAATTCAATCCGGCTGCCGAGCTGACAGATGCAAGCTGCGCTTCAATACATTTTCTCCGGCCTTGCAATGGGAGGCATCTATGCGCTTGTTGCGCTCGGCTTCCACATCATGTGGTCCTCCGCCAAGGCCGTGAACTTTGCGCACGGCGATACGCTGATGCTCGGCGCGGTCCTCACCATCATGGGCATAGACGCCGGATTGCCACTGCCGGTCGCAGCTGCGGGCTCCATCGCCGCTTCGTGCATTTTCGGTGTCCTGCTGGAACGCTTTGCCGTCCGTCCTTTTGCCAAGAGCGCAACCTCGATCGGGTGGATGCTCACCACCATTGCCGTCGGCATCATGCTGGAGGCGCTGGTGACCATGGAGTTTGGCGGCTTCTCGCGGCCACTGCCCTCGCCCGGTGTTTCACAGGCGATCTTCATTTTTGGTGCCGGCGTCTATCCGCAGGAATTGCTGATCCCGGTCTTTGCCATCGCGGTCATGCTGGGCTTTGGCTGGATGCAACGGCGCACGCTGATCGGTCGCGCCATGCAGGCGGTCGCCTTTGACCGCAATGCCGCAGCCCTGATGGGGATCAATGTCAACTTTGTGTTTGCGCTGTCGTTTGCGATCGCGGCGACGCTCGGCGGTGCCGCCGGCATTCTGATCGCACCCGTCACCCAGGCCTCGTCCACCATGGGTCTGATCATTGGCCTGAAGGGCTTTGCCGTCGCGATCATCGGCGGGATTACCAGCGCGCCCGGGGTCGTGATTGCTGGTCTCGCATTCGGCGTGATCGAGAAATTCGTTGAAGGTTACATTTCAACGGCCGCGCGCGAGATCATCGGCTTCAGCCTCACCATTCTGGTCCTGCTCATTTTCCCGCAAGGCCTGTTCGGCAAGCGTGAGGTCTTCAAGGTATGAGCAAGTACCAGTCGCTCATCGGCTTTGCCGCGCTTGCCGTCATCCTGGCCATAGTCCCGCTGACCGCCGCAAACGAATATGAATTGCGGCTGTTCATGCTGTTCCTGATCTATGCCGTGATCGCGCTCGGACTGAACATCCTCGTCGGTCTTGCCGGGCTGATTTCGCTCGGCCAGGCGGGTCTCTTCGCGCTGGGAGCCTACACCGCCGCTATCCTTTCGACGCGGCTCGGGTTCGAGCTCGTTTCATCCAGCATCGCGGCCATAATCGTTGCCAGCCTGTTCGGCGCGCTCCTCGCCTATCCGACGGTGCGCGTGCGTGGTGTCTATCTCGCTGTCATCACCATTGCCTTCGGCCTGATCGTCGAAAACGCCGCGATCGAGTGGCAGGGGCTGACTGGCGGACCGATGGGCATCACCGGCATCCCCAAACCCTCCGTGCTCGGCATTCCGCTGTCCGGCTATGCGTATTACGGCGTTCTCGCGGTCGTGCTGGTGCTGGTTGTGATCGTCACCCATAACCTGAAGCGTTCAAAGTATGGGCGCGCCATGCTGGCGGTCTCGCAGAGCGAAACGGCAGCACGCAGCCTCGGCATCAATGCGACCGGAATCCGGACGCTCGCCTTTGTCATTTCGGCCGCAACCGCGGGGCTAGCCGGTGTCCTCTACGCCTTTCTCAACTCATATATCTCGCCAGACATCTTCACCTTTTCGGATTCCATCCGCTTTCTCCTGATGGTGATCTTCGGCGGTGCCGGCACCACGACTGGCACGCTGATCGGCGCCTATATCCTCACCTACCTTCCCGAATATCTGCAGCAGCTGCAGTATTGGCAGAAATTTGCCTATGGCCTGCTGCTTGCGGTGGTCATGTTCGTGCTTCCGCTCGGCGTGTTCGGCACGCTGTCAGAACTCTGGCGGAAATGGCGCCCCGTGCCGCGCAAGATCGAGGCAGCCGGGCTGTCTCTCGAACAGGCACTGGGAATTGGCAACGCGGGGGACCGACTTCCGACCGAACTTAAGGCAGAGGGTCTGACCGTTCGCTTCGGCGGGCTGACCGCACTGAACGATGTGTCCTTGCGAGTGCAGCCGGCGGAAATCCACGCGCTGATCGGACCCAATGGCGCCGGCAAATCAACCTTTGTCAACACAATCAGCGGCTTCTATCGACCTGACAGCGGCCGCTATGAACTGAATGGCGTCGATCTTACGGGTCAGCCAGCTCACCTCGTTGCACGCAATGGTTTGGCGCGCACCTTTCAGAACACCGAGTTGTTCGGCGACATGACCGTGCTCGAGAATGTCATGGCCGGCTACCAGAACCGTTTTTCCTATAACTTCTTCGACGCCTGTGCTCACACACCGCGGTTTCTGCGCCAAGAGGAGCAATGCCGGGCAGCCGCGCTTGGCCTGCTCGGATTTGTTGATCTCACAGACTACGCGAACGAGAAAGCTCGCTTCCTGCCGTTCGGGCTGCAGCGCCGGCTGGAAATTGCGCGCGCCCTCGCGACCAGCCCCCGTCTTCTTCTCCTCGATGAGCCTGCCGCCGGGCTGACCACGCATGAGATCGAAGAACTCGACAAGATGATCCGGCGCATCGCGGCGCTTGGCATTTCCGTGCTGCTGATCGAGCACCACGTTGAACTGATCATGGCCATCGCAAATCAGGTCACCGTGCTGGATTACGGCGTGGTGATCGCAAGCGCTCCGCCCGACGTTGTGCAGGCCGATTCACGCGTCATTGAGGCGTATTTCGGTACGCATGCCGTCCCGGCAGAGGTGGTGTCATGAGCGATCGCCCCCTCCTCACGGTCACCGGGCTGCAGGTGCGTTACGGCGGTGCCACTGCTGTCCGCGGCGTCGATATGGAAGTCCGCCAGGGTGAACTCGTCGCCGTCATTGGTAACAATGGGGCGGGCAAGACCTCGATCCTGAGAGGCATATCGGGTCTCGTGCGTCCCAGCGCCGGCAAGATCGAGTTTAACGGCACTGATACGACCAGCCTTGCCGCACATCAAAAAGTCAATCTGGGGATGGCCCTGATTCCTGAAGGCCGCCTGATCTTCGCCGATCAGACCGTCGAGGATAACTTGATCCTTGGCGCTTACACGCGCTGGAAACGCGACCGCGCCGGCGTCCTCAGCCAGTTCGAAGAGATCTTTGAGCTTTTCCCGCGTTTGAAGGAGCGCCTACATCAGCGGGCCGGAAGCCTCTCTGGCGGGGAGCAGCAGATGCTGGCGATCAGCCGGGGCCTCCTCTCCAAGCCGTCCCTGCTGATGATCGATGAACTCTCCCTCGGACTTGCACCGAAGATCGTCGAGCAATTGATGACGTTGCTGCGCAACCTCAATGCGCGCGGGCAGACCATCCTGCTTGTCGAGCAGCTGGCGTCGCATGCGCTCGCCATTGCTCAACGCGCCTACGTCGTCGGCCAGGGTCGCATCGAGCTTGAAGGCACCGCGGCCAAGCTCGCCGGATCGCCGGAGGTGATGGAAACCTTTCTCGGCAAAAAACGAAAAGCCATCTAGCGCCAAACCAAGGAGAAAGCACATGGGTCAGCGCGTTATCGACTTGAGCCTCTTGATTGAAGACAACATGCCGGCGCACAAGCTGTTTCAGCGTCCGGTGATCACCACGCATCTCAGCCATGAATCAACCAAGGCCATGGACCTTGGCATTCCTGGCGACGCCATGACGTTCCAGACCAATTTCATTGCCATGCTGGACCACGTCGGCACGCATGTTGACGCCTTTCGCCACGTGAACCCGAACGGCAAGCCCGTCGATGAAATGCCGCTCGAAATGTTCATGGGCAAGGCCGTGTGCTTCGATCTGCGCCACATTCCCGACCTTGGCGACATCACCGTCAAGGACATGGAGGAAGCCGAAAAGAAATGCGGTGTGAAAGTGAACGGGCACATCGTGCTGCTGTGCACGGGCTTTCACAAGCGAACATATCCGTCACTCGACTCAGTCTGGAAAAACCCCCTGCTGACGGTTGAAGCGACGAAGTGGCTGCATGACCGTGGTTCGAAAATGCATGGCGTCGAGGGCCCGTCCACCGACAAGCCCACCGACAACATCTTTGCGCAGCACCGCCTCTGCCGCGATCTCGGCATCAGTCACTGGGAGTGGCTGGTCAATCTGGAAGAGCTGGTGGGCAAGAAAGAGTTCCAGTTCTTCGGGGCGCCGCTCAAGTTCAAGGGCGGATCCGGCTCGCCGGTGCGCGCCTTTGCTATCGTGAACGAGTAGCAGTGAGTTGCGCATCTGCGGACGATGGCTGCGTCCGCAGATGCTTTTCTGTGGCAGGGAGAGCGGCGCATGTCCTCGGAATTCGACCGAATGTCCGCAATGGAATTGCGGCAGAAGATCGCAAAAAAGCAGATTTCGCCTGTTGAATTGACGAAGCGTGCCCTGCAGGCCGCCGAGGAAAGCCAGAAGACGCTGAATGCTTTTTTCCTGATCACACCGGAGATCGCGCTCACGGCGGCACAGGCGGCCGAAGATGCGGTCATGAAAGGCCAGCCGCTGGGGCTGCTGCACGGGATTCCGTTCTCGGCCAAGGACCTGATGGCCGCGGGCGGGCTGCCTTACGCTTCCGGTTCGAAGACCATGGCCAAGAACATCGCCGCAGCCGATGCGCCCGCGGTCGAGCGCGCGAAGGCAGCCGGCGCGATCTTCATTGGCAAAACGACCACAAGTGAATTCGGCTGCAAACCGGTCGGCGACAGCCCGCTCACCGGAATTACACGCAATCCTTGGAACCTCGCAAAGACCCCCGGCGGATCAAGCGCCGGCGCGGTCGCGTCGGTTGCGGCCGGTGTCACGCCATTCGCGCTGGGCACGGACGGCGGCGGCTCGATCCGCATTCCTTGCTCGTTTACCGGTCTTGCCGGTATCAAGGGGCATTTTGGAAGGGTGCCGGTCTGGCCGACATCGGCCACCCCGACGCTCGCGCATGTCGGGCCGATCGCACGGACAATGGAAGACGCCGCTCTGCTGTTTTCCGCCATTGCGGGTTATGACGCGCGCGATCCCTTCAGCGTTGCCGGCTCCGTCCCTGATGTGCTCGGGGCGGCAAAAGCTTCGGTTGCAGGGTTGCGGGTCGCCTATAGTCCTCGCCTTGGCTACGCGCGTCCGGATCCTGACGTTCTGCAGGTGGTGGATGCGGCTGCAAAGACGATCGAACAGCTTGGCTGCCACGTCGAGAAAATTGATGCTGTCTTTGAAAAGGACCCCGCAGACCTGTGGACCGCGGAATTCTATGCAGGCGTTGGCACCCGGCTCCGCACCTTTGTCGAGAATCAACGCGACTTGCTGGATCCAGCGGTTGCTGAGGTGCTCGAGGCCGCGCTCGCGCAGGACATGCGCTCTTATTACGAAAAGGTCTTCGAGCGCTATGCGTTCCGGGAAAAGATGCGGCTCTTCTTCGAAAAGTACGATGTTTTGATTTCGCCGGTGCTGCCAGTCAGCGAACTGGATGTGGGGCTGGATATCCCGCCCCATCTGGCAGACCGAAATCTCGTGTCCTGGGTGTACTATACTTATCCATTTAATCTGACCGGCCAACCAGCAGGTACCGTGTGTGCAGGTTTGTCCCACAAGGGCATGCCGGTTGGATTACAGATCGTTGGTCGTTCGCTTGGCGAATACAATGTCGTGCGGCTGGCCGCCGCTTACGAACGCACTCAGGCGGCCGGATACAACGAACCGAAAGACGCACGTTCCATTGAAGACCCGACTATGAGTTAGGGGACGTTGCGCATTGCGCCGACCAGCTGGATCGGATGGCTGGTCGCGGCAGCGCCGCTCATTCTGTTCACGATCGGAGAGATAATCCTCCTCTCCCGACGGCGACCGCAGCAGCAGTTCCGCGGACTCAGCCGCGTAGGCGAAACGCCGTCCAAACGCTCAGAGTTACATCGCTGGCCGGTAGAGGACATCGAACAGTCCCTCGACGTCTTTCGGCGTCATGGGTTGCGGGTGTACGAAAGGCCGCCGCATCTCTTCGAAGGCTCGGCGCGGCCTGCCGCCGACCTGCTCCATACGCAAACGTTTGGATACGGAAACGTTTGGTGGACAGTTCCGAGAGCACAACGCGTCAGGCGCTCTCCTTGCTGCCGAGATTTTCCAGCAGGCGCTTGCATTCGTTCAATTCAAACAAGGCGCCCTGCAGCTTGCGCAGATCGTCGCGGGACAGGTTGTCGCCACCCGCCACAGCCGATGCGCGTGCGGCGCGTGGCGCCGGCGGACCTTCCTGTTCTTGAGGTAGCGTGTCACCACTCTCCGCCTCACCATCCTCGTCATCGTGCGGACCATGTGGGGGCTGCGCCGCTCCCTCCTGCCACACCGTCTCGACGAATTTGACGCCCTGCTCCTTCAGGATGCGCTGCACCCCGCGGATGGTGTAGCCCTCGCCATAGAGCAGATGATGGATGCCGCGCAGCAGATCGACATCGTCCGGACGATAATAGCGCCGCCCGCCCGCGCGCTTCATCGGCTTGATCTGCGAGAAGCGGCTCTCCCAGAAGCGCAGGACGTGTTGCGGAACCTTCAGGTCGTCCGCAACCTCGCTGATGGTGCGGAATGCGTCAGGAGCCTTGTCCACGCCGTCGCTCCTCCAGGATTCACTCTTCCAAGTCTCGATCGCACTCGATCGTCACCGTTTCGACCGGCCCGGCTTCAGTCGTCGAGACCCTCATCGGCAATCATTTTGCCGTCGCCGCCATTGATGCGCTGTTTCAGGATCGCCGACGGCTTGAACACCATCACGCGCCGCGGCGAGATCGGAACTTCCTTGCCGGTCTTCGGGTTTCGCCCAATTCGCTTGCCTTTCTTGCGCACCACGCACGAGCCGAACGACGACAACTTCACCGTTTCCCCGCGCTCCAGACAATCTGTGATTTCCTTGAGCACGGCTTCCACCAACGCGGCGGATTCTGTCCTGGACAGGCCGACCTTTTGATAGACCGCCTCACACAGATCAGCCCGAGTTACTGTCTTTGCCGCCATCGTCGCCATACAGCCCCAATAATTTGGCGATCCCACTGATTTATCGAACGATATGGGCCCGGCTTTCAAGCGTCAATCGGATTCAGGCCGGCGTTTTTTTGCGACGGCCAGGTTGACAATGTCGGGATGCGCAACCGCACGGCGCCGTAATCGCATACCAATCCGTCGTGCTGCACTGCGAAGCCGGGCGTGAAAAGTCGTGCTCACATGCGCACAAGCGCCGCGCCCCAGGTAAATCCACCTCCCATCGCCTCGAACATCACCAGGTCGCCCTGCTTGATGCGGCCGTCAGCGATGGCGGCGCACAGGGCCAGCGGGATGGAGGCAGCGGAGGTGTTGCCGTGCTTGTCCACGGTGATCACGACCTTCGCGGGATCGATGCCCAGCTTGTGCGCGGAGGCATCGATGATGCGGCGGTTGGCCTGATGCGGGACGAACCAGTCGAGATCGTCGGCGGTGTAGCCGGTGGCGCTGAAGGCGTCGCGGATCACGTCGGTGATCATGCCAACCGCATGCTTGAACACCTCCCGGCCTTCCATACGCAGGTGTCCGACGGTCTGCGTCGAGGACGGCCCGCCGTCGACGTAGAGCTTGTTCTTGTGCCGTCCGTCGGAGCGCAGATGCGAGGTGAGCACGCCGCGGTCGGTTTTCTCGCCGGGTTGCTCCTGCGCCTCCAGGACCACGGCACCGGCGCCGTCGCCGAACAGGACGCAGGTGGTGCGGTCGGTCCAGTCCAGGATGCGCGAGAATGTTTCCGATCCGATCAGCAGGGCGCGCTTGAAGGTACCCGCCCGTAGCAGCGCGTCGACCGTCGAGAGCCCGTACACGAAGCCCGAGCAGACTGCCTGCAGATCGAATGCCGCCCCGCCGGTGATGCCGAGCCCCGCCTGCACGGTCACCGCCGCAGCCGGGAAGGTCTGATCCGGGGTCGAGGTCGCGACCACGATCAGGTCGATCGATTGCGCGTCCATCTTGGCATTCGCGAGCGCCGCCTGCGCCGCCTTGATCGCCAGATCCGACGTCAATTCCCCGGCGGCCGCGATGTGCCGCTCACGAATGCCGGTGCGCTGCACGATCCATTCGTTGGACGTCTCGACGGTTTTCGCCAGTTCGTCATTGGTGACGACGCGCGACGGCAGGTAGCAACCTGCCCCCAGAATCACGGAACGAATGGTCACAAGGCCGCTCCACCGGCAGCTTGGGTCGAGGCATCGACGCGCGCGGCAGGAACGAGAGCTTGCCCGATCTTGTCGAGCAATTCATAGCGCACCATGTCGTAGCCGATATCGACCGCCGCCGCGAAGCCTTCCGCATCAGTGCCGCCGTGGCTTTTGATGACGATTCCGTTCAGGCCGAGAAAGACGCCGCCGTTCGACCGGCGCGGGTCCATTTTCTCGGCCAGCGTGCGAAAGGCGCCGCGCGCGAAAAGATAGCCAATCCTCGCCCAGATAGTGCGCGACATGCCCGCTTTCAAATAGGCGCCGATCTGCCGCGCCGTCCCTTCCGCCGTCTTCAGGGCAATGTTGCCGGCGAACCCCTCGGTCACAACAACATCCACGGTGCCCCGGCCGATATCGTCCCCCTCAACAAAGCCTGCGTAATTGATGTGCGGCAGGTTGCGCTCCCGCAGAATCTGGCCGGCAGCACGCACTTCTTCGAGACCCTTCACTTCTTCCACACCGATATTGAGCAGCCCGACGGTCGGGCTATCGAGATCAAACAGGATGCGCGCCATGGCACTGCCCATCAGCGCCATGTCGACCAGGTGCTGCGTGTCG
>Ga0164243_10010862_pt1 | contig 13052 bp, 14 predicted proteins | sample OricompcompostOP_FD_108781 | JGI IMG/M metagenome (GOLD analysis project Ga0164243, IMG submission 108781) | Organic Plus compost microbial communities from Emeryville, California, USA - Original compost - Organic plus compost (OP) | ecosystem: Engineered > Solid waste > Mixed feedstock >... | reverse complement strand
GTTGATCGGCATAGGTCGAACGTGTCTTGCGGGAATGGTCGCTGCATGGCTTCCCTGTTGCGCCCCCATCGCAAGAGTTGACTGACGGCAAGCCAGAATCTAAAAGGGGAGTCAACATTGGCCGTGAGCCCTTAGAGAGCGGCAGGCTAGTATTACTTACCATGAATGGAGCCCTGTCTTTGGCATTCTCGGAGGGCCAGTCGGTCAAGACAAGCCGTGTCACAGCAGGGAGAAACCTTTCCCTGGCAACAGCTGGGGGCGGCCAAACCGGCGACATCCTTTTCTTTTCTCGGGTCCGGGGCGCAGCACCCCTTCTTTCCTGGAGAGCCAGCCGGGGGAGGCTCGCAACAATCATCGCCAGAGACAGGACTCGATGGTGGACGACCAGACGGAGTAGCTGGAGAGGGAACCTTTGCCGTACAGCATGCGTCCCGGCATCCGGAGGCAATTGGCTTATGAAGTGGTTCGTAGCGATCGGCCTTGCTTGCGGTTTCACTGTCAACATTGGCAGCATCTTCAGACTGACTGCAGCTGTCTTTGGAGATCTTGTTGCTCGCGCAGCAGTCACTCTTTTTGGCATCCTGGGTCCCGCAGCAGTCGTCTTGAATAGCATTCTCGTCCTCGCAGCAAGCGCTTTGGGTAGTACCGTTATTGCAGCAGTCGTTCTCCTCTACGTCCTTCGTCTGGCAACAGCCGCCACTCTTGATGACATCCTCGTCGACATCTGCGATGTGGCAGCTGTCGCCGTCAGACAGATTCTCAGCATTCCCCTCACTCCCCGCGGCGGGCGGGGGCCCACAGCATCCGGAACCGCAGGCCATGAGGAAGGAAGGACAGAGCAATCAATCAATATCAGGTAGAATAATAATAATTATTTGCAGCATACGAAGGTTCAGCTCAGTGATTTTGGCGTTAACACGCCAAAGATCTTCGAGAAAATTTTGGGGTTTCGTTTGATCCCCGCAAATAAGTTCTCTGAAGCTTTGGAGTTTCATCTCCAGTTCCACCAATGGCGTGCTTTCGGGACCAACCAGAGGCAGTCCCGGAACAGTAGCGGCTAGTTATGCACAACAACAATCCTTGCATTCGAGGTCCGCCTCATCGATCCATCACACTCTTGCCTGGCCGAGTTCTTATCAGTTATCGTGAGATGAGCTTCGCTATACTAAAGTGGGGAACCGGCCCCCTTCGGAGCGTCCTCGGCGGCACAGTCATCAATGATGTTACTAATCGATTCGTCGATTGGCTCTCCGCATTTGGCATCGAATGTGCGGAGCGGGAGGTGGAAATATTATAAAAGTGAGATGCCGCCAGACCCTAGAGAGGGGGAAGTAGGTTGCGTGGGCATGGGCAGTTTTACTCTTGTCAATAAACGTCCTCTTGTTGAGGGCCAATCTCTTCAAACGCAAGCTTCAGCCTAATAACGTGCCATAAATCCATCATGTCCACAACCCAAGTCACAACAATTGAGCTCACGGAGCTGCCGGATCCTGCCCACGATGGAAAATCCATTTCAACTGTTTTTCACCCACCATCTCTGCAAGCGGTCCACGCGGAGCCCACTGCCGGACGAACCATCGATCCTCCACGTGAATTTGGTCTTGCTCCGTTCCACGGAGTAAGCCGAACGAAGAGGGTCGTCGTGATTGGCCTCGTCATGTGTGTCAACTTTATTCAAGTCGGTCATGTCTCTCTCTTCGCTAGCTTATCCAAAGCCATCGTAAACTAACCATTGTTGAGCGTAGTTTATTTCCAACTTCACAACAGTAGCTGGAGGGTTTGATTTCAGCGAAAAGCTAGGCAGAGAGGCCGGGCCTGGCCAAGCCAATTGGCTCGCTGCAGCGTATTCGTACGTCCCTGTGATAATGTTCGAATGTCGGATGATCTGTATTGGCTGACATGATTGCCTGCTTAATGCAGCTTGACGCAGGGCGCATTCGTCTTGATCAGTGGAAGGTTCGGCACCATCTATGGCCACCAAACGACGCTCCTTATTGGAGGCGCCATCTTCACGCTCTTTTCTCTGGTAAATGCCTTTTGCGATAACTATATGGCATTCGTTGCCGCCAGAGCGTTGACAGGCGTGGGCGGTGGGATTTTAATGCCGAACGCCGTCGCCATCATCACCGTCATGATTCCTCCCGGCCATTGGAGAAACATTGCCATGGGTTGCTTCGGAGCATCGGCTCCAATTGGCGGCTTCTTTGGCGCTCTATTAACGGGTATCTTTCTTGAGAGAACGCATTGGAGATGGCTTTTCATTTTTCTGTGAGTGCCTGACATTTATTAATCCCAAGCCAACTTTTCCCTTCGCCGCGTCTTGAATTAACAGTCTACGCCTCTCCTTCAGCGCCGCATCTCAAGCCGTTACATTGGCCGGAATTTTCTTTTCTATGCCCAAAGACGAGCCTCTAGATAAGGGGGGAAAGATCGACTACGTGGGAGCAATTCTCGGCTTGGGAAGTCTGATCCTATTCAGCTTTGCGTGGAAGTAAGTGAGCCGTTCGAGAGATATCCGTACTCATGCTATCGTCACTAACAAGAAACTAGCCAAGCACCTTCATCGGGTTGGAAGGGGCCTGCTGAAATCACTTGTCTCATTGTGTCCATTCTCCTTTTCGGTTTATTCCTCATATGGGAGGGCAACTTCGCCAAGGAGCCCGTAATGCCGCTCTTCATCTTCAAGACGCCCAGCTTTTCGGCTCTGGTGCTCGTCGTTACGCTGAGTTACATGTCCTTCGCCATTTCGCAATGGTACACGATCACCTGGTTACAGACGCAGCGGCACTGGTCGGTGTTGGAAACTGCAGTTGGGTATACACCCTTCTTGGTCGTCGGCCCCCTTTCCGTCTTTCTCGCTGCCTGGCTCCTTCCACGACTTGCTGCGCAATGGATCATGGCAATGGGTATCGGCGTTCTCGTCGTGGCCAACATGCTCGTCGCCACGATGCCGGTGCAGCAGACTTACTGGGCGCAAGCATTCCCAGCGATCGTGCTGTCTTGTCTTAGTCCGGATTTCGTCTATGTTGCTGCTCAGCTTATTGTTAGTAACAGCGTTGGTCGGAAGTACCAAGGGGTTGCAGGAAGCCTCATCGGGACCCTTAATCTGTATGGAAACAGTCTTGGCATTGGAGTCTCGGGGACGATCGATGGCCAAATCTCCCGGAACACGCATGACCAGATTCGCGGCTTTCGGGCAGCCCTCTACTTTGGATTCGCCGTTGCCATCGTTGCCATTGCCCTTGATGTCCTTTTCGTCCGGGTGCCCAAGGATAACCGTGAAGGATGGGACTCGAGCGAAGAAGATAGTCTTATTATTGGGACCGGCCGTAGTATCGCCCCGGCCATTTCCTCCACCCACAGGCGGTAGACGGAGGGGCTGACTTTTTGAAGTTGATTTTATATTAGACGGGTTGGAAAGGTTATCTGCATGTCATGGGACTCATGGCTGAGAGAATCGCTCAGATACAAATAGAAGAGTGGAAGGAAATTCCAAAAAATTGGAGGATCGATGTCTGTGCCAGAGTGAATGAAAGTCGAAATAATTAGGACCGTGGCTCAGATAGATTCAAAATGCAGGAACATCTATTGTTGCCTTCCCAATCAAGAGACCGAACCGACAAAACTAAACCGTCCATTTTACATCAGTTATCTTTCAGCGAGATTGGCGACGCGACTCAGTATCCTCCGAGAAGCGCCGAGCCCGACTCGTCGGCCGGAGTAATTAGTAATGTTCTTGGACCGTATTCGTCGCATTCCCGCCCCGGTGTAAATTACTTCCCGAGCAGTACTGACGTCTTGTCCCTGTTGGAGAAAGCGGCGGTCAGACAGAGTTCTCCCGTGCCGCTTCGCACCCTGGTAAGCTTCGATGATCGCCGGGCTCACACGTTCAACTGTCAAGTGAGATTTCGCCAGGCACGCACGTAGTAATTTGAGGGCCCACTCCCTCATCGCCAACATTTCCCTCCAGGCAGTTATAGGAAAGTGTGGACGCACAAAGTTCGCCAGGAACGTCTAATCTGGTCTGCAAATTCAGTCTAGTACTTAATATCAGAGTGGCATTTCAGGGTTATGCAGATTCTATGTCACAATGCTGAGGAGCAGGGACCTAACCAATCAGGGACTGTTCTCTAGTGTTGATCAAAACAGACACGGACCCAACACATTCCCATAGGAAACCCGATGGTGAACAGCGGAAAAGTTCCAAGCTATTCCCTGTTAACTAAGTGGAACTTTTTAATGCCGAGTCTATGCTTGCTTTGTGAGCCCCAACAGCTATGGAACAGCGTGTACACTAAAGAGGCCAAGACGCGGGGCGACGCGGTTGTGGCGCACAGTTCGGGATCATCGGCAAGCGACTCGCCAGCGAACTCTGACGAAGCAGTGGCTGGGATGGCTTGACTTGAAAGCCAAATACGATATTTACGAGTGAATAGTTCGCACAACCGACGTAAACGAAGTGACCCTGATAATAACTTACAAATCTTCGCGAGGTCAATCTTGGGTCGCGACGACATAGGACTGATGCCAACATCTCTGCATCGCGGACAAACCCAACTCTGCCAAGCCACAAGCCCACGACATACTTCCACGCGTACGCGATGCCCATCCTACTTCTCAGAAAAATTCAATGAATCGACTATGCGTCGAGATGCCATGCCCCAAGCATCTGCCTAGATTACAGGGTTGGATTGGCGTCTTAGTTTTCTTAAGGAAAGATCATCTCTGTAGATGAGGACCTTAGGTTCGGTTATAAATCTAATACCAAGTCTCCCTATCTCGCCCATCTAGTCTAGTAATTCCGTTAATCAAGCCGCCTCGTCTCAAACATCCTCCTGTCCCAGTTCTTGCGGCTCCTTGTGTATTCAGTAATTTTCCTTTCGCCAAAGAATCAGGATGAAGCCCGTCACATCGGTTGCGGTCCTTGGTGCCCTCCTGGGCCTAAGTGTGGAATCGGTGGATGCAGCGAGACCATTCCACTGCCCTCCTCTCGGCCAGACGCTCCCAGCGCCCAAGAACCCTAGCTCGAATCGTATTGTGTCTGAAGCTGTTCAGAAAATCACGGAACTGTTCCACGGATATGTCTCAGGATACAATAACAGCGCCGCCTCGCTGACGATAAAGTCAATCCACGAAGATGTACCTCTTCTCGACATCCACCATACCCCCGGAATTCGAGGTCAAAATGGAACGACAAACGTCACGTCCAAGACAGTGTATAGGGTTGGAAGTGTGTCTAAACTGTTCGCACCGCTCGCCATCCTGCGCGAGGCTGGTGTTGACATCAATGACCCAGTTACCAAGTACCTCCCGGAGCTGATGAATCTTCAAGACCAGCAAGAAGACGTTAACGAGCTCACAACCATCTCCTGGGACAATGTCACTCTCTTGAGTCTCAGCAATCATATGGGCGGTTTCGCTTATGACAGTAAGTGCTGGCCGTACGTTCCTGGCCCCTATCCAAGACTTGAGAGTAACCGATGAGTAGTGGCCCAGGACATCGCGAACTTTGGCGTAGACGTAGCGTCTCTTGGACTGCCTGTCTTAGGTAATGACTCCATCCCTGGGTGCTCAGGTTTCGGAGACAGCACTCCCTGCACGAAAGATGGTAGGTTCACTTCTCTATAAATCGCATCTGTGATGAATACTAATAACAAGAGCAGACCTCCTAGCCAAGTATGGCAAGCATAGGCCAACTTGGGCGCCTTTCACCACACCCATGTACTCGAACGTCGGTTTTCCGATACTCAGCTTTGTTGTGGAGAAAGTGACCAATAAAACCTTCGCTTCCCACATTAAAGACACAATCCTCAACCCACTTGGCATGAACAGCACGTCGCCCGGAGAGAAACCCGAGGGCGACAACGTAGACTCTACCCTGGCCGAGGATCCCTGGTGGTCTTTTGATTTCGGTGTCTATAACCCGTAAGTCACTAGCTTCTTCTCCGCAAAATTTTGAGAAAGCAGCGCTAATCCTATCGTAGTGCTGGTGGCTTTTATTCTAATACTGAAGACTTGATCAAGTTCGGCGAGGCTATCCTCAACCACGAGCTGCTCAGCGGCGTCGAGACCCGAAAGTGGATGAAGCCAACCGAGCACACCGCTTCACTTGGAATGTCCGTGGGAAATCCCTGGGAGATTATACGCGTCAAGAACTTGACTTCAGACGGTCGTGTCATCGACTTGTACACAAAGTCCGGCGATATCGGCCCCTACCATGCCATCTTTGCTCTCATCCCTGACTATGACATCGTCCTCACCTTTCTCACTGGAGGGCCGGAGGCCAGCAGCGAAGTCGTGTTTTTCGGAACTCCGAAGATTGTGGAGGCCCTCATTCCGGCCCTTGATTACGCTGCTAAGGCTGAAGCAGGGGAGAGGCTTGTTGGTCAATACGTTGATGAGGAGACCAACTCTACCATCACTCTCTCCGTCGACGATGGCGCCGGTCTTGTTGTCTCTAATTGGGTTTCTCGCGGTGTCAGCGTTGTCGAAAATTACGGCAAGTACCTTGGTATCGATAAAGCCGTGGAGATCAACGCTCCCATCAGCATCCGCCTGTACACCACCCGCCTCTCGGCCGAAAACCAGTCGGGTTGGCGTGCCGTCTTCTACATCGGAGATGCTGGGGATTTTGCTGCCGTCGATGCCAGCCTTCCCTTCATCCCACAGATAAGTTGCCAGACTTGGTTCATGTTTGAACGGGTTAGCTATGGCTTTAATTCGATTGACGATTTTGTTGTTACTCTCGGTGATGACGGTACTGCTGAGGAGGTCACTTCGAGATTCTTCCAGACCACAATGACTTTGGTCTCAAGGGATTCCCAGGAGAACATTGCAAATTGAGAGACGCGGAAAGGGTAGAAGACTTGGATGTGATCCTACTGTAGTCGTTAATAATTGATACCCTTGCACTTCACAATAGACTAGACTATAATGTGTACTGAGCATGCATCAATGATTCAAGACCATAACTCTGCAATATTGTCTCTCCTGGTTAATGATAGTTATTCGTGAGCACTCGAGCATCTTGGTTCGTATGGTTTCTATTCAAGACCACATCCAAAAAAAAAGTGAGGTTTTTAACTTTTAAAATCCCCATTGGCCACACCAATGTTTCATCAGATCCGGGGTGACGGGCCCCATGTTCCTCATCGTCTTGCTGCATCTTGTCGTCCTCGACGTATCCATGTCTACATGGCGCTGCTCGGCAGTGCCTTCTCCGCGCATTCTCCGATACGAGTCAAGGAGCTTGACGGCAGGATTCTTGGTAACATCTTCTGATTTCTCCTGGCTCTTCTCCAATGCATCGATCCATTCCGAGAACGGTACGAGTCTCTTGATTCGATCACCATAAAATTCTTTGACGGCCGGCGCGAGGCTGCCCCATTTTGTGACCGAAGGATTGACGCCATGGAAGTATCCATTCGCTTCCTTAAGTGGCACTGGCTTATTGATTCCTGACAGTTCAAGAATCATATTCGCAATGCCTTCGATAGGCGTCCAATCGACGGTATCCATGGTGCCCAAGTCCTTGGGCAGCATCCCTAGGTAAGCGGAGCTCGCAATGATGGAAGGAAGCCACTCGTGCTTGTTCCACATTCCCTCATTAGACTCCGGACCTCCAATCTGGCCGACACGAATCACCTCGGTGGGAATTCCAGATTTCTCCGTCGCCTTCTCTAGCAGAAGACTACTGACATGCTTGGACATTCCGTACCCGGTTGAGCTGATAGAGAAGTCCTTGATGGACTTCTCCGGCCCCGGATAGGGCTCTTTCCACCCATCCACAGAGCCAATGGAAGAGATAAACGTAATCAAGACCTGCTTGCGTGCCTTGGCACTCAAGTCCACGAGGTGACGCACTCCTCGTATATGCGGCTCGAAGGATTCTACCGGCATGTTGAAGTTGACGGGCCACTGGTTGTGGATTATGCAGTCAACGGAATCCCGGATCCGATCATAGTCCTTGGCGCGCAACCCAAGATCAGATCGACCCATGTCTGCGCGCAGGAAATCGACCTTGTCAAAGTTCGTCGATAGTCCACGGACCGAACTCACTTCCGTCTGTCTCTCACGGTCATTTTCCGCACGATTTAGGCAAATGACCCGCTTCACGTTAGGGCAGCGACACATGTAGTCCAGCAAGTAGGATCCCAGGGCGCCGGTGGAGCCAGTGAGCAAGATTGTCTGGTGGTTGTTTTCCGGCGGAGGTTTCCCGGTAGTCATCGGAGGTAGGTCTCTGGTATACTTGTCGAGTAGCGCTTGCATAGCATTGGCCTCGTGCTCTAGCTTCCGCTCCTCGTTTTGACCACTGCTAACCAAGGAATACAGGTATCGGCCAAGTTTTCGGGGTGTCGGGTTCCCATAGATGACACGGGTTGCAACCGCCGCGGCCGCAACATTAATACCAGCGGCCTTGAATGCAGATCGAAGCAATCGGGAGGCATAGATGACTTGCATCGAGTCGACACCGGCCTGGAAGAAGTCGGTATCAGGCTTGAGTAACATCGAGCCCGTATTGAACAGCTCGATCAAAGAGCGGGTCAAGGCATCTTCGCAGCTGAGATCAATCTTAACACCTTCGGCAGGAACATTCTGCCCAGCCTTGTCATAAATCACATCAATTTCGTCTTTGTACAACTTCAACGTGTCGGGTCTTCGAATGCTGCCCTTTTCCGTTCTCATAAAGGGCTTCTTCGGATTAGATAAGGCGACGAATTGACGGCCGATTTGGCCATGTGCAACAGTTTCGAGGTTAGCCTTCACGACCGATGGCCAGACCGAGTCGATCAACTCCTTAGCTTCTGCACCCGTCCGCGGGAATTTTCGAGGCTCAATGATCAGGGCAGGTTGAAACTTGTTTGTTCCAACGACGATGGCTCCTTTGGCGTCCGGATGGCCCATGACGATGCCTTCGATGCTAACGGGGCTGAGCTTCTCGCCGTTGGAAAAGACAATAATGTCATCGGCACGGCCCTGGTACAGCCAGGTGTCCGGAAGAGTCGGATGTTTCTTGTACAAGTCCTTGGTGCTGTATTCCTGCAGCTCGGGGAATGTGTAAAAGAACCCTTGTAAGCCCGGATCCTTGCTCTTACGAACGATGACCTGCTCGAAAACGTTTGGGTTTGACGAGGTCGGGCGCCATTCGCAGCCGAATATCTCGGAGTTGACGATGAACCAATGCCACATCTTTGGGTCTGGCTGCTTATAAATTGGGAACGGAGTGAACCTGTATTTGAGTTGTTAGTAGCCGAGTACTAGCGGCTCTGTAGCGAATGAACATTAACTCTGTGGCGGATATCAAGTTCTCCAACCTGACCCCGTTTTGGACAAGCTTATCACCAGGCTCTTGGGCAAGATTTCCTAACCTTGGGTTAGTGCTACCGAGAACGGAATCATCCCGCGTTGTCACTCACCACCAACAAGAGCCACCATCTTGGCCTTGGCGAGTGCTTTGGTGCTCTCTGCTGATTGACTGATCTCCTCAAGAATGATAGGCGGGAGCAGAACAGCATCGGCCTTGGAAGCTGCAAGACATTCCAGAACAGTATCCGGTGTGAGAGGTTTCGTGGGTACTGGGAACGCAACCAACTTGTCCCAATACAATGTAGAGATCAAAGTTACGTATAACCCGGCCGCGTGGAATAAAGGCACTTGATTCCCTCGTGTTAGCCTCTATTCATAAGACAATTTGAGGTTTGCCATGCACTTACTCGGAACATAGAATAGGTTGCAGACATCCGACCAAGCTTGCAACCACATCCTCGTTCCATTCCACTCTGGCAGTTCATGGCACGCATCGCTAATCGCAAGCATTCCCTGACGACAAATGATGGGCTTAGGGAGTCCCGTACTCCCGCTCATGTGAAGGATGACGAAGGGATCCCACCTGCCCTCATCAAAGTTCCTCTTGTACGGGAAAACTGGGATATCCTCGCTTGGGAACCATTGATCTACCGAGGTAGCCATGATGGCTTTCATGTCTCGTTCTTGTAGCCACGGCTGAACTGTTGCTTTGAAGCCAACGTCGAAGCAGATGACATTGCAGTTTGTTTTCTCGAACAAATTCATCTGTCCCTCATGCGAATTCCTAGGTGGGATGAACAACGCCTATAATCACGGTGTTAGCTCTCCCACTATTTAGAAGGGCCATAAGGAAGTCATAAGGAGGTAGCCAGACCTGGCATCCAGCCTTGATGGCTCCAAACATGAATATGATGTAGCGAATATCATTTGGCCCAATATACGCGATGGTGGGGAACTCTCCGGGTTGCGGCTGACCAGCCATGTCCAAAACCCTGTGAGCGACGCGATTAATCGCCTTGGCGCCCCCTCCATACGTTATATTCTTCCATCCATCCTTGGGATCGGACGTCCGAGGAACCAGGATCCACGGTCGGTTCGGCTCCTTGGAGGCCCGTTCCTCAATGATGTTCATCATGAGCCGACGCCCATATGCGGGCTTGTGCGCTCGGGTTGTAGGCATTGTAACGAAGTCAAATCTTTGGAATAATATCTGTCACTTGGGGGCTTCTGTGCTATTGTGGGAGAGAAATGGAGCCTGGGAACTATGAGATATCAATATGGCTTGTTGACGGCAAGATTGCTGGAATCTGCGCATGGCAAGAGCGCCTGGTTTCTACTCGGACTCTGACGGGGGCATCGAGAGGCCTTTCATGAATCACGTCAGGTTACCCGGAATGCATGACACGATTGACTTCATCTCTCGCTTGAAGCCAATGCCGTGTAGGTTTGGAGATAATGCTTGATGACGTTGCAAGTCGGGGCTCTCTCGAACTCAAAGCCGGGGTTGAAGACGAGAGCGAGGGCCGAGGGGGTCGATCGAGAGACCGAGGGCCCTCCCGTTGTATTGACAGCTCAGGTGATAATATCTTCCGCACTACCGGCGGGATGAGGACATTGGAATACTAAACTTCGCACAAGGGCATGGTCGGCGCCAACGATAACGAGCAGCGATTAATTATGAGTATTATTCTTCCTGTAGTTCGCGGCCGGGAAGTGGCTATTCCCCGACTTCCAAAAAATACAAACCTGCCAGTAAAGCCTATTTCCGATACATGAAAACGTTAAAAGATGCCGATCAATGTAACAAATGTAACAACCTGACGTTATTCAAACAGGACGTCCTCCTCAACCAAGTTGCATCAGAGGTCGTGATAGGTACCGTCCCTCATCACCCCCATATTCCATAGCCCATCACATATCCATATCCCATTATCCTGCTTGAATAATGACTCCGGGATGGTCCGGAAACGCGTGTTAGGCCAAAACCGGTGCCAGAGGTCTCCTATGCGCATGAAGATGGACGGTGACTTCTCGGCCACTGTCATCTCGGGCCTACCTCTGATGCCCTTCTCGTCGAAGCAAGCGGCAACCCTCTGCCAGCTATTGCTGTCCTTAAGGTTCCGTATAGCTATAGCCTCATCGGTGACGGCGTGCTTTATCGCGTCTACTTGGGTATGTTCTCTGGCCCACGCGGTGCCATCGCCCCTGGCATCGTCCTCGTCAAAGTCGAATTTTTCCCTCCCCCTAAAGTTCACAAAGGTCGGTCTCTGTTTGTCCCTCAACAGCAGAAGGGAAATGGCCATATCTTCGCCGGTAACAAGATGGAACTTGTCCTGTAGCCTGGCCAGGAGTTCGACCATGTCCCAGGTCAATGTGTACATGGAATGATGCGGGTACACTAGATCGGATTTTTTATCATAGAATAGCTCTCCAATAACAGTCTGCTTGACGGTGGCCTTCGCGGGACCATCCCATTTGGATATCCTAGGGGCCAAGAACCTGTCGTAAAACCCGCGGGCATTGAGCCAAATATCGGCGTCGAGCTTCGTGACAAACTCGTATCTTCGACCGCTGCCAAGGAGCCATTTGTAGAATTCGAAGGTCTTGATCGTATGCGCCGTGACGTCGTCGTCAGGTATCTTGTCGAGGATGACAATATCGCCGAAGGTTCGATTCTCGTAGATGATGCTCTCTTTCCATTTCGGCTCGGGATTGGCAATGATGAACATGGTATCGTAGGGGACGTTACGGTACAAGCGCATCCAGGTGGAGCGGATCAGCATTCGGTGGTCAACCTCGTCGGCGGTACTGAGGATGGCAGCAAGCCATGGTCGCTCGATGTCGGTTTGATTTTCGGGCGCTTGGAGCGGCGAGTCGGGGAAGGGTTCGAGGGGGTATTCGGGTTTCGGGGCCTCGTGGATCTTTTTACCGTGGACGACGATGGGCGGCGTCGCTAGGAGTTGCTGGGGATTATGGCGGACATAGGTACTCTGGATGAGGAGATGGACGGACAGACCGAAGACGAGGAGGGCAGCGACAATGAGCAGGCGAGTAAAAGTCCTCGGGAGAGGCCATTTGAATGCTACCATCATCGCACGAAGTCGGGGAGCATCGTAGGGAGAGGGAGGGATAAAAAGAATGGCTCAGAATTAAAAACGAGAGGGGGAGAAGAAAAAGAAAAGAAAAAAGAAGCAAAAATGGAAAAGAGAATTAATGAAAGACTGAAAGACGTTGGGGATTGGAGAAAAGCGAAAATTATCAGAAGGAGATCGGATAGCCAATGTGACAATCCATGCTCCTTGGCCAAGCATTAAGTCGCGCCTTCCTGACTAAATAAAAGAAGGATCAATTCAAGTCCAAGTGTCCTTCTCCTTCCGTGTCTAAATTGAGGCTGGACCGTCCAACATGTGGGCTACATTTACCTCCATTTACCCGCTTCGTGTTCCCGCCACAGTGGTCATTACTCTTCTCCTCTTTCGTCGATCAAAAAGGATTTAAAAAAGTAGTATGAAAAAGGGCGAAAGGGGAGAGGCCGAATCACGTGGGTCCGAGGACGAGAGCTTGAGGCACCGCGGACGAGCTTCTCCAAGTCGGCATCGGCAAGCTGAGCCAAGAACAACAAGCAAACACGAAAGATTCCGAAGTTACCAACTACACTGCCATGGGCGAAGAGAGCAGGGAGGGGAGGATGGACCTGAATCCTTCGCTTGGCTGCAGGGAGGTGCGGTCTGGGCAAGGTCGTACAG
>Ga0164243_10010861_pt1 | contig 13052 bp, 11 predicted proteins | sample OricompcompostOP_FD_108781 | JGI IMG/M metagenome (GOLD analysis project Ga0164243, IMG submission 108781) | Organic Plus compost microbial communities from Emeryville, California, USA - Original compost - Organic plus compost (OP) | ecosystem: Engineered > Solid waste > Mixed feedstock >... | reverse complement strand
CGTCGGCGTGTGCGCGGCGCTGCCGACGTTCTGGGCGCTGCCCTCGACGTTCCTGTCCGGCGCGGCCGCCGCCGGTGGCATCGCGCTGATCAACTCGCTGGGCAACATCTCCGGTTTCGCCGCACCCTACGTGACGGGGTGGCTGCGCGACATCACGGGATCGCAGCGCGCCGGGCTGTGGGTGGTCGGGCTGTGCATGCTCGCCGGCGCGGGTGTGGCCTTCGCGCTGGGTGCGCGGCCGAAGCCGGACGCGACCCGCCCGCTCGACCCGCGGCCCTGAGAAACACGGCGAGGGCCCTTGGAGCGCTTTCCCCGGGCCCTCGCCGTTTTCAGCGGCGCTTGCGCCAGACCGAGACCACCGCGGGCCGGGGGAGGTCGTCCCCGCCGTCCGGCCAGTGCGACTGCGGGTTGTCCACCGTGCCGCCCTCACCTGGGTGCTGCACCGCGACCGTGACGAAGTCCCGCGTCACGTTGGGTCCGCAGGTCTCCGCGCCGGCCGGCACGGTGAGGAACTGCTTGACCTGACCGCGGTTCGGTCCGTCGACGGGCACCGCGAACAGGCCGTCGTTCGTGCCGAGCGCGTTGCCGTCGGTGGAGATCCACAGGTTGCCGTACGGGTCGAACGCCACATTGTCCGGGCAGGAGATGGGGCTGACCTGGTCCTTCGGGAAACCACCGAAGTAGGTGTCCGCGGTCGCCGGGTCGCCGCACACCAGCAGCAGGCGCCAGGAGAACGTCGTGGCCGCGGCGTCGCCCCCGTCTTCCTCCCACTCCAGGACGTGCCCGTTCTTGTTGCCGACACGCGGGTTGACCTCGTCGGCACCGGCCTTGCCCGCCGCGCCGCGGTCGGTGTTGTTGGTGAGCGCGGCGTAGACGCGGCCGTTGACCGGGTTCGGCTCGATGTCCTCGGGGCGGTCCATTTTGGTCGCGCCGGCCCGGTCGGCGGCCTGTCGTGTGAACACGTAGACCTCCTCGGCGGTGAAACCGTCCACGAAGGACCGGTCTCCGGCGGCCAGCGGGATCCATTCGCCACGCCCGTCGAACTCGCCGTCTGACGGCAGTGCGCCGCTGCCGTCGATCTGGACCGCCGGGCTGTCGCCGGTGAACTTCGCGACGTAGAGGGTGCCCTCGTCGAGCAGCGCCGAGTTGTGCCTGCGGGCGTGCGCGCTGGTGCCCTTCTTGTACGTGCCCGTGGACACGAACTTGTAGATGTACTCGAAGCGCTCGTCATCGCCGGAGTACACCGCGACGCGACCGTCTCGGGTGATCTTGACGTTGGCGGCCTCGTGCTTGAACCGGCCGAGCGCGGTGTGCTTCACCGGCACCGAGTGCGGGTCGTTGGGGTCGATCTCGACGATCCAGCCGAACCGGTTGACCTCGTTGGGCTCCCGCGGGACGTCCCAGCGCCGGTCGAAGCGCTCCCACTTGCGGCTCGTGGTGCCCTCGCCGATGCCGTAGCGGGCCAGCCGCTCGCGCACGACCGGGTCGGTGACCTTCTCGGAGTTGGCGAAGTACTGGTGGAAGTTCTCCTCGCCGGACAGCACGGTGCCCCACGGGGTGACGCCACCGGAGCAGTTGTTCTGCGTGCCGCGCACCCTGGTGCCGGTCGGGTCGGCGGAGGTCTTCAGGTAGTCCGAACCGGCAGCCGGTCCGCGCACCTCGAACGTGGTGTCCAGCGTGATGCGCCGGTTGTAGTGGCTGGGGACCACCTCGATGCCACCGATGCCACCGTGCGGGCGGCGCACGACCTGCACGACGGACAGGCCGTGTGCGGCCCAGCCGATCCGGACCTGTTCCTCGGTCGGGTCGTCCTCGTCGTACTGGCCGGGCGGGAACATCTGCGGCTCGGTGGTGTACTCGTGGTTGACCACCATCAGGTACCGCTTGCCGAGCGGGTCCTGCGGGATGAGACCGACGAAGTCGTTGTTGTAACCGAACTGCTGGGCCTGCGCGGCCGCGGTCTGCTTGTCGCGGTCGAACACCGGCGCCCCCGGCACCACCGGGTCGCCCCAGCGGATCACGACGTTGTGGTCCCAGCCTTCCGGGATGGTGAGGGCGTCGGCGGTGTTCGGGGCGACCGGCGTGAAGTCGGTGCCGGGCGCCGGAGGGCCGGGGCGCGTGCCTGCCGTCGGGACGGTCCCCGACGCGGTGCCGCTCACCGCGGCGAACGCACCGGCGGTGGCGGCCATGACGGCTCCGGCCTTGAACGCGCCGCGGCGGGACACCACCTTGACCACGTCACCGAAGTACTCGTTGCCCGAGTCGTTGGGCGCCTCGTGCGCACACTGGTTGCCGCAGCGGTAGATGCAGGTGGTGGCGGCTCTGCCGCTCGGGTGGGGGAGGAGGGGCAGCAAACGCCCTGGAGAAAAAGACACCTGGTCTCCAGTCACTCAGTCAGGGGAACGCGGCTGACGTTAGGCGACGGAAACCAGGTGCCTTCGAACTACGGGTGAACGGAGATCAAAGTTCTTCGCCGACCAGAGCGGCCTCGGCGGGCAGCTGCTGCGGATCGGCGCCCTTCGACCGGATCGCGAGCAACCCGCCGGCCAGCACGCACAGGATCGCGGCTGCGATGAACGGGCTGTGCTCCGAGCCGAACCACTCCGCGACGTGCCCCACGAGGGTGGCGGCGACGGCACCGCCGAGCCAGCGGCAGAAGTTGTAGCCCGCGCTGGCCACCGGCCGCGGCGCGTTGCTGATCGACATGGCGGTGCCGGTGAACAGGGTGTTGAGCAGGCCCGAGATCAGACCGGACACGATCACGCCGACCACGACCACCGGCTTGCTCGGCACCACGAGGACGGCCATCAGAACGGCGTAGCCGAGGACCGAGACCACGGTCGCGTGCCGTTCGCCGAGCCTGCCCGCGAGTTTCGGCGCGAGCACCACACCGGCCACCGCGACGCACAGGCCCCAGCCGCAGAAGATCAGACCGACCGCGACGGCACTCCAGCCCAGCACGAACGGCGTCCAGGCCAGGACGGTGAAGAACGCGGCGGTGTAGCAGGCCGAGCCGATCGAGGTGCGCAGCAGACCGCCGTGCCTGAGTGCGCGCAGCGGGTCGAGCAGCTTGATCGGGGCGCGTTTTTCGTGTTTGTCCCCGGTCAGGAACACCGCGCACAGCACGAGTGCGGCGGCCATCAGGACCGCGGTGCCGACGAACGGGCCGCGCCAGGAGATGCTGCCGAGCAGGGCGCCGAGCAGCGGCCCGACCGCCAGTCCGACACCGAGTGCGGCCTCGTACAGCAGGATCGCACCCGCCTGGCCGCCGGTGGCGGCCCCGACGATCACCGACAGCGCGGTGGCGATGAAGAACGCGTTGCCCAGGCCCCACACCGCACGCAGGGCGACCAGCTGCTCGATCGAACCCGCGGCGGCGCACAGGGCGGTCGCGAGCACGATCAGCGTGAGTCCGGTGAGGACGGTCCGCTTCGGACCGAACTTGGCGCTCGCCGCACCGGTGACCAGCATGGCGATCACCTGCACACCGAGGTAAGACGAGAACAACAACGTGACTTCGGAGGGCGTTGCCTTCAGACCCTCCGCGATGGACAGCAGGATCGGGTCGACCAGACCGATACCCATGAACGCGATGACCGCGGCGAACGCGGTGATCCACACCTGTTTCGGCTGGCCTTTCACCGCGTCCAGCAGGCTCCCGTGGTGGTCGCTCATGCGAGCAACTCCTCCTTCTTGACCGGATCGATGAGCTTGCGCAGTGCCGGCAGCGCCGCGGTGATCGCGTCGCGCTCGACCGGTTCCAGGGTGGTCAGCCGTTCCCGCAGGAACTCCTCGCGCGTGAGGATCAGCTCCGCCACGAACCGCTTGCCCGTTTCGGTCACCTCGACCAGCACCGCGCGACGGTCGGCCGGATCGGCGCGCCGGGTGACCAGGCCGAGGCGCTCGAGCCTGCGGACCAGCTCCGTCATGGACGGCTGGCGCACACCCTCGCGCTCGGCCAGGACGCTCATCCGCTGCGGCCCGCCGTTGACCAGCTCGACGAGCACCGAGCCCTGGGTGGGGGTCAGCTGGTGCTGCGGGGTCAGCCTCCGGACCACGTAGTACATCCGGAAGAACAAGGGGCGCAGTTCGTGCGCGAGTTCTGCCACGCCTGGAGTCACTTAGCCATCCTAAGCTTTATTACTTAGGGAAGCTAAGTTATCCCACTCACACCGGCTCGTCGAGCGCGAGGGCGACCCGGTGACAACGCGCGCGAGTACGGTTCCGGCATGGACGCGGTGGTTTTCGACCTCGACGGTGTGCTCGTCGACTCCGAGCAGACGTGGGACGAAGTGCGGCGGCAGGTCGTCGCCGAGTACGCGGGCAGCTGGACGGCGGGGGCGACCCGCGCGATGCAGGGCATGAGCACCCCGGAATGGGCCCGCTACCTGGTGGAACGGCTCGGTGCGCGGCTCACCCCGGATCGCATCGCCGAGGTGGTGATCGACCGCATGGTGCAGCGCTACGCCGACGGGCCGCCGGTGCTGCCCGGCGCGGCCGAGGCCGTGCGCGCGGTCGGTGAGCGCTACCCGGTGGCCATCGCCAGCTCGTCGCCGCCGGTGCTGATCGAGGCGTTCCTGACGGCCACCGACCTGACCGGACTGGTGCGGGTCGCGCTGTCCAGCGAGCAGGTCGCCGCGGGAAAACCCGCACCCGACGTCTACCTCGAGGCCACCCGCAGGCTCGGCGCCGCCCCCGCGAACTGCGCCGCTGTCGAGGACTCCACCAACGGGCTCAAGGCCGCACTGGCCGCGGGCATGACCGTCTACGCCGTGCCGAACCCGCACTTTCCGCCGGACCCGGCCGTGCTCGACAGGGCCCACCACGTGCTGGACACCGTCGCGGACCTGCCCGCCGCGCTGCGCTGAGCGCACGAGAAAGGGGCCCGGCCGAGCCGGGCCCCTTTCTTCAGGACGTCAGCGCTCGACGTCACCGGTGATGAACTTCTCCACCGAGTCGCGCGCGGTCGAGTCGTCGTACTGCTCCGGCGGCGACTTCATGAAGTAGGACGACGCGGACAGCAGCGGACCACCGACGCCGCGGTCGAGCGCGATCTTCGCGGCGCGCACCGCGTCGATGATGATGCCCGCCGAGTTCGGCGAGTCCCACACCTCGAGCTTGTACTCCAGGTTCAGCGGCACGTCGCCGAAGGCGCGCCCCTCGAGCCGGACGTAGGCCCACTTGCGGTCGTCGAGCCACTGCACGTAGTCCGACGGGCCGACGTGCACGTTGGCCTTGCCGAGGTCGCGGTCGATCTGCGACGTGACGGCCTGCGTCTTGGAGACCTTCTTGGACTCCAGGCGCTCCAGCTCCTTCATGTTCTTGAAGTCCATGTTGCCGCCCACGTTCAGCTGCATGGTGCGGTCGAGCTGGACACCGCGGTCCTCGAACAGCTTCGCCAGGACGCGGTGGGTGATGGTGGCGCCGACCTGCGACTTGATGTCGTCGCCGACGATCGGGACACCGGCGTCGGTGAACTTCTGCGCCCACTCGGGGTTCGAGGCGATGAAGACCGGGATCGCGTTGACGAACGCCACACCCGCGTCGATGGCGCACTGCGCGTAGAACTTCTGCGCCTCCTCGGAGCCGACCGGCAGGTAGGAGACCAGCACGTCGACCTCGGCGTCGCGCAGCGCGGCGACGACGTCCACCGGCGCCTCGTCCGACTCCTCGATCGTCTCCTGGTAGAAGCGGCCCAGACCGTCCATCGTCGGACCACGCAGGACGGGAACGCCCAGCGGCGGCACGTCGGTGATCTTGATGGTGTTGTTCTGGCTGGCGAGGATAGCGTCCGACAGGTCCTGGCCGACCTTCTTGGCGTCGACGTCGAACGCGGTGACGAACTCCACGTCACCGACGTGGTACTGGCCGAACTGCACGTGCATGAGGCCAGGCACCCGCGAAGCCGGGTCGGCGTCGCGGTAGTAGTGCACACCCTGCACCAGCGACGCCGCACAGTTCCCGACGCCAACGATGGCCACCCGTACGCGGCCGCTGTTGTCGCCCATGCCGGTTTCTCCTTCGTTCAGTGATGTCTTGCCGATGGGACGCGGGCTCAGTTCTGCAGCCCGCGCTTCTGCTCGTCCTGTTCGTGCGCGATCAGTTCGTTCAGCCAGCGCACCTCGCGCTCGCTGCTCTCCAGCCCGAGGCGGTGCAGCTCACGCGTGTAGCGGTCGATCTTCTCCTCGGCCCGGGCCAGCGCGGCCCGAAGCCCTTCCCGGCGTTCCTCGACCCGGCGGCGTCGCCCTTCGAGGATCCGCATCCGGACGTCGGCCGGGGTACGGGAGAAGAAGGCGAGGTGGACCCCGAACCCTTCGTCTTCCCACGTCTGCGGTCCGGCATCGGCGAGCAACTTGGCGAAGTGCTCCTTGCCCTCCGCTGTGAGCTTGTACACCGTGCGGGACCGTCGACCCCAGCCTTTGACCGGTTCGCCGGCCTGCCCGACGTCGTTGTCGGCCTCTTCGATGAATCCCGCTCGCTGCAACCGCCGCAGGGTCGGGTACAGCGATCCGTACGAGAACGTGCGGAACATGCCGAGCGTGTCGTGCAGCCGTTTGCGCAGCACATAGCCGTGCATCGGTGCCTCGTGCAGCAGCCCGAGGATGGCGAACTCCAGCACGGTGCACCCCCTTCCGAGGACTCCCACGACACTCCGGCAACCTAACGCCGAATTATATCGGGTCGATACATCGAAGTGGTGTACCCAACACCAATGATCACTCGAGGCGATCTGAACCACAACGGTGAAGTTCACCAGAGCGTTACCGAACGGGCGGCGTGTCGCGCGGGTGGTCCACACCCTTAGTCCGCACAGCCCATGGCGGACACGCGCCGGACACGTACTCTGTCACCGTGCAGAACCAGCGACAGGTGGTGGACTACGCCTTGCAGCGCCGTGCGGTGCTGCGAGACTTCCGCGACGGTCGCGTCGGCGCCCGCGATGTCTGCGACGCCGATCCGTACCTGCTCCGAGCTGCGCGTTTTCACGGTGAACCGAGCGGAACGCCGTGCCCGCTGTGCGGCGGGAACGACCTGTCGAACGTCTCGTGGGTCTTCGGGGAGCAGCTGCGGCACGTCTCCGGATCGGCACGGACACCGTCCGAGCTCGCCCGGCTGGACAACCTGGTCGGCGAGTTCAACGTCCACGTCGTCGAGGTGTGCCGCACGTGCCGTTGGAACCACCTGGTGCTGTCGTACGTCTTGGGCAACGGAACCTCGCAGCGCCCGTCCCGGAGGACCGCGGGGCAGTGAGGGGACGCAGCGCGACGCCGGCACTCGATCACAGAACGGCGCCCGGTGTACCGCCGGTCTGGGAGGCTTCTTCGTGAACGACCACCACAACCGCCCCTGGCCTGGCCAGGAGCCTGATGAACCCCGTCGTGGACAATGGCCGGGTGACGGCGAGCCCGCCTGGCCGGGCGACGAGCGCCCCCGCAGGCCGATGCCGCCGCGGGGTCAGCAGCCTCCCCGCAACCAGCCTCCGGGGAACCAGCCGCGGGGGCGCGGATCGCAGGGCCCCCAGGGGCCCCGGGGTCCGCAGTGGCCGGGTGAGGGTGGTCAGGGCTGGCCCTCCGGCGACGACCCGGACGCGCCACGCGCCCGCCGGGTGCCGCTGCCGGGCAACCGGGTGCCGCCACCCCCGCCGCGCCGCCCGGGCCCGCCGCCGGGCGCGCCCGGGCCGCAGAACCCCGGTGACCGTCCCATGCGCGGCCGCTACCGCCCGCCCGCCGGTCCGGCCGCGGCCGGTGCCGCGGGCGCGGCCGCCGGAGGTGCCGCGGGCCGCCGTCCCTCACCGGGCGATTCCGAGCCCGGCCTGCTGACGCACGCGGAGCTGCACCACGGCTACGGCGACGACCACCGCGGGTACGACGACCGGGACGACGCGCAGGTCGCGTTCAACGAGTTCGGCGCCGGTGACGACGCCCCCGAGCCCGACGAGAGCAAGCGCGCGAAGCGGAAGCGGGCCACGGCCGCGCTCACCCCGAAGCAGCGCAAGAAGCGCCGCTGGCGGATCGTCCGGCGCACGCTCTACGCCTTGGTCGGCCTGTTCGTGGTGCTGCCCGCCATCGCGTTCACCATCGCCTACTTCCTCGTCGACGTGCCGACGCCGGAGGACGTCCTGGCCCAGCAGAGCCAGGTGGTGACGTACTACTACAGCGACGGTTCGGTCATGGGCAAGGACGTGCCCGAGGGGCAGAACCGGCAGCTCCTCAAACCGGGCCAGATCCCGGAGGACGTCAAGCACGCCGTGTACGCGGCCGAGGACGCCACGTTCGAGACCAACAACGGGTTCGACGTCAAGGGCATCCTCGGCGCGGTCTACAACAACCTGACCGGCGGCAGCGGTGGTGGTTCGACCATCTCGCAGCAGTACATCAAGAAGGCCACCGAGAACGAGGACCCCACGCTCACCCGCAAGGCCACCGAGCTGGTCCGGTCGTTCAAGATGAACCAGACCCAGTCCAAAGAGGACATCATCACGGCCTATCTGAACATCATCTACTTCGGCCGCGGTGCCTACGGCATCGAGGCCGCGGCGCAGGCGTTCTTCGGCCACGGTGTGACGGAGCTGACGAAGCCCGAGGCGGCGTTCCTGGCGGGCGTGATCCAGGGCCCGGGCAAGGTGGAGGACACCGAGTACACCACGCGGCGCTGGAACTACGTGATGGACCAGATGGTCAAGTACGGCTGGATGTCGCAGGCCGAACGGACCGCGGCCCCGGTCCCGACGCCGCTGCCCCGGGACCAGACGAAACCGCAGGCGATCACCGGAAACAACGCGTTCGTCCAGTCGCAGGTCGAGTCCGAACTGGAGAACGCAGGCTACTCCAAGGAGAAGCTGGTCGCGGGCGGCTACAACATCTACACCACCATCGACCCCAACGCGCAGCGGCTGGCCGAGAAGGCCGTCAACGACTACATGCAGGGGCAACCGGACAGCCTGAAGAAGGCGCTGGTCGCCGTGGATCCGAAGACCAGAGGTGTCATCGCCTACTACGGCGGTCCCAACGACGAGACCGACTACATCGACTGGGCGAACACCGCGCGCAACCCCGGATCATCGTTCAAGACGTTCGACCTCATCGCCTTCCTCAAGATGGGCAAGGGCCTCGGCGAGACGTTCGACGGCCGGACCCACCGCCAGTTCGGGGTGCTGCCCAACGGCAACCCGCGCTACATCAACAACGCGGGCGCGTCCAACAGCTGTTCGGAGCAGTGCACGGTCGCCGAGGCGACGATGCGGTCGACCAACACCGTGTTCTTCGACATGGTCGCCAACGTGACCGGCCCGCAGGCGGTGGCCGACGCGGCCGAGCAAGCGGGTGTCCGGTCGCTGAAGGCGGTCGACAACAACATCTCGCTCGGTGGTGGTTCCACCGCTGTGACGCCGCTGGACATGGCCACCGGGTACGCGACCCTCGCCGACAACGGCACCTACCTCGACCGGCACTTCGTGCAGAAGGTCACCGACGCCTCGGGCGAGGTGGTGTACCAGCCGTCGAGCAACCCGAAGCCCGCCTTCGCCGAGGGCGACTCGGACAAGAGCAAGCAGATCGCGGGCAACGTGACCAACGCGCTCAAACCGGTGATCGGCTTCTCGAAGCTCAAGTGCCCGAGCGGCCACGAGTGCGCGGGCAAGACCGGTACGCAGCAGTACGACGCGAGCGCGGGCACCGGCAGCGGGTCCGAGAAGGACAACTCGCAGGTGTGGATGGTCGGCTACACGCCGTCGATCTCCGTGGCGTCGTGGGTCGGCAGCGACCGCAACACCCCGCTGCGCGACAAGGACGGCAAGGCGGTCTCCTCCAGCGGGCTGCCCGCCAAGATCTGGCAGCAGTTCATGGACGACTACCTGAAGGGCAAACCGTCGGAGAAGTTCCCGACGGTGTCGCCGATCGGAAAAACCGCGACCGCGAACGACGACGCGTCGAAGACGACGCGCCCGTCGACGAACAAGCCGCCGTCGCCTCCGTCGACGGAAGACCCACCGTCCACCCCACCGTCGACGCCGAGCACCACCGAGTCGCCGTCGGAGTCCTCGTCGAGCTCCCGGTCCCGCCCGCCCGGGTTCCCGTTCCCGGATCCCGAGGACGACTTCGGGCCCACTCGCACCGACGAGAACGGCTGATCCCCGGCTCACGTCGCAGGCCGTAACATCGCGCGGGTGTCCAGCCCGACCGACGACACCGCACCGGACGATCCCGCGCCGGCGTCACTCGACGCCGGCCGGCGGGTCGCGCCGACCCGGACCGACCCGCTGGTGGCCGCCGCGAGCAGACCGATCGGCGGTCCGCTGGGCGAGCACGCCGCTGTGGGGCGCCACTGGTTCTGGACACCGCAGCGGGTCGGGCTGGCGCTGGCCACCCTCGCGCTGGTGCTGTGCTGGTTCGGCAAGGCGAGCTGCATCCAGCAGTACGTCGACCCGTCCGGGCAAGCCCAACTGGACTGGCGGTCCGGGCGGCCGTACGTCGCGATGTGCTACTCCGACGTCGTACCGCTCTACAGCGCCGAGCAGCTGGACGACTCGGACACCTTCCCGTACCGCACGAGCTGGGTCGACAACCCGGGCACGCCGCAGGAGCAGGTCCGGTACATGGAGTACCCGGTGCTCACCGGGCTGTTCCAGTGGGTCAACGCGAAGCTCACCCAGGGCTGGCTCGCCGTCGCCGACGGAGGTGGGCTGCCCGGCGGGCTGCCCGTGGCCGTCTACTTCGACATCACCGCATTCTTCCTGGCCGCGGCGTGGCTGGTCACCGTGTGGGCGGTGGGGCGCACCGCGCGACGACGACCGTGGGACGCGTGCCTCGCCGCGATCTCCCCGCTCGTCGTGGTGCACGCGTTCACCAACTTCGACACGGTCGCCACGGCGTTCGCGGCGTGCGGCCTGCTGGCCTGGTCGCGGCGCAGGCCCGCGATCGCGGGCCTGCTGATCGGGCTCGGCGCCGCGGCGAAGCTGTACCCGCTGTTCCTGCTCGGCCCGCTGCTCATCCTGTGCATCCGAGCCGGGAAACTGCGCTCGTGGAGCACCGCCGCGGGCACCGCCGTGGCGACGTGGCTCGCGGTCAACCTGCCGATCGCACTGGCGTTCAACGCGGGCTGGCAGGAGTTCTTCCGGCTCAACGCGCAACGCGGGATGGACCCGGACTCGATCTACAACGTGATCTCGTACTTCACCGGATGGGCTGGGTTCGACGGACCGCTGGCGCCCGGGGACACCCCGACTTGGCTCAACGCAGTCACCGCGGCGCTGTTCCTGGTGTGCTGCGCCGCGATCGCCTACATCGGGCTGACCGCGCCGGTCCGGCCGCGGCTGGCGCAGCTGTGCTTCCTCGTGGTCGCGGCGTTCCTGATCACCAACAAGGTGTGGAGCCCGCAGTACTCGCTGTGGCTGGTACCGCTGGCCGTGCTCGCGATCCCGCGGTGGCGGGTGCTGCTGGGGTGGATGCTGCTCGACGCGCTGGTGTGGGTGCCGCGGATGTTCTACTACCTCGGCACCGACCACAAGGGACTGCCGCCGGACTGGTTCCTCGGTTTCGTCACCGTGCGCGACCTCGCCGTCGTCGGGCTGTGCGTGCTGGTGGTGCGGGAGATCTACCGCCCGGCCACCGACCTGGTGCGGGTCGCCGGAGACGACGACCCGGCAGGCGGGGTGCTCGACCGCGCCCGCGACGTGGTGGTGGTGCGGCGCCGCCGCGCTCGTCACGCGGCGGCCTGACCGGCCGCACCACCACGTGGTCAGTCCAGGCAGAACTCGTTGCCCTCGGGGTCGGTCATCACGATGTGGCCGGGCTGCAGCGGCTCCGGTTCATACCGCGCGATCCGCTTCGCGCCCAGCGCGACGAGTCGGTCGCACTCGGCCTCCAGCGCCGCCATCCGCTCGTCGCCCTGCAGACCGGGGGCGGCGCGGACGTCGAGGTGCAGGCGGTTCTTGCCCGCCTTGTCCTCCGGCACCTGCTGGAAGAACAGCCGCGGGCCGCGGCCGTCCGGGTCCTCGGCCGCGGACTTCGCGTTGCGCTGATCGGCGGGCACGCCGATGCGTTCGAGGAACTCGGCCCACGCGGCGAGGGGGTCGGCGCCCTCGGGCAGCTCCACCCCGGGCGGGCCGGGGTGGACGTAGTGCAGCGCGTGGACCCAGAAGGTGGACAGCGCTGTCGGGTCGTGTGCGTCGAAGGTGATCTGGACTTCGCGGCTCATCGGGTTGCTCCGTTCGTGTGCCGGTAGAGGTCACGCAGGAGGAGGACCTCGGACAGGTGATGGATCAGTTCGCGGTGGATGTGCAGGACGAGGTCGGCCATCGGTCGTTGCGGGTGAGGCTCCTTGTCGCCGACCGGGGTGCGCAGCGCGGTGTCGTCGAGCCCGCGCACCCCGTCCACCCACGTGCGCAGCTGGGTGTCGAGCTGGTCGAGCGCGGTGGTCGCGTCGCCCGCGTACTCCCAGGTGTCGTACGAGGCCGGGGGTGCGCCGAAGTGCGCCGCGTTGCGGGCGGCGAGCACACCGACGATCACGTGCCCCAGCCGCCACGCGATCGTGGTGAACGGCGGCGGAACCGGTTCCGGAAAGGCGTAGTCGATCGTGAAGTCCCCGGACCCGGCCTGCACCGGCGCCGTCGAGGTGCCACGGGGGCGCACGCTCCAGGCACCGCCGGCCGGAGACCAGAGGTACTCGTCGTCGGTGAGGCCCTTGACCCGTGGCCGGACGTGGTTGTCCCAGTGCCACTCCCACTGGTCCAGCAGTGTCGCGGTCCAATCGATGTCGTCCATGAGCGCAGCGTCGCAGCAATGACGGACAGGTTCGGTCCGCTATTTCTGGCAGGGTGTGGACATGACCGAGCGGGACGACCGGGGTACCACCGAGCGGGTGCTGACGCTGTTGGGCCTGCTGCAGCAACGCCAGGTGTGGACCGGGCCCGACCTCGCCGCACGACTCGGGGTCACCCCGCGCACGGTCCGGCGCGACGTGGAGCGGCTACGCGCGCTGGGGTACCCGGTGCACGCCAGCCAGGGGGTGGGCGGCGGCTACCAGCTCGGCGCTGGTCAGGACCTGCCACCACT
>Ga0164243_10010859_pt1 | contig 13053 bp, 12 predicted proteins | sample OricompcompostOP_FD_108781 | JGI IMG/M metagenome (GOLD analysis project Ga0164243, IMG submission 108781) | Organic Plus compost microbial communities from Emeryville, California, USA - Original compost - Organic plus compost (OP) | ecosystem: Engineered > Solid waste > Mixed feedstock >... | reverse complement strand
GAAGACCAAGAAGCCGGAGGCGCCGAAGACCTCGAAGGAGCCGAGCCAGGACCCGACGACGGAGGAGCCCAGCACCGACCCGTCCACGGAGCCCACGCCGGATCCGGACCCGTCGGGTGATCCGTCGTCCTCGCCACCGACCGACGGCGGCCTGGGGCTCCGTCAGGAGTTGCCACCGGGCCGTGAATGATCTGCCGTGAGTGACCCCGTCTCCCCGAGCCGGGAGGACCCGCTGGTCGGCTCGCTGAGCGAAGTCGTCGGCGGCCCGTACGGCGACCGTGCGCGTCCGCACCGTTGGTGGACGCCGGTCCGTGTTGTGCTCGCGCTCACCGCGCTGTTCTTCGTGCTCGGCATGCTGCAGAAGGCCCCGTGCTGGAGCGAGGACTGGACCGACGGCGAGCAGCGGTACGCGCGCATGTGCTACTCCGACATGCCCTACCTCTACACCGGCCGCGGTCTGGTCGAGCTCAACTGGCCCTACTCCGACGACGCGGAGACCCGTGAGCGCTACGAGCGGGTGATGGAGTATCCGGTCGGCATCTCCTACTTCGCGTACGGCGCCGCGTGGGTGACGCACGCCGTGCACGGCTTCCCCGACGTGGCCGAGCGGGGGCTGCGGTCGGTCGGCGACCTGGCTGCCGATCCGGAGATCATCTCCGAGCGCACCGACTACGTCGCGGTCTCCGCCGTACTGCTCGGCCTCGCCGCGTTGCTGGCAGCCTGGTTCCTGGCGCGCACGCATCGCAGCCGGCCCTGGGACGCGGCGATCTTCGCGGTCTCCCCGGTGCTGCTGTTCAACGGCCTGATCAACTGGGACCTGCTCGCGGTCACCTTCGTCGCGGGGGCGTTGTGGGCGTGGTCGCGCGACAGACCGGTGCTCACAGGAGTGATGATCGGGCTGGGCACCGCGACCAAGCTCTATCCGCTCTTCCTGCTCGGCGGGATCCTGGTGATCTGCTGGCGGCGTCGCGAGTGGGCAAGGTTCGCCACCACGACCTTGGTGGCCGCCGGCGCCTGGCTCCTGGCCAACCTGCCGGCGATGCTGACGGGCTGGGACGAGTGGAAGGTCTTCTGGACCTTCAACTCCGAGCGCGGTGGCGACCTCGGCAGCATCTGGCTGGTGCTCAACCAGGCGGGCCAGTCGATCGGCGCCGACCAGATCAACCTGGCGTCGTGGATCTTCTTCGGCTGTTGGTGCCTGGCGGTTCTGCTGCTCGGCCTGGCGGCGCCGGAGACGCCGCGACTGGCCCAGCTCGGGTTCTTGATCGTCGCGGGCTTCCTCTTGGTCAACAAGGTCTACTCACCGCAGTACGTGCTGTGGCTGCTGCCCCTGGCGGCCCTGGCCCGGCCGCGATGGCGCGACCAGCTCGTCTGGCAGGCCGGTGAGCTCTTCTACTTCGCCGCGGTCTGGTGGTATCTGGGCGGCTACCTGCAGCCCGGCTCCGGTGACGATCCCGGCTTCTACTGGATCGCCATCGCGGTGCGCATCCTCTGCGAGCTCTACCTGGTAGGCATCGTCGTGCGCGACATCCTGTGGCCGCGCCACGACATCGTCCGCCGCACCGAACCGCGGGTTCTGCCCCGCCCAACCGCGGGTTGTGCCCCGCCGAACCGCGGGTTGTGACCCGCCGAACCGCGGGTTCTGTCTCGCGGTTCGGGGTCAGACGAAGCGGACGCGGTCGAAGGTGGTGGCGGTGAAGCGCACCCGTACGTCGACCTCGTCACCCACGGCGGGCACGGTCGCACCATGGGGGAGGAACAGCATGGATGCCTGCATGTGCGGCGGCTCGGCGAAGAGCCGCTGCTTGCCCCCGATGCTGAAGGGCGAGCGGACGAAGCCGGCTGCGTCGAGGCCGCCGCGCGCGATCGCGCCGGCGCGCGCCTTGATCGTGTTCGCCCCGGTGGGTGCCTCGAGGCCGATGCCGTGTGCGGTGCCACCACTGACCACCAGCAGGCTTCCGTCCTTGGGGGCGGTGCGCCCGCGGTAACCGAAGACCTCGCCCCGGCTGACCGGATGTACGTCGAGCACGGTGGCACGCACGCGCAGCGCACCTCGGTCGCCCAGCCAGAGATCGGTGCCGATGCGTGGGCGGAAGGTGTAGTCGGGCCACGAGCGGGCCAGGTCGGCGAGCTCGCCGTCGGTGAGGTGGCTGACCCAGATCGTGCGAGTCGGCAGGTCGGCGGCGACCACGTCGGTCATCAGCCGCTGCACCTCCGACAGGTGCGAGGTGCCGCTCATCGGCAGGTGCAGCGCGACGCCCTCGATCCGCGCACCAGGGCGGGTCGCGACCAGGCCCCCCGCCTCGCGCAGGCCTGCCGCGGAGAAGCCGTGGCGCACCATGGAGGTCATCCGCTCCAGCACGAAGCGTGCATCGGGCTCTGCGCGGAGCAGCGTCTCGAGGTCCTCGGTCCGGCCGAGCGTGTGCACAACGCGAGGGTCCGCCACCTGCTCGGCAGCCGCACCGAACGGTCGCCAGGGCGTGAGCACCAGCAACGAGCCGGGGAAGACGTCGCGGACCGCGGCGAGCTCGTCGTACGTGCCGACGGCCAAGGTGTCGACGCCGAGCTGACGTGCCTCCTCGGCGAGGCGGGCGTTGCCCAGGCCATAGCCGTTGCCCTTGGCCACGGGCACGAGCGTGGGTGCCCGCCCGAGGGTGAGGTGCTGGTTGCCGCGGAAGCGGGCCTGGTCGACGTACAGGGTGAGACTCATCGCCGCTCCATGTAGACCGTGAACGCCTTGTGCACCAGCCGGTTGATCGGGAGCTCCCACTCGCCGGCGTATTCGACCGCCTCGCCGCCGGTGCCGACCTTGAACTGGATGAGCCCGACGTGCGGGTCGTCGGCGTCGAGGGTGTCGGTGATGCCGCGCAGGTCGTAGACGTCGGCGCCGGCCTCGAGTGCGTCGCGGATCATCCGCCACTGCACCGCGTTGGAGCCACGCACGTCGCGCTTCTCGGTGGAGGAGGCACCGTAGGAGTACCAGACGTGGCCGCCGACGCGGATCCACAGGGTGCTGGCAACCAGGTCACCCTCGTGACGGGCGAGGTAGAGCCGCATCTCGCTGAGCTCGCCGGCACCGTTGAGCGCCTCCCACATCGTCGTGAAGTAGCTGGCCGGTCGCGGCGTGAAGTGGTCACGCTCGGCGGTGTGGACGTAGAGCTCGTGGAAGGCCGGCAGGTCGGCGGCAGTGCCGAGGGTGACCTCGACCCCGGACTTCTCCGCCTTCTTGATGTTGCGCCGCCACAGCTGGTTCATCCCCTTGAGGACCTCGTCCTCGGTGCGCCTGCGGCCTTCCTTCCCGGTGGTCGAGCCCTTCCCGGTGGTCGAGCCCTTCCCGGTGGTCGAGCCCTTCCCGGTGGTCGAGCCCTTCCCGGTGGTCGAGCCCTCCCCGGTGGTCGAGCTTGTCGAGACCCTCAGCGGGATCTGGAAGTTGTACTGCGGCTGGCCCGCGGCGAACCCGCCCTCGGCGGCCAGGTGTCGCCAGCCGAGCGCGTGCAGCTGGCTGACGACCCGAGCACCCTCGACGCTGCGCTCGGTGGGCGGCAGCTCGGTGAGCCGCCGGACCGCGTCGTCGGCGATGCCGGCCTTCACCTGCGCGGCCGACCACCGGCCGGTCACGACCGGCGGCCCCATGCGTACGGCGAATGCCCCGCACCGCTTCAGGTGCCGCACCATCGGGGTGAGCAGGGCGGCCAGGTCGTCGTCGGCCCAGTCCAACACGGGGCCCTCGGGAAGGTAGGCCAGGTAGCGCTTCACCTTCGGCAGCTGACGGTAGAGCACCAGCGCGGCGCCGATCGCCCGTCCGTCACGCTCCCAGAGCAGCGACTCACTGCGCCATTCGGCCTTCACCCCCGCCCAGGCCGGGGTCTGCAGGAAGCTGACGGAGCGGCGGGTGCGCAGGAACGCCTCATGCTCAGCGGTCGTCGCGGTGCGGACGGTCACGGTCGGGGAAGCCACGGCGACGAGGCTACCGGTGTCGGGTGGGGGCGTCAGAGCCGCGCGCGGAGCCAGGCGAAGTCGGCGGTGTGCTCTTCCGCACCGCCAGGCGTCTCGCACACGACCGGAGCGCCGGCGTCCCGGATCACGGCGGCCAGCAGGTCGGGGTCGATCTGGCCGTTGCCGAAGTTGGCGTGGCGGTCGGCACCGGAGTCGAAGGCGTCACGACTGTCGTTGGCATGCACCAGGTCGATCCGGCCAGTGATCGCTCGGACGTCGTCGACGACCGTCTCCAGCGCATTGCCGCCAGCGTGGGCGTGGCACGTGTCCAGGCAGAATCCAACCTGCTCGGCGCCCTCGGCCTGGGAGATCGCGTCCCACACCCGCGCGATCCGCTCGAGGCGGCGGGTCATGGCGTGGTCGCCACCGGCGGTGTTCTCGATGAGCACCGGCACCTTGAGGTCGGTGGCCTCGATCGCCTTGCGCCAGTTGTCGAAGCCCTTCTCGATGAGCTCCGGGTCGTCGGCGGCCTTGTCGACGTGGCCGCCATGCACGATGAGGCCCTTCGCGCCGATCTCCGCCGCCGCGTCCACGTGCTGCTGCAGCAGCTTGCGCGAGGGGATCCGGATCCGGTTGTTCGTGGTCGCCACGTTGATGATGTAGGGCGCGTGCACATAGATGGACAGCCCCGCCGACTCGGCATCGGCTCGCAGCTTCGCGGCGCCGCCCTCGTAGGCGACGACGGGACCCTTGTAGCTCTGCGGGCTGCCCAGGAACATCTGGATCACGTCGGTGCCGCGCGCGGCCGCCTCCGCGATCGGGTCCTGCTGGTCGACATGTGCTCCGATGGCGATGCTGCTCATGCCGGCCATCGTCTCAGGTCCGGGGAAGCGCGGGTTGGGACGTCCTGCGGTGGGGCGGTGTGCGCGACCCCGGTGCAGGACGTTGCGGGGCCTGCGGAGTGGAGGCGTCAGCCGAGCGCCCGCCGGAGTACGTCGGCGTCACAGTTCCCGCCTGTGTGCACGAGCGCGACCCGGCGGCCGGCGACGCGGTCGCGCTCGGCGAGCGCACCGGCCAGGGCGAGCGAGCCGGCGGGTTCGGCGAGGTTGTGCGTGGCGACGTACATGTGACGCATCGCCTCGGCCGCCTGCTCCTCGCTCACCTCGACGATCCGGGAGGCGCCGGCGCGGATCACGGCGCAGGCGAGCGGATCGGGCACCCGGCAGGCCACCCCGTCCACGAAGGTGTCGGCACTCTCGGTCGCGATCGGGCGTCCGGCCGCGAGGGACCGCGCTTGGGCCGGGGCGCCGGCAGCGACCACGCCGACGACCTCGGTGGCCACGCCGAGCAGGTCGCGCACGTTGATCTGTGCGGCTATCCCCGACCCCATGCCCACCGGCACGTAGACCACGTCGATGCCACGCACCTGCTCGTGCAGCTCGGCGGCCAGCGTGGCGACGCCCTCGACGAGCCAGGGATGGAAGGCGGGCACGACGGTCAACGCCTGCTGGGCGGCGAGGGTCTGCGCGTGCTCCAACGCGGCCTGGAAGTCCCGCCCGTGCACGATCACCTGCGCGCCGAGCGCGGCCATGGCGGCGTTCTTGTCCGGACTGTTCCCCTCGGGCACCACGATCGTCACGGGAATGCCGTGCGCGCGGCCGGCGTAGGCGAGGCTCTGGCCGTGGTTGCCGCGCGTTGCGCTGACCAGCCCGGCCGGTCGCGCGCCATGCACCCGCAGCCGCTCCAGGTAGTTGAGGCCGCCTCGCACCTTGAAGGCACCGACGGGCGTGTGGTTCTCGTGCTTCACCCAGGTCTCGGTGCCCAGGAGCTGCTCGAGCAGCGGCCAGCGGTAGGCCGGCGTCGCCGGTACATGCTGGGCGACCACCGTGCGGGCATAGGCCAGCGAGGCCGCCGTCAGCAACGGTCCGGGATGGGGGACGGGGTCGGGTCCGATGGGAGTGCCCGGCGCGGTCGCGGCGGGTGGTGGGGCTACCGCGGCGGGGGTGGCGGCCGGGGCGGGCCAGGCCGGAGCGACTGGTTGCGCGGGCACCTCCGCGGGGGGCTGCGCCACCGGTGCGGCCGGCGTACCCGCCCGAGCGGTGGCGTCTCCGGGCATCGCCGGGATGGTGGAGGCGCGGATCTGTGCCAGCGCGAGGGGAACGTCGTCACGCGAGGTGGCCCCGGACGCGACCTGCTCTATGAGCTCGCGCAGCTGGATCAGGCGGCCGGTGGCGACTGCGTTGCCGATCCGGGAGCGGGTCCCGGCGACGAGTGCGGCACACATGGGCTCGGAGATGCCGAGGAGACCCGGCAGCTCGTGCGGCGCCAGGTCCAGCAGCTCCTGGGCGCGGGTGGCGAGGTGCCCGACGGTCGCACCGTAGGCCTGGCGCTGCTGGGCGAGGACGTCGTCGGTCACGTGGGCGGTCTCCGCTCGAATGGGGGCACGGTCGAGGTCGGCGGCATCGACCTCCGGTGCTGAACCTACCGTTCGGCGTGGCGCGACCGGGCTCGACGACCGAGCCTCGTGGCCGCGCCTCGGAGGTGGGCGCACCCGCGACGTGGCAGGGTGTCCCCGTGCTCCGCCCGTACGCCGTCACTGCCGTCGTGTGCGCCGGCGCGCTTGCGCTGGCCGTACCGGTCGCCGCGGTGGGCGCGGCCGCGGCTGCGACGGGCGAGCCCGTGACGGTGGCCGACCGGGAGGCCGCGCCGGCCGTGGGACCGGGTCTGCACCTGGTCGAGCTGCCCAGCGACGGGTGGCTGCGCGTGGACCGCACCCAGCCGACCCACACCCTCTGGATGGGCGAGTGGCTGACGACGCCCCACGAGAACAACGGGGAGTACTCGCTGGCGGTGCACGACGCGGAGCGGGACTGCTCGTGGAGCGGTCCGGATGCGGTCGGTGAGGAGCTCGTGCAGGTGCGGCTGCGCACCGGAGGCACGGTCTCCGACGGCTGCGAGGGCGACACGGTGTGGCTGCGTCATGACCTGATCAGCGCGGCCGACTATGCGGGCACCCCGGCGACGCTTGCGGTGTGGGAGGAACCCCCGGCCACCGCACCGGAGGAGCTGCCGGGGCCCTCCCGCGAGGTTGCCTGGTCGCCGCTGGCCGAGGCGGAGGCGAGATCGGCGAATCTGGGTGCCGACTTCGCTGGGGCTCCCGTGCTCGTCGACGGGCGCTACCGGGTGGTGGTCGAGCCGGGCGCCCCTGCGCTCCTCGCCGTGGACCTGGCATGGGGCCAGCACCTGCAGGTGGAGATGTCGCTCGCCGAGGGCCACACCCACGAGTCGCCGCCGGTCCGCCCGCGCCTGATCAACCCCCTCGGCATGACGGCGACCTGGGCCACTGCCCGGGCCTCGTCGTCGGGCACCCAGCCGCCGCAGGGTTCCGAGCTGTTGGTGGCGCCCGGTCTGGCGGCCCGCGCCGGCGTCGTCTCCCCGACTGTCCGCTGGCGCAACCGGGAGGCGCCGGCCAACGCCGCCGCGATCCCCGGGCGCTACTACGTCACGCTCGACATGGAGGCCGACGGCCAGCACGCCGACTCCGCCGGCGCCGAGTTCGAGATCGGGATCAAGGTGGTCACCGACGAGGACGCCGCGTCGCCGTACGCCGAGGAGCCGCCGCCGCTGCCCGATCCGACCACCGACCTGGGCTCGGTGGAGTCGCCGGAGACGCCGCCGGTCGAGGACGCCGCCTCGCGGTCTGCGGGTGACGCCGACGAGGAGCCCTGGCCGACGGCGATCGGTCTCCTTGCGGGCTCCCTGGTGCTCGTCGTGGCAGGCTCGCTCCTGCTGGGCCGGTGGCGACGAGGAGGTGTGCGGTGAGCTCGGTGGTCGACCCGGAGCTGGTGCAGGCGGCCCGTGACTGGCCGCTGATCTGGTCGCTCGTCGGAGCTGCCGCGGTCCTCACGGTCGTCGGCCTGGTGCTGCTGCTCTCCCGCCGCTGAGGTCGCCCGAGCCCTCACTGCTCCAGGAGGGCGGCCAGCTCGGCGCGATAGTCGGCGTACGTCGCCCGCAGCCGCGTCCCGGGCCAGTCGGCGGGCAGCAGCTCGTCGGGCAGGTGCGGATCGGTGCGCAGGTGTCGCACCAGCGCGGCGGCGACGGTGATGCGCCGCGCCGGCTCGGCGGCGTCGGCCAGCATCGCGGCGAGGTCGCGCCCCCGCGTCGACCAGGCCCTCAGGTCCCAGAGCATGCCGGCCAGCTCGGCGGGGTCGGTGTCGGGCCGGGCGGTGAAGATGACGGCGTCGGCGCGCGTGGCCGCCGACCAGTCCGGTGACTCGAGGTTGTCCGGCCGCAGCCATACGCCCTCACGAAGCTCGCTGTGGCGTGCCTCGACCAGCTCGCGCCGCAGCTCCTGCCGGCGTACGGCGTCGCGTCCGACCGCGGTCACCACCACCTGGTGCCACGCGCCGTCCCATTCGCGCAGGCGCGGGGAGAGCTCGCGGTCCTGCCGCTCCTGCCTGGCCAGCAGGCGGTCGCTGAGCCGGTAGCTGGCGTCGCTGGTGACCAGGTCGCCGGCGGCCACCATGCGGCTGAGCGCCACCCGGAGGGTCGCGCCGCTGATCCCGTGGCGCTCCGCCACCGGCACCAGTGCACGCACCGGGATCTCGGCGGGGTGCGCCCCGAGCAGCAGGCTGAGCACCAGGGAGCGGGCACTGAGGGGGCGGAGGTCGTCGGGCACGCGCCGCACTCTAGGTGCATTACAGGGCTTCCATCATCTGTTGATATCACGTAACATCGCGTCATGGACACCCTGCCCCGCCCGACCGGTCACGCCCCCCACGAGGTCACCAACCAGCCGCCTCCGCATGCGCCCTACGACGCGGCAGCCGACCCGGCGCTGGTCGAGGCGCTCCACCGTGAGGGCGCCGGCTGGGCCGAGGCCGACCTGCGCCGGGTGGGCCAGCTTGCCGGCAGCGTGGAGGCCCAGCAGTGGGCCGAGGATGCCAACCGGTTCGAGCCCGAGCTGCGCACCGTCGACCGCTACGGCCACCGCGTCGACGAGGTGGAGTTCCACCCTGCCTGGCACAACCTCATGCGCACCTCGGTGGCCGAGGGGCTGGCGGCCTCCGCCTGGGCCGACGAGCGACCCGGTGCCCATGTCGCCCGCACCGCGACCTCGCTGGTCTGGCAGCACACCGAGGCCGGTCATGGCTGCCCGATCACGATGACCTACTCCGTGGTCCCGGCGCTGCGCCACAACCCCGAGCTCGCCGCCGCCTACGAGCCGCTCCTCACCAGCCGCGTCTACGACCCGGGTCTGCGCGTGCCGACCACCAAGCGCGGCCTGCTGGCCGGCATGGGCATGACCGAGCGCCAGGGCGGCTCCGACGTGCGCACCAACTCCACGGTCGCGGCACCGACAGCCGAGGCGGGCGTCTACACGCTCACCGGACACAAGTGGTTCACCTCGGCGCCGATGTGCGACCTCTTCCTCGTGCTCGCCCAGGCTCCGGGCGGCCTCTCCTGCTTCCTGGTGCCGCGGATCCTGCCCGACGGCACCCGCAACAACTTCCGGATCGTCCGCCTGAAGGACAAGCTGGGCAACCGGTCCAACGCCTCCTCCGAGCCCGAGTTCGACAACACCGTGGCCTGGTTGGTCGGAGCCGAGGGTCGAGGCGTGAAGACGATCATCGACATGGTCACCTGCACCCGCCTCGACTGCGTCACCGGCTCGGCCGGCATGATGCGCAAGGCCCTGGTCGAGGCCGTGCACCACGTGCGTCACCGGGCCGCCTTCGGCAAGACGTTGATCGACCAGCCGCTGATGCGCAACGTCGTCGCCGACCTCGCGATCGAGTCCGAGGCGGCCTCCTCCCTGGCGCTGCGCCTGGCCGGGGCCGCCGACCGGGCGGTGCGCGGCGACGTACAGGAGCAGGCCTTCCGGCGGCTCGCCACCGCGATCGGCAAGTTCTGGGTCACCAAGCGCGGGGCGGGATTCACTGCCGAGGCGCTGGAGTGTCTCGGCGGCAACGGCTATGTCGAGGAGTCCGGGATGCCGCGGCTCTACCGGGAGGCACCGCTCAACTCGGTGTGGGAGGGGTCGGGCAATGTGAACGCGCTCGACGTGCTCCGTGCCCTGGGTCGCGAGCCGGCGTCGCTCGAGGCGCTCATGGCCGAGCTCTCGCTCGCCGCCGGCGCCGATCCGCGCCTCGATGCCGCGGTCGCGCGGATCGGGGCCGAGCTCGCCGACGGTGACCAGCTCGAGCTGCGTGCTCGGCGGCTGGTCGAGCTGATGGCGGTGGCGTTGCAGGGCTCGCTGCTCGTGCGCCACGCGCCGGCACCGGTCGCCGACGCCTTCTGCGCCACCCGTCTCGGTGGCGACTGGGGCCACTCCTACGGCACCCTCCCCGCCGGCACCGATCTCACCGCGATCCTCGACCGCGCCGTCCCCGCCTCCGCCTGACCGCCGAAGCGCCAAGAACTTGCCGTCGAGAAGCCAGAAACTTGCAGTCGAGGCGCCAAAAACTTGGCGCCGAGATGCCAGTTTCTCGGCCCTTGCCCAAGAAACTGACGAGTCAACCCCAAGTTCTTGGCGAGTCAACCCCAAGTTCTTGGCGTCTCGACACGAAGAACGTGGCGTCTCGACCGCAAGTTTCTGGCGCTTCGACGCGGGTGCTCAGAGGAGCAGCGCGACGGCGGCGAGGGCCAGGCCGATGGCGCCCAGGAAGCAGAGCAGCGCCGCGACGAGGGTGAGGGTGGAGCGCCCGCCGGCGTGGGCCCTCGGCGGGTCGGAGTGCTGCGGCGCACCCGACCCGGGCGACGGGGTATCGGACCAGGGGCGGGTGCCGAACTGAGCGATCCCGCTGCCGCCGGGCTGCGGCATGGAACCGGCGCCGGCGGCGGCCGGCGGGGCCACGTCGGTGAGCTGGTCGAAGACCTCGGGGGGCTCGGGGTCGTGCCGCCAGGGCGTGCCGGCGGGAACGCCCAGCGCACGCAGGGCCTGCAGGGCCACGACCGCCGACTCCGGACGATCCTCCGGCCGCTCCGCGGTGAGCCACGCCAGCCAGTCGCGCAGTGGGCCGGGCGGGATGCCCTGCTGCTGACGCGGGCCGAGGCCGGTCAGCATCTGGATGCCCACGATGCCCACCGCGTAGAGATCCTGCTGCGGTGACGGCGGTGCGCCGAGCCGCTGCTCGGGCGCCATGTAGCCCTCGGTGCCGATGGCGCCGGGATGCATCGTGAGGCGTACGTCGTCCATCAGCGCGGCGACGCCGAAGTCGCCCAGGCGCACGTGGGGTCGGCCGGTGCCGGTCGCCTCGAGAAGGAGATTGGCGGGCTTGACGTCGCGGTGGACCACGCCCGCCTCGTGGACGGCGGCGAGCGCCTGCAGCGTCTGGTCGAGCACCACCATCGCGTAGCCGAGCGGCAGTGCGCCATGGTCGCCCAGCAGGGTGTGCACCGAGCCGCCGCGCACGAGGTCCATGGTGAACACGACGAGGTGGTCCTCCGCCGCCCAACCGCTCGGCGCGACGACGTGCGGATGCTGGATGCGCAGCGACTGCTCGCGCACGAAGCGCAGGAGCATGCCGCTGTCGGTGTGGGTGAGCAGCTTCGCGGCGACGAAGCATTGGTTGCGCAGGTCCCACGCTCGCCACACCGATCCCATGCCACCGGCGCCGATCTGGTCGACCAGCACGTAGCGGCCGGCCAACGGGCTCCCGGGGTGTGCGCTCATGGCCTGCCTTCCTCCTCTGGGCGCTGCGGTGGCTCACCCTACCCAGCGGCCCGACGAGCGTCCCGCACGATTCACGGCGTACGCCGGCGCGCTGGTAGGCTGCGGTGTCTTTCGGCTCTGCCCACCCCGATGGTGGGTCACCCGGGACGAACGCACAGCCCTCCTGCCACGGAGAGACCGTGGCCGCCGAGTCCAGAGGAGGTGGAGACCGCTATGCGTGCCTACGAAGTGATGGTCATCCTCAGCCCCGAGATCGACGAGCGCGTTGTCGAGGCCAGCCTCGACAAGTACCTCGCCGTCATCCGCAACGACGGTGGTGTCGTGGAGAACGTCGACGTCTGGGGACGTCGCCGGTTCGCCTACGAGATCAACAAGACCGCCGAAGGCGTCTACGTCGTCATCAACCTGAAGGCCGAGCCGGCCACGGTCAAGGAGTTCGACCGCCAGCTCTCCCTCAACGAGTCGATCCTGCGCACCAAGGTGCTGCGGGCCGCGGCCTGAGGCGATCCCGACCAGGCCTGACCTCGGTCAGGCCGCCCAAGGCCCGGTGACAGCCGGGTCGCGGGAGGGCTCCGGGCGGATCCCTCCCCAGCGCTGGTTCCCGGTGTCTGTGCACGACCTCTGGCCCGTGTCGGAGGCACACGGCACGATGGGCACCTGGAACTGACCGGATCATCAAGGAGACCTGACATGGCAGGCGAGACAGTCATCACCGTGGTCGGCAACCTCACCGCCGACCCGGAGCTGCGGTTCACCCCTTCGGGTGCCGCGGTTGCGAACTTCACCATCGCGTCCACTCCCCGCACGTTCGATCGACAGACGAACGAGTGGAAGGACGGCGAGGCGCTGTTCCTGCGCTGCTCGATCTGGCGTCAGGCCGCCGAGAACGTGGCGGAGTCCCTGCAGCGCGGCATGCGTGTCGTGGCGCAGGGGCGCCTCACCGCGCGCTCCTACGAGACCCGCGAGGGCGAGAAGCGCACGGTGATGGAGCTCGAGGTCGACGAGATCGGCCCGAGCCTCAAGTTCGCCACTGCCAAGGTCGCCCGCGCCACCCGTGGCGGTGGCGGTGGCGGCTACTCCGGCGGGGGTGGCGGTGGCTACTCCGGCGGAGGTGGCGGCGGCGGGTTCTCCGGTGGCGGACAGCCTGCGCCGGCCAACGACCCGTGGGCCACTCCGGCTCCGCAGGGCGGCGGCCAGTCCGGCCCCGCCAACGATCCGTGGGCCGCTCCCGGGGTCACCCCCGAAGAGCCGCCGTTCTGAGCGCTACCGAGATTCCACCAACCAGCCAACACCCATTCCGGCTCACGCCGGGCTTCAGAAAGGAAGCACCACAATGGCCAAGGCAGTGATTCGCAAGCCCAAGAAGAAGGTTTGCCAGTTCTGCAAGGAGAAGGCGACCGGTGTCGACTACAAGGACACCACGCTGCTCCGCAAGTTCATCT
>Ga0164243_10010858_pt1 | contig 13053 bp, 12 predicted proteins | sample OricompcompostOP_FD_108781 | JGI IMG/M metagenome (GOLD analysis project Ga0164243, IMG submission 108781) | Organic Plus compost microbial communities from Emeryville, California, USA - Original compost - Organic plus compost (OP) | ecosystem: Engineered > Solid waste > Mixed feedstock >... | reverse complement strand
TCGAGGGCCACCACGCGCGCCCCGCGCCGGTAGCACTCGAAGGCGTGCCGTCCCGCGCCGCAGCCCAGGTCGAGCACGCGGTCGCCCGGGGCGAGCGGGAAACGGGAGAAGTCCACGGTCAGCACGGAGAATCAGCCTTCCAGTCATGCATCGGGGAGACGGGGAGAGGTGCGGGGCGGCGGCAGGGGCCCACGCCGGTCACCGGCTGTCGGCGGCGGGCACCGGCTCGGCGGACGCGCGCGGGGACGGGGACGGCGCCGCCCGGTGGGAGGCGGCCCGCATCGCGGCGCGGTAGCAGGCGACGGTCCCCAGCGCCGCCCGCTCCCAGGTGAACTTCCGCAGCACCCGCTCCCGTCCGGCGGCCCCGAGCCGGGCGCGCAGCGTGGCGTCGCCCAGCAGCCTGGCCAGTCCCGCGGCGAGCGCCCCCGCGTCGCCCGGCGGCACCGCCAGGCACGTCTCGCCGTCGCGCCCGGCGACTTCGGGGATGGCACCGCCGGTGGTGGCCAGCAGCGGGGTGCCGGTGGCCATGGCCTCGGCGGCGGGCAGTGAGAACCCCTCGTAGAGGGAGGGCACGCAGGCGACCTGTGCCGAGCGGACGAGGTCGGCCAGTTCGGCGTCGGTGATGCCCTTGACGAACTCGACGGCGCCCGCGAGCCCGTGTGCGTCGATCGCGTCGGCGACGGGTCCGGTGGCCGGCCGCTTGCCGACGACGACCAGATGCGCGTCGGGCTGTTCGGTACGGACCTTGGCGAGCGCCTCGACCAGGAACACCAGGCCCTTGAGCGGCACGTCCGCGCTGGAGGTGGTCACGATCCGGCCCGGCACCTCGGGCACGGCCGGGTCGGGCGCGAACAGCCGGGTGTCGGCGCCGATGGGCACCACGTGGATGCGGTCGGTCCGCACGCCCAGGTCGTCGGCGATCTCCTGGCGGGAGGAGCCGGAGACGGTGACGACCGAGGGCAACCGGCGGGCGACCCGGCCCTGCATCCGGGTGAAGCCGTACCAGCGGCGGACCGAGGCCCGCCGGCGCCGGGTCGTGGCCGCGGCCAGCTCCAGCCGGCGGTCCACGGTGATGGGGTGGTGGATCGTGGTCACCAGCGGGGCGCCCAGCGCGCCGGGGCCGCCGAGCAGTCCGTAGCCGAGGGTCTGGTTGTCGTGGATGACGTCGAACTCGCCGCGCCGGGCCGCCAGATGACGGCGGGCGCGCAGCGAGAAGGTGAGCGGCTCGGGGAAGCCGCCGGTCCACATCGTGGCGACCTCCAGCAGGTCGATCCAGTCGCGGTACTCGTCACGTGCCGGGGTGCGGAACGGATCGGGCTGGCGGTAGAGGTCGAGGCTGGGCAGTTCGGTGAGGCTGAGCCGGCCGGCCGCTCCGGGCACCTCGTCCAGCACCGGATAGGGCTGGGCGCCGATGACCTCGACGCTGTGCCCGAGGCGGGCGAGTTCGCGGGAGAGGTGACGGACGTAGACGCCCTGACCACCGCAGAAAGGATTCCCCTTGTACGTCAGCAGCGCGATGCGCAGCGGGCGGTCGGATTCGGCCTGACCGGTCACTCGCGGCCCCCTTCGTCACTGCGTTCCGCCGGAGCGTAGCCGCTCGCGCTAACCTAGAACAAGTTTCAGGATTGCCTTTCACAGGGACGACACCGGACGGGACGCACCGCCGCGGACTCGTACCCGGACCACAGAATTTACCGGCCAGTCACTTCGGGCGAGCCGTCTCAGCAGGTGATTCGCGCCACCCCCGCGGCGCCTGCCACAATGCACGGCTCCCCGCAGGCTTCGAGAACGCCACGGAAACGGGACCGACAACGCGATGCCGACACCTCCGCAGCCCAAGCCCACCCGACGACCGGCCACCGGAACGACGCGCCCGCAGCGCGCCCAGCCGGCCGCCCCGTCGTCGCAGACCCCGCCGCTGACGGAGCGTCAGGAAGCCCGGCGGAGGCGCATCCTCCAGGCGAGCGCGCGACTGGCACGGCGCGGCGGGTTCGACGCGGTGCAGATGCGCGAGGTCGCCGAATCCGCCGACGTGGCCCTCGGCACGCTCTACCGCTACTTCCCCTCCAAGGTGCACCTGCTGGTCGCCACCATGCAGGACCAGTTGCAGCACATGCACGAAACCCTGCACAAGCGGCCCCCGCTCAGGGAACGGGCCTCGGAACGGGTCGCCGAGACCCTGATGCGGGCCTTCCGCTCCCTCCAGCGCGAACCGCAACTGGCCGACGCCATGGTCCGCGCCCTCAACTTCGCCGACCGCTCGGTCAGCCCCGAGGTGGACACCGTCTCCCGGGTGACGACCGCCATCATCCTGGACGCCATGGGGCTGGAGGGGCCGCCCTCCCCCGAGCAACTGTCCGCCGTCCGCGTCATCGAACACACCTGGCACTCCGCGCTCATCACCTGGCTGTCGGGCCGGGCCTCCATCGCCCAGGTGAAGATCGACATCGAGACCGTCTGCCGGCTGATCGAGATCACCTCCCCCGACGGCGACGGCAACGGCGGAGGCGCCGGGGCCGGTTCCCGTGCCGGCGCCCGGGGCGGCTGAGCTCAGCGCCCGTCGGGCGGCGGCGCGCACACGTCCCGGGAACGCAGCAGCTCCGCGAAGAAGGTCTCCGGCGGCAGGGCGAGAGCGCGTGCCCGTTCGGCCTCGGCGAGCGGCACGGCCGTCAGGACCCGCACCGGCTCGACGCGCGTCTCGACGACACCAGGCCCGCCCCCGGGCCAGGGGCCGGCCAGGAAGACCCGGCGGCAGCCCGGGAAGGCGGGCAGCTCGTCGTCGAACCCGACGATCTCGCCCGGACCCAGCGGCACCCCGCGCGTCCACGGATACGCCGCCAGGTTCGCCAGCCGCGTGGCGAGACGGTGCTCGTCCTCGCGCCCCAGCGGGCCGCGGCGCAGCAGCCGCAGCTCCGCCCGGCCGCCCGCACCCCCGCCGGGACGGCCGCCCCCGGGCGGCATGGGGTGGGCGGCCATGCCGACCGTCGCGAACGCGGTGACACCGTCGGGCCGCGCCGGGCGGTACAGCATCACATCGAGCCGTTCCAGCGGCGGCGGCCCACCGTCGAAGGTCACGCCGTCGTCCTCCTCCCCCCACTCGGCACGCAGGGCATGGAAGACGTCGCGCAGGATCGGAGCGGCAGGCATGGCCGCGACCCTAACCCGGCCGGGCCCGGCCTCCGCCGAGAGCCGCCCCTCGGAGACGGCACCCACCTGGCGGCATGCCCGCACGGGGATGCCGGGCGCCTGGGTTGATGCCCGGCGGGCCGCGGGCACGGGGACGTGGCGATGTCCCCGGCAGCGGGACGACGCTCAGCAGACGGTGGGCGGCGGGCACGACACCCGCGGGATACGGGTGCCGAACACGCGCGTGGCAGGCAGCGGACGCGGCACGGCGCCCGGCGGTGTGCGGACTGGAACCCCGGCACGGAGGCGGCAGCCGGCGGGCGGAAGGTTCGCAACGCAGCGGTGTGCCCTGTGCCGGGGCGGTGCTCAGGGCGTGGCAGACGGTGGGCGGAAGGCACGACACCCGCGGGATACGGGGTGCCAAACACGCGCGTGGCAGGCAACGGACGCGGCACGGCGCCCAGCGGTGTGCGGACTGGAACCCCGGCACAGAGGCGGCAGCCGGCGGACGGCAGGTGCCCAGCACAGCGGCGTGCCCGGTGCCGGGGCGGTACTCAGGGCGTGGCAGACGGCGGGCGGAAGGCACGACGTACGGGACGGGCCGCCGAGCCCGCACGCGGCAGGCAGCGGACGACGGACGCGGCACGCGCCCCGGCGCGCCCGGCACCGGGCCGGTGTCCGGCATGCGGGGCTGCCCGGCATGCGGGGGGTGTCGGGTGCCGGGGCGTACCCGGGTGTGGGTACTGGAGCCCCGGCACCGGGGCAGCAGTCGGCGGACCGCGGCGCGTGCGCGCCGGAGTGGCGTGCCCGGTGCCGGGGCGGTGTTCAGGGGGTGGCGGGTGCGAAGCGTACGGGGGTGCCGGGCGGGGCCTGGGCCGCGGCGTCGAGGGCCGCGGGCGGGACGACGCCGATCACGGGGTAGCCGCCGGTCGTCGGATGGTCGGCCAGAAAGATCACGGGCCGGCCCTCGGGCGGCACCTGGATCGCCCCCAACGGCATCCCCTCACTGGGCAGTTCGCCTTCCCGGGCGCGGGCCAGGGCGGGTCCCTCCAGCCGCAGACCGATCCGGTTGCTGGCGGCGGAGACCCGGTAGCGCCCGGTCAGCAGGGTGCGCAGCCCCTCGGCGGTGAACCAGTCGTCGCGCGGCCCCGCCACCACGGGCAGCACCAGTTCGCGCGGCGGCGCCGCCCACGGTGCCGCGTCCGGCACGGGCGGCGGCCCGCCGGCCTGCGGCTCCCCCAGGCGGAGCACGGTGCCCGCCGCCAGCGGCTGCGGCCCGAGCCCGGAGAGCAGGTCGGTGGCGCGGCTGCCGAGCACCGGGTCGGCGTCCACACCGCCGGCGAACCCGAGGTAGGAGCGGACGCCGTGGGTGGCCGTACCCACGTCGAGGACGGCCCCGGCCGGCACCCGCACCGGCTGCCCCCAGGGGGCGGGCCGGCCGGCGACGGTCACCGGGCACGGGGCCCCCGTCACCACGGCGACGGTGGGCCGCAGGACGCGGACGGCGCAGCCCGTGAGGGTCGTCTCCAAGGTGGCGGCCGTCTCCGGGTTGCCGAGCAACCGGTTGGCGAGCCGGTGCGCGGCCATGTCCAGCGCGCCGGAACGGGGCACGCCCAGGTGGGCGTGCCCGGCGCGGCCCAGGTCCTGGACGGTCGTGAGCGCTCCCGGGCGCAGGGTCTCCAGCCCGTCTGCCATCACGGCCGCTCCTTCGGGTTCGGGGTGCGTGGTGCGCCGGACGCCCCGGCCGTGCCGTCCCCGTCGGCGCCGCCGTCACCCTTGACGCCGCCGTCGTCCTCGGCGTCACCGTCGCCGTCGGTGCCGCCGTCGCCGAGCGGGACGAAGCGGACACGGGTGCCGGGGGCCAGCAGAGCCGCGGGGGTGCGGTCCGGGTCCCACAGCACGGTCCCCGGCGCCGTGCCGATGAGCTGCCAGCCGCCGGGTGAGGAGCGGGGGTAGACGCCGGTGTAGGGCCCGGCCAGTCCCACCGCTCCGGCGGGGACCCGGGTGCGCGGGTCGGACCGCCGCGGCACGTGGTACCGCTCCTCAAGGCCCGTCAGATAGCCGAAACCGGGGGCGAACCCGCAGAAGGCGACGCGGAAGGTGGTGGCCGCGTGGATGCGGGCCACCTCGTCCTCGGACACTCCCCACAGGGCTGCCACGTCGGCGAGGTCGGGTCCGTCGTAGCGGACGGGGATCTCGACCGCGTTCTCGGCGCCGCCGCTCAGCGGCGGCACGTCCCAGCCGGGCAGTTCGGCCGCCAGCCGGCGGGCGGCCTGCGCGGAGGGCAGGCCGTCGAGCAGCACCGTGGTGGCGCCGGGCACGATCTCGCTCACCGGCGGCAGGGTGCCGGCGGCCCGCCGGCGCAGCAGCTCGGCGTGGAGCGCCTCGGTGCGCCCGGCGGTGGGCAGCTCGACGAGCAGTCCGCGGTCGCCCACCGGGCGGACGAGCGGCGGTGTGCCCCGCTCGGGCGAGGCGGACGCGGGGGAGCCGTCGGCTGCGGCGGGCCGGTTCATGCGAAGGCCCGGACGGTGAGGCCGGCCGCGGTCAGCTCCTCGCGGACGCGGCGGGCGAGCTGGGCGGCGGCGGGGGTGTCGCCGTGGACGCACAGCGAGCGGGCCCCGGACGGCAGCACGCTGCCGTCGGCGGCGACGATCTCCCCGCTGCGCGCGAGCCGCACCGCCCGTTCGATGACCTGCTCGGGCTCGTGGAGCACGGCACCGGCCTCGGTGCGCGGCACCAGGGTGCCGTCGGGGCGGTAGGCGCGGTCGGCGAACGCCTCCTCCACGGTGGGCAGTCCGGCCTCGGCCGCGGCGGCCAGCAGCCGGGAGCCGGGCAGGCCGAGCACGGGCAGCGGCCCGCCCTCACCGGTCGCCGCGCCGGACAGCCGTACGCCCTCGACGACGGCGGCGGCCTGCTCGGCGTCGCGGACGGCGCGGTTGTAGAGCGCACCGTGCGGCTTGACGTAGGCGACGGCGGCTCCGGCGGCGCGGGCGAACACCTCCAGCGCGCCGATCTGGTAGGCCACTTCGGCGGCCAGTTCCGCGGCGGGCACGTCCATGGCGCGGCGGCCGAAACCGGCCAGGTCGCGGTAGGACACCTGGGCCCCGATACGGACGCCCCGCGCGGCGGCGAGCTCGCAGACGCGGCGCATGGTGGCGGGGTCGCCGGCGTGGAAGCCGCAGGCGACGTTGGCGCTGGTGACGGAGGCCAGCAGCGCGTCGTCGTCGGTGAGCTGCCAGCGGCCGAAGCCCTCGCCGAGGTCGGCGTTAAGGTCGATCATCCGGTCCATCGGCAGCAACGTAAGCGATTGTTGAACAATCCGGCAAGAGGGCCCGGCGACCGGTCCCCCGGACGCCACCGACCCCGGAACCGCCGGAACGGCCGCCGCGTCCTCCGGGACCGGCCCGGACGCTCACAGCCGGGACCGGCCGGGACGCATACGGCCGGTACCGCACGGGACACGTACGGGCCGGAACGGCCGCAGCGCGTTCCGGGACCGGCCAGGGCACGTACGCACCACAGGGAGACCACCATGACCGCCGTCCCGGCCGCGGACCTGTCCGCCGCACTGTCGGACCTCGCCGCCGACCGGGCGCTGCTGGGCCGCACCAGCACGGCCGAGCGCGTGGCCGCCGTCCTGCGCGAGCGGATCGCCCAGGGCTCGTTCCCGCCCGGCACCCGCCTCTCGGAGGGACGCATCTGCACCGCGCTGGGCGTCTCGCGCAACACACTGCGCGAGGCGTTCCGCCTGCTGACGCACGAGCGGCTGCTCGTCCACCGGCTCAACCGGGGCACGTTCGTGCGCGTACTGACCGCCGCGGACATCGTGGACATATACCGCGTGCGGCGCCTGGTCGAGTGCGCGGCGCTGCGCGGTCTGGGCGAGCCGCCCTACGCGGTCGCCGAAGTACGGGCGGCGGTGACGGCGGGCGAGCGGGCCGCCGCCGAGGGCCGGTGGCACACGTGCTCGACCGCCAACATCCGCTTCCACCAGGCGCTGGCCGCACTGGCGGGCAGCGCGCGCACCGACGAGATGATGCGCGGCGTACTGGCCGAACTGCGACTGGCCTTCCACATCATGAAGGACCCGCGCCGCTTCCACGACCCGTACCTGTCCCGCAACCAGGCCATCACCGACGCCCTGGAGGCGGGTGACGCGGCACGGGCCGAGCGCCTGCTGGCGGCCTACCTGGACGACTCCCTGCGGCAACTCCTGGCCGCGTACCCGCGGGAGGCGTCACAGGAGTAGGGCCGCCTGCGGTGGGGGCGGGGCGCCCCCGGGCGGGTGCTCGCGAGGTGCGGCTTGCGGGGCGCGGCTTACGGGGTGTGACTTACGGGCTGCGGCTCGCGAGGTGTGACTTACGGACTGCGGCTCGCGGGCGGCTTGTCGCGCGGCTCCCCGCGCGCTCGCGGTGCCGGCGAGTTCCGGGGGATGTGCGGGGTGTGACTCCCGGCCGACCCGGAGGGCGAAGTGACATGCCTCACTCTTGTCGGATCGTTCAACAATCCTCTAGCCTCCCGTGGAATTCGCTTCATACACATCCGCTACGCGGAAAGTCGCTCCATGGAAGGCGGAGGCGACATGATCGTTCTGCTCGGCGTCCTCGTGGTGGTCCTCGGCTTCGCGACGCGCCGCAACCCCCTGCTCGTCGTCGGCGTGGCCGGGATCGTCACCGGACTGCTGGGCAAGCTCTCTCCCGTCGAGATCCTCCGGACCTTCGGGGAGAGCTTCGCGTCCAGCCGTTCGGTGACCATCTTCGCCATCACCCTGCCGGTGATCGGCCTGCTGGAGCGCAACGGACTCCAGCAGCAGGCCCGCACCCTCATCGGCAAACTGGGCACCAAGCTCACCACCGGCCGCTTCCTGACCCTCTACCTCCTGCTGCGGCAGCTCACCGCCGCCGTCGGCCTCCAGACCATCGGCGGCCCCGCGCAGAGCGTCCGTCCGATGATCGCGCCGATGGCCGAGGCCGCCGCCGAACGCCGCTTCGGCCACCTGCCCGCGGTCACCGGGAACGGCGGGCGGCTCCCGGAGAAGGTCCGGGAAAAGGTCCGCTCCCACGCGGCCGGCACCGACACGGTGGGCCTCTTCTTCGGCGAGGACTGCTTCCTGGCCATCGGCTCCATCCTGCTGATCACCGGCCTGGTCAACAGCACCTACCACACCCACCTGGAACCGCTCCACCTCGCGCTGTGGGCGATACCCAGCGCCGTGTGCGCCTTCTTCGTGCACGGCGGACGACTGCTGCGGCTCGACCGGAAGCTGGAACGCGAACTGGTCACCGCGAACGCCGAGATGACCGTGGCCCGCGAGGACGCGCAGCGCGGCACCCAGGAAGGCGAGGCCACCAAGTGATCAAGTCCGAGTGGTTCTTCTGGCTGGTCGGCGCCGTCCTCCTCGTCATGGCGGTGCAGATGCTCTTCGACCGCACCAACCCCAAGCGGCACGGCACCGCCGCCTTCTGGGGCCTGCTGGGCGCCTGCTTCTTCTACAGCACCTGGGTCAACGAGAAGTCGCTGCCCGCCGAGCCGCTGGGCATCGCCGTCCTCGTCCTCATCTGCATCGGCGGCTTCAACCTCACCGGCAAGGGCAAGCCCGAGACCACCAGCGAGGAGGAACGCGCGGGGCTCGCCGCCCGGTTCGGCGGCAAACTGTTCATCCCCGCGCTGACGATCCCGCTGGTCGCGATGGTCTGCGCCGTCCTGGTCGCCAAGTGGAAGATCGGCGGCACCCCGATCCTGGAGAAGGGCAGCGAGACCATCCTCGGGCTCGGCCTGGGCGCCATCGTCGCCCTGGGTGTGGGCATGTGGGTGCTGCGCGAGCGCCGGGTGAGCGTCCCGCTGCACGCCGGACGCGGACTGCTGGAGTCGATGGGCTGGGCCCTGCTGCTGCCGCAGCTGCTGGCCGTCCTGGGCGCCATCTTCCAGGCCGCCGGCGTCGGCGACCAGGTCCGCAAGCTCACCGAGTCGATACTGCCCGACGGGCAGAAGCTGGCGGCCGTCGCCCTCTACTGCGCGGGCATGTTCGTCTTCACCGTCATCATGGGCAACGCCTTCGCCGCGTTCCCCGTCATGACCGCCGCCGTCGGCTGGCCCGTACTGATCGAGCAGATGAACGGCGACCCCGCCGCCGTCCTCGCGGTTGGCATGCTCGCCGGATTCTGCGGCACCCTGTGCACGCCCATGGCGGCCAACTTCAACATCGTCCCGGCCGCGCTGCTGGAGTTGAAGGACCAGTACGGGCCGATCAAGGCGCAGGCACCCACCGCCGTGGCACTGCTGGGCTGCAACATCGCCATCATCTACTTCTTCGCCTTCTAGGACCGTCCGCCTCATGACTGTGCCCACCCAGCCCACCCCCACCGCATCCCCCGTGAAAGTGCTGGTCACCGGCTTCGCCCCGTTCGGCGGCGAGCAGACCAACCCCTCCTGGGAGGCCGCAGGGCAGCTGGCCGCCCACCCGCCCGCCGGCCTCGACGTGCAGGCCGTCCGGCTGAGCTGCGTCTTCGGCACCGCACTCGACGAACTGCGCACCGCCGTCGAAGCCGCCGGCCCCGCCCTGCGGCTGGTGGTCTGCCTCGGCCAGGCCGGCGGACGCCCCGACCTGACCGTCGAACGCGTCGCCGTCAACGTCGACGACGCCCGCATCCCCGACAACGCCGGCCGGCAGCCCGTGGACGAACCCGTCGTGCCCGGCGGCCCCGCCGCCTACTTCAGCACCCTGCCCATCAAGGCGTGCGTCGCCGCCGCCCGCGAGGCCGGCATCCCCGCCTCCGTCTCCCAGACGGCCGGCACCTTCGTGTGCAACCACGTCTTCTACGGGCTCGCGCACCTGCTCGCCACCGAACGGCCCGACCTACGGGGCGGCTTCGTCCACGTCCCCTACACCCCGCAGCAGGCCGCCGCCCAGCGCCCCGTGCCGCCGTCCCTCTCGGTGACCGACGCCGTCACCGGCCTGGCCGCCATCCTCACCACGGCCGCGCACACCACCACCGACATCCGCGAAACGGGAGGGGCGACCCATTGATCCCCGCACTTGAGGAGCGTGCCGCGCACTTCGCCGAGGTCGCCCTGGCCAACGTCACCCGCGAATACCCCAACGCCCCCGCCCACCTTCTGGCCGGGCCCGACGAACTGGTGCCCCCGCGCACCCTCCACCCCGTCTTCTACGGCGCCTACGACTGGCACTCCTCCGTCCACATGCACTGGCTGCTGCTGCGGCTGCTGCGGCGGGGGGAGGGGGTGAGTGGCGTGGGTGGTTTGGGTGGCGCTGTTGGTGCTGGTGGGGCTGACGGTGCTGTTGGTGTTGGCAGTACCGATGGTGCGAGTGGTGCTGGTAGTGCTGGTGGTGCCCTCGTGGGGGGCGGCGCCCTCGCGGAGGGGGCGGATGGCGGGGCGGCCGTTGGCGGGTCGGCCGATGGCGGGGCCACCGTTGGCGGGACGACCGATGGCGGGACGGCCGTTGGCGAGGCAGCCATTGGTGGCCCGGCGGTCGCCTGGGACGGTGCCGAAGGGTGGCGTGGGGCTGTCGTACGGGCGCTGGACGCCCATCTGACGCCGGACGCGCTTGCCGTCGAAACCGCCTATCTGCGCGCGCACCCGTCTTTCGAGCGGCCCTACGGATGGGCCTGGCTGCTGGCGCTCACAAGCGAGAGCACTGCTCTCGCGGAGAGCGGTGCTTTCGGGGAGAGCAGTGCTCTTACGGAGAGCGGTGCTCTTACGGAGAGCGGTGCTCTCGGGAACGGGGGCACGAGCGGCGGCGAGAGCGGTGCTCACAGGGGGAGCGCTGCTCTTGGCGGAGGCGCCGCGAGCGGTGCTCACAAGGAGAGCGGTGCTCTTGACGGGGGCTGCGAGAGCAGTGCTCTCGCAGGCAGCAGCGTGACCCGCGGCGAGAGCAGTGCTCCGTTCTCGGTGCGGCGCTCCGCCCAGCAGTGGAGGGCCGCCCTCGCACCGGCGGCCGACGCCGTGGCCGACCTGCTGCTGGCCTGGCTGCCGAAGGCGACCTACCCCGTACGGCACGGCACCCACGCCAACAGCGCGTTCGCACTCGGCCTGGTGCTCGACAGCGCCCAACGCGCGGGCCAGCAGCGTTTGGTGGCGCCCGTGGCGGAGAAGATCCGCGCGTGGTACGTACCCGACCACGGTGCGGCCACCCGCTGGGAGCCGTCGGGGCAGGACTTCCTCTCTCCCCTGCTGTGCGAGGCGGACGCCGTGCGCCGGGTGTTGCCGCAGGATGAGTTCGCGGCCTGGCTGGGCGTTTTCCTGCCGGAGCTGGCCGAGGCGGACGGAGCGTCGTTCCTGCCCCCGCCGCGTGTTTCGGACGCGGCGGACCCGCAGATCGGCCATCTGCTGGGCCTCTGCCTCAGCCGGGCCGCCGCGCTGCGCGGCATCGCCGGGGCGCTGCCGGACGGCGATCCGCGTACGGCCACCCTCACCGCCGCGGCCGAGGCCAATCTGGCGGCGGCCCTTCCCGCCACCACTTCGGGCGACTTCACCACCGATCACTGGCTGGCGACGTTCGCCACGCTCGCCCTGGGCGAGACCGTGGCCGACTGAGGCGGAGCGCCTGTGGAGGGCGGCCACCAATGCGCCCACCGCAGGCTCTGTCACGGCAGCAGTGGCCGCACCTCCTGTGCGGCGAAGCGGACGAACCCCTCCGGGTCGGGTTCGTCCGCGGTCGGCTGGAGGACGACGGTGCCGGCACCGGCCTCGGCCGCGCGCACCACGGCCTCGGCGACGGCTGCCGCATCGCCGGCCACGCCCGGGCCGGTGACCGGGTCGAGGCCCTGGCGGGCACGTTCGGCGCGGAGCCGTTCGGCGGCGCCGGGGCCGGTGGCGGTGTTCAGATAGTGGACGACCTCGTGCGGGCCGGTACGTCCGGCCGTTCTGCGTCCCTCGTCGACCAGGTGCCGGGCGTGCCGAATGCCCTCAACGGACGTCGAGGCGTCCAGCACGGTACCGTCCGCGGCCTCACCGCTCAGCCGCAGCGAACGCGGACCGCGCGCGCCGGCGAGCACCGCCGCGTCACGGTAGGCGAGGGGCACGACGGACGACGGCCCGGTGCCGCCCGTCCCCAGGAAGGGCCCCGCCCCCGCCGCGGGCTCCGCCTTCGCTGAGGGGTCCGCCTTCGCTGAGGGGCCCGGTCCTGCGGAGGAGTGGTCCGGTGCTGCGGTCGTGGACTGCTGCGCGGTGGCGCCCTGCGGTGGCCAGTCGAGGGCCACGTCGTCCAGCGTGACGTACCGGCCCTTGGTGGTGACCCGTTCGCCGCGCAGCAACGCCCGCATGGCGGTGAGGTGTTCGCGCAGCAGTGTGACGGGCGAGTCGACGCGGGCGCCGACCTGCCCCATCCACTCCTGCACCCCGTGGCCGAGTCCGACGGCGAAGCGGCCGGGGAAGAGACGGCGCAGGGTGGCGGTTTCCATCGTCGTCAGCGCGATGTTGCGCAGCGGTACGGGCAGCAGGCCGATGCCCACCCGGAGCCGTTCGGTCCAGGCGAGCGCGGCGGCGGCGCTGGCGATGCCGCTCTCGAGGAAGCAGTCCTCCCACAGCCACAGTTCGTCCAGTCCCGCTTCGTCGGCGGTGCGGGCGAGGCCCCGCAGCCGTTCGGGCGGAAGCTGCGGACGGAAGACAACACCAAGAGACGTCATGGGCCGTTCCTACCCCGCGTCCCGGCCCCGGGCAACGGAATTGCAGCCGCTGGCGGTTGGCGGCCGGCGGCCCGTCGTCCAGAGTTCACCGTCCGCGCAGTTCACCGGCCACGGCCCATCACGCCTGGTGCACAGCCCACAGCCCCGCCGGGCGCCGTCGCTCAGCCCGCCGGGCGCCGGCGTGGGTGCCGCCGTGGGCACCGCCCACCGGCCGCGCCCTCCGGGGGCCCAGCTCTTCGTCCCGGTGCGCGCACCGCCGGGCCGTTCGGGCCGTTCGGGC
>Ga0164243_10010857_pt1 | contig 13053 bp, 12 predicted proteins | sample OricompcompostOP_FD_108781 | JGI IMG/M metagenome (GOLD analysis project Ga0164243, IMG submission 108781) | Organic Plus compost microbial communities from Emeryville, California, USA - Original compost - Organic plus compost (OP) | ecosystem: Engineered > Solid waste > Mixed feedstock >... | reverse complement strand
GTGCCGGGGAAAGCTTCGCCGGTGCCTTCGCCGCAGCGCGACTCACCGGCGCGCCACCCTACGAGTGCGCGGTACTCGCGTCGGCGGTTGCCTCCCTGACCGTCGAGGCGTTCGGCCCCCACCGGCTCGTTTCTTCAGATCCAGCCATCATCGCGCAGCGACGGCAGGCCCTCGCCGCCGAGACGCGGGTAGGCGGTGGTCGGCGATGACGGGCGTTTTCGTCGCGGTCGAGGGAATCGACCGCAGCGGCAAGACCACCCTCACCGCCAGCCTCGCCCGATCCCTTCGACAGCGCGGGCTGACAGTCCGGGAGCGCACCGAGCCCAGCAGGGGACCGGTGGGCCAGCTGTTCCGCGAGATGAGCAGCGGCCAGATCTCACCGATGAGCGCCGCGCTGCTCTCCGCCGCCGATCGGCATGACCAGCAAGACCCGCTCGCTCGCGACCTGGCCGCGGCGGACGTGGTGATCTCTGACCGCTACTACCTGTCCGGGCTCGCCTACCACCTTGTGGATGGCGTCCCCACCACGTTCTACCGCTCGTTGAACACCAGCGTGCGGCGCCCGGACCTCTACCTCTACCTGGTCATCGACTGGGACGTGGCGCAACGCCGCCGCGGCCGCCACGACGGCCGCTGGGAAGAGCCCTCGTTCGCGACCCGCGTCCCCCGCGGATACGACGTCTGCGCCCGCGAGCTGGCAACGCTCGAGCACGCCCGCCTGGCCCGTATCGACGCCGCCCGCCCGGCAGCGGCCGTCCAGCATGACGCGCTGGCTGCGATCGCGTCGGCTCTCCCGGAAAGGAACGCTGCATGACCGGTCTGGTCTGCGACGTCGTGATCATCGGATCGGGTCCCGCCGGCATGTTCGCCGCCGACCAGCTCCTGCGGTGCGGCCGGCGCGTGGTCATGGTCGAACGCGGGCGGCCGATGGCCCGCCGGGCGTGTCCGCCCGGCCCTGGCTGCGACTGCCGGCTCTGCGATGTGTTGGAGGGTGACGGCGGCGCCGGATCGTTCTCCGACGGGAAGATCACCCTATCCGGGACCCGCGGCACCCACGGCCGCCCGCTGTTCACCACAGCCCAGGAGGCAATGCTCTCGCAGGTCGACGCGACCATCCGACGTCTCGTCCCGGACCACCGCGACTACCCACCCGTCGACCGGCTTCCCGCCCTCGACGGCCATGCTGCGACCGGGTTGAGGTTCGAGGCGTACCCGCTGCTGCATGTGGGATCCGACGGCATCCGCGCGTTCGGCGAGCGGTTCTGCGCCGAACTCGTCAGCCGGGGCCTGACCCTCCTGTCCGGACACGAGGCGACGCACATCGTCGCCGACGACCGCCGCGTGACCGGGACCGTGGTCGGCGACCGCTGCGGCCGGTATCGGCACGTCGACGCGGAAGCGGTCATCGTCGCGACCGGGATGGCCGGCACCGTCTGGCTCGAGAACGAGCTCGACCGCCTCGGCATCATCCCCGCGTCTGGGCCGGCCGACATCGGGATCCGGGTCGAGACGACCGCCGCCGCCCTGCATCCCTTCATCGGCGACTTCTACGACTTCAAAATCGCTCACACCAGCCCGGCCGGTATCACCGCCCGCAGCTTCTGCGTCAACGGGCACGGCTTCATCGTCAACGAGTTCCACCGGCCGCTCGGCATCCGCGGCGTCAACGGCCACTCCTTCCTCGACCGGCAAAGCGACCAGTCGAACCTCGCCGTGATGGCCACCATCGACACCACCAACACCCCCGACCCCAAGGCCTACGTCCGCACGCTCGCCCGCGACATCAACGCCGCCACCGACGGATACCCCGTCCAGCAACGCCTCGCCGAGTTCCTCGGCGACCGGCACACCGGGCCGGCCCAAGGCGTCACCCCGTCGAACCCGAAGACCCGGCCGGGTCGGCTCGACCTGCTCCTACCGCTAGACCTCTACGAGGTGTTCGCCGGCTACCTGACCGCGCTCGGCGCCGTGCTGCCGCCGGTCCTCGGCGCCGACACCGTCCTGTACGCCCCGGAGATCAAGTACTACAACTACCGCGTGCCCGTCGACCCGGCCACCTGGGAGAGCACCGACGTCGCCGGGCTGTTCGTTGTCGGTAACGCCGCCGGTTACACCGCCAGCCTCTCCGCCGCGGCCCTGTCCGGCATCATCGCCGGCCAGGCCCTAACCACGCCCGCAAGGTGACCAGGCCGATGCCCCGCGATCACACGATGCCGTTCGACGTCCAACCCGACCTTCCGGCCACCATGGACATCCAGATCCCCGCCCTGGCGTGGCAGCCGACCGGAGCCGGCTGGCAACGCACGTACTACCTCGACGGCCGGCAGATCCCGGTCGAGGTCCGCGAAGGCGCGGACAGCCTCGTCTTCCGCTTCGACGCCCCACCCACCACCCAGACCCGGCTGGAGCAGATTCTGGCGGACACGTTCACGGTCCCGGTCGCCGCCCTGGCGCTGACCGCAAGCCCGATCCTGTCCGCCATCGCCGACGAGTACCGCGGCGTCGTGGTCATGGGCGCGTCACCCTTCGAGGCGCTCGTGATCACCATCCTGTCCCAGAACCGCACGGGTGAGATCGTCCGCACCGTCTACCCACGCCTGGCCGCCCGCTGCCACGGCATCACACCCGAGACCGTGGCCGCCGTCCCCGTCGACGAGCTCGGCGAACTCATCCGCTCCGCCGGCCCCTACAAAGCGCCGCGGCTGCACCAGACTGCGGCCACCATCGCCGAAGAAGGCGAGGCGGCGTTCGACGCGATCGTCTGCGGCCCCGACCAGAAGGCACTCGACTATCTGGTGTCGCTACCCGGCGTCGCGCACAAGACCGCCGCGTGCGTCCTCACCTTCGCCGGCGGCTGCACCAGCACCCTGCCCGTCGACACCCATCTGTTCCGCGTCGTCGACCGGCTCGGGTTGGCCCGCCACGACGGCCGCAACACCCCCGCCAACCGCGACCAGCTGATCTCCACCCTGCTCGCGTACGGCCCCGACCTCGCCCCCGCGCACTTCCTGTTCCTGCTGCTCGGCCGCACCACATGCGTCTCCGGCACGCCCCGCTGCCGCGACTGCTTTCTGGCCGGCCTTTGCCCCTCGATGGAGCCGCAACCATGACCGGAATCGACGTCGCCGTGATCGCCGCCGTTCCCCATCTCGAGGACCTGTCGGCGCTCGGCACGATCGACATGGCCCTGACCCACCTCGTCCTGGCCAACCCGACCTACGCCGCTTTCTACCGGCGGCGCGCCGAGTTGGGCGTTCCCGTCATCCTCGACAACAGCGCCTACGAACTCGAAGAGCACACCGGCCAAGGCCTCGGCCCTGACGAGGTCTTGACGGCCGCCGAACGGATCCACGCCACCACCGTCATTTGCCAGGACGTCCTCTACGACCGCGCCGGAACCATCCGCGCCACCCGCCGGTTCATCCAGGCGGCCGCCGGCAGCGGCTACCAGCTCATGGCGGTCCCGCAGGGTGCCAGCCGCGCCGAATGGCTCGCCTGCTACGACGAGCTCCGCAAGCTGCCGCAGATCGGCATCGTCGGCCTGAGCAAGCTGTCCGTACCCCGCTGCTTCGGTGGGCCGGTCGCCGAGGCTCGCCTCGCCTGCGCCACCATCCTCCATACGCACGCCGGGGATACGCGCCTGCACCTGTTGGGCGGCGACCGGTCGCTGCCGTGGGAACTGGCCGAGCACCGCCGCCGCGGCCACCATCTGGTGCGCAGCAACGACTCCTCGTTCGCGTTCTGGTACCCCGCCACCGGCATCCACATCGACCCCGACACCGGCCGCGCCGCCTACGACGCCCCCACCAAACCCGACCTCGTCACCACCTGCCTCGACGGCCAGGCCCTCGCCGCCGCCCGGCAGGCCGTCGGGCTCCTCACCGCCGCCGCCCACCATAGGCCGGCCGTCGACGTGGCAGGTCGCTGATGCCGATGACCAGGTTCATCAGCGTCCAGACCGGCGTTGAAGGACTCCACCACTGGCCGGCAGCCGCGTCCCCCGACGCCTACCTCGCCCGTCCCCACCGGCACCTGTTCGTCGTGACCGCGCAGATCGCCGTCGCGCATCACGACCGTGAGATCGAGATCAACGACGCCACCCGGTGGCTCGACACCACACTCCGCGGATTCGGCCGACCGGACCCCGACGGGGGGCCGCTCGACTTCGGCCCGCAGAGCTGCGAACGCCTCGCCGAACGCGCCGTGAACGCGATCACCGACCGGTACGGCCCCCACCGGCAGGTGCGGTGCACCGTCCTCGAAGACGGCATCCTCGGCGCCGGCGTCGACTGGCAACCCGACACCACCGAGCCGCGGTGATCCTGTGGAGTCAGAGCACCGGCGGTTTCCCACTGCCGAACAGTGTCACCATTCGCACCCCGCCGTCGGCGAGCCCGGCGTCGATCTGGGCCTGCGGGTAGTCGGCGACGTCGGCGTCGTTGAGGATCTGCATCACCGTCGGATGGGGCCGCATCTGCGATGGCGGACGCTGCACCACCTCACCGACATGGTGGCCGTCGAAGCCGGCCGGGACCGTGGCCGGTGCAAGCGCCCGGAACACGACGACCAGCAGGTGGTAGGAGCCTTGCGCCCACGCGCCGTGCATCTCGTACGAGCCCGTCGGCACGACGTCGCCGACCACGCATCCCGACTCTTCGAGGGCCTCCCGGCGTGCCGCGTCCGCGGCCAGCTCGCCGGGCTCGATCCGGCCACCGGGCAGCAGCCAGCTACCGGCGTACGGGCCGCGTTCCTGGCGGACGAATGTCACCGCAGCGTCCGGGCCCGGGACGACCAGCAGCGCGACGCCGGTCACCTTGCTGTATCCGCTCACGCACACCACACCCTCAGCTCAACCGGTCCCGCGGCCGTCGCCGCAGCGGCAACACCGGTCACACCTTAGTGCCTGGCATGCCCCGAAAGGCGACGTCCGGGCCGACCAACCGCCCCAACGGCTGACCCCACCCACACCGCAACCCACGAGAGACCGCCATGACCCACCAGACCCCACCGACCGACTACGTGATCTTCACGAAGGCCGACCTCGTCGCCGACCGCGCGCCCGCCGACGGCGACCCGATCGTGGTCGTCGAGCTCACCCCGCCCACCGACACCCACGCCACCCCGAACACGATCATCATCGACTGGGCGAGCCGGACACCGGTGCGGCTGATCGCCCGCAGCGTCGACGGCGAGCGCATCTCCACGAGCGACGCTATACCCGGTCCGATCATGGATGGGCTCCTCCCCAGCACCGCGGTCACCCTGGCGGCAGCCGCCGTCAGTCCATCCAGGACATACGACGGGCTCGCCCCGGTCGCTGTCGCGCGGGCGGTTCCCGCCGGCGACCGGCACGAGGTGCACATCTACCAGATCGTCGACCGGTCACTGACCGACGGCTGCTACATCCGGATCACCGCCGAGCCGCTCGAACCCGCGATCATCGACGGAGCCCAGTGGCTCACGACCGCGCTCCACACTCTGCACCGCTCCGCGGTCGCGTTGAACAACCACCAGATGTACTTCACCAAGGCGTTCCCCGGGCAGGAACTCGAGTACAAGTTCACCCTCCCGCCCGCCGCCCCCATCTACACCCTCGCGTTGGCCGCCGCGACCGAGGTCCGCGCCGGCGGGCTGCCCGGCTTCGTGCTGGCCTACCGTGACGAGTTCGAGAGCTGGGACTACGTCAGCACCCTGTACCGCATCGACGCGCCCGACGAGGCACGCGGCTACGTGTCCTTCATCGCCACGGCCGTCGGCGGGCGGGTCAAGCAGAAACGGAAATGGTTCACCCAGGACACGCTCGCCCGACGCGAGGAGATCACCGACCTCGGCGAGCTCGCGACCCCGTACGAGGACTACCTGCGCGACGAGCTCCGCGTGACCGCCACGCGTATGCCGCGGTTCCGGCGGATCCGGTACGACATCACGGTCGAGTCGTTGGCGACCGGGAACATCTTCGGGGTCCTGTTCGACCGGTGCACCGTCATCGACCACCCGAACCAGGTCATGTGCCAGTGCGAGATCGAGTACATCAGAAGCCGCCGCGCGCTGCCGATCGACCAGCGCACCTGCGCCGCCGAACTCGACCACGTCCTGCAATGGACGAGCCGTCTGCTGGCCGGCCACGGCATCGACGCCGACCCGACCTTCTACTCCAAACTCTCGTTCCTCCAAAGCATCCCCGCCCAGGCGACCACGTCACACGCCCGCCGCGCGACCTGACCCGAGCCGGCATCGTTGCCCCACGCGAACCCCACACTCCGGCCGGCAACGGGAAATGAGGTGCACCGGTGACCGCGGCCCCAACCGAGCCCCGCCACACCGACCGCAACGGCGCGATCCCGCGGCAGGCAGACCCGGCAGGGTCGGAGTCGGTCCTGCCCGAGCTGCGCGTGATGTGGTGGGAGTCCGGCATGCGCGCCCGCGCCGACGCCGGCCTGTTCGCGGTCTTCGCGGAGCTTCCCCGCCTCATCGGTGAAGCGGTCGCGGTCAGCTGGCGCGCCGACCGGGCCCGCACCGCCATCGTCGCCGCCGCGACCGTCGGCGCCGGCGTGCTCTCGACCTTCGGCCTGCTGGCTACCCAGCGGGTACTGATCGAGCTGTTCGCCGGCGGCCCGACACCCCAGCGGCTGACCGCCGCGCTGCCCGCCCTGGCGGCCCTCGCCGCGACCACCGGCCTACGCGCCGGGCTCGGTATCGCCACCGGATACGCGCAGAACGGGCTCACGCCCCGCGTCAACCGCGATGTCGAACGCGCCCTGTTCGCGGTCACCACCGCGGTGCAGCTCGACGCGTTCGACGAGGACGCCTTCGCCGACGACATGGAACGCGCCTCCCGCGGCACCGAGTCCGTCGCCGGCCTCGTCCAGGCCGCGACCAGCCTCCTGGCCGGCCTCGTCGGCCTGCTCGCCGTCACCGCCGCCGTCGTGATCATCCACCCGCTGCTGTTCCTGGCGCTGCTGCTCGCCACCGTCCCGAACGCGTGGGCGTCACTGCGTGCCGGGCACCAGCGGTACCGGACGTTCATCGCCGGCTCGGTCCGCCGCCGCCGGCTGTGGCTGCTGCACCGGCTGATGGCCGACCGTGTCTCCGCACCCGAGCTCCGCAGCTACGGGCTACGCGGTTTCCTCCTCGACCAGTACGACCGCGTCATGGCCGCCGAAACCAGCATCCAGCTCGCCCTGGCCCGCACCGTCACGACCACCACCAGCGTCGGCGCGATTGTCGGCGGTGTCGCCACCGCCGCCGTCTACCTGCTGCTCGGCCTGCTCCTGCTCAACGGGCACATCCCGCTCGCCGCGGCGGCGACGTGCGTCATCGCCGTTCAAGCCGGCCAACGCGCCCTGACCACCGTCACCCTGCACGTCGACCGCGTCTACACCGAAGGCCAACACGTCAACGACTACACCGGCTTCCTCCGCCGGGCCCGCCGCCACCTGGCACCCACCACCGACCAGCACACTTCGCCGGCCGCACCCCGGCTGGCCGAACTGGCGGTCCGCGGCGTCACCCTCACCTACCCCGACCGCGACACACCCGCGGTCGCGGACGTGTCCCTGACCATCACGGCGGGGCAGACCGTCGCCTTCGTCGGCGAGAACGGCTCCGGCAAATCCACCCTCGCCGCCATCATCGCCGGACTCCGCACACCCGACACCGGAACCGTCGAATGGAACGGCCGCCCCCTCGACCACTACGCAGACGCGGTGCGGGCTCGGATCGCGGTGGTCACCCAGGACTACCACAAATGGCCGTTCACCGCGGCCACCAACATCGCCATCGGCGACACCACCACCGACCCCGACACCGCCCGCATCGAAGCCGCCGCCGACCGCGCGGTCGCCCACACCATGATCAGCACACTGCCGCACGGCTACGAGACGCTGCTCGACCGCACCTTCGCCAACGGGCAGGACCTCTCCGGCGGGCAATGGCAGCGGATCACCGCCGCCCACATATTGACTGAACTTGGGAGGAAGTTTCCGCAGGTCATCCGGCTCCTTTTGATCTCCGGGTCGTTCGTCCGTCTGTGGCCTGGCCGCGCGGGGGTCGCGGCTGTACTGGCCGGATGAGGAGCGGACATGAACGGCGCAATACTCGGCAGCCGGGATGTGACGAAGTTGAAGCTCGATCGGCTCGGCTCGCTGATCGAGACGGATGATCCTGCGCCGGCGATCCGGCTGGTCGACGCCGACGGGCGGGAGATCCAGGCGGTCTCGGACTTCTTCGCCGAGATGCGTGCCCGGGGGAACTCGTTCGCCTCGCTGCGCTCGTACGGGATGGACCTGCTGCGCTGGATACGGTTCCTCGGTGCGGTCGAGGTGGACTGGGACCGGGCTTCTCGGGCTGAGGCCCGTGACTTCGTGTTGTGGATGCAGCAGACCCGGCTTCCCGGCCGTCGTGCCGATCGCGGCGTCAACGCGGTCACCGGTAAACGTGGCCTTGGACTCGGATTCGCGGCGGCGACGATCAACCACGCCGAGAGTGTTCTGCGCTGCTTCTACGACTACCTCGGCAGCATCGGCACCGGCCCGGTGACGAATCCGTTCCCGATCGTCGCCATGGAAGGCGGGCGGACGATGGCGCATCACAACCCGATGCGCGAGCCGCCCCACGAACGCACCGGGTTGTATCGGGTCAAACAGCCGCAGCGGATTCCCCGTTCGATCCCGGATGATCTGTTCGAGCAACTGTTCGCGCGGCTGTCCTGTGACCGGGATCGAGCCCTGGTGGCGATGTTCTTGTCCACGGCGGCCCGCGCAGCCGAGCTGCTTGGCGTTCCGCGCGGCCGGATGGATATCGGGAATCAGCTTGTGGGTGTGATCCGCAAAGGCTCGGGAGCACTCCAGTGGCTACCGGCCTCACCGGACGCATTCGTGTGGCTGCGGCTCTATCAGAAGAGCATGCGCGGCAAGGTCCCGGCCGGACCGGGCGAGCCGGTGTGGTGGACCCTGCGCCCGCCGTTTCGGCCGTTGAACTACCACGCCGCGCGGGCGGTTCTGCTGCGTGCCAACGCGGCTCTCGGCACGAACTGGTCGTGGCACGATCTGCGGCACACGGCGGCCTACCGGATGGCGGGCGACCCGAACATGCCTTTGGTGGACCTGCAGTGGCTGCTGGGACATGCTCGCATCACCGCTACACAGATTTACCTTCGCCCGCGGCAGGAAGAAGTCGTCGGCCGGCTTCGCCAGTATCACCAGCGGCGGATGGCGCAGCCCGAGACCCCGCCGCCGGTGCTGGCCGGCAGCGAGTACCGAACTGAGGTGCTGGCGACACTGTTCGGTACGGGAGCGGCACAATGACGGCCACCCTGTCCCGATTCTCGCTGCACCGGCGTCCCGCTGCGGTCGTCGCGCGGGAGATCGCCGCCGCGCGCTCGCGTGAACAGCACCCGCCCCGCATCGAGCAGACCTCCTGGCCGCAGACGACGCTGCCGCGCGGCGCGCTGGAACGGCACTTGTTCAGCGGCGTATTCGTGGCCGTCAACGAGTACACCCAACGCGCCCGAGCGCGGGCGATCAAGTCGGTCCTGGACTGGCTGGAGTCACTGCCGGGAACGACCTGGCAGCAACGCTGGCTGGCCTCCGGCGCCGACGCCCACGGCGCCCGATGGATCGACCTGGCCTGCCGATGGCGCGCCGAGAACGGCCTGACCACCGGCGATGACAAGTACGGGCTGCTGCACTCAGGCCTGCTACCGATCGTCTGCAGCGGCACCATCCGTCCGTCCTACGAATGGCTGCTCAAGCACAAGCCCACCAAACTGCTGGTCGTCGCACGGCAGACCACCGACCCGGACGGATTCGCCGGGCTCGAGGCCTGGTGCGACCAGCAGAGCGGTCTGACCACACAAGCTCGGCGGCTGGCGCTGAACCGGGTCACGTGGATCGTGCTGCGCCACGGCGGCCGAGTCGCCGACGTGACCATCGGTGATCTCCTTGAACTGCGGGATGCCGCCGTCGAGTTCCAATCCCGCAGCTCCGAGGGATTCACCGTCGCCTACCAGATGCTGCACGCCGTCGGCGTCTTCCCGGCGACCGCACCGACGCGCCTGCACGATCTACACGTGCGCGGGCAGATGAGCATCGAAGAGCTCGTCGACCGCTATCCGATCGTCTCCCAGCCCATCCGCGCGCTGATCATCGAGTATCTACGGGAACGCGCCCCGAGGTTGGATTACACGAGCCTCTCCGACCTGGCCCGCACACTGGCCGCCCACTTCTGGGCCGATCTGGAAGCTCACCATCCCGGCATCGACAACCTGCACCTTCCTGCTCAGGTCGCCTCCGCATGGAAGGAACGCATCCGGTTCCTACCCGGACCCGACGGGCCTCGCCCACGCGCCGAGGCCGACGGAATCCTCGTCTGGGTGCGCGCCTTCTACCGCGACCTGGCGCATTGGGCTGCGGACGATCCCGGCCGATGGGCTCAATGGGCAGTGCCCTGCCCGATCCGCAAGAGCGACATCCAGCGCGTCGGCAAACGCGTCGGCCCCCGCAAGGCGCGCATGGACCAGCGCACCCGCACCCTCCTGCCGGTGCTCCCGGCCCTGGTGCGTCACATTGAGCAGGCCAAGGACTCCACTGCCCGGCTGCTGGACGCAGCGAACAGCACCCCACCCGGCACCGCATTCGACTTCGACGGCCGGCACTACCAGCGGCTCGCCCCAGCGATCACCTCGCCACGCGCCTACATCACCGACCCCGACACCGGCCGCCGCCGCGACCTGACCAAAGAAGAGGAGGACGCCTTCTGGGCCTGGGCAATCCTGGAAACGCTGCGGCACACCGGCATGCGGCTGGAGGAACTCAACGAACTGTCGCATCACAGCTTCGTCTCCTACACCCTGCCCACCACCGGGGAAGTCGTTCCACTGCTACAGATCGCCCCGTCGAAAACCGATGCCGAACGGCTCATCCTGGTCTCTCCAGAGCTCGGCGAAACCCTCGCCGCGATCATCCACCGAGTCCGCGGCAACCAGCGAGCAATGCCGCTGATCCGCAGATACGACCCTTTGGAGAAGCTCTGGCAGGACCCGATGCCGCTCTTGTTTCAACGCCGCCGCGGTGTCACCAACCTAGCTCTCTCGCGCAGCCTCGTCGGCAGCCTGTTGCACAAGGCCGTTGCCGCAGCCAAGCTCACCGATGCCGATGGGCGCCCGCTAACGCTCACTCCGCACGACATGCGGCGCGTGTTCGTCACTGACGCCATCCTGTCCGGTCTGCCTCCGCACATCGCCCAGGTCATCTGCGGTCACGCTGACATCAACGTGACCATGGGATACAAGGCCATCTACCCCGAGGAAGCGATCACCGCCCACCGGGCGTTCATCGCCCGCCGCCGCCAGCTACGGCCCAGCGAGGAATACCGCGACCTGGCCCCGGAAGAGTGGGACGAGTTCCTCGGCCACTTCGAGCTGCGCAAAGTCTCCCTCGGCGTCTGCACCCGCGATTTCGGCACGTCCTGCATGCACGAACACGCTTGCATCCGTTGTCCCGCACTCCGACCCGACCCCGCCCAGGCGCCACGGCTCAAGACCATCGTCACCAACCTGCACGACCGCATCACCGAAGCCCGCAAGCAGGGCTGGCTCGGCGAGATCGCCGGACTGGAGACCAGCCTGGCGGCCGCGAACCAGAAGCTCGCCACCATGCAGCGCCTCGCCGAACGCCACCACGTCACTCACCTGGGCATGCCGACCTTCAACCACGTCGTCGGGCGCACCACCGGAACTCCGAAGGAGCCATGACCACATGGAAACCACTGCCCCTACCAGCGGCTACCGCGTCGAGGAACTCCTCCAGCGATTCGACAGCCGTATCGACGGTCAAACCAACCTGACCGGCCGCTTGTCCTCTCTGTTCGGCGAAGCAGTCCTGGTTGAAGCCCTCGCGCATGCCTATGTCGCCGCCGGGCACCGCGTCGGGCGGTTACTCGGCTCACCGCATCGTGACGATTCCGTTTTCGCCGCCGGGAAGCGACCCTCCCAACGTGATCTGGACGCTTGGCTCAGCATCGACGAGCGTGAGCTCGTCGCGGTCGAGTGCAAGACCTGGACCGCCTCGTCCAGGGACGGCAGACACGTCCTCGACGCCTCCCAGGATGACCTGAGCCGTTACGCCCAAGACCAATGGACCTACGTCAGCGAAACGCTGCTGCCGGCCGAGCCGGAAGACTGGGACGACGTGAACAAGATCCGACTGCCGCTCAAAGTCCCCGACGGCTATGAACACAAGTCCCACGAGATCACCAGAGTCCTTGCGATCTGGCGCCCGGTGAGCCAGTCAGGGCTGTCCCCTTGGACAACGGTCACCTGCCGAACCCCGATCGGCCATGACGACTGGGCCGACGTTCCGGTGAAGGTCTTCTCCGGCTCGCTCTACCTACGCCAGTTGCGTGCTTCTGGCATCGCCGTTCTTCCCTCCGTCGTTACCGATCCCCATGACGTCCGAGACGCGGTCAACGCATGCATTTGCTGACGGATGCACCTCGCTCACTCAGGCTTCCCGCCGATCGTCATCGAGAACTCGCCCAGGCGGTAACGCACGACCTCGAACGGCCACGCCTCCAGCAGCCACGCGCCTACGACATCGGTCAGCGGACCGTCCAGCTCCGCTCGGGCAGCGCAAACCCACGACGACGCCAGCACCTCGCCCTCGGCGGCTGGCGACGGCTTGAAATACACGCAGCCGATCACGTCGCCGGTGGCAATCTCGATGACCGAGTACGCGAAGTCCACCCGCCGAGCCGACCGCTCGGCGTGACGCTCAAGGTCTGCCAGGTTCTCCGCCAGTGTCATCCCGGCCGCGGGCGGCCAGCCACGCTCGAAGCCAGGCGTCGACCTGATGTGCTCGATGCTCGACGTCCAGGCCGCGTGATCCGCAGCGTTGTGCTGCGGCCCGAGCATCTCCAGCCGGAATCCATCGAGTTCGAACGTTTCCGGCACCACGAAAGCGTCCTCGACCAGCGGGCGAACTGTCATGGCGGGAGCCTAACGGCCAGCCGAAACTTCTACCGTCAGCCCAAGATCAAAAGCAAGTTCAGAGAACG
>Ga0164243_10010856_pt1 | contig 13053 bp, 14 predicted proteins | sample OricompcompostOP_FD_108781 | JGI IMG/M metagenome (GOLD analysis project Ga0164243, IMG submission 108781) | Organic Plus compost microbial communities from Emeryville, California, USA - Original compost - Organic plus compost (OP) | ecosystem: Engineered > Solid waste > Mixed feedstock >... | reverse complement strand
GACCAGGCACATGCGGCAATTGCCGGCGATCGACAGCCGCTCGTGATAGCAGAAGCGCGGAATCTCCTTGCCGGCAAGCTCGCACGCCTGCAGCACGGTGGCGCCCTGCGGCACCTCGATCTCAACGCCGTCGACTTTAACCTTGGGCATTAGCGGACGACCTCAATATCCTTAGTGCAAAGCGACGGTACTGGCGTGAGCGGGCCAGTCATTCGGACACCCCACCCTTTTTCGACGTAATCCGCGACCTCGTTAATATTGGTCAGCAGCTTCGCGTTCGCTTTGACATTCTTCCGACGTTTACCGTCAGCTCCGACGACGCCTTCCGGTGAATATACGCGGTAGAAGCCGTCACCGTGCCTGTGTGCGCTCCGAACCTCTACCTTCCCTTTACGCGGGCCGGTGGTGAAAACATGGCGTTGCGTGATCGTCGTCACTCAGCCGCCTCCATCATCGGCGCCTGCCCGCCGCCGCGGTTCTCGGTGATGCGCCGCTCCAGCTCGGGGCGGAAATGACGGATCAGGCCCTGGATCGGCCATGCCGCCGCGTCGCCCAGCGCGCAGATGGTGTGGCCCTCGACCTGCTTGGTCACGTCGTAGAGCGTGTCGATCTCGCTGATGTCGGCGTCGCCGGTGCGCAGCCGCTCCATCACGCGCCACATCCAGCCGGTGCCTTCCCGGCAGGGCGTGCACTGGCCGCAGCTTTCGTGGCGGTAGAAATAGCTGATCCGGCTGATCGCGCGGACGATGTCGGTGGACTTGTCCATCACGATCACCGCCGCGGTGCCGAGGCCCGAGCCGAGCGCCTTCAGCCCGTCGAAGTCCATCGGGCAGTCCATGATCTGCGCCGCCGGGACCAGCGGCACCGACGAGCCGCCGGGGATCACCGCGAGCAGATTGTCCCAGCCGCCGCGGATGCCGCCGGCATGTTCCTCGATCAGCTGGCGGAACGGGATGCTCATCGCCTCTTCGACGACGCAGGGCTTGTTCACATGGCCCGAGATCTGGAACAGCTTGGTGCCGCGGTTGTTCTCGTTGCCGAAGCTCGCGAACCAGTCGGCGCCGCGGCGCAGGATCGTCGGCACCACCGCGATCGATTCGACGTTGTTGACCGTCGTCGGGCAGCCGTAGAGCCCCGCACCGGCCGGGAACGGCGGCTTGAGGCGCGGCTGGCCCTTCTTGCCCTCGAGGCTTTCGAGCATCGCGGTCTCTTCGCCGCAGATATAGGCGCCCGCGCCGCGATGGACGAACACGTCGAAATCATAGCCCGACCCGGCTGCATTCTTGCCGAGGAAGCCCTTGTCATAGGCTTCCGCGACCGCGGTGAAGAGGTTCTCCGCCTCACGGATGAACTCGCCGCGGATGTAGATGTACGCGGCGCGCGCCCGCATCGCATAGCCGGCGATCAGCGCGCCCTCGATCAGCTTGTGGGGATCGTGGCGGATGATCTCGCGGTCCTTGCACGAACCCGGCTCGGATTCGTCGGCGTTGATGACCAGGAAGTTGGGCCGCTCGGGCTTCGGCTCCTTGGGCATGAACGACCATTTGGTGCCGGTCGGGAAGCCCGCGCCGCCGCGCCCGCGCAGCCCCGACGCCTTGACCGCGTCGATGATCGCGTCCTGCCCGATCGCCATCAGGCCCTTGGTATTGTCCCAATCGCCCCGCGCCATCGCGGCATCGATATGCCACGACTGGAAGCCATAGACGTTGGTGAAGATGCGATCCTTGTCAGCGAGCATGACGCCCTCCGAAGGCGGGCGTCATCCCAGCGCAGGCTGGGGTCTCGTGCCGCGAAGGCGCGCCCTGAAACAGAGAGATGCCAGCCTTCGCTGGCATGACGGAATAGGTTGGCGCGGCGGAATGAAAGCTCATCGCCCCTTCCCCAACAGCTTCTCGGCTACGAAATAGACGACCACCGCCGCGGCGAGGCCGAGCACGATCGCCAGGATCCCGAGCGCGAGCTTCAGGAATATGATGAGGACGATGAGGCCCAGGATGATGGCAAGGAGCGCGCTCATGCCCATTCGCCCCGATAGTCGTGGTTCTCCGACACCATTTCCTTGAGCGTCGTCGGCCCGCCCTCGGGGCAGCTCGTCTGGCGATCGATCTGCGGGCCGGGCTTCGGCGTCTCGCCGCGCGCCAGCGCCTCGAGGATCGCGGTCATGCTGTCGTAGTCGAGGTCCTCGTAATTGTCGTCGTTGATCTGGACCATCGGCGCGTTGGCGCAGGCGCCGAGGCACTCGACCTCGGTGAGCGTGAACAGCCCGTCGGGCGTGGTCTTGCCCTTGGCGAGGCCGTGATTCCTGCACGCCGCCAGCACGTCGTCCGAGCCGCGCAGCATGCACGGCGTCGTGCCGCAGACCTGCACATGGTAGCGGCCGACGGGGACGAGGTTGAACATGGTGTAGAAGGTCGCGACCTCGAACACGCGCATGTACGGCATGTCGAGCTCACGCGCGACGAACTCGATCACCGGGACGGGGAGCCAGCCCTGCGTCTTGGTCTCGGCGCCGACCTGCCGCTGGGCAAGGTCGAGCAGCGGCAGCGAGGCCGAGGCCTGACGGCCGGCGGGATAGCGGCCGATGATCTCCTTGGCCTTGGCGGCATTCTCCGGCGTCCAGGCGAAACCGCCCCAGCGCGCGCGGACCTCGTCCTCGGGAGGAAGTTGCGGGGATTCAGCCATTAGCGATGATCCGTCAAATCGAGCCGACGCTCGATGCGCTCGACTCGGTCGGCCAGACGGTCGAGGCGGTTGTTGACGCCGGTCAGGGCGATGACGAGCCCACCGACATGTTCTTCGATCGCAGCCATCCGTGTCTTGAGATCGCCGACGTCGCTCTCGATGTTGACCAGGCGCTCGTCCATCCGACGAAGCCGTTCCAGGATCAGGTTGCCGACCTCATCAGTCATCGCGGTCGTCCTTGCCAACAATCTCGCGGCCGAGCGTCAAATCGCTCCGGCGAGCCAACGCTACAGTCGCCACAGCAATCCCTCCGCGCATCTTCCTTTCGCCCGTCACCGATCGCACTCCCCGAACACGATGTCGATCGCGCCGAGGATGGCGGTCGTATCGGCGAGCATGTGGCCGCGCGACATGAAGTCCATCGCCTGCAAATGGCTGAACGCGGTCGGGCGGATCTTGCAGCGATAGGGTTTGTTCGAACCGTCCGCCACCATGTAGATTCCGAACTCGCCCTTGGGGCTCTCGGTCGCGACATACACTTCGCCGGCGGGGACGTGATAGCCTTCCGTGAATAGCTTGAAGTGATGGATCAGCGCTTCCATCGACTGCTTCATCTCGCCGCGCTTGGGCGGTGCGACCTTGCGGTCGAGCGTGATCACCGGCCCTTCGGGCATTTGGGCGAGGCACTGCTTGATGATCCGCGCCGACTGGCGGACCTCCTCGACGCGGACCATGAAGCGGTCGTAGCAGTCGCCGCGCGTGCCTACGGGCACCTCGAAATCCATCCGGTCATAGACGTCGTAGGGCTGCGACTTGCGCAGGTCCCAGGGAATGCCCGCCGCGCGGATCATCGGGCCGGAGAAGCCCCAGCGGATCGCATCCTCGCGGCTGACGATGGCGATATCGACGTTGCGCTGCTTGAAGATGCGGTTGTCGGCGACGAGGCTGATCGCATCCTCGAACAATCGCGGCAGCCGCGTGTCGACCCAGTCGCCGATGTCGGCGAGCAGCTTCAGGGGCGCATCCTGATGCACCCCGCCGACGCGGAAGTAATTGGAGTGCATCCGCGCGCCCGACACGCGCTCGAAGAAGTTGAGGCAATCCTCGCGGATTTCGAACAGCCACAGGTTCGGCGTCATCGCGCCGACGTCCATGATGTGGCTGCCGAGGTTGAGCATGTGGTTGGAAATGCGCGTCAGCTCGGCGAACAGCACGCGGAGATACTGCGCGCGCAGCGGCACTTCGAGGTCGAGCAGCTTCTCGACCGCGAGCACGAAGCTGTGCTCCATGCAGAGCGGCGAGACGTAATCGAGGCGGTCCATGTACGGGAGCGCCTGCGCATAGGTCTTGTATTCGATCAGCTTCTCGGTGCCACGGTGGAGCAGGCCGACGTGCGGATCGACACGGTCGATGATCTCGCCGTCCAGCTCCAGCACGAGCCGCAGCACGCCGTGCGCCGCGGGATGCTGCGGGCCGAAGTTGATCGTGTAGTTCTGGATCGTGACGTCGCCGGTCGTCGGATCGGCGGCATCCTCCTGCCCGAGCAGCTGCTCGACATAGCGATCGCCGTCCGAATTGAACGGCGGCGCGGGATGGTGGATCAGGCTTTCGTCAGCCATGACGCCCTCCAATACCACCCCGGCCTTCGCCAGGGCGGAAGGAAATGGAAATCATCATCATTGGTTCTGCCCCTTGCCCGGGGTCGGCACCACGTCCGGGTCCTTGGGCTTCTCTTCGGGCTTGTTGTCGGGGTCGGCCTTGCCCGCGCCGGTCTGCGCCGGGCTCTCGGTGGTCTTGGGCTGCTTCGCCTTCGCCTCGGGCGACTTGGCCGCGTCGGCCTTCTGGATCTGATCGGCCGTCACCGGCGAGGGCGCGCCCTTCGCCTCGGGCAGCTTGGCCTTCTCGTCGCCGGGAAGGATATATTCGGCGCCCTCCCACGGGCTCATGAAGTCGAAGGTGCGGAAATCCTGCGCGAGCTGCACCGGCTCATAGACGACGCGCTTCGCCTCTTCCGAATAGCGCAGCTCGACATAGCCGGTCAGCGGGAAGTCCTTGCGCTGCGGATAGCCGCGGAAGCCGTAGTCGGTCAGGATGCGGCGCAGGTCGGGGTTGCCCTCGAACAGCACGCCGTACATGTCGTACACCTCGCGCTCCAGCCAGCCGGCGACCGGCCAGATGCCCGTGACCGACGGCACCGGCTTTTCCTCGTCGGTGTTGACGCGGACCTGGATGCGGTGATTGCGCGTCAGGCTGAGCAGGCAATAGACGCACTCGAACCGCTCCTCGCGGTCGGGATAGTCGACGCCGGCGATCTCCATCAGCTGCTGATATTCGAGGCCGGGCGTGTCGCGCAGCGCGATCATCGCCGGCACCAGCTGCTCGCGCGCGACGTAGAGCGCCACTTCGCCGACACGATCCTGCGACCGCAGCAGCATGTCGCCGAGCGCCCTGGTCGCGGCCTCGATCGTCTCGCCGTTCAGGTCGGCGGCATAGGCGGGAGCGGGCGCCCTCATCGCTCGATCGTCCCCGAACGGCGGATCTTCCGCTGCAGCTGCATGATCCCGTAGAGCAACGCCTCGGCGGTCGGCGGGCAGCCGGGGACGTAGATGTCGATCGGCACGATCCGGTCGCAGCCGCGCACCACCGAATAGCTGTAATGGTAATAGCCGCCGCCATTGGCGCAGCTGCCCATCGAGATGACGTATTTGGGGTTCGACATCTGGTCATAGACCTTGCGGAGCGCCGGCGCCATCTTGTTGCACAGCGTCCCCGCGACGATCATCACGTCCGACTGGCGCGGGCTCGCGCGCGGCGCGGCGCCAAATCTTTCAAGGTCGTAGCGCGGCATGTTCACATGGATCATCTCGACCGCGCAGCAGGCGAGGCCGAAGGTCATCCACCACAGCGAACCGGTGCGCGCCCATTTGAACAGCTCCTCGGTCGAAGTGACGAGGAAGCCCTTGTCGGTGAGCTCGCCGTTGAGGTCGTTGAAGAAGCCCTGGTCGGGCGGCACGATCGACGTGCCGGCGGGACGCTCGAGCTCCACGGGGCCGGAATGCGGTCTCATTCCCAATCCAACGCTCCCTTCTTCCACGCATAGGCAAGGCCCAGCGCAAGCTCGACGATGAACACCATCATCGCGATCCATGCCGTCCAGCCGAGGTGGAACACCGATACCGCCCAGGGATAGATGAACGCCGCCTCGAGATCGAAGATGATGAACAGGATCGCGATCAGGTAGAAGCGCACGTCGAACTGGCTGCGCGGGTCCTCGAACGCGGGAAAGCCGCACTCATATTCGCTGAGCTTGTCGGGGTTCGGCTGGTGCGACCCGGTCGCGCGCGCGGCGAGCATCGGCAGCACGACGAACGCGCTCGACAGGATCAGCGCGACGCCGAGAAACAGCAGAATCGGCAGATATTGCGACAGGTCTGGCAATGGCTTTCTCGCAACTGCGAATGAGGTTCGGGCGGGCTTCTAGGACGATGACCCGAGGGGGGCAAGGTCCCAGGACGTGAGAATGAATCGCAATAAAAGAGCGGCGCCACCTTCGCCCATTCACCCCCTTTTCGGGAGCGAATGGGGACCTTTCGATCCGTTCGCCCTCACCTATTGCCGCGTAGCTGCGCAGCATACGAGACTTCGATACGCCCCTTCGGCAGCTACCCGGTCTCCACTCGGGACGAACGGTGAATGTTCGCCGGCTCGCAACCGGTTTCTAGCGTAACGCGCCAGCGACCAGTTTGTGCAATTTCGAATGCAGCGCGTCGTTGGCGGCGAGGAACTCGTTGCGCTCGATCGCGCGATCGGCGCCGCGATAGTCGGTGACGAATCCGCCCGCCTCACGGACCAGCAGCATCCCGGCGGCGACGTCCCAGCGATTGAGGTCCGATTCCCAATAGCCGTCGAACCGCCCTGCGGCGACCCAGGCGAGGTCGAGCGCCGCCGAGCCGAACCGGCGGATGCCCGCCACCTCGGGCGCGATCGCGCCGAAGATGCGGCTCCATTCGGCGAAATTGCCATGGCCCAGGAACGGGATGCCGGTGGCGATCAGCGCGTCGGCGAGGTCGCGGCGCGAGGAAACGCGCAGCCGCTGGTCCTGCAGCCAGGAGCCCCTGCCCTTTTCCGCCCAGAAGCTCTCGTCGGTCAGCGGCTGATAGACCAGGCCCGCGATCGGCTCCCACCGCCCGTCGGGGCGCTGCTCCTCGGCGCAGATCGAGATTGCGAAATGCGGGATGCCGTGGAGGAAGTTCGACGTGCCGTCGAGCGGATCGACGACGAACCGGCCCCTGCCCGCCGCGCCCTCGATCGCGCCGCGTTCCTCCATGATGAAGCCCCAGTCGGGCCGCGCGCGCGACAGTTCCTCGAACAAGGTCTGCTCGGCGCGCTGGTCGGCCATCGACACGAAGTCGGCCGGGCCCTTGCGGCTGACCTGGAGGTGCTGCACCTCGTTGAAGTCGCGCCGAAGCCGCGGCGCCGCCTTGCGCGCCGCGCGCTCCATGACGGTGATGAGGCCGGAATGGGAAACCATAGCAAAAACTCCACCTCTCCCCTTCGGGGGAGGGGTAAGGGGTGGGGGCGCGGCGGAGGCTCGATGACTCCGGCGACGCTTTCTGGGCGGGGGAACTCCCCCACCCCAACCCCTCCCCTGAAGGGGAGGGGCTATTTCTATTTAGTCCGCCCGCCTCACATAGGCCTGCTCGTACACGTCGACGACGATACGGGTGCCGGCGGTGATGTGCGGCGGGACCATGATGCGCACGCCGTTGTCGAGGATCGCGGGCTTGTAGCTCGACGAGGCGGTCTGGCCCTTCACCACCGCATCGGCCTCGACGATCGTCGCCTCGATCTGGTCGGGCAGCTGCACGCTGATCGGCTTTTCGTCGTACAGCTCCATGACGACGTCCATGCCGTCCTGCAGGAACGCCGCGGCGTCGCCCAGCAGGTCGGCGGGCAGCGTGATCTGCTCGTAGGTGTCCTTGTCCATGAAGGTCAGCATGTCGCCGTCCTTGAACAGGAACTGGAAGTCCTTGGTGTCGAGCCGCACGCGCTCCACCGTCTCGGCCGAGCGGAAGCGGACGTTGTTCTTGCGGCCGTCGATGAGGTTCTTCATCTCGACCTGCATATAGGCGCCGCCCTTGCCGGGCTGGGTGTGCTGGATCTTCACGGCGCGCCAGATGCCGCCTTCATATTCGATGATATTGCCGGGACGGATGTCCACGCCGCTGATCTTCATGGGGATCTACCTGCTGGAAAGAGCGATGGGGCCGCCCTTGCGGACGGCCCGAAGGGCGCCCCTTTAGCCGCCGGGCGGCTTTCCGGCAAGGCGCGCGATCGACCGCCGCTATTGCGCCGACCCGTCGCTGACCGGGGCCAGCCCGTAATGCTCCAGCATCGGCCCGACGTCGGGGTCCTTGCCGTAGAAGGCGCGGAACATCGTCGCATAATCCTCGGTATGCCCCTTCGACAGGATCATGTCGCGGAAGCGCTGGCCGTTCGCGCGGGTGAGGCCGCCATTCTGCTCGAACCAGGCAAAAGCGTCGTTGTCGAGCATCTGGGTCCACAGATAGGCGTAATAGCCCGCGGCATAGCCGTTGGCCCAGATGTGGAGGAAATAGCTGGAGCGATAGCGCGGCGGGACGTGCGCGACGTCGAGCCCGGTCCTGTCCAGCGCCTGCCGCTCGAAATTGTCGCAATTCTGCTTGCCCGCGCTCGCCGGCAGCGTGTGCCAGTCCATGTCGAGCAGCGCCGCCGCGACCAGTTCGCCGAGGTTGTAGCCGGCGTTGAACTTCGCCGCCTTCTTGATCTTCTCGACCAGTTCCTGCGGCATCGGCGCGCCGGTCCGATAGTGTTTGGCGTAATGCGCCAGCACCTTCGGGTCGAGCGCCCAATGCTCGTTGAACTGCGAGGGGAACTCGACGAAGTCGCGCGCGGTGTTGGTGCCCGACACCAGCGGATAGGTCTGGTCTGCGAACAAGCCGTGCAGCGCGTGGCCGAATTCGTGGAACATCGTCGTCACGTCGTCGAAGCTGATCAGCGCGGGCTGGCCCGGCGCCGGCTTGGTGAAGTTGGCGACGTTATAGACGACCGGCTTGGTGCCCAGCAGCTTCGACTGGTTGACTAAGTTCGACATCCAGGCGCCGCCCGCCTTGTTGTCGCGCTTCCAGTAATCGAAATAGATGAGGCCCAGCTCCGACCCGTCCTTGTCATAGACGGTATAGACCATGACGTCGGGCTGATAGACTGGCAGGTCGGTGCGCTTCTTGAAGGTGAGGCCGTAGAGCTGGTTCGCGGCGTAGAACACGCCGTCCTCCAGCACGCGGTGCAGCTCGAAATAGGGCTTCACCGCGTCGGGATCGAGGTCGTAGCGCGCCTTGCGCACCTGCTCGGCATAGAAGTCCCAGTCCCACGGCTGGACCTGGAACCCGCCGCCCTGGCTGTCGATCAGCTGCTGGATGTCGGCGGCCTCGCGCTTCTGTTCGGCGGCGGTGGCGGGGACCAGCGCCTGCATGAACCTGATCGCGGCGTCGGGGGTCTTCGCCATCTGGTCGTAGAGGACATAGGCGGCGTAATTGGGATAGCCGAGCAGGTTCGCCTTCTGCGCGCGCAGCTGCGCCAGCTCCTCGACGATCGCGCGGGTGTCGTTGGCGTCGCCCTTCTCGGCGCGGGTCCAGCTCTGGTTGAACAGCGCCTCGCGCGTGGCGCGGTCGGTCAGCGAGGCGAGCGCGGGCTGCTGCGTCGTGTTCTGCAGCGGCAGCACCCATTTGCCGGGCAGGTTGCGGCCGCGCGCGTCCTGGGCCGCCGCGGCGATCTCGCCCTCCGACAGGCCGGCGAGCTTCGCCTTGTCATCGACCACCAGCGCGCCGTCCTTGGCCGCGGCGATCAGTTTCTGCTGGAATGCGGTCTCCAGCGTCGAAAGCTCGGTGTTGAGCGTCCTGAGCTTCGCCTTGTCGGCGTCGGACAGGTTGGCGCCGGCGTGGACGAAATGCTGATAATAGAGCGTCAGCACCTGAAGCTGCTCGGGCGTCAGGTTGAGGGTGTCGCGCTTTTCGTAGAGCGCCTTCACCCGCGCGAACAATTTGGGATTGAGGTAGATCGCGTCCTGATGCTGCGCGCGCTTGGGCGCCTCGGCGGTCTGCACCGCGTCGAGCGTGGGGTTGGTGTTCGCCTGGACCACCGCGTCGAACGCAAGCTCGGCACGCTCGAGCATCCGGCCCGACTTCTCCATCGCCGCGATCGTATTGTCGAAGGTCGGCGCGGCGGGGTTGTTGGCGATCTTGGTGATCTCGTCGAGCTGGATCGCCATGCCGCGCTCGATCGCGGGCTGGTAATCGCTGTCCTTGATCCGGTCGAACGGCGGCGCCTGGAACGGCAGCGTGCTGGCGTGTGCGAACGGATTGGCGCGCACGGCCGCCTTGCGCTGCGCGGGCGCGGTGGCGGCGCAGCAGGCAAGCATCGTGGCGCCGAGCAACAGCGGCTTGATCAGCATGGGGAATCGACCTTTTCCTGAACCCTTGGATGCCGCCATGCTCGCAGCCCGGCGGCGGCGGATCAAGCCTTGCCGTCGAGGATCGGCGGCCTGCGCCGCGGCATCGTCCGCCAGATCACCGCCAGCGTCGCCAGCAGCACCGGCACGACCAGCACGCTGCCCTCCGGCCCCGTCGTCCCGCCGGAGATCAGCGCCGCGCCGACCGGCCGGCTGGCGAGCAGATGCCCCTCCGACACCATGCCCGAATCGGCGACGCCGTAGAGATAGCTCTGCGCCCAGTCCCACGCCGTATGGAAGCCGATCGCCCACCACAGGGAGCCGGTCCACCACAGGGAGAATATGAACACCAGCCCGGCCAGGCTGACCGCGATGATCCCCATCGCGGTCTCGCCGCCGTTGCTCGTATGGGCGAGCGCGAACAGCACGATCGACAGCACCGCCGCGGCGACCCAGAAGCCGATCGCCGGCGCGTTCGGCGTGTCGCGGCCCAGCCAGCGCGCGATGCCCGCCACGCCGCGCGCGAGGGTGAACTGCAGATAGCCGCGGAACGCGAACTCCTCGAACAGGCCGACGAGCAGGAAGGCGACCAGCCATTCGAGCCCGAAGGTCACGATCGCGCCGCCGCCGATCGCAAGGCCGTCGAACGCGATCCCGCCGGTCAGCAGCAGCAGGCCGATCAGCACCGACAGCATGACGAACCCGGACGCGAGCCCCTTGCCGAAGTCGGCGAGCGGCGTCCTCGCCTCGAAATTGTAGCGGGCGAACCGCCGCCGCTCGATCAGCGACATGACGAGCGCGGCGATGCCGACGACAAGCAGCGACAGCGCCTCCTGCAGGATGGCGGTGCCCGGCTTCATCCCCGCGCCGAGGCCGAGCTTGCCCGGATGAAGTATGTGGATCAGCCATGCCAGCCCGAACGCCAGCGCGACGACGAACAGGAAGAACAGGATCAGGCTCCACCCCGCGCGCAGCCCGTCCTCGCCGACGAAGACCCATTTGATTCGCGCGCGCCAGGCCGGCGCTGCCGGAACCGTGTCATCCATTGTCAGAAAACCCCTTCGCGGCGACGAACCGCCCTGTATGCGCGATAGATAGATGGTCGGCGCGGGCGCGTCAAAGTGGCAATATTACCCCCGCCCGATCACCCCGGCCACCGCCTTCGCCCAGCCGTCGAGCCGTTCCGCGCGCGCCCCGGCGTCGAGCCGCGGCGCGAAGGTCTCGACCGTCCCGCGCATCGCCGACGCCGCCGCCAGGTCGGCGAACAGCCCGCAGCCGACGCCCGCCAGCATCGCCGCGCCGAGCGCGGTGGTCTCCGCGAACGCCGGCCGCTCGACCTCCAGGCCGAGCATGTCGGCCATGTCCTGCGCCATCCAGTCGTTGGCGACCATGCCGCCGTCGATCCTGAGGCAGTCCCAATCCACCCCGTCGCCGGCAAACGCGGTCTTGAGGTCGTGCGCCTGGTGCGCCATCGCCTCCAGCGCGGCGCGGACGATGTGCGCGCGGGTGCTGGCGAAGGACAGGCCGGAGATGCTGCCCCGCGCCTCCGGCTCCCACCACGGCGCGCCGAGGCCGGAGAGCGCGGGGACGAAATAGACGCCGCCGTTGTCGGCCACGCTGCGCGCCAGCGCCTCGGTCTCGCCGGCAGTGCCGATCAGCCCCAGCGTGTCGCGCAGCCATTTGACCAGGCTGCCGGCGACGAACACCGACCCTTCCAGCGCATAGGCCCGCCGCCCGCCGAGCTGCCACGCCACGGTGGAGAGCAGCCGGTGCGACGAGGCAGGCGGGGTCGCCCCCGCATGGGTCAGCACGAAGGCGCCGGTGCCGAACGTCCCCTTGGTCTCGCCGCGCGCGAGGCAGGCCTGCCCGATCGCCGCCGCCTGCTGGTCGCCGGCGATGCCCGAGATCGGGACGGCGGCGCCGAACAGCCGCGTCCCGCCGAACCGCCCGGCGCAATCGACGATCTCGGGCAGGCTGGCGCGCGGCGCGTCGAACAGCTCGACCAGCCCGTCGTCCCACGCGCCGCTGCCCAGCGCCATCAGCGCGGTGCGGCTGGCGTTGGTCGCGTCGGTGACGTGAAGGCCGCCGGTCAGTTTCCAGATCAGCCACGATTCGATCGTGCCGACCGCGAGGCGGTCGCCGGCCGCGCGCAGCTCGGGCCAGTTGGCCATCGCCCAGGCGATCTTGCTGGCCGAGAAATAGGGGTCGAGCAGCAGCCCGGTCCTGTGCTGTACCGCCGGCTCCAGCCCGCGCTCGCGCATCGCGCGGCAGTCGGCGGCGGTGCGCCGGTCCTGCCAGACGATCGCTGGCGCCAGCGGCTCGCCGGTCGCCTTGTCCCAGAACACCACGGTCTCGCGCTGGTTGGTGATGCCGATGCCGGCGATCCGCCGCGCGCCGCCCGCCGCCTGGACCATCGCGCCCGCGCATGCCAGCGTCTCGCGCCAGATCTCGGCGGCGTCGTGCTCGACCCAGCCGGGGCGGGGATAATGCTGCGTCAGCTCGCGCGCCTGGCTGCCGAGACAGCGCCCGTCCGCCCCGAACAGCATCGCGCGCGTCGAGGTGGTGCCCTCGTCGATCACCAGGATGAGGTCGCTCATGGGGCGGCTATAGCAGGCGTTTCAGGGTTCGCGCAGAGGCGCAGAGAACGCGGAGGGGGGAGCGGTTCTGACCTCATCCCGTCATCCCCGCGAAAGCGGGGACCCATCTCCACAGGATTCCTTTTGTCGATACAGCGGGAGATGGACCCCCGCTTTCGCGGGGGTGACGTGTTATGGGTGCTTCTTCTCTCCGCACTTCCGCCTCCCCGCGTGAACCGATCTTCCTCCGCGTCCTCTGCGCCTCTGCGCGAACAAAACTTCCGCGCCTCCGCGTGAATCGAATCGCCT
>Ga0164243_10010855_pt1 | contig 13054 bp, 9 predicted proteins | sample OricompcompostOP_FD_108781 | JGI IMG/M metagenome (GOLD analysis project Ga0164243, IMG submission 108781) | Organic Plus compost microbial communities from Emeryville, California, USA - Original compost - Organic plus compost (OP) | ecosystem: Engineered > Solid waste > Mixed feedstock >... | reverse complement strand
TTTCTGGTTCTGATGACCTCGCGTGATGTGGATACCACGGAATGCCGCAAGTTGCTGGTAGATGCTGAAAACGCGATCGATGGAGCGCTGAAAAATACCGGTGTATAAGAGACCGGGAAAAGATACAAAGAAGAAACAAAGGGAAACGTGAACATGGCAGAAGAGAAGAAAAAGGTTGTTACCGAAGAAGAGAGAAACAATAACTACTTTTCCTTTATTGTCGGCATGTTTATTGCCCTGGCAGTAGTTATTGTTTTCGTTCTTCTATTCGGTCCGTATTCATAAATTAATCCTGCGACGCCTCCATATGCTTTTTCAGCTCATCAAGGCTTAATTCCCCGGGTGAGATACCAGCTGTCAGGTTATCAGTTGTGGTTCGCTTACGCCCGGGTAGGCGCCCCTGTGCGCTCTTCCTGGCTTTAAGTGCCTGAAGCTGCTGTTCTAGCCGCTGCTCTTCCGATATCGCCTCCAGCTCATTCGCCAGATCTCGCTGATGCTGTTCGACCAGCGCCTGTGCTCGCGCTTCGGCGTCCTGGGTTGTGGCCTGAGCCTGTTGCGTACGTGGGTCATTCTGGATACCCCGGGTGCGATTCAGCGCTTCAAAGACACGCTGCTGCAATAAGGCGTTTCGTTTGCGCGTCTCCAGCAGTTCGAGCGTTGTTTCGACCTCCGTAATCTTTGCTTCAAGACGGCGTAATGCGCCACGCATGACCGTAATAACCCGCTCTTGATCGGTTTGCAGGTGTTGATAGCGCTGTGCCAGCTTGTTCAATTCGTTGTACTGGCTGAGCGCAGTACGGGCCAGACTATCATTATTCTGCTCGATTGCCTGTTCGGCTTTATGCAGCCATTTTTCGGCTTCTGCCTGCTTTTCTGTGCAGCGTTTGCGTAGCTGATGGCTCTCGGCAATAGCCGTTGCAACTTGTGTTTTGACCTGTACCAGTTGATTGCGCAGATCAAGGCGCAGTTGCTGTAGCGCTTTATCTGGATCATCAGATTGCTCAACCACGCTGCTCAGACTGATGCGTAGCAGGGTAAGCACACGCTCCAACAAGTTCATAGGCCATTCTCCCTTGAAAGATAGACAGTAAGTATGGCAGGAGGGCAAAACTCGGAGCAGGCGGAGCAAAGAAAGCGCCCCGCCTGACAATCCGTTTTACTTGCTATAGGTACTATACATTATTGCTTCTCGCTCCCCGTTGTCTGCTCGGTATTTTCCGCGTCGCCCGGGTTCTGCCCGTTCAACGAGGGAACGCGATTCATCAAGTCACCAACTTTCGTGCCACTCAACAACTCGAAGAGAGCGGGAACCTGAGCAACCATATTGACGATGTCGCCTGTCAGGCGGCTTGCACCCAGCCCGTCTTTTCCTCCAGTGGAAACGATGGTCACTTTGTCGACTTTGCTCAGCGGCTCGGCAATGGCGCGAACCACATCCGGCATGCCGGTAAGTAGCTTGTCGAGGACAGCTGCCTGATTGTACTCGTGGTAGGCGGCGGCTTTCACCTTCATTGCCTGGGCTTCCGCTTCACCTTTGGCCTTGATAACTTCTGCTTCGGCAAGACCGCGAGCTTTGATGATCTCTGCCTCGGCGAGACCTTTGGCCCGGTTGGCTTCCGCTTCACCAAGACCGCGCATCTTGGCGGCATCTGCCTGACCTTGAGCTTCGAGTGTCAGGCGCTGACGTTCTGCTTCTGCGACGGTTTCAATGCGGCGGCGTTCTGCCTCGGCGGCTTTCTGGATGGTTGCCTGTAGTTCGAGTTCGCGGCGGCGGATTTCGGCTTCCTGCACCTTGATCTGGGCCTGTTTCTCGAACTCGGTCACTTTGACGGCCTCAGTGACGACCTGCTGCTGCACGATATTGGCCTGAATATCATAGGCCTTATCGGCGGCTGCCTGCTGCTTCTTGATCTCAGCCTCATAGGAAGCTCGCTTAATGGAGAGGTCGCGCTGAAACTCGGACTGCTTCGCCATTGATTCGGTTTCGGCTTTGACGCGCTCCTGATCGGCAGCGGCACGTGCAACGGCTGCTTCTCGTGAGGCATTTGCCTGCTGAATCTGCGTGTCGCGTTCCGCCAGTGCGGTCGCGATGTCGGCATTTTTGCGAATCTGGGCGATTTCCGGGCGGCCCATGTTCGTGATGTAATCGTTTTCGTCACGCACATCTTTGATGGTAAATGAGATGACCTCCAGGCCCATCTTGTCCATGTCGGCGCTGACGGTGCGCAGCATCTTTGCACCGACGCTTTCGGGATCTTTGACCAGATCCTCAACGGTAAGCTGACCTACGATACCGCGCAGGTGGCCTTCCATAACCAGACGGATCAGGCTTTCGCGCTCCTCGCGGGTTTTGCTCAAGAACTGCTCTGCTGCGGTCAGAATGCTCTGCGTATCCGAGCGCACTTTGATCTGCGTCACCGCTTCAACGTTGACCGCAACGCCCTGCGAGGTGTAGAGCGCCTGCGCCGGAGCGACATCAAAAGACATCAACTCAAGCGAGAACTCTTCGGCACGCTGAAATAGAGGGATAACAAATTTTGCCCCTCCGGTGATGACGGTTGCGCCTCCGGTACCATAGATGATTAATGCCTGGTTGGGACCGACCTTGCGCAGGATGCTGCTTATAATGCGTAACAGGATAAGGACGACGATCACAAGGACGACAACGCCTATTCCTATCATTACAAGCATGTCCATAGAAGTTTACTCCTTTTGTAGATCTTTGCGCATAGTAGATTCAGAAGGGTGATCGGATTCTTTCAAAAAAGCTTCCAGTTCATCCAGAGCGCTTGCATCGGGGAGCGCTTCCGGGTTCTCTTGCTCCTGGCTGACAAAATGCTCCCATGTATCCACTTCTGCAACCCCTTTTTGATAACTCAGCACAACGACTTCCTGACCACGCTCGAGGCGGCGACCATCAACGCTGCGAGCCGGAATGCTTTTGCGCAGACCGCTCGGAGAGGTGTACATAATTTCACCGATGCTTCCTTCTTGAATGGTCAGGGTTACTTTGCCCACGAGGCCGGTGCGGTCCGATACATCCTGAATGGTCTCTCCTTCGCTCCCTCCCGCGATGCGGTTCAGCAATTTCAGGATCAGGGCAGCAATAATAACGCCTCCGACGATCGAGAGGATCATGGTTAACGGAAACTCAAAATGTACTCCGTTTTTGAACAGATAGCCAAAAAATCCGAACCAGAGCAGAAAGAGCACGATTGCGGTCGGATTCAGAATCGCGAGTAGCGAAAAATGATGATCCCCGCCATCGCCATCTGTAATCATGCCATCATTATGCCCATGTGCTCCATGATCTCCATATCCGGTATCAACATGGTGTGTATGCAGCAGGTCACTGAAGTGATGCCCACCTACATCGTGTACATGACCGTGCCCGATGCTTCCCATCATCGCGACGATGAGCAGGAAAAGCAGGCCAAAACCAAAACAGAATATGAAGAATAATGAGAGCGGATCAGTTGCTATCATGATGCTGCTCCTTCGTAACCATCACCGGTTGTGTGCTGTATCGGTCCATGCGCTCGGCCAGTAATGCTATCCCGAGAAGAACAGCGGTGATAGCTAACGCGCATGCGATTGCAAGGCAAAACGAGACGGGAGAGATGCCTAGAAAACCCAGTACTGGAAATGGCCGATCATCAAGAAGAAGGCTGGTCGCAAGCAAGGCCACGGCGAAACCAAACAAGATGACCGGAAGCAGGATCGGGAAGCGGCGTGAAAGAACGCTGTGCCCTGGAGTAAACAGGACATGCTGCTGTTCCTGCCCTGCATGCTGTGCTTGACTCTGTTTCATACTATTCCCCTTACACTAGAGAAGATGCTTCTGGCTTCTCTCCTTACTGGATGGTGTTCTCTCCCTTCGCTTGCTGGAACCCGATCAGAAAAGGCTGCGTCCGATTGCGAATTGTTATACACAACGCAGTATCCTGAGTAATAAAACGCGGAACCGCTGAGAAAATACAATATCTTCTCTATAAGAGGGCCATTAGTACCGATATCCCTGTACGGGCCGAGTAGATTCTTGCTTTCTTTTACTCCTGATAAGAAGTCTGGTCCTCATCGAGAAAGAGCGCTTCATGGCTGGTAACTGCCTCTGTAATCGCCTCTAGCTCTTCAAGTGGCAATTCTGCCAGTTGCCGGAGCAACATCAACAGGTGTCGCGGCCTCTCTGATGAAGCGAGAAGATGCAAGAGGGCGTGCAGGTCCGGTTCTGAACGCCATTCGGCGGCTCCTGCGACAAGCCAGGTATGCAGTCGATCGCTTTCGCTTTCAAACTCACTTAATAAGTCTGTGCTATAATCTGGTGGGTCACTGACCAGGTAGCCGGGATGCACTTTAAAAAAGCGGGCGAGCAAATCGCGGGTTGAGGCCGTAAGATGCACCCGTTTTCCGCTTTCCAGTTGAGAGAGATAGGCCTGGCTGATGCTCTCATTCAGCTCTTCCTTCATCGCTTTGACGACCTCCATTTGTGTCATCGGGCGATTCAGTCCGCGCAGTTCTCCCTCTACGGCCCGCAAGTGTTTCATTTTCTCCGCTAAGTCCATGTTCCCGCTCCCCATAACTAATTGCTATATCAAGCATAACTGTTTGTTATCCATTTGTCAAGGGTTTGCAAGCGAAGTGACGTGCCTCAGGGAATCTGGCTATCAAGCAGGACTATCAGGGCTGGAGAGAAAGATAGACATGTGGAAGGAAAGGGCAAAAAAATGAGGCTTGTCTTTTTTGGGGGTATTGGTAAACAAGCCTCACTTTTATGCAGGGATAGAGCCTGTGACCACCCTACCTCTGTCATGTCTTTCAGTGTATCCGAAAAATTTAAAGAATAGCTCAAGAAAAGCTCAGGATTGTATGAGATTTGTTTAAAAATTCCTGCTTTTAGCGTGGATGCAGGTAGAGGACTCCTTCAGCATGGGCGGTGATGGTATTGCGTTCGTAGAGCATCGGATGATGCCCCACCTGAAGCCATTGCTGGATCAGGTCATCGAAGTGCTTGCTGTTCGGGAGGCCCGATTGTCCCGGGGCGTGACTGGAAAGCGACTGTTCCAGATTTCCCAGGTCGACGATCATGCGATAGGTAGACACGGAAATTACCTCTTCTGGCCGATCGGGCAGGGTTGCACCCATATTGATGGTATCGCCGTCGCCCCCGATAGGATAGGGACCGCGATTGAACAGCTTCACTAACAGGGGATGCTTACCCAGGATATGCTTGAAGGTCAGCTTATGGACCGCGCCATAGTGCCAGCGCAAGATGTTGTCGCCCAGACGCTCGCGTAGCTCATCGATGGTTCCGTGCCATGCGGCTTTCAGAGCTGCATTCCAGGTTTTTGGGCCATTCGGAATACGGGTTCGGGCAAACCAGGCGTCATCCTGTTCGTGGAGCAGGCGAATCAGCAGGGGAACCTCGCGGCTGAATAGCTCATTATCGCTTGCCAGCGGAGTATGAGCAACGCCCAGGTAGCGGCTCAGGAGTGCTTCGTCATTGCCGATTGCTGCGCTGAAGACAAGCCACGACAGTTTGCGTTGAAAGGTGGTATAGAGAGCCGCGCCAATGCTTTCTGGGGTGAGGGTGTAATCCCAGGAACGCAAGATCTCCTGTGCCGCACGTTCCTGAGGTGTGGCCGGCTCAAGACGCAGCAGGAAGGGGAGAATCTCGGTAGCCGGTATTGAGTAGGTGTCGGCCTGAATACGGACCATATCGGCGAGCGAGAATTTCTCTTTGCTGTGAAGCAACTGCTTGATACGTTGAGCACGATAGCCGTTCATCCAGTTGCTTGAAATGTAATAGGGGTAGGAATCGTCGACGATACGGTTATTTGCGGTGAGCAGAAAGCCCTGCTCCGGGTTCAGGGTGTGAGGCAGCTCCTCAAAGGGAATCACGCCGGTCCATTCATGAGCGCCTGTCCAGCCCGGCACTGGTAACACGTTTTGTTTTTGCGCACGGAGGGGGACGGTTCCGGCCATCTGATAACCGATATTGCCGCTGGTATCAGCATAAACAACGTTTTGGGCCGGAGTGTCCCAGTAGCGTAGTGCTTCACGGAACTCATCCCAGGTACGGGCAGTATTGAGGCCAAGCACGGCCTGCGGAAGTGTGCACGGTTCCTGTCCGATCCAGCGGATGGCCAGCGGCATTTTGATATCCTCATTGATAACCGGACCATGCCGGGTAATACGAACCTGTTCCACCACTGCCTCTTCATCTTTGACCTGAATGATCTCACGACGTACAGTCGCTTCTTCCCAGTGATCCTGATAGCGGTACTGGCGCGGATTTTCAGCACTGAACTCTTCAATGTAGAGATCCTGCACATCGGCAAAAACGTTGGTTACACCCCAGGCAATAGAGCGGTTATGGCCAATCAGAATGCCGGGTATTCCGGGAAAGCCGGCTCCAATCACGTCGAACGAGCCCGCGATAAGGTGGCATTCGTACCAGAGGGATGGAACTTCCTGTCCGAGATGAGGATCATTACAGAGGATCGGCGCGCCTGTCTCGCTTTTGCTGCCAGCGACAACCCAGTTATTGCTTCCGCCGATCAGGCCCGCGCCACAGAGCTGCTTGAACTGCTCGAATTGTTCCAACACGTTCGGGGGCGTGCCCTGATAGGTTGCGCCGGGTGGCAGGATCAGCGGGTGCTTGGGATCACTACAGCCTTCAAGTCGAGCCGCCTGTTCCGGACCCAGATGCTCAATCAAGAGGGCACGGATCAACTCAGATTCCCAGTTCGAACTCAATATCCAGGCGATGGTGCGGCAGCGGAGCAGGGTGTCAGCGACGGTCCAAAGCGTCGGGCGATAGTGAAGGATCGCAAACTCCACGGGGAGGTTCGGCTTTTGCTGAATGAGGTAGGCATTAACACCAAGCGTATAAGTTGAAAGCGTCTGTTTGATCTGTGATGGCAGCGTTGCAACATCGCGGCGGGAGTCCCGATAGAGGCCCAGACGACGGCTAAAGCGATCTGCTTCTATGGCGGTTGCGCCAAAGATTTCCGCCAGACGACCGGATCCAAGACGCCGATGAAAATCCATTTGCCAGAGGCGATCACGGGCGTGCAGATAGCCTTGCGCAAAGAAGAGATCAGCTTCATTTTGCGCATAGACATGAGGTATGCCATACTGATCGGTGATGATCTCTACGGAGTCGTGTAGCCCTTGCAGGCGAAGCGTGCCTTCTGTTTGTGGTTGCCGCTTGAGCAGGCTCATTGTGCCGCTTGCCAGCCTGAGCATAGTATCAGAGGTCTGTTCCAGTTTCTCCCGCCAGGAAGTCATAATGAAGCCCTCCTTGCTATGTTTGAAACGCTATCAGAATGGGGACGTGCCGATGCACCACCCCCATTCTGATTGTACACGAAAGGCTACACCAGTTGCGTTCCTTGAGCGGTATCGCGTACCTCATAGCCCATCTCCTTAAGCTGTGCGCGGAGCTGATCTGAGAGGGCCCAGTTCTTCGCTTTACGGGCTTCGTCGCGCTGGCGTACCAGCTCACGGGCTTCGTCGCTGATCTCACGCGGCTTTTTCGGTTCGACCTCGTTCAGCCGCAGGCCGAGAACGCGATCAAAGTCGAGCAGCAGGTGACGGCGCTCGGCGGGATCAATGCTCTGATCGCGCACAACCTCTCGGGTCAGGGCCAGAGCGGTTGGCATATCCAGATCATCGTTGATGGCGGTATGAAAGGCGTCGCGCATCTTTTGCGCCGCTGGAGACCACTGTCCAGAGAATTCGCTGACCGGGAGGTCCGCCAGATCCTCGCGCAGGTGGTTCAACGCGTTCTGCGCCGCTGTGATCGACTCATCTGTGTAGTTGAGCTTCGAGCGATAGTGCGCGGTCAACAGGAGGTAGCGGAAGGCCAGCGGATCGATGCCCTCGGCTTTCAGCGTCTCGATCAGCAACACATTCCCTTTGGAACGCGACATCTTGATGCTGTCGTCGTCGTTTCCCTGTGCCTTCATTTTACGGTTGCCAATGATCAGGAACTCCCCATGCATCCAATAATTTACCGGAGGTTTGCCGGTGATGCCCTGACTCTGGGCAATCTCGTCCTCGTGATGCGGGAAGACAAGGTCGAGCGCGCCTGTATGGATATCGAAGCGTTCGCCCAGGTATTTCATAGACATAGCAGAGCATTCGATGTGCCAGCCGGGGAAGCCCACGCCCCACGGGCTCGGCCAGTTCATCTGACGTGACTCGTCGCCTTTTTTCCAGAGCGCGAAGTCTTCGGGTGCCTGCTTGTCCTCGGCAATTTCCATCTGCTGACGGCCATGTCCACCGGCGCGAAGCTGCTCGACAGTGTTCCCCGAAAGCTTGCCATAGTCCGGGAATTTGTCCACATCGTAGTACACATTCCCATCGGAGATGTAGGCCAGCCCTTTCTGAAGCAGCTTTTGGGTCAGATCCTGAATCTCGGGAATATGGTCGGTTGCCTTTGGCGAGAGGTGAGGCGGCAGGATGTTGAGCTCTTCCGAGTCGCGCATATATTGCTCGGTGTAGTATTGCGCGATCTCGAGAGCGGAGCGACCGGTTTTGCGTGCCTCAGCCTCTAGTTTGTCTTCTCCGCTCTCGATATCGTCGTTTTGCAGATGACCGACATCGGTAATATTGCGGACTAGAAAGACATCATAGCCGTTGTATTCCAGGGTACGCCGAATCAGGTCGGTCATGACGAAGGTACGGAGATTGCCGATGTGGATATCTTTATAAACCGTAGGACCGCACGAGTAAATACTTACTTTTGGCGGATGTATCGCTTGAAACAGCTCTTTCGAGCGAGTCAGAGTATTATAGAAGTATACAGGTTTAGATGAAACCGCAGACATGAGTCTTTCTCCCCTTTTGGTTTGTTGACGTATAAGGATCAGGATAGAGATGCGGTAACTCAGGCGGGACGTGCGGGGGATGGGCAAATCTGCAGGCACGCCGATACGTTCACGAAGGGCTGAGTCCCGGTTATTTGTTTCCTTCGTGAACGTAGCGACAGGTACAATATCGAACCTGATACTGAAGTGCTTGCTGATACACTCGGTGCTCCAGATGTAAGGATTTATTTCAGATATTATAGCATATTCGCGGGGGAAAAAATACACCTTTCCTTAGAAGCCAGAAGACAGGGGAAGCATAGGTTCACACACCTTCCCCTGCTCCTCCTTTGACGGCAGCACAAGATGTCAAAGATCAGAATCACTGGAAGGGTACTTTGCAACACTTTCAACAGAGGCATCATGTGCCGCGACTGTGCCATAATACCTCTCTTTTTGCCTTCTGTCACGAGACTTCAGACGGGTTTTTCTGGATTTTTCTAGCTATATAGTACTATTATGCCGTGCTGTAGGAATGAGAGCACCTTTTCTCTTTCCCACAGCACAGGAGTTGTTTTATACGGTAGCGGCCTCAGTAGCGCCACGAACCGAGAAGTAGACGGCCTGCGGGTGATGAATCACCAGTGCTGCGGTTGACTGTTCGGGCACGAGCTGATGTGCTTCTGTCAGCGAAACGCCGATAGTTTCCGTGACCGGCAGCACCTTGAAGAGCTTCTCATGCTCATCAAGCTCTGGAATTGAGGCATAGCCCCAGCTATAACGGCGGGCGCGCTTGTCATCCAGTCCCAGTTCTTTGCGTATATGGCGGTTGGTGTATTCTGCCAGCGCCTCAGCTAACTCAACCGAGAGCCCATGCAGATAGTAGGCCTCGGAGTAGTTTCCGGCGTCTTGCAGTTTCTGGACTGCCTGACTGGCTGACTCACCCATAGTTACTACCTGAAGCGCCACGACATCAAGCTTGCCGCTCTCCACTGAGGCAAAGTAGTCTGCCAGGCAGAGGCGATCACGCTCCTGCTGGCGTGGGAAGCGGAAGCGCACCACCTCATGAAGCGGTGAGCCGGGCTGCACCATATCGCGATAATCATAGACGATCAGCTCGTTCCCCTTCGACTGACAGGGGAAGTAGCCATAGACGACCTTCGGTTGCAGGTAGCGCTGCTGGCGTGCCTCGCGAAGCATACGTTCAAGGCGCGGCTCAAATTCGCGGGTGACCAGTTGCTTGAACTCTTCACCGTGGGCCTTGCCGCCCCAGTGCAGGCGATAGAGCGTGTTCAGATCGGCACAGGCAACCACGTCTTCCAGCCCGAGACGGTCAAGCACGCGTGGTCCCCAGAATGGCGGCGTTGGAATCGAAGCAACTGGTTTGACGCTGGCCGAAGGGGTTTCATCTGCCGGGGCCTGTTGCGCCGGGGCCTGCTCTTTCCCGCCTTTGCGCTGTCGCTCCTTGAGGGCCTCCTGCTTTGCCTTTTCAATGAATGCCTTGCGCGCGCTCTCGGAGCTGGTCAGCTTGTCAACGATGTCCAGCCCCTCGAAGGCGTCTCGTGCATAGAAGACGCCCGGCTCATAAGGAACAGGGGGTGAGTCTGGCGTCTGCTCGTCCACAAAGAGAATGCGGCGACCAAAAGAGCGGTTAATGGCCGCGCCACCGATGATGACCGGGAAATTCAGTCCGCGCTTATGCAGCTCTTTGACGCAGAGCGGCATCTGTTTTGAGGTGCTGACCAGCAGTGCCGAAAGCCCGATCGCGTCGGCGTTGACCTCAACGGCCTTCTCAAGAATGGTGTTGAGTGGCACTTGTTTCCCGAGATCGTACACGGTGTAGCCGTTGTTGCTGAGAATCGTGTTAACCAGATTTTTGCCGATGTCGTGTACGTCGCCAAAGACGGTCGCGAGGACAACCTTTCCTTTGGTATAGCCTTCTTTCTTTTCAAGGTAGTTCTCAAGCTGTGCCACTGACTTTTTCATCACCTCGGCTGATTGCAGCACAAAGGGGAGAATCAGTTCCCCGGCACCGAAGCGATCACCGACATCTTTCATGGCGGGCAGTAACACCGTGTTGAGGATCGCAACGGCGGCTTCACCCACGGGAACACCCTGCGTCTCAGCATGCTCGGAAACGGCCTGATCGATCAGGGCTTCAATACCGTCTTTGCGGCGATGCAGGATATGCCAGTGCAGCTTTTCGGCCACGGTCATGCCCTCGGTCGGATCAGCTTTCCCGGCGCTCTCATCCTTTTGTGGGCTATGGGCCTCAAAGTAGGCGATGTAGTTTGGCAGGGCTTCGGGGCGATTGAAGATCAGGTCCTCAGCCAGTTTGCGCTGTTCCTCGTCGATCTCGGCGTAGGGGGTGATATGGGTCGGGTTCACGATTGCCATATCCAATCCCGCTTTCACGGCGTGGAAGAGGAAAACGCTGTTCAAGACAGCCCGAGCATGCTGTTTCAGGCCGAAGGAGAGGTTACTGACGCCGAGAATAGTCAGGGCGCCGGGAAGTTCGGCCTTAATCCGGCGGATAGCTTCGAGTGTCTCGATCGCTGCCGATTTCAGCTCGTCCTGACCGGTCGTAATGGGCAGGGTGAGCGGGTCAAAGATCAGCGCGTTGGGGGGCAGGTCGTATTCATTCACGCAGATGTCATAGATGCGTCTGGCGACCTCGAACTTGCGCTCGGTGGTCATGGCCTGGCCAACCTCATCGATGGTGAGCGCGACAACCGCAGCCCCATGTTCCAGCGCCAGAGGAAGAACCTTCTCAATACGCTGGCGGCCCATCTCCATATTGATCGAGTTCAGGATAGCGCGGCCCGGGTAGATTTCCAGAGCTGCTTTCATCACATCGGCCTCGGTTGTATCAATGACAAGTGGGGCCTCGATGCTCATGGAGAGCGTCTTGACCAGTTTTGCCATCTGATCAGCCTCGTCGGTGCGTTCGGTAGTGGCGACCTGAACGTCCAGCACGTGAGCACCACCTTCGACCTGATGGCGTGCGATGTCAAGCAGCGTATCGTAGTCGTCGTTGAGCAGCGCCTGTTTGGCCTTGCGGCTTCCCTGGGCGTTCACGCGCTCACCAACCAGCGCCGGGGGAGGATCCTGATGCATGTTCACGGAGCGAATCGCGCTGGTTACAACCGGAGGGATGATCTGCTTGAAGTCTTTGTTGGTGAAGTGAGTGTCGGCGAGGGGGCGAGGGCGGCGAGGGGCGGTACGACAGGCATTGACAATGGCACGCAGGTGCTCGAAGCTGCTGCCACAACAGCCACCAACAATATTCACACCAAATTCAGTAATGAACTCGCGCAATGCCTGAGCCATCGGTTCCGGCTCCAGCGGGTAGACGGCCTGCCCATTGACGTTCAGAGGGATGCCTGCGTTTGGAATGGTTGATATAGGAAGCGGGCTATGCTCGCTCAGGTAGCGAACCGGCTCGCGCATATGCTCCGGTCCGGTGGAACAATTCAGGCCGACGATATCGACGCGCAGGGCGACCAGGGTGTGCAGCACCGCTCCGATGTCGGTTCCCAGGAGCATACGTCCGCTGGTATCCAGCGAGACCTGTGCCTGAATGGGGACCTCACGACCATCTTCCTTCATAGCGCGACGAAGTCCGGTAATGGCGGCCCGCACTTCCAGGATATCCTGGCTGGTCTCGATTATAAAGAGGTCAACGCCTCCCTGTAATAGCGCTTTTCCTTGCTCGCAAAAGATATCTGCCAGTTGTTGATAGGTAATATTGCTGAGCATTGGATCATTTGAGGAGGGGAGCATGCCTGTAGGGCCGACGGAGCCGGCAACAAAGCGGGGCTGTTCTGCGGTACTGTAGCGATCTGCCAGACGACGGGCAATTTGTGCTGCGGTAAAATTGATATCGTAGGTCAGATGGCCTAGCCCATATTCGTCCAGTTTCAGGCGGCTGGAGGTAAACGAATCGGTCTCGATCACGTCACACCCAACCTCAAGGAAGCCTGTGTGAAGCTCTTCGATGACCTGGGGCTTTGTCAAAACGAGATAATCGTTACAGCCTTCCGTTGCCTGCCCGCCATAATCCTCGGCGGTAAGCTGGTAGCGTTGAATATTGGTCCCCATTGCGCCGTCAAAGATCAGGACACGCCGGGATAAGGCTTCTAAATATCGACTCATAAGGCTGCCTCTCTTCAGAATTCATGAAATTTCGGTTTTTCTCTGTTTCTTGAGATCCTCACACATACTGACCGGGGAGGATGATG
>Ga0164243_10010852_pt1 | contig 13055 bp, 7 predicted proteins | sample OricompcompostOP_FD_108781 | JGI IMG/M metagenome (GOLD analysis project Ga0164243, IMG submission 108781) | Organic Plus compost microbial communities from Emeryville, California, USA - Original compost - Organic plus compost (OP) | ecosystem: Engineered > Solid waste > Mixed feedstock >... | reverse complement strand
GCCCACGGAAGCTGATGAGGAACAGATGGTCTTCCCTGAGGTGCTGCCTGTCCTGCCGCTCAAAGATGTGGTCGTCTATCCCTTCTCTGTCCAGCCCCTGGGGGTGGGACAGGAACGCTCAATCCGTCTGATCGATGATGTGATGCGCAGTGATCGCCTGGTGGTGCTTGTTGCGCAAAAGTCCGCTGATATCGAGCAAGCGGGACCTGACGATATCTTTAGAATCGGTACGGTCTCTCGTGTTGGACGCATGTTCCGGATGCCCGATGGCACTCTGCAAATTGCTGTTCAGGGGTTGGAACGTGTTGAGATCAACGAGTTCACCCAGGAAAAGCCCTACCTGATGGCCCGGATCACGCCGCGACCGGACGTACAGGAAGAGGATACCGAGACCGAGGCGCTGAAACGGAATGTCATTAGCTACTTCCAGCGTCTGGTTGCTCTGGTGCAGAATGTGCCAGAAGGGGTTGCAGCCGCAACGCTCAATCTGGAAGAGCCGCGTCAGGTCGTCTATGTCATTGCGACCTTTGTACAGATGGATCTTGAACTACGCCAGAAGCTGCTGGAAATCGATTCCGTTCATGAGAAGCTGGCGCAGTTGAGCAGCTTCCTGACACATGAGCTGGAAATCCTGGAACTGGGCAAGAAGATTCAGACCAGTGCCCAGGAAGAAATGGGTAAGATGCAGCGCGAATACCTGCTGCGTGAACAGCTCAAGGCGATCCAGCGTGAACTGGGCGAGGAGAGCGAGGAGCAGGCCACTGTCAATGAGCTTCGGCGTAAGATTGACGAAGCCCATATGCCCGAGGAGGCTTTGAAGGAAGCCAACCGCGAACTGTCACGGCTGGAAAAGTTGCCCACGGCATCTCCAGAGTACAGTATTATTCGGACCTACCTTGAACTGCTGGTCAGCCTGCCGTGGAGCAAGGGTTCAGGTGAGAAGATTGATGTGGCCCATGCCCGCCAGGTGCTCGATGAGGATCATTACGATCTGGAGAAGATCAAGGAGCGTATTCTTGAGTATCTCGCGGTGCGTCATCTGAAGGAAGAGCGCCAGAGCGCTGAGGCCGCCCGCGAGCGTGAGCTGCAAGAGGGCGAAGAGGAAGAGCAAAAGGGGACCACGCAGCCCTTGCAGTCACAGGAAGAGAAACGGGTCATCAACCGTGAACCGATCCTGTGCTTTGTTGGCCCTCCGGGTGTTGGTAAAACCTCGCTCGGTCAGTCAATCGCGCGGGCCCTCGGTCGGAAGTTCGCTCGTATCTCGCTTGGCGGCATTCGCGATGAGGCTGAGATTCGCGGTCATCGTCGCACCTATATCGGTGCAATGCCTGGCCGGATTATTCAGACCTTGCGTCGGGTCGAAACCAATGACTCCGTGATTATGCTGGATGAGGTCGACAAGGTTGGCGCGGACTGGCGGGGCGATCCATCCTCCGCGTTGCTTGAGGTGCTTGATCCCGAGCAGAACTACAGCTTCCGTGATAACTACCTGGATCTGCCTTTTGACCTCTCGAAGGTTATGTTTATCGCGACGGCAAATGCCCTTGAGCCGATTCCTGCCCCGTTGCGCGACCGCATGGAAATCCTGGAGCTGTCGGGCTATACTGAGGAGCAGAAGGTCCACATCGCTCGTAGCTATCTGCTACCCAAGCAGTTAGAGGCGAACGGTTTGAAGCAGGGTGAAATGACCGTTGATGACGACGTCATCCGCAGGGTTGTGCGCGAGTATACCCGCGAGGCTGGTGTGCGTAATCTCGAACGCGAGATCGGGACACTGTGCCGCAAAGTAGCAAAACAGATCTCGGAAGGCCAGCCCAGTCCAATTCATGTGACGGCAGATGATGTGCCTGAGTATCTGGGACGTCGCCGCTTCTTTGAAGAGGCTGCGGAGCGCCTTGACCGGCCCGGTATCGCTACAGGGCTGGTCTGGACGCCGGTCGGCGGCGAGATCATCTTTGTTGAGGCTGCAACCATGCCCGGCAGAGAGGAGCGCCTGATTCTGACCGGTCAGCTTGGTGATGTGATGAAAGAGTCGGCGGCTGCGGCCCTGAGCTATGTTCGCTCAAACGCGGTGGAACTTGGTTTACCCCGCCACGTCTTCGAGAATCAGAACATTCATATTCATGTGCCCGCGGGTGCCATTCCGAAGGATGGTCCTTCCGCCGGTGTGACGATGGTCACGGTTCTGGTCTCGCTTGCCAGCGGGCGTCGGGTGCGCTCGGATGTCGCTATGACGGGTGAGATGACGCTGCGAGGGCGGGTGATGCCGATTGGCGGCGTGAAAGAAAAGGTGCTGGCGGCGTTCCGCTCCGGTATCCGCACTGTGATTCTGCCGCAGAAGAATGAGGCCGATCTGATGGAGGATCTGCCGAAAGAGCTGCGCGATCAGATGCACTTCGTCTTCGCTACAGATATTCGTGACGTACTTGAGGCCGCGCTTGAAGATGAGCCGGTCAGCAAGAATGGCAAAGAAGACAGCAACGCACGGCGCAAGCGCAAGAAAGATAAAGAGAAAGAAAAGGCGGGCGCTCACGCCTGATACAAGCTGCTAGCGAGGGGATCGCGTTCTTATCTGAACGTGGTCCCCTTTTTTACCACTGAAAACGGCCTGGATAGGCTTCCTCGCGGATGCTGGCATAGTCCGGGTTGCCGATAATGATATGATCCAGCAGCGTGATATCCAGCAGGTGTCCGGCCTGAATCAGTTGTTCCGTTACCTCATAATCCTCTTCTGAAGGTGTGGGATCACCACTCGGGTGATTATGGCACACAATGATATTCGGGCAATTCCGAATGATGGCATGACGAAAGATCTCCGAAACGCGCAGCATCGCGCCGTTCACCGTCCCTTTATAGCGCTTCACGTGCTCGATGACTTGCTGCTTTGCATCAAGAACCAGAATGTGAATCTCTTCATGGTCCAGATACATCATTTCCATACGGAGCAGTGTGGCGACATCAGCCGCTGAGCGAATCCGATAGCGCTGCGTTGGTTGCAGGGTACTCAGGCGTTTCCCGAGCTCCAGCGCAGCCTTCAATTGCGCTGATTTTGCAGCTCCCATACCATATTCATTGCAAAGCTCCTGAAAGGTTGCCGTGACCAGGCCGCTCAGGCCCCCATATTTCGCAAGGAGCTTCTGCGAAAGCTCAATCACGTTGTCTTGTTTGGTACCTGTGCGCAGAATAATCGCGAGGAGGTCAACGGTTGAGAGCGCCTCGGCTCCGCCTTGCTGTAAGCGTTCGCGTGGGCGGTCATCGACAGGGAGATCATGAACGGTCGCGTGATACTCAACGGGTGGTTGATCTTCAATCAGGTCAAGCATTTTTTGTTCTCCTTCGGGGAATTGTGTAGATAAGATACCATTACTCATTCACGGATTTACATACTTTTCTTTGAAAATAGGAAAAATGGATTATAAAATATTTTCTTGTGTAATAAAGATGAAAAACAGTTTATATTGGTTTGAAAAGCAATCGTCCAGTTGTCCCCGGAAAGCTGTCAACTTTCGAGAGCCAACACGATAGAATAAAAAAACAGGCAACAAGAAGCCAGAGAAAAAAGCTATCCTCCTCTCTCTGGTAAAGAGATCCCCTTTCTTCTAGCCCCTTTCTCCTGTCTTGATGGCTCTTTCTTGTTCAATCCCATGAATTTGGATACAGTGATGATATATGGATGTGCTCCCTGGTGCATATCCACTTCTGAACAGGATGTCAGTTGAGACGAAGAGGGATCAGACAATGTATGCCGAGAAGAAACAGAACGCGGAAGTGCGGACCGGAAATCTGGACCTGGAATGGTCACTTCCTTCAACGGAAGGACTGCGTATCACTCCCCCGGCAACCGGCACACTTGTGGATACTGAAGGGCGCAAACCGGTCGTAATTAAAGGAGGTGGGAAAAAGGCGAACGGGATGTTCCCCCCGCCCAAACGAAGGCGCTATATCGTTCATCTTGCCGTTGTTGCTTTTCTGGTGCTGATTCTTGGCGGCACGCTGGTAGCGGTACAATCAACCGGCTCCGAGGCGAAGAACACACCTCGGGTGTCGAGCAACAAGCCGCCGAGCTACTATTTAACTAAACATAGTGAAACCTTTAAGGTCCTGCCCGAGCAAGAAGCGACCGTTACCGCTGTGGTACAGATGTATTCAGAGCCAACAGTGATCCCTACGGGTCCTGAAACCAGTACCGGAGGAGGCGGAAACCCGGGCGGAACTATCCCACCGGTTGAAGATTCCTCGGGGAACCATTTCTACCCCGGAAACTGTACATGGTGGGCGGCACAATACTATCACAGGGTGAATAATGTCTGGATTCCCTGGTATGGAGATGCCTACGAATGGGTAGAGGGCGCAAGGGCCGCGGGCTGGCATGTCTCGACGACACCCGTTGTTGGCTCGATCATTGTTCTGATGCCGGGCGTGCAGGGAGCTGGCTCGGTCGGGCATGTGGCCTATGTTGAGGGCGTTTCTGGCAATGTCGCTCATACCAGCAATATGAACTGGGCGGCGAACGGTGGCGGCTTTGGCATCGTATCCAGCTATGATTTTACGGCTGGTGATGGCGTCTTCTTTGTCTATCAATAATGAAAAAGGAGAAGAACCAGAAATACGAGTATATCGGTTCTTCTCCCCTGTTCCTCGCATCAGGTATGTAGTGGCGGTTTACAGGTAAACATCGGAATTTCGCCTGTATCCTGCTCCCTTTGCTGCAATTCCAGTGCCAGATGCGCGGCGGTTTCGGATGGTGTGGTCTGGGTGGCGCTGGGCCACGGCTGGAAGGCATCTGCATAGTCGGTCTGTGACTGTTTATATGTTGGAACGCGGTGAGCCGTTGTACGTTGGTAGGCTTCCGCTTTGTCTGGCTCCATGATTTGCTCTAACCAGAGTGCACCGCAAACTCCACAGATGCCATGACTGGCCTTATAGAGCTTGGGTAGTGGGAGATGAGACACGCGCTCGCCCTCGCTATCTATCAAGCGCAAACACCATGCGCACTGTCGCACCATATCTTTTTTTCCTTTCTTAGAGGATCGGCAGAGGGAACGGCTGGCCTGCTCTGGTAGATCCGAAGCATAGGGGGATCCGTAACGGTCGTTCCATATCTGGTTTTGCTCCCTCACGGTTTATCAGGTTGAAACCCCTCTTCCTCCTACTGTACAGAATACTGCTGAGCTAAAATACTCCTGCCCCGGTTGGTTTTGCGGTCGGTCTTTTGCTGGCATGCTGAAAAGGGAAAGCGGCTCACTGAGCGGTCTGGAGAAGAAAACAAGAAGAACCGCTTCCACTTTGCACCCCGAAAAGAAGAACCAGGGAAAGAGCATCATAAACTTTACCCTGTCTTAAAAGCACAGCTTACACTGCATGTCGCTTTGTCGTTTGCGCCGACTGCGACATTTCACGACCCCTTTTTATCATAGCGAAGCAGGCATACAGGCTTTCTCTTCCTGGAAACCTTTGTGCCCGTCCTACTAAGGTAACGAATAAGAAGCGGAAAAGTCTCGTTAAAATTCTGTATATTGTGTAACAAATTGCGCAACTCAGGAAGATAAAGAGAGCAGATGTAGATGTAAGAAGGAATGACGTGAGTATGAGCCTGAGAGTGTTTCGCTCTCAGGCTCGTTTCGGCTTTTTATTGATTGTTTGTGGTCTCGGTTTGGAGGACGGGAACAAAGCCCTCTCCCGGCTTGTAGTCGGGTGATTGGTGTCGGAAGTAGGTGTTATAGAGTTCCGCATAGTGGCCGCCACGATGCATCAAGGCCTCATGGTTGCCCTCTTCCACGATTCGGCCACCGTTCAGCACAATAATGCGGTCGGCGTGCTTGATCGTTGAGAGGCGGTGTGCGATCAGAATCGCGGTCCGGTTCTGCAAGATCACGTCCAGCCCTTCCTGAATCTGGGCTTCGGTCAGCGGGTCGACACTTGCTGTTGCCTCATCCAGAATGATAATGGCGGGGTCTTGTAGGAGAACGCGCGCCAATGCGACAAGCTGGCGCTGGCCCATTGAGAGTGCCTTTCCGGCCTCACCAACCATTGTGTTCAGCCCGTTTGGCAACGCTTCCAGCCAGTCACCCTGGCCAATCTTATTGGCAACCTCGATAACCTCTTTCTCGGTCGCGCCCGGGCGAGCGTAGCGGATATTGTCTGCGACGGTTCCCGAGAAGAGGAAAGGAACCTGTGGCACAATGCCCAGCCGCCGTCGATAATCGCGCAGGTTAAATGTACGAATATCCTGTCCATCAATCAGGAGTTCTCCCCCCTGATACTCATAGAAGCGGGCGACAAGGCGGGCAATACTGGACTTTCCTGCCCCGGTATGCCCGACAAAGGCCACTGTTTCTCCCGCTTTGATCTTAAGCGAGAAGTCAGGAAGTACTGTCTGTCGATCGTCGTAGCTGAAGTGCAGATGCTTGAACTCAATCTCTCCACGCAGGTTATGAACCGGGACATCATCTGTCTGATGTACGCGTGGTTCAGCATCCAGCAAGGCAAAGATACGCTCGCTGGCCGAGAGCCCGAGCTGGAACTGGCTCCAGAACGAAGCAATACTGGTAACTGGTGCCCAGAGCGCTTGAATGCCCTGTGTGAAGAGGAACCAGTCTCCGGCTGAGATCGAGTTATTCAGGACGCCTTTGCCGCCAAAGTAGACGACCAGCACCGTTCCGAGGTTGGCGATCGCAACCAGTACCGGAAACACGCCATTGTAGAGGAACCCGGCCCGAACGTTGACATGATAGGACTGGCCATTGATCTTTTTGAACTCGCCATACATGTTCTGTTCCTGCCGGAAGTTTTTGGCGACGGTAATGCCGCTGATCACTTCCTGCACGGTCGAGTTCACGCGGGCAAGCGAGCGTTGAGTTCGCTGGGTGGCCTTACGGGCGATGTAACGGAACCCGAGCGCCACTGCCAGAATCACCGGGATGATTGCCATTGAGATCAGCGCCAGTTGCCAGTTACGGGTGAACAGGATGCAGACGATCAGGATGAACAACAAGACCTGGCTCAGCAGGTTCACTGAGAGTGTGACCACGGTCGCAAAGCTATCCGTATCGGATGTCACGCGGCTGACGATCTTACCCGAGGCAAACTCGTCAAAGAACGACATATCCCGATCCATCACTGCGTTAAAGGCATCTGTGCGCAGTTTCAGCACGACATCCCCGATCGCTTTTGCGGTCAGCCACTGACGCAGCATGTTAAAGACCCAGGAAAGCACGCTTGATAGCAGGATCAGACCGACAATCCCGAGGGCAAGATTCCAGGCATCTTTCAATGCAGTAAGGGCATCCAATCCCTGCGAAACCAGGATCGGAAAGGCGGTATCCAGGAGCGAACGCAGGACCACCAGAACCGCGACAAAGATTACCAGCCCGAGTTTCGGTTTAAAATAGCCAATAATGCGCTTGATAAGTGTACTGTCTGAATATGTACGGTCATACGCTTCGGCGTCGAGGCCGTCCATAATAAAGCCCATAGAACCTTCGCTCCTTTCCTACTCTCCACCAACTGCGGTTGCTTTTTCGGCTTGCTCTGTTGCCGGAGCTGAATCATAGTGTGAGAAGATACGGCGATATGTGTCGCAGCGCTCCATTAATTCATCATGGGTTCCCTGATCGATCAACGCGCCGTTTCGCATGACCAGCACTTTATCTGCCCAACGGATCTGTGAGAGTCGATGGGTAATCAGCAAGGTTGTGCGTCCCTGAAGTACCCGCTTGATTGCTTTTTGTATCTGATCTTCGGTGGCGCTGTCGATGGCGCTGGTCGAGTCGTCCAGAATCAGAATGCGCGGATCAGTCAATAGTGCACGCGCGATCGCTATCCGCTGACGCTGACCTCCGGAGAGCATGACACCGCGTTCGCCAACCACCGTGTTATAGCCTTCTTTGAAACTCATAATGAATTCGTGGGCCTGAGCATCTTTGGCCGCATTCTCGATCGCAGCCTGATCTGCTTTACTGCCGAAACCATAGGCGATGTTTTCAGCAATGGAGCGAGAGAACAGGAAGATATCCTGCTCGATGGTTGAGATCTGTGAGCGCAACGAGTCAAGGTTCCACTGGCGTACATCCTTGCCGTCAATCAGGACACGGCCTTGTTGAGCGTCATAAATGCGGTTTACGAGCTTGGTCAGGGTACTCTTGCCCGAACCCGTTTGGCCGACAATGGCGATGGTCTGCCCCGGTTTGGCGTGGAAGGAAACGTTCTTCAGAATAGGGGTTGTGCCATAGCCAAAGGAAACGTTTTCAAAGACGATATCGCCCTGCATCTCGCCCTGATAGCCGCCATCGTTTTCATCAAGCTCGGTTTCTTCTTTCATCAGGTCAATGATTCGCTTTGAGCCTGCCACACCGAGCTGAACCAGGTTGAAGCTCCAGGTGGACATATCGGTAACAAAGCGCAGGTTCCCGGCCAGCGCCATGAAGGAGACGAGCGTACCCAGGGTAATCTGGTGGTTCAATAGCAGGAAGAGACCATGCAGGAAACACAGCGCCAGTGCGATGCCAAACAGCAGGGTTGGCAGGTAGCGTCCCTGAATCTGACCGCTGCGCACAAAGTAATCACGGTATTTGGTGGCATTCTCGGCGAACTTCTGCTTTTCCTGTTCTTCCTGTGAGGTCGATTTGACAACCTCAATGCCCGATATAGCTTCGTTTAATACCGCATTGGTGACGCCGAACTGCTCGCGGAGCTTCCGCGAGACCGGGTTCAGTGTGCGTGAGTAGAAGTACAGCGCGATCAGGAAGCCAATTACGTATAGCACAGGAACCAGTAGTAACTGAGGATTCAACAGACCAATATAGATGATAACCACAGCCATGCTGGAAAAAGAGTCGAAGATCACATCAAAGCCCGGCACGACCATATCCTGTAGCTGATTCATGTCGTTTGCAGCGCGGGCCATAATGTCGCCGACGCGCTGTCGGTTGTGAAAGGTCTGGCTTTTCCCGAGCAGGCTGATATAGAGCTCCTCGCGTGCGTCTCGGGCGAAGCGGCTGCCAAGCAACTGGACGACGCTGCGCGCACCAAGATCGACGCATGCGCAAAGAAGAATGGATGCAAGCATCGCAACGGCTATGAAGACAAGTTGACCTTCATTGTGCTGTAGCACTGCGTCAAAGGCACTGCCTGTAAAGACCCGCAACTGTGAGTAGAGGGTATTTGTCGCCAGGGCAAGGACAATGAATGTGATGATTAGAAATTTATAGCGAAAAAGGTGTGAAATAATCCAGCGTGTTGGACTGGATGTGTTGTAGTGATATTCGTTCGTGACGGTGAATTCGCGTTTAGCCAAGCATATACCTCCGCCATGTCAAAAACGGCCTACAAATAGACGAATTGTTCCAGGAACTGGCAAGAATCCTGTACTTTCTTCTTTCCGTGGGACGGGTCGAAATACGGAAAGTGGCTTCCCCATTGCCTTCAGGAGGAACAGCAATCGCTGTTATGATGTGTGTGAAAGAAGTGTGTCGTGTTTCCTCTACTTCACCATGCTCTGAAAACTCCCTGCAAGCTCTTCTATCAGAGCTCTTCTACACTCCCGATTCTACTAGCGGTGTTCTTTACTACAATTGAACGAGTGTTCCATGTGGGAGGGTTTGAAGTGCTATTGATATACCCCGCTTATTTACTATACACTATATTCCTGACATCTGCTGTCAGGATTTTATGTTAGTATTAATGACATCTGGAAAAATGAGCGAGGGCTATTTTAGTGACAGATCTGGTGACAGAATGACACCCTGTCCATAAAATCAAGGAGTAAGAAAAGGGGGAGAACACGTATGCGCCTCGGCTTACAATCACTATTTTACAAAAATGCCTGGCATCCGAACGATAGGTACCGGGGGAAAACCGATACCAACAGCAAGGAACGCGTGATCTATAGCGGACGACGGGATAGTAGCGCCCTTCAGGCGATTGTCTGGGATGAAGACGCGTTCCTGCTCACTCTCAGTAAAGAAACGGTGTTCTGGAAGGGAGGAGCACTGCCTATCGGACGGCTTGAGGTGACGCTTGATGCCCCTTTTCCGGTTGAAGTGAAACTGGTAGGCCGTGTGGGCGACAACCTGCATACGCCAACCTCGGATGTGCTGCTTGAACAGAAGACAATCTATGTGACAAAGCAGCGGCTTCAGCAGGTCTGGATCGAGTGCCATGTCCCTGTAGAGGCCATGTCGGGCACCTATACGGGCACAGTGAAGCTCTATACGCATACGATGTTTGAGGATGAGCGGCTTGAGGATGAGGCCCGGTTTACCCTGATTGTGAAGGATGTTGTCTTACCCGAGGCCCGGGACTATCGCTTCTATCTGGATCTCTGGCAACACAGCTCGAATATTGCCCGTCAGTATCAGATTGATCTCTGGTCGGATGAACACTTCACGCTTCTTGAGCGCTACCTTGCGGTTCTGAGTCGGCTCGGGCAGAAGGTCGCGACGCTGATAGTCTCGGAAATTCCCTGGTCGGGGCAGGGTAGCTTCCATGACTGGGAACCCGCTGATTTTTACGAGTACAGCATGATCGGGGTGACGCGCAAACGGGATGGCTCTTTCCAGTATGATTTCTCGGCGCTTGACCGCTATGTGGCTCTTGCTGAACGCTATGGCATGGCTCAGGAACTTGAGGTCTTTGGCTTGCTGAACATCTGGCAGATGCCCGAAGATGGTTATGGGGCCATTGTCGAGGGCTACCCTGACGGTATCAGGGTGCGCTACTATGATGAGGCAAGCGGCATCTATCGCTTTATTCGAGAGTATGAGGCACTTGCGGCCTATATTCGAGCGATTGAGGCGCATTTTGTGGAACGGGGCTGGACAGAACGCGCTCGTATTCTGGCCGATGAACCGGCGGATGTGGCGGAGTTTACGAAGCGCTGGAAGAGTCTGAAGCAGCTTGCTCCCTCTTTTCGGATGAAGGTTGCAATCAACCATGTCGAGTTCTTGCAACAACAGATCCCGGATATGTATGACGCTGTACCGGCTCTGAATTATGCGGCGCTGGAATATCACCAGTTGATGGAGGCACGCGCCCAGCTTCCCGGCAAGATCCTCTATTATGTTTGTTGTTCACAGCCGCATCCCAATACGTTTATTCACTCGCCTGCCTTTGAAGCGCGGGTGACGCCGTGGCTGGTTGAGCGGCTGAAGCTGGATGGCTTCTTGCGCTGGAGCTTCACCTGCTGGACAGATCGTCCGCTGGAAGATGTCTATACGCGTGGTGGCAACTGGCCTGCCGGTGATACACATCTGGTGTATCCGGGGGCACAGGGGTGGCCAATGCTCTCGTTGCGCTATAAATGGTTGCAGCGGGGGATCAGAGATTATGAGTTGCTGCAAATGGCGAAAGAGGCCGGGCGTGAGGCTTGGGTTGAGGAACTCATCAACGGTGTGTTCCGGTTCACGGACCCGACTGAAATTAAAATGGAAGTATCGGCAACCAAATTCTACAGCGACAATCTGGAAGACTATGAGCGCCTGATACGGGAGTGGTAGTCTACCGGAGAAAGGAACAGCCATGCGAGCTGATCGCTTGCTCTCTCTCCTGATGATCTTACAGATACATGGACGTATGACTGCCCGTGAATTGGCGCAACGACTTGAGGTATCTGAGCGTACGGTCTATCGAGATATAGAGGCGCTGAGCTCGTCTGGTATTCCTGTGTATGCTGAGCGGGGACCCGGTGGAGGCTGCATTTTGCCTGAAGGATATCGAATCAATCTGACCGGCCTGACCGAAGATGAGCTACGCACGCTGTTTATCACGCCTCTGGCAGATCTGGGGATGGAAAAAGCTCGCGATGCCGCGCTGTTAAAGCTGCTGGCAGCGCTGCCCACGACCCAACGCCAGAGCGTCGAGTATACCCGTCAGCGGATGTATTTTGACCCGGTTGGCTGGTTCTACTCCACCGAGGCCTCGCCGTTTATGCCGTTGCTTCGTGAGGCTGTGTGGGGAAATCGGCGCGTGATCTTGCGGTATCGCAAACGTAATACCGATCTGGTTGATCGCCTGGTTGAGCCGCTTGGCCTCGTCTGCAAAGCCGGAATCTGGTATCTGGTCGCGCTATCCAATGGCAACAACCGGGTCTATCGTATCTCTCGGGTGCGAAATGTGGCCCTGACCGATGAACACTTTCAGCGACCTCATGACTTTGATCTTGAACACTACTGGAAAGCGTGGTGCGTGGAGTTTCAGGCGCGGCTGCATCCCTATGAGGTTTGTTTGCGGATCGCGCCGCAGTTCGTCCCGATTTTACCCTATGTCATGGGGGAGTCCATTTATCAGGTACTGGAAGAGGCAGAGCCGCCCGATTGTGAGGGCTGGCTGACGATCAAGTTGCGCTTTGAGTCGCTAGAAGTAGCCTGTGGCTTCGTGCTTGGCTTTGTCTATAATGCCAATGCGGGGACGACGGTCCCTCCCGACTTTGAGACGGTGGTTGAGGTGCTGGAACCGCAGGAGCTTCGGGAGGCGATTATTCAAATCGCTGACCGGCTGTATACCTTTTATCGCAAGCGGGAGTAAGCCGTTTGGGCTATGGGTGAAAAGCTCCGTATCGTTGCGGATGATGCTCCATTCTGCGTGAGAACGCTTCTTGCCTATTTGACGATTGGGAGTTGAGCGTTTATAATCGGGCCGGACGGATTTTTTTGTGTATTGATGACTTTGAGTTTCTGAACTCCACGATTTGTTGCTACATCGAGGGAAAACTGATGCCAAAACTATATGGATGGGTGCGTGAGGTTGTACCTGAAAGCCCGGCTGATCGTGCCGGCATACAGCCAGGAGATTTGATTAAGACGATTAACGGCCACCTGATACGTGATCTGGTCGACTATCGTTTCTATGTTGCCGATGAAGAGCTTGTGATAGGTTTGGAGCGCCAGCAGGATCAGCACGAGATTCGTCTGACGAAGGCTGCCGACGAGAATTTAGGCGTGCTTTTTGGCGAGGAGCCGACGCCCTACATTCGTCAGTGTGCCAACAAGTGTGTGTTCTGCTTTATTAAAGGGCTGCCGGAGCGCTATGCACCGCAGCGTGGCCTGCCAAACGGAATG
>Ga0164243_10010851_pt1 | contig 13056 bp, 10 predicted proteins | sample OricompcompostOP_FD_108781 | JGI IMG/M metagenome (GOLD analysis project Ga0164243, IMG submission 108781) | Organic Plus compost microbial communities from Emeryville, California, USA - Original compost - Organic plus compost (OP) | ecosystem: Engineered > Solid waste > Mixed feedstock >... | reverse complement strand
GCCGCGTACGAGCCGAAGGCGGCGGCGTAGCCCTCGTTGATGTTGACCGTTCCGGCCCGCAGCCGGGCGGCCACCGCGCGGCCACGCGGGACGTCGCGGGTCCACACGCTGGCGTTCAGGCCGTAACCGGTGGCGTTGGCCAGCTCCACCGCCTCGTTCTCGCTGTCCACCGGGTACAGCGACACGACGGGGCCGAAGGTCTCGTCCGCGCAGACCGGCATCTCCGGCGTCACGTCGGCCAGCACCGTGGGCTCGTAGAACAGCGGGCCGAAGTCGGGGCGCGCGCGGCCGCCGGTGAGCACCCGGGCACCCGCCGCCCGCGCCGTCTCCACGTGCCGGATCGTCGTGTCGAGCTGGCGTTCGTGGGTGAGCGAGCCCATGTCGGCGGTGAAGTCGAGCGCGGCGCCCAGCCGCATGTCCCCGACCCGCCGCAGCAGCCGTTCGGTGAACGCCGGCGCCACCGACGAATGCACGTACAGCCGCTCCATCGAGATGCACAGCTGGCCCGCGTTGGAGAAGCACGCGCGTACGGCGCCCTCGGCGGCCCGGCCCAGGTCGGCGTCGGCCAGCACCAGCATCGGGTTCTTGCCGCCCAGCTCCAGCGAGCAGCCGACCAGCCGGGACGCGGCCCGCTCCGCGATCGCCCGCCCGGCCCGCGTCGAGCCGGTGAACGCCACGTAGTCGGCGCCGTCGACCAGCGCGTCGCCGATCGCGCCCGGCTCGCCCAGCACGACCTGCCACACCTCCGGCGGCAGCCCGGCCTCGACCAGCAGGTCGCGCGCCCACAGGGCGGTCAGCGCGGTCTGCGTGTCCGGCTTGTGCACGACCGCGTTGCCGGCCAGCAGCGCGGGCGCGACGTCGGCCAGGGTCAGCGACAGCGGATAGTTCCACGGCGTGATCACCGCGACCGTGCCCTTCGGCTGGCGCAGCTCGACCGTACGGGTGGCCAGCGGCAGCGCGCCGCCGCGGCGATGCGGGCGGAGCAGGCCGGGCGCCGTACGCGCGTGGTACAGCGTGCCCGCCGCCGCGTCGATGACCTCCTCGAACGCGTGCTTCCGCGCCTTGCCGGTCTCGTGCTGCACGATGTCGAGCACCTCGCGCTGCCGGTCGAGCACCAGGTCGTGGAAGCGCAGGAACGGTACGGCGCGGGCGCGCGGGTCGAGCGCCGCCCAGGCGCCGCGCGCGGTCCGCGCCCGGTCGTACGCGGTGGCCACGTCGGCCGCCGCCGAGCTGGGCAGCTCGGCCAGCGGCTTGCCGGTGAACGGCGCGTACGTGGTGGTGGTCGTACCGCCGGACACCACCGGCTCGGTCAGCCGCCGGACGAGGGCGCCCTGGAGCCCGGGCCGGTCGGTGGTACTCGTGTCGCCTGCCATGGGGCGAAGATTAAACCGTACGCGTGCGGCTGACTACCCGTTGGTAGCTAACGGGAGACGGTCTCCGTCGGCACGATGTCCGGAGCGCCGAGGCGGGCGGCGTCCGCGGAGCTGTCGTCGGCCTGGTCCTGCGACGCGCGCTCGGCCTCCACCCGCTTCTGGTAGTAGAGCACCTCCTGCTTGAGCTGCTCGTCGTTCCAGCCGAGCGGGCCGGCCATCAGCTCCGCCGCCTCCTGCGCGACGCCCACGCCGCGGTCCCAGGTCTCGATGGAGATCCGCGTACGCCGGCTGAGCACGTCGTTGAGGTGCCGCGCGCCCTCGGCCTGGACGGCGTACACGACCTCCGCGCGCAGGTAGTCGTCCGCGCCGGTCAGCGGGCGGGCCAGCGTGGGGTCCTCGGCGATCAGCGCCAGGACCTCCTCGATCAGCGAGCCGTACCGGCCCAGCAGGTGCTCGATGCGCGCCACGTGCAGCCCGGACCGCTCGGCCAGCCGGTGCCGGCCGTTCCACAGCGGACGGAAACCGTCCGCACCGGCGAGCGGCACGACGTGCGTGCAGGACGGCGGCACCTTGCCGGCGAGGCCGTGCGCGACGGCGTCCACCGCGTCCTTGGCCATCACCCGGTACGTGGTGTACTTGCCGCCCGCCACCATGACCAGGCCGGGCACCGGGTGCGCCACGGTGTGCTCGCGGGAGAGCTTGGACGTCTCGTCGGACTCGCCGGACAGCAGCGGGCGCAGCCCGGCGTACACGCCCTCCACGTCGTCGCGGGTCAGCGGTACGGACAGCACCCGGTTGACGTGTTCGAGCAGGTAGTCGATGTCGGTCGCGCTGGCCGCGGGGTGCGCCTTGTCGAGGTCCCAGTCGGTGTCGGTGGTGCCGATGATCCAGTGCCGGCCCCACGGGATGACGAACAGCACGCTCTTCTCGGTGCGCAGGATCAGCCCGGCGCCGGCCTGCACGCGGTCGCGCGGCACCAGCAGGTGGATGCCCTTGGACGCGCGCACATGGATCTGGCCGCGGCCGCCGACCATCGCCTGGAGGTCGTCGGTCCACACGCCGGTGGCGTTGACCACCTGCTTCGCGCGGATCTGGTGCTCCTTGCCGGTCTCCAGGTCGTGCACGCGGACGCCGGTGACCCGCTCGCCCTCGCGCAGGAACCCGACCGCCTGCGTACGGGACACCACGTGCGCGCCGTACGTCGCCGCGGTGCGCAGCAGCGTCATGACGTACCGGGCGTCGTCGACCTGGGCGTCCCAGTACTGGATGGAGCCGACCATCGAGGACCGCTTCAGCGCCGGGACCAGCCGCAGCGTCTGCCGCCGGGAGAGGTGGCGGTGCGCGGGCAGGCCGCGCGTACGGCCCTTGGCGAAGCCGAGCACGTCGTACAGGGCCACGCCGCTGCCCGCGTAGAACCGCTCCCAGACGTGGTGGGTGAGCGGGTAGACGAACGGGACCGGGCGGACCAGGTGCGGGGCGATGCGCTGGAGCAGCAGGCCGCGTTCCTCCAGCGCCTCGCGTACGAGATCGAAGTTCAGTTGCTCGAGGTACCGCAGGCCGCCGTGGATCAGCTTGCTCGACCGGCTCGACGTGCCGGCCGCGAAGTCACGCGCCTCGACCAGCCCGACCGACAGGCCGCGGGTGGCCGCGTCGAGCGCGGTGCCGGCGCCGACCACGCCGCCTCCGATGATGACGAGGTCGAGCTCCTCATCGGACAGTTTCTGCAGAGCCGCCGCGCGGTCGTCGGGACCCATGCGCGCAACGCTCATCCAAGCCTCCCCCGGCGGGAATCGAAGTCCAGGTCTGCCCAATACCCGGAGACGCCGCCGGGCAATCGAACCGCGCAGGTCACGTGGCCTGGCCCGGTGGAGACTCCGGTACGGCCGGCCTCACCCGAACAACGCGGACAGGAAGAGCACGATTCCGCCGCCGACCACGGCGATCCCGGCCAGTACGACGACGCCTCCGAGTACGACGCGCGCGATGCTCTTGTTGCGGCCGCCCTCGAAGCCGCCGCCGTTCGTCAACGCCCCGCCTGCTCCATCTCGCACGACCCCGGTCCCTTCTTCCGGCCCCGTTTGGGGACGTTACTTCGGACGCGTGGCGCGATCGGACGGTTTCGGGGGGTTCGGCGCAATGTGGCCACGGCCCAGGTGGAACCATCCGTAACCCCGGCATCGACGCATCGTTAGACGTGCGGGCGATAAGCGCCCCGTCCTGATTCCAAGGAGACGCCATGGTCCTGCGTCGCATGTCCGCGGGCCGCGGCCATGTCGCGCGTCTTGCCGTCGTGAGCCTCATCAGCCTGGGTCTGGTGGGGCTTTCCGGCGCGGCGAACGCCGACAAGCCGGGGGACACGCCGTCGGCGAGCCCGCCCGGCGGCCACGACCTCTGCCTGCCGAAGACCCCAGTCGACGACCTCCACCTGCCCCTCGATCTGCCGGCCTGCAAGAAGAAGCGGGCACCGTCGGCGGACCCGTCCGGCGACACGTCCCACTCCCCGACCCGGCACACGACGAGCGACAGCGAGAAGGCCGATCCGGGCTCGCCCGGCATCCGGGCCTGCATCCCGCTGTCGGCCGACCTGAAGAAGCAGCTGCCGCTGTCGGTCCCCACGTGCCTGCCGAAGTGCGTGACCGGGGGCCTGCTGCGCACGCTGCAGAACCTGCCGGATGACACGCTGAACGAGCTGCTCGGCGACATCACGCAGACGGTCGGCGAGCTGCCGGACTGCCTGCTGTCGCTGCTGCCCCAGCCGGCGCCCAAGCCGCCGTCGGAGGGCCCGACGCCCTCCGAGCCGCCGCATTCGCACGGGCCGTCGAAGAAGAACCCGCCGATCAACACGCACGTGCCGTCGACCGCCGGCCCGGCCAAGCCGATCTCCGGGTCGCCCGACTTCACCGGCTGACCCGTGCCGGACGTCGAGGACCGCGACGAGGCCGCCCCGCTTCATTGGGGCGGCCTCGCCTGGCGGGTGGCCGTGGTCGCGGTCATCGTCGCCGGGATCGCCACGTTCATCGTGGCCGTGCACGGCACCGGCCGTACGGACGGCGGCTCGCCGGCGGAGGCGGAGGCCCGCGCCGCCGCCGAGGGCCGGGCCACCATCGCGACGGCCGTCAAGCGCGTGGTCGACGTGTTCGGCCACGAGGGCGACGGAAAGCCGTGGACGCGGATGACCAACCCGAACCGGCAGGGCGCGCCGCTGACGTTCCTCGTCCAGGAGAAGCGGCCCGGCTGGGTGAAGGTGCTGCTGCCCACCCGCCCGAACGGGGCCACCGGGTGGGTCCGCACGTCCGACGTGGGCATGTCCAAGACCGACTACCGGCTGGACGTCTCCCTGCGCCGCCACCGCGTGGTGCTGCACAAGGGCACGCGTACGCTCCTGGACCGGCCGGCGGCGGTCGGCGCGCCCAAGACGCCCACGCCGACGGGCCTGTTCTTCGTCACCGTGCTGCTGCGGCCACCGCAGGCGCACGGCGCGTACGGGCCGTACGCCTTCGGGCTGAGCGCGCACAGCACCAAGCTGTTCCACTTCGGCGGCGGCCCCGGGCAGGTCGGCCTGCACGGGACGAACGAGCCGTCGTCGCTGGGCCACCCGGTGAGCAACGGGTGCATCCGGGTGTCCGACGACACCGTACGCAGGCTGGCGAAGATCGTGCCGCTCGGTATGCCGGTGACGATCGCGCGCTAGGACCAGCGGGCGCCGACGGGGTGCACCCGGACCGTACGGTGGTCGTCCTCGGCGCGGTCGATGGCCACCTCGAGCCGGTCGTCGGTCAGCCCCTCGACCAGGCCCTCGCCCCACTCCACGACCGTGACGGCCTCGGAGACCTCGGCGTCGAGGTCCAGGTCGTCGATCTCCGCCACGCCGCCGAGCCGGTACGCGTCGGCGTGCACCAGCTCCGGGCCGCCGGTGAGCGACGGGTGCACGCGGGCGATGACGAACGTGGGCGACGTGATCGGCCCGCGCACCCCGAGCCCCTCCCCGATGCCCTGCACCAGCGTGGTCTTCCCGGCCCCGAGCGGCCCGGACAGCACCACGAGATCACCCGCCCGCAACGTCGCGGCCAGCCCGGCGCCGAACCGCCGCATCGCGTCGGCGTCCGGTACCTCGATCATCTCGTCCTCCACGCGGACCAGTTTCTCAGCTCCGCGGGACCGCGGTTGCGCGGACCGCCGGGCGCGGGCCATCATCGTGGCCATGTTCTCTCACGGAAGGGGCGCTGACGCCCCGGCGCGTTGACCGCGCCCGCGCGGCACCACGAGGCCATCCGCGGCCTGTGGCAGGAAGCCGCCAAGATCCGACAGGAATGGCTGGACACCGGCCTGGCCACGCGGCCGGCCGATCGGCGAACCGCCGAGCAGGCGCTGGCCGCCATCTACGCGAGGATCTCTCGCCCACGACCCCGGTTCACCTGGGTCGACTCTCCGGAACAGGCGATCCCCCTGGTCGCCGGGCTGCCCACCCTCGACGGGCTGTACGCCCATGTCCGGGACCCGCTCCCGCCGGGCCCGCCGCCGGCGGCCAGTGACGTGGCCATGGTCGCCGCCCGGCTGCGCGGCGGGCTGAGCGCGGGCGTCGGGCCCGGCGACCCCGAGCTGTCCCCGGCGCGGAAGGACGACAGGAACCGGCCGTGGCCGGAGCTGCCTCCTGAGCGGGCCATCGAGGCCGGCGTGCCGCTGGGCGTGGTCCTGCACCAGGGCATCCGCGTCGCGCTGCACCGCAGCCTCGCCGACGGGTTCCGTACGCCGGTCCGCGCCGCGCTCGGGCCCGTGCCGGTGTGCTGGTACGGGCAGCAGGACGCGGCCTGGATCGCCTACTACGACGCACTGCACCGGCTCGGCCTGGCCCGCTACCGCCCCGACGAGCTTGAGCACCTCGGCCACTGGGCCGCGCTGGCCCGCTCCTGCGGCTGGTGGTGGCCCGGCGAGGACGTGTGCGTGGTGGTGGACCGGCCCGAACGGATCCGCACCGAGCCGGTACCCGGCAGCCCGTACGGCGCGGTCCGGCTCCGCGACGTGCGCTACCGGGACGGCCGGCGCCCGCTCCTGACGTAACCCGCGGTCAGGCGCCGCCGACCCGGTCGATGAGCTGGCGGAGGGCGTCGGTCACCAGGGTGTGCTGCTCCAGCATCACCATGTGGCCGGCGCCCGCGATCGACATGAAGTGCGCGGACGGTACGGCCTCGGCGATCACCGCGCTGTGCTCCGGCGGGGTGAGGCGGTCGCGGGTGCCGGAGATGATCAAGGTGGGCACCTTGTTCAGGACGTCGAGGGCGGCCACGCCGTCGTGCGCCATCAGGACCGGGAAGTACTCGGCGATGGCGTCCATCGGCATGGCGCGGATCATCTGCTCGCTGAAGTCGATCATGGTGGGGCTGGCGTGCGGGTCGCCGAAGCCGAGGTAGCGCATGCCGAGGAAGGCCAGGTCACCGCCGTACGCGCGGCCGCGGTCGATGAGGGTGTGCGCCTTGCCGAGGGCGGCCATCGTCGTCGACGCGGTGGCCTGGAACGCCTTGCCGGCGGCCATCGGCAGGCCGAGCGTGATCTCCGACAGCTCGCCGGCCGACGTGCCGACCAGCGCGGCGCCGGCCACGCGGTCGCCGAACAGCTCGGGGTACCGCTCGGCCAGCGCCATGATCGTCATGCCGCCCATCGAGTGGCCGACCAGTACCACGCGGCCGCCGTCGGGCACCGTCGCGGCGATCACCGCGTGCAGGTCGTCGGCCAGCCGCGCCATGGTGACCGGCTTCGTGGCGCTGCGGTCGGAGCGGCCGTGGTCGCGGTGGTCGTAGAACACCAGCCGCGCGCGGCCCGCGAGGTCGCGCCGCTGGAAGTGCCAGGAGTCCTGCTGGAGCGTCCAGCCGTGCGCGAACACCACGGTAAGCGGGGCGTCCTCGGTACCGTCGGCCTCGACGTGCAGCTCCACACCGTCGTCGGTGCGCACCGGCACCGGGCGCCCGCGCAGCGCGCCGAACGGCTCCTCGGCGTACGGATCGGGCCGCATCCGCAACCTCCCCACCGCGACGCGCTGGGCGGCGACCGCCCCGGCGACACCCGCGGCGGCGACCCCGACGGCCGCGCCGATCAGTCCCTTCTTCCTGTTGCTCACTGCCCCTCCTCGCCGGCGTACGCACGCGGTACCCGCGGACCCAGGCGGGTGACGATCTCGTAGGAGATCGTGTCCAGCGCCCGCGCCCATTCCGTGGCCGTCGGCTCGCCCGCGTCTCCGGGGCCGAACAGCACCACCTCGTCGCCGGCGGCCACCGCGTCGTCGCCGACATCGAGGACGAACTGGTCCATGCACACCGTGCCCGCGATCGGGCGGCGGCGGCCGGCCACCAGCACCTCCACCCCGGCCGGGCCCGCCGCGCGCGGCAGCCCGTCGCCGTAGCCGACCGGGACCACGGCCAGCGTCGTCTCCGCCGCGGTGTGATAGCGGTGCCCGTACGAGACGCCGCTGCCCGGCGGTACCCGCTTGGCCAGCGTGAGGCGCGCCGTGACGGTCATGGCGGGGCGCAGCCCGTACGTGCCCTGCTCCGGGATCGGGCTCAGCCCGTAGCAGGCGATGCCCGGCCGGACCAGGTCGAAGTGCGTGTGCGGGAGCGTGAGCGTGGCCGCGGAGTTCGCCAGGTGCCGCACCTCGGGCGTCACGCCGGCCTTCTCGGCGTACTCCACGGCGTCGCGGAACGCGCCGTACTGCGCGGCGATGGACGGGTGGCCCGGCATGTCCGCGCACGCGAAGTGGGAGAACAGGCCGACGACGCGCAGGTGCCCGGCGGCCTGCTCGGCCAGCGCGGCGTCCACCACCTCGGGCCAGTCGGCCGGGGTGGCGCCGCCGCGCGACATGCCGGTGTCGGCCTCCAGGTGCACGCGGGCCGGGCGGCCGGCGGCGCGCGCGGCCGCGGCGATCTCCCGGACCAGCCAGGGCGCGGCCGCGGCGAGGTCGACGTCGGCGCGGACGGCGTCGGCGTACGGCTCCCCGGGCGTGCCGAGCAGCGACAGCACCCGCGCCTCGATGCCCGCCGCCCGCAGCGCCAGGGCCTCGGACAACTGCGCGACACCCAGCCACGTGGCGCCCCCGGCCAGCGCGGCGCGCGCGGCCGGGACCAGCCCGTGGCCGTAGCCGTCCGCCTTCACCGCGGCGAGCACCGCCGCGTCGCCGGACCTGGCGTCCAGAAGGGCGACGTTGTCCCGGATCGCCGCCAGATCGATCCGCGCCCGCGCAGGTGAGGTCATGGTTTCAGTGTGTCAGCCCAACATCAATTGGACTAAACGTCAATAGCGCGGTTCAGGCGGGTCCGGGACGCGCCGTGTCCAGGCGTTCCAGGGACCGGCGGACCGCGGCGTCCAGGCCCACGTCGTCCGGCAGGCCGTTCGGGCCGGCGCCGGTGCCGTGGTCGCTCAGCGCCCAGAACACCACGTCGAGCACCTCGGCGAGCGGACCGGCGGCCCGCTCCCCGCGTTCGATCTCCCGGCGCCGCCCCTCCAGGAACGCGCGCTCGAACTCCAGCGCGGTGCAGTCCGCGGTGACGAACGCGCGCATCGCGTCGGCCTGCGCCCGGATACCGCTGCCCTCCGGCGCCTCCTCCGGCAGCGACCAGGCCTTCCACTCCGGGCTCCACGGCCGGTCGGAGAACGGGCAGCCGCTGAACACCGCCATCGCGATCAGCGGCCCGTCGGCCCGCTCCAGCGCGGCCGCCGCGAACTCCCGCCGCGCCGCGTCGGCCGCCGACCCGAGCACGCCCTCCACGAACGGCCGGATGCCGGCCGCCATGCCGAACCCGGCCGTGGTGATCAGCAGCAGGTTGTCCACGTCCGGCTGCGCGAGCAGCAGATCGTCCCCGCTGAACGCGCGCAGCCCCGAGACCAGCTCGGCCGCCGACGTCGGCAGCTCGGTGATCGGCTCCCCGAACCGGTCCGCCGCGGTACGGCACGCCAGCATCCGCTCGGCCCCGGCCATCCGCGCCGCCGCCACCAGCCGCCCGGCCAGATGCGCCCCCACCGGCCCGCGCCCCGGCTCGGTCGGCGCCGTGTACAGGAACGGCACCGCCGTACGCTCCCGCGTCCGCAACCAGTCCACGGACAGCCGCTGCGGCCCGGACAGCACCCGCCGTACGAGATCACCGGTACGCCGTGGGGTCGTCATAGCTGGTGCTCCGCGAGCAGGATCGCGAGCTGGGCCTCGGTCAGCGTCAGGCAGGTGAGGAACTCACCGGCCGGGGTGAACACGACCGTACGGCCGCGGGAGCGGTCGACGACGGCGCGGGCGGCGCGGCCGGCGAAGGTGATGTCCATGCGGAGGTTGTCCGGTTCGATCAGGAAGGACAGCAGGGCGGCGCGCAGGGCGGGCGCGTCGAAGGAGGTACCGGACGTCACGCCGAAGTCGGTCGCGTACTTCAGCGCGCGGTCCAGCGCGGGCTTGGGGAACTCCCAGGTCTCGTCGGGCAGCGGGCCCGGGCCGCCGCTTCCACCGTGCGGCGCGGTGATCACCAGCGCGGCGCCGTCCGGCGGGGCGGGGGTGCGCTGGTCGGGTACCGGCGGGGCCGGTACGGGGCTCTGCGCGACGGGGGCGGTGAGCAGCACGTCGACCTTGCCGGGCACCGCCAGGCCGACCAGCCACAGCAGCAGGTACGGGACCCGGCCGGGCGTCAGGTCGCGGAACACGGCGGTGGCCGAGCCGCGCGGGTCGCGGAGGAAGGCGTCGCGGCCGGGGGCGCGCACGTGGATGAGCGTCCAGCCGCAGAGCAGCAGCACCAGCAGCGCCACGCCGCCGACCTGGGTCAGCACCTGCTCGGCGGGCGTGTGCCGGCCCATCCAGTCGATGAGCGGCTCGACGTACCGGGCGAGGAACGCGGCCCCGTGCGCCGGCGCGGTGGCCGCGCCGGTGACCACGACCGCGCCCGCGACGCCTGCGGCCAGGCCCAGCGTGCCGGTGACCGCCTCGGCCATCCGGCGCACGTCGGCGCGCGGCGGCATGTCCCGGCGCGGGCGGCCGGCCGCGCGGTACGCGCCCATCGCCAGCTCGCGGCGGTCCCGGATGAAGCGCAGCGCGGACGGCAGCGCGGTGCCGCCGCGGGCCAGCGCGACGAGCAGCACCGCCCACTCGTGCCAGATGCGCACGGTCGCCTCGGCGAACGTCACCACCAGGCCGGCCAGCGCACCGGCCAGCCGGTGGAACACCGGGGCGGCCTCGTGCGGCACGCGCGCCCGGATGCGGATGCCGATGCCGCGCGCGAACCGCTCCAGACCGGTCCACCGCGGCCGCCCGGGCAGCGGCGGTACGACGTCGTCGACCGCCCGGAAGGCTCGGTGGTCCAGCAGGACGCAGGCGATGAGCGCCAGCAGGAACAGCGGGCGCAGCAGGTACCCGTGGCCGAGCAGCGCGTACGCGATGTTCGTGCCGGACACCAGGTTCAGCCCGCCGAGCAGCGCGTCGAACGCCAGGTGGTCGAAGATCACCAGGCCGAGCGCGAGGGCGGGCAGCAGCCAGAGCTTGCGCCCGAACCGGCGGCTCCCCACCGCGGCCAGCCCCGCGCACGCGCCGACCAGACCGGTCAGTACGGCGTGCCCGGCGAAGCGGATGCCGACGCCGTCGGTCCAGCCCGGCAGGAGCCGGAAGAATCCGAACGTGGGATAGCCGAGCAGGTGCTGCGACGGCCCGGACACCAGCATCAGGATGGCGTTCTCGACGAGCTGGAACCCCGCGCCGGACGCGGCGGCGAGCAGCAGGTAGTCGACCGCGGCGAGCCGCTTGAACCGGCGCCGCGCGAACCACCACACGCACACCACCGGCACCAGCTTGGCGATCTCCTCCAGCGGCGCGCCGACCTGCACGGCCGCGATCGGGTCGGAGGCCGTGGCGCCCATCGCGGTCACCGCGACCCGCTCCACCAGCACCGTGGGCAGGCACACCACCGCGCCCAGCACCAGCACCCGCAGGCACACGGCCAGCGTGACCGTACGGGACCGGCCCAGCACGCACAGCTGGACGATCAGCCAGCCGAGGCCGAGCACCACCGGGACCACCCGGGCCGTGCCGTCCACCGACGCGGTGACCACGATCAGCAGGGCGATCGCGGCCCATGCCGTTAACGTGCGGAGCAGCCGGAAGGTGCTCACCAGGCCGGGGCTGTTCTCGCGCAGCCGGTCGGCCGTACGGGACAGCCGCTCGGCGGTGTCGGCGCGCGGCACGCCGGCGTCGCGCGCGTGGCGGGCGCCGTTCCCCGGTGGCTCCAGGCAGCCGTACTGCTCGGCCAGCTGCCGCAGGCCGGCGTCGTCGCGGCGGCGCAGCGCGTACTCGCCGAAGCTCTCCTTGGCCGCCGTGATGTCCGGACCGACCATGGCCTGCACGAACGGCACCGGACCGGCGACCAGCATGATGCCGCCGGTGGTCACCAGCACCGCCGCGGACTGGTCGGGCAGGGCGAACAGCGTCTCCTCCGGCTGGTCGCCCCACGCCCCGACCGTACGGGCCAGGTCGTCCATCCGCGCGGCGACGCGTTCCACCGGTTCGTACATGTGCTCCGCGCGGGTACGGCAGGCCAGCAGCTCCTCCGCGCCCATCGTGCGCGCCGCGCCCACCACCGCCCGGGCCAGCTCGGCGCGCGGCGGCCCGCCGACGTACGCGCTGGGGACGGCGACCGGCACCGCGACCTTCTCCCCGGACGCCAGCCACGCCTGGTTCAGCTCGGTCGGCTCGTCGCAGAGCCGCAGGACGAGGTCCCGGGTGGGCATCGGCTGCGTGTTCATGGCTCCGTCCGGCCGGGCGCGCGAGGGTCTTGGGTGTTCTAGCACCTAATCCTGACATCGACAATCGCGTCAGCCGGTGACCGAGCGGAACGCGTCCGGAAGCGCGTTGACCACGTCGTGCGCGCCGATCGGCGCGCCCTCGGCGGCCAGCCGGCCCGCGAGGCCGTGCAGGTACGCGCCGGCGGCCGCGGCGTCGGCGGCCGGCACGCCCGCGGCCAGCAGGGCGCCGATGAGGCCGGTGAGGACGTCGCCGGTGCCGGCGGTGGCCAGGCGCGGGGTGCCGGTGGCGTTCGCGCGGACCGGGTGGCCGGACTCGGCCACCAGCGTGGTGGAGCCCTTCAGCAGGACGACGCAGCCGAGGTCGACGGCGGCGCGGCGTACGTGCTCGATCCGGGCGGCCTCCACCTGCGACCGGTCGGTGCCGTCGCCGAGGAGGCGGACGAGCTCGCCCGCGTGCGGGGTGAGGACGGTGGGCGCGCTTCGGCCCTCGAGCAGCTCGCGGTTCTCGGCGAGGACCGTGAGGCCGTCCGCGTCGACCAGGACGGGTACGTCGGTGCCGAGCACGGCGGTCAGCAGCGCCGTGGCGTCGTCGCCGGTGCCGATGCCCGGGCCGATCGCCCAGGCCTGGACCCGCCCGGCGGCGAGGACGTCCTCGCCGCGGCCCGGGCGGATGACGGTCGTCACCGCTTCCGGCCAGGCGGCGCGTACGCCCGCGACGGCCTGCTCGACGGAGGCGAACCGCACCATGCCGGCGCCGCCGCGCACCGCGCCACCGCAGGCAAGCACGGCCGCGCCGGTGAACCGCGGGCCGCCGGCGACCAGGCCGAGCACGCCGCTGCGGTACTTGTCGGACTCCGCGGACCGGTGCGGCAGCAGCTGGGCGACGTCGGCGGCCTGGTACGCGAGCAGGTCCGGCTCCGGGACGTGCGGG
>Ga0164243_10010849_pt1 | contig 13058 bp, 25 predicted proteins | sample OricompcompostOP_FD_108781 | JGI IMG/M metagenome (GOLD analysis project Ga0164243, IMG submission 108781) | Organic Plus compost microbial communities from Emeryville, California, USA - Original compost - Organic plus compost (OP) | ecosystem: Engineered > Solid waste > Mixed feedstock >... | reverse complement strand
TGGAACCAGGATTTATGCAGTGAGGACCTGGATGACCTCGGCGGTTAGCTTGGTGACGCCGGGAGCTGTTGAGACCATGTCGCTGTCGAGAATGCCGTCGATGTCACCGTCGGAATTCATCCCGAACGAGGCGACCTTGCGATCGGTGGCTTCCTTGATCTCGAGAGTGACCGTGTACGTCTTCCCGGCCGGGAGCTGCGGGCCGATGTACTTCGGGTCCAGGCGGAAGGTGATGTTACATCCGGCCTGGCCGAAGCAGTCCTGCTTGAGGATGATGACGTCGATTTTGAAGTCCTTGGCCGTGGGCTTGTGCGGCTTGGGCTTGGGCTTCGGGGTCGGCTTCTCCGCCTTCTCCGCCTTCTCGGCCGTTGCCGTCGGGGTCGGCTGCGCGGAAACAGACAGGTGGTCCCGAGCCGGCGGCTCCGTGGGCTGCAACCCGTAGCCGACTCCGCCGCCGATCAGGAATGCGGCCGTGATCGCGAGGATGAGCTGAAACCGGGAGGCTGACTTGGACATGAGCCAGTCCTGCTTAGGCTCCGGCGCCGGCGGCGGCGGGGGAGTGGGTGCAGGCGGGGGAGTGACTCCCATGTGGGCCGGGAGGACCTGCGGCGGGTGATTGCCCATGGGCGGGAACGGGGGATACACAGGCGGCTCCGGCTGCTTGGGGCTGATCCGTGGGAGATCGAACATGCCCGTCATGGTGGGTTCGTGCGGCTCTTCCGCTGGCGCGGCGAGCGGCATCGAGGGCTTGGGAGCCGGGAACGCCTCGGTTTCCGCCGTGGAGATGGCGGCGGCGGTCGAGCCCGGCTTGGGGGTGTCTGGCTTCCGGTGCTTACCGGTGCGCGAGGAGGCCATAGGTACTCCTGTGGGGCTTGGTGGATGCCCTCAGAGTACACCAAAACGAACATGTTCACGCCGGACATGTCGAGGTGGGATGTAACGGTCCTGTAACACGCCAGAGGTCCGATCTCTGGACAGCCGGGCCGGCGGAAGACATCCAAAGAATCTTGGCGTCGAGTTCGGATCCGATGTTGTGGCCGGTGGGACTCGACTGCTACTTTGCTTGCACTTGATCGGGCGCACATGTTCATGCCCGATCGGGTAGCCAAACTTGCACGCAGCGTAACCGTCTGCGGGCAAAGCTGAGGCCCGGCGTAACGGTGCTACCAACACCTACCGGGCCTCGTAGCTCACATAGTCACCTTCAGACCTCCTAGCGGGGAGGCCCGACCCCTCGTGCCCTGAGGAGCCTCGATGCACATCAACGTCACCACGTCACCACGTCTCCACGTCGCCACGTCCAACGAGGCGCTAATGCGCGTTCACAACGTCTCAACGTCCAACGAGGTGCGCTAATGCGCGTTCATCGTAGCACACCGAAGTCCAACTACACACGTCTTCGCAACGAACTTCTTTGTGACACCCGGATTTCCATGGGCGCGCACGGCCTTCTGGGCTATCTGCTGTCACAGGAAGACGGAAAGCCTGTCGATATCAAATACCTCGCGAAAATCTTCCCTGACGGGCAGGCCGCGTTCCGGTCCTACTTCCGTGAGCTCGTCGCCGCCGGCTACGTGGTGCGCCGCCGGGTCCGGCGCTGGGATGAGGAGTCGGGGCAGTGGCTTGTGCGTACGGAGACGGCCGTCTACGACATCCCGCAGGATGAGGGGTCCTTCGAGGACCTGTCCGTGGTGACGGCGGAGTTTTCGCAGGTCACTCCGAGGCTTAACGGACCGAGCCTCGAAGACACGAGCCCGCTCCCTTCGGGAGTAATGACTAGGGATCAAGAACCCCCCTCCCGTCCCCCCGTGCAGGAGCCGATCCCTGATCTGGGGCGGGAGGTAGAGATCGCCGAGGAGTTCGAGCAGTGCGCGGCGGTGCTGCGCGCGGTGGGCCGCGACGACGTGCGGCTGTACCTGGGCATCGAGGAGATGCTGCCGCTGTTGCCGCTGGTGCGGGCGTGGCTTGACCGTGGTGTGCCTGCCGGGCAGATCCGGCAGGTGCTCACGCAGGGGCTCCCGGTGCCGGTGTACTCGGCGAAGAAGCTCATCGAGGACCGTCTCAGGCGGAAAATGCCTGATGAGAAGGCTGCGGTGACGCAGTTGCGGGGCCGTCCGCGGCTGGTGGAGTGCCCGGATTGTGGCCGCCCTACGGCCGGGTCGTGCTCGCATGGAGCTGTCGCTCAGCCGCGTGCGCTGAGCGAGGAGGATCTTGCCCGGAAAGCCGCGCACATTGCGCGTCTGCGTGATCTTGTGGGGCCCAAAAACCGCAGATGAAAATGATGTTCGTTTCTCGGCGCGAAATTCGGGCTGCGTTGCGCTACCCTTGCCTGGGGACTAGACCGCCGCCAGGGGTGGTGTCGCGGCTAGTAGCGGCCTAGCGTATGGGGCCGCCAGGTGCCCGGTACTCATCTCCGCCAGGATGGGCGGTGAGGTGTGCCCAGGCAGAGCCCATAGTGCGCACTCCCCTGTAGGAGTGACTACCTATGGGGGAGTGCGTGACTTGGCGTCATCGCAGGTCGTTGTCGAGTGTGCCGTCAGCCCATGCTTGGACGTAGGCGGCGATGTGCTGCTTGCTGGGACGGCCTCCGTCAGCGATGGGGATGCCTCGCCGGCGGCAGAACTCCTTGCACTTGCCCCAGTCAACGGTGACGGTTTGGTTGAAGGCGGTGGTTGGGCGGGCTGCTTTGACCCACCTGGTGAAAAAGGCGAAGAATTCGTCGCGGTGCTCTGCATTGACATCGACCTCGTACCAGCACGAGCCATACCCGAATACCACGGTATCCACGGCATCGGGAGTCTTGCTCAGGTCGTCCACGAGAACTTCGACCTGTTTGACTGCCATTCTGTGGGCACTCCTCAAGGGTCGCAAACACGTTTACGGATATTTCCCTAACATGGCATAGGCCCTGCCAGGCTAACCCGGCAGGGCCTATTTGTGAAGGTTTGCTGACTAAGCGACGGCCCGCTCAGCCATGTCCGCCTCCAGGTCCACCAGAGTGGCGGCCTCGGCGAAGACGGCGTCGAAGTGACCCTCGTTGAGCCCGGTCTGGAAGAAGGCGATCTCGGTCTTCGTGAACAGGATGGGCGTCTTGTTGGGGTCTTCGGTGTCGTACAGCGCGACGACCGGACCGCGTCCGGACTTGGGGTGTCCCGCCGGGACGACTGCCGGTGCGAGGGCGACGCAGTTGCCGCCGTTCGAACCGCTCCGGTAGGTGGCCGCAGCGTCGTTGATCTTGACGGTGTAGCCGGCGTCGTTGATTTCGATCATGTTGGTACTCCTCTGCCGAGAAGGGTCAGGCTGTCCTCTTTGGACAGTGCTAGCTGACGGAGGTGGTCGATGATTAGGGTATACCGTCGGATGGCCTCTGGGTCCTCAATGAAGCGTCCATCGACGCAACTTTCTGTGTAGAGGACCGGGCCCGCGATGTGGGGGTCGAACGTCATCAGCATGAATGATCCATTCATGCCGTGGTGCGCGCCTGCATCAAACGGGAGAATTCGGATGCTCAGGTTTCTATGCGACTCGCCCAGTTCGATAATGTGTTCGAACTGGGCCTCCATGATCTCGCGTGAGCCAACCGTGCGGTGCAAAACGGCCTCATCGATGATGATGTCGATCCGTCCTTTGCGCAGCCGCCGGGCCTTGCGTTCCATCCGGAATTTGATCAGCGCTTCCACGTCAGCAGTAGCCACCGGAGGCGTCTCCAGGTAAGCCCGGTAGTAATCGGGCGTTTGCAGTAGCCCTGGGATGACGGCGAGCTCATAGGACGTCAGTTTGCGGGCCTCCGTTTCAAGGCCGAAGAACATCTCAAACTGCTCAGGAACGGCTTCGCGGTAGGACTGCCACCAATCGAACTTGGAGGCGTCGTGCGCGAGCTGGATCGTCAGGGACCTATCAGGCTCTTCGACGCCGTACAGGTCGAGGAGCCCGATGAGTTGGCGCTCTGTGGGGACGGTCCGGGCGTTTTCGAATCGCGTGATCGCGGTGCCGGTCAGGCCGATCGCGCCGGCGGCGACGTCTCTCGAAATTCGGCCCCGGTACTGGTGGAGCCGCTCGGCCAGCAGACGCCGGCGGATGGTCGGGGAGCGGTCCCCTACGGTTGATGACATCGAACCCCCTCAGCGTGGACAAACACGGGTATCTCGTGAACATGTTTACACACGGCGGGTCGCCGTGGCACTATCGATACAACGACAGAGGTACGCGCCTGGCTGTGTACTCGTGGCGGTGCCTCGTGCTCCGGGTGATCCCCGGTATCAGGTCCCCCGATCATGGGAGCGTCATGCATGCGGGATGTGATGTAAGCGTGCGATTGCCCGCCAAACCTGAGTCTGTAGGGGAGGCGCGGCGGTATGTGCGACGGTGTTTGGGCGCTGATCATGAGCGCTTGGACGACGTGCTGGTATGTACGAGCGAGGCGTGCTCGAACGCCATCGAGCACACGCATTCGCAGGAAATCGTCGTGGCCGTCTACGCTGACGAGCGGCAAGTGCAGGTCACGGTAGAGGACGCCGGCGGGGCGACGGTCCCGCAGGTGCGAGATCCGGGCTTCAGCGAGCGGGGGCGCGGGATGCTTTTGATCGACACGCTCGCCTCGTACTGGTACTACGAGTTGACCCCGACGAATGCGCGACTGACCTTCAGAGTCGCGCGATAGACGCCGTACCCCCGAGGACGTGTGTGGCCGTACGTGGCGTGGACGCGGCTGCCTTTCCCTCGGGGGTGCGGTCCCCAGGAGGCGTATTCGTATGGCACTCGGCTGGCGCGCTGAGGTCCTGGTCTGTGTCCATGGGCACATGACTGCCCTTCCTGCCCCTCCTGATCGCTCTGACGATGCTCTCCGTACTTGGGTTGAGGAGACCATAGCAGCCCTAGTGGATCATGGTGTCCGGGCGTCTGCCATGGCCGGATTTCTTCGGTTCGGTGAAATTGATGCTGATCCGGACAGCCCTATAGGTCTGGTTCCGACTCGTCTGCAAACGGTAGTCAGGTACCGCAGTGAGTATGGAAGGTTCCACTGGGAGACGCTCCGCGACTCTCGGTAGAGACTCGGCGCGGATGTGTGTAAAGTAGGTCTCAGAGCTGGTCTCCAGGGCGCTGGTCTTCATGGCTGGTTGAGCTCGCTCAGGGGTAGAGGGCTTGGTGGATCTTGCGCTTCTTCCCGCCCTGGAGACCAGGCTCTTTTTTTATGCCTCAATTCGAGTTAGGCCCTATCTTGCGGTGTGAGTTCGGACCGCCCTTACAGTCCGTGGGTGTCTGAAGAATCATCAATCCACCGCGTCTATTTCGTCCTGGCTCGGGATGTCTTCGCGGCCGATCGGGTATGTCTCCAACTGGTGCTGCTGGGCCTGCCGCAGCACCAGGTCCGGTATCTGACGAGGGTGTCCCAGCTCTGCAATGTCTCGCCGGACAAGGTCTGCTTCATCTACGCCGATGGCCACGCCGAGCACCATCTCGCCAAGGAGCTGCGCGCCGCCGTCGATAGCTTCTGCAAGTTCGGGGCGATCGTACGCACCCTTAAAGACGTCTCCGAGGACCGGGGCCGCCATGAGGCCGAGGAGCTGGTGGGGTCCTCCAAGGACCCGGCCGCAGCGATGTGGGAGCGGCTCGAAGCGACGCCGCCTGAGCCAGAGGATCCGGGGCCGGTCTACAAGCAGATCTACCTCGGTGGGCCGATGCATGGTCGCCGGCGGTCGGCCGGTCTCGCGGACAAGATCGATGCTGATGAGCTGGTCATCAGTGTGACGGGTCTTGTCGGTGATCCGGACAAGCCGCAGATGATCACCATGCGGTATGAGCCGTGGACCGCGTGGGTGCTGGGACAGCCGATCCGGTTCTGGATCTACCAGCCTGCTTGGAATGAGCGGCAGAGCCTCGTCCGTAACTACCTTCTAGGTCCTGTGGAGCGCTGATGTGCGAGTTCTGTGCCACCGGTAAGCAGCACGGCGAGGAGACGCCGTCGCTGGACGACATGATCTCGGCGACGGTCGAGGACATCATCAAGGGCTTCGAAGGTGCGGAGGCACCGGCCGGGAAGGAGCCGCCGAATATGGGGAAGCCTCGTCAGCCTGCTACTCCGAAGCCGTCTGTCGCTGAGTTCGCTGAGGCGTTGTCTGCGCTCACGAAGCTGTTCGGGACGACGCCGGTCATCCAGCTCGCGATGCAGATGATGACCGTCCAGGCGGACGAGGAGCTCGTGCTGGATGCGCGGATCCGGAAGATCGGCGAGCCGGACGTCCGGCCGTACGACTACATGGGCGACATCCGGCGCTGGAATGAGGCCGCCGGCCAGAAGCGGTGGGACGAGCTGTCGGAGGACGAGAAGGTCGATTCGATCTTCCTGCGCCGTGACCTGCTTGAGGAGGAGTACGAGGAGGTCGATGACGAGCTCCGCAAATTCGCCTACAGTGAGGAGGACGCGAGCCGGGAGAAGCTCGCACTGGAGCTGGGTGATCTCCTCGTCATCGCGTACGGCACGGCGTATCAGGCAGGGATCGATCTGCCCGGCGTTTACCAGGCGATCATGCGCAAGAATTGGGAGAAGATCAATCCCGAGACCGGCAAGCCCTATAAGCTGCGGGAAGACGGGAAAGTGGGCAAGCCCGACGGGTTCGTGCCGCTGAAGCCTGAGGACGTCAGGAAGTTCCTGTACTAAAAAACGCCGAGAAGACACCGGTACCCTGAACGAAAAGTCGAATTTTCACGGGGTACTGGTGTCTTCTACTTTTGAGGCGATTTTAACGATCAGCGGCGTTGTCACGGCGGTCGGTGGAGCGGCGGCCGTGGTCGTCGGGGGGTTGATGTTTTTCGTGCGATGGTTCAAGCGGTTGCGGGATTTGTGGGAGGACGTCAATGGGGCTCCGGGAAGGCCGGGAGTTCCCGGCCTTCCGAGTATCCGTGAGAGCGTCGCCCACATGAACGACAAAATCGACTCGATGTCGCAGCGGGTAGAGGACATCGAGAAGGAGATTAAACATAACGGCGGCGGATCAATCAAGGATGTCGTCCATAGTCTAGACGAGAAGATCGACGTCCTGCAAGCGCATTTTACACGCCATCTGCTGAACTCGGGAGAAAATCGGCCCGGTTAGAACATTCTACCTCGTTTACGTCACCCTTGAATGAGGAAGACGTTTCCTGAAAGGCAGATAATGGCGACGCGTAATCCGGCTGACACTACACAGCCGAATTTCCGGGGCTGTGACTGGTACGAGCCCTATCTTAAGAAGACGGCGCAGAACCCGCCGATTGTGTACGCTCCTCTGACGAGCGATGTCATCTACGGTCATGGCACCTGGGACGAGCAGAATCAAGAGTTCGTTCCTGGAACGCCTATTCAGGTTGAATACCCGGGTGACTGATGGCTGACGTTATTCGCCGGCCGAACGACACTTCGGTCATGAACACCAGGTCGGTGGACTGGTACGAGCCTCGGGTCCAGGAGGCATGGACGTGTCAGACCGGCCGTCCGTGCCCGGATTTCGTCACCTCGGACCAGATCTACGGCCACAACGGCGCGGAGCCGTACACGGCTGTTTACACCGACGATCCGCTCGACCCGGACGTCTGGCCTCCCGAGGTCGAGATTCTGGTGTCGGGTGACCAGGATGAAAACGATGATTACGTCGGCTCGGCGACGGTCACGATCACCGCGACCGACGAGCTCAGTGACGTCGATCTGATCGAGTACAAGATCAACGACGGTGAGTGGACCGAGTACGAGGATCCGATCGAGCTGGACACCCCTGACGATTACGTCGTCCAGGCTCGCGCGACCGACTCCGAGGGCAACACGTCCGAGCCTGTCGAGGCCGAGTTTTCGGTGGTCGCGGAGTGACGGTCACGCTCTCTGCGACCGACGCTTAATGTCCACGTTTCGCGCCCGGCAGAAGTCCGATCCGTCGGGCGCACCCTCTAGGACCTTGATTTGGCACGCAAACGCAGTAATTCCAACCGGCGATCCCGTACAAGCGCCAAGACATTCCGGCGGCAAACGTCGAGGGCAACGCCTGCCCCGCCCCCATCTTCGCCGCGTCAGCCGGTAGCGACGCGTACGGGTCTTCCGCCGAACAGTGCCCGGAGCAGGGCCGCCCGGCTCGGCCGGGGCTGGGACAGTGCCCTCGAAGGCGGTTCACGCTCGCCGGCCGACATCTACGGCGACATCCTCACGCCCACCGAGACGCAGCGGATAAATCGGGCTCAGCGGCAGCCTCCGCGTCCTCCCGGTGAGACCTACGCTGAGGAGCTCATCCCGCATGCCGAGGATCGGCAGGTCCATGTCGATCCCATGGACTGGTGGGCCGTGGAGATGGCGAGGCAGGGCAACGACGTTTTCCTCTTCACGTACCAGCCGACGCCTTCGATCAACCCGCCACGCCCGCGTACGCTCGCGGCCGGGTATGAAGTCTCAGCAGACTCTCCGCATCCGTTTCAGAAACGGGCAGGTGTACGGTTATTACAACGTGCCGCCCAACGTCTGGCGGAATTTCAAGCGGGTCAAAAGTCCGGGGCGCTTCATCAATCGTGTGCTGAATTTTTATCCGTATGGTCCGGAGCCGGATCTGGATAGACCTACCGGCATGACCTAGGACGCTCATTACCAGGCCGAATCTATTACCCAATAGGTTCGGCCTATGGTCATTTATACGGGGCCTTTTAATTTGTTTTTTCACACGGTGCCGCTGCGTCGCGGTGGTCCGCTGATCGAGACGTCGTCCACGACGGAGGTCGTCGAGCCGTACCGGCGAGGCCGCTGCGTCATCGTCAAGGTATGGCCGGGGAAGGGCTGGGTCTTCGGCCGCTGGACGGGCGTGCATGAGGACGAGGAAACGGCTCTGGTGGCAGCGGTGGCGGCTCACATGGACACGGCGCTCGACGACGCCGGCAAGCTCCAGCGCCGCTATGCCCGGGAGGCAGTGGCGAGGTCCTCCAAGGACCCCACCGACGAGTGGGAGATCTTGTCCGCTCTTGATCTGACGGGGGAGGACCGCTGATGCTCGGGTTCCGGTTCCGTACGCCGCCCGACAAGACGCGCCAGAAGGCCGCTACGCGGCTTTCGACGCTCGCGCCGTCCGAGGTGTTGAGCTGGGCCGACGTGGCGATGAGCGACGCGTGGAGAGCCTTGGACGCCTATCGCAAGGATCCGCAGCCGGACGCGCTCGAGGACATGGAAACGGCTCTCCAGCAGATCCTTGGTGCGGTGGACGTCCTGCGGGAACGTTCGTAGAAATGAAGAAAGCCTCGGGGTAAGCCGGGGCTTTCTCATGCTTGATATCGCGGGGTCAGCCCTCCTCTGCCAGGTAGCCATAGGCGGGCGGGTCGAGTTCGGCCTCTAACGTCTTGGCGAGCGACACGTCCTCCCAGTCTCCAGTAGCGGCCAGTTCGGCGACGGTGAGCGCGGTGATCGCCTGGTCGCGGGAGTAAACACCCCGCCGTCCGGTGACCGTCCAGCCGCCGTCAGGCCAGCGGTCCGCCCGGGTTTCGCATTCGTCGCTCACCATGAAGCCGTCGTTGATCTCGATGGCCATCGGTCAGTCCTCCTCGCCGGTCGGGTGTTCCGGGCAGTCGAGGTCGTGGTCTTCGGGCTCGGCGTCGTCGGGAGCGTAGACCGGCTCCCAGCCGATGCGATCCGTCAAGCGGAAGCTCGTTTTTCTGCCGCGAGCTTCTCGTACTCCAGGGCCTCGCGCGCGAGTTTCTGCGCCGGCGTGGGCTCCTTCGTCTGCTTCGGCTGCTGCTTGGGGGGCTGCTTGGGAGATTTCTTGCGCACGTTTCCTCCGGAATCTACAACGTAAAGGGCCGGGCTGCTCTAGCCGCAGCCCGGCCCCAGACCGTATCCACCGCCCATAGGAGCAAACGGCCTGTTCAGCATCCGTCTGGTCACGACACACTGCGGGTTGCTGAACGACCACGACAGTAGCAGACCGCGTGAACATGTTCAAGGGAACGAAAAAGGCCCTCCGGTGTGTCATCGGAGGGCCTTCTCGGCTGGCGGTTCCCGTGGGTCCGTAGAGGGGATCCGCCGAGTGTCCATCACATGGCGAAGCAGACATTAGCAGGTTCGGCAGACATGTTCAAGCGGGACATGAAAAACCCCCGGCAGGGATCTGGTCTACCGGGGGTGATCCATTCGGTGGAGGAATAATCCACGCCGACGGCTGCGATCGCCAGGCGGGGACCCACGTGGCCTCCAGGGAACGTGAACATACAGTAGCACGTCACGCAAACATGTTCAAGCCAAGGAAAAGCCACGGACAACAAACATGTTAAAATGCAAAAATTTGGCCCCGGCGAGTTGAGGAGCTCGCCGGGGCCTGATCCCCCAATGGCCGCTCTGCGGGAATGTCCATCCGCAGACTCAACCACATCGCCCCCCCGCACCGCCCCTCCCAAGACCGAGCGGGCCACCTTCGCCTCCCAAGCTCCGTGTGGGCCGCCACGCGTCACGAGCGCTGCGGGGTTTTCGACACCACCAGTGTCGCAAGAAGAAGGTACCACCTCCCGTAAACATGTTCAAGCGGTGTGATGTAGGTCACAATCATGACTTACCCGCTTGCGCGCCGAGTTCGGATCGGGTGTGGGCTATCGCCATCGCCGAAATTCGCGTCTATACGCCGAAAAACGGAGGGGAGGGACAGTGGCCGCCGAACCGCTGATGGATCTGTCAGAGATCGCCGAGTATCTCAAAGTCAGCGAAAGATGGGTACGTCGAGAAGCGCCGTCCTACGGGGTCCCGCTCTACCGAATCGGCCAGGCCATCAGGGCGCGCCGGCGAGAGCTCGATGAATGGCTCGATCAGCAGCGCATCCGCAATTAGGAGGCACCATGTCCATGACTCTCGACGAGGCTGTCCAGACTCTCCCCACAGGCGCACCGGACACTCTTCCGATCTCGTCCCGGCCGGCTCTCGGCGCGAGGTGGCTCGACGAGCACAAGCCGGGCTGGTACCGGCAGATCGACCTGAGGATCCTCGACATCGGGGATGATAGCTCCTGCGTCCTTGCCCAGCTCATTTTCGGCTGCTGCTTCGGATGCCGCGTCTTCCAGCTCGGACTCAACAAGGAGAGTGCGGTCGCCCTCGGGTTCGTGATTTTCGACGTCGGGGACATGCACGAGGCGTACGCCGTGCTCACGGCCGCGTGGGTCGCGGAGATCACCGCCCGTCGCGAGGGGGTCGAGCTTTGATGAACGTGCTCGACGAGATCGACGTCATGGCGGGCAAGCGGGTCTCCGCCGGCGCGAGGTGGCTCGATGAGGTCGAGCCGGGCTGGGCCGAAAGAATCGATCTGGACGATTTCTGCCTCTCGGACGGCCGGAGGTGTATCCTCGGCCAGCTATACGGGAGATACTCCGACGGACTCGACACCCACGACCTCGAGTACGAGGAGGCGAAAATGTACGGTTTCAACCTCGACACTCTCGACGGCAAGTACGACCAGTGGGGTGAAGGTCTCTTCTGGATCCGGCTGGAAGAGCATTGGATCGCAGAGATCGAGTCCCGGATCCCGCAGCCGCCGCTCTCGTAACAAGTCAACAACGGCCCCTCCCAGACGGGAGGGGCTTGTGCGTAAGGAACAGAAAATGGACGTGTGGTCGGTCGCGCGAGTCGTGCATGCGGCTTTGCGCGAGTACGAATCGCTGACGCATGGGGACGACAATCCGCCGTGGGATGAGCTGTCCGACGAGATTAGGTGGGCCTACATTCATGGAGTGCTCAACGTCAACGAGCGGGCGGACATCACTCCTGAGGAACTCCACGAAAACTGGGTGGAGAACAAACTTCGGCACGGCTGGACCTACGGACTAGTCAAGAACTTCTTGACGAAGACACATCCCTGTCTCGTTCCTTACGAAGAGCTGTCAACGGTGGAAAAGGGGAAGGCCATCCTCTTCATCGCCGTTGCAAAGACCCTTCTGAGGATGCTGTGATGGAGTTCCCTACCGAAATCTACTGGGTCACCGGCCTGCGCCAGAAGGGCTGGCTTTTCGCCGAGACCCGGTATCTGAAGCTGGCCCACGGCGAGTGGATGGATTATTAGCCCCAGGGCTATGGACAAACATAAGCCCTAGGGCTAATCTCTGGGTGTAGGCAAAACCAGCCACCAAGGAGACCCCATGACCGAGATCCTCACCACCACCGACTACGACGCCATCACCCGTCACATGGCCGAGCACGCCCCCACCGCACGCCTCCTTGGCGAGATCACCGCCCAGTTGGACGCCGACTATCACGCGGTCTGGCTGGACGGTCCCACCGTCTGGCACGCCTGGGTGGAGCCCGGCGAGGACGAGTGGCACCTCGACCGCGAGCGCGCCGCAGACGCCCTGGACTGGATCCGTCAGCAGCTCGACGGGCAGGGCGTCTTCGATCGCATCGCCGACCCGTCCCGCTACAGCACCCCCGAAGAGGCCCGCTACGTCGCCTCGGATGAGGCCGCGATGGCCGAGTTCTACGACGTGGAACTGGCCGCCCTCGCCGGGAACCTCATCGACGACGTGTCACCCCGCGACATGGACCGCATCATCCAGGCGCGGATCGACCGGGCGCGGGCGGAAGCGGCACGGCTGGCGAGCCTGCGCGCCCACCACGCCCGCCGCATCTACGAGGGCGACGGAGAGCGCGGCTGGAAAGCCGCAGCCGCCCGAGGGCTGGGCATCAGCCCCGTCGCGTTCGGCGACATCCTCAAGGACGACGAAGCACGAGCCGCTCGCCGGCGCCAGGCGGCTTCTCTGGCCGACGACGAGTGACCGTTCGTCCATCAGTCCTACGTGAGAGAGAGGAGATCCTCATGTACACCTACATCTCGCTTCACCCCCGCGCCACCACTGCGGACGTCCCCGCTGGAACGCTCGGCGTCGAGGTGACTGCCCGCCACCTGGCCCAGGCGTGCAGCCTGGGCAACATCGACCCGCAGCACCTCGGCGGCGACGTCTCCACGGCCGCCATCGAGGCGGCCATGTCCTGGCCGCTCCCGCCCGAGGGCGCCACGCTCGCCACCGTCCGCGCGGACGCGGACAGCCTCGGCGCGATGGCCGTGCTCACGCTCCGCGCCAAGGGC
>Ga0164243_10010848_pt1 | contig 13058 bp, 14 predicted proteins | sample OricompcompostOP_FD_108781 | JGI IMG/M metagenome (GOLD analysis project Ga0164243, IMG submission 108781) | Organic Plus compost microbial communities from Emeryville, California, USA - Original compost - Organic plus compost (OP) | ecosystem: Engineered > Solid waste > Mixed feedstock >... | reverse complement strand
TTTGAACCCTGGCGCTACCGCGACGGCGTGGCCAAGTCTCTGCACCTGCGTCCCGTGCAGATTCCTGGCACGGGTGCGTTGTTGTACTTCCAGGGTTCCAGGCGTCGCCTGCGGCGGGCATCAAACCCCGCACGGGGTAGCGCGCAGCGCATGATCTTCCGCTCGGCACCCTGGCTGTACCACAACGCCCCCGTGCCCGGAATCTGCACAGCCCTCGGCGCCCTGCTCCTGCCCGCACTTCGCAAGCGGCGCCCGGCCTCGACGGCGGCCGCACGCGCCGATAAATCTGTCTCGCGAAGCGAGGCCTTTTGCGCGGGGAGCGCGGGGCGCGCGCCAGACGCCGGATCGTCGAGGTCGGAGGCCCCCTACCCCAGTCCGATGCCGCCGTCGACGCTGAGGACCTCGCCCGTTGCGTACGCGGACAGCAGCAGGCCCATGGTGGCGTCGGCGATGTCCTCGGGGGTGCCGGTGCGGCGTAGGGGGGCGACCTTCGCCACGCGTTCGTGTGCCACGTCCCAGTCCGACGTCCAGGGGGTGGCGATCAGGCCGGGGGCCACCGCGTTGACGCGGATGCCTGGGCCGAGGGACTTGGCGAGCAGGCGGGTCATGTGGTTCAGGCCGGCCTTGGACACCGCGTACGGGACGGAGCTGCCGCTGGGGCGTACGCCGGCCAGGGACGTGATGTTGATGATCGAGCCGGGCTCCTCCCCCGCCCGCAGGTGCGGGGCGGCGGTGCGGATCATCCGCCAGGTGCCGAGCACGTTGACGTCGAGGATGCGCTGGAAGACCTCGTCGGTGACGGCGTCGAGGTCGTCGTGCGGGATGACCTTCGTGGTGCCCGCGTTGTTGATCAGGATGTCCAGCCGGCCCCACTTCTCGACGGCCGCGCCGACCAGCCGGGCGCAGGCGTCCGGGTCGGCGACGTCGGCCTGTACGTAGATCGCGTCGTGCGGCAGGGCCTTGGCCACCGCCTGCCCCGCGTCCACCGACGTGGCGGAGTTGACCACCACGTGCGCGCCCTCGGCCGCCAGCGCCCGCGCGATCGACTCGCCGATACCGCTGGACGATCCGGTCACGATCGCCACCTTGTCCCGCAGCCGCGCCATTCCGGCTCCCTTCGCCGCCCTGCCCCCGAGCCGTCCGTGATCCGCGGGCCACGATACGCGGCGGGCGGGATGAAACCCGCGGGTGCCCGGCGTTCGTACGGTGGGCGTGCGCGGCGCCGGTAGGGTGATCGCGCCGGTGGTATGGACTTCAGAGGGGACGACGCGCAGGTGACGGTGGTGGACGCGGCCGAGGAACGGACCGGTGCGGCGGGCGGCGTGGCCGGGGAGGCACGGCGGCGGCGTACGTTCGCGGTGATCTCGCACCCGGACGCGGGCAAGTCCACGCTCACCGAGGCGCTGGCGCTGCACGCGTCGGCGATCAGCGAGGCCGGCGCGGTGCACGGCAAGGCCGGCCGCCGGGGCGTGACGTCGGACTGGATGGCGATGGAGCGCGACCGCGGCATCTCCATCACCTCGGCGGTGCTGCGCTTCGACTACGGCGACGCGGTGCTCAACCTGCTGGACACCCCGGGCCACGCCGACTTCTCCGAGGACACGTACCGCGTCCTTGAGGCCGTCGACTGCGCGATCATGCTGCTGGACTCGGCCAAGGGCCTGGAGCCGCAGACGCTGAAGCTGTTCGACGTGTGCCGCAACCGGCGGATCCCGGTGATCACGTTCGTGAACAAGTGGGACCGGCCGGGCCGCGAGCCGCTGGAGCTGCTCGACGAGATCGAGCAGCGCATCAAGCTGCGCCCCACGCCGGTGAACTGGCCGGTGGGGATCGCGGGCGACTTCCGCGGGCTGATCGAGCGGGCCACCGGCGGCTATACCCATTACGACCGCACCCCCGGCGGCGCGGGGCGCGCGGAGGAGGAGTCGCTCACCGCCGAGCAGGCGGCCGAGCGCGAGGGCGAGGCGTACGAGACGGCCGTCGAGGAGCTGGCGCTGCTGGACGAGATCGGCGCGGAGATCGACATGGAGTCGTTCCTCGCCGGGGAGTCCACGCCGACGCTGTTCGGCGCGGCCCTGCCGAACTTCGGCGTGCGCCGGCTGCTGGACGCGCTGTGCGAGCTGGCGCCGCCGCCGGCGCCGCGGGCCGACGTGGCGGACGAGCCGCGGCCGGTGGACGCGCCGTTCGCCGGGCTGGTGTTCAAGGTGCAGGCCAACATGGACAAGGCGCACCGGGACCGCATCGCGTTCGTCCGGGTGTGCTCCGGGAAGTTCACCCGCGGCATGGTGCTCACGCACGCCGCGACCGGCCGCCCGTTCGCCACCAAGTACGCGCAGGCGATGTTCGGCGCGGACCGGCACACGGTGGACGAGGCGTACCCCGGGGACGTGATCGGCCTGGTCAACGCGACGGCGCTGCGGCCGGGCGACACGCTGTACGACGGCAAGCCGGTGGAGTTCCCGCCGATCCCGAGCTTCGCGCCGGAGCACTTCGCGGTCGTCCGCTGCAAGGACGGCGGCAAGCACAAGCAGTTCCGCAAGGGCATCGAGCAGCTCGACACCGAGGGCGTGGTGCAGGTGCTGCGCTCCGACGTGCGCGGCGACCAGGCCCCCGTACTGGCGGCGGTCGGCCCGCTGCAGTTCGACGTCGTACTGAACCGCCTGGAGCAGGAGTTCTCCGCCCCCGCCGAGCTCCAGCACCTGGAGTACAAGATCGCCCGCCGTACGGACGAGGCCGGCGTCCCCGAGCTGGCCGGCGAACGCGGCACCGAGGTCCTGGTCCGCAGCCTGGACGGCGCCCACCTGGCCCTGTTCTCCGACCGCTGGCGCCTCAACGCGGTACTCCGCGACCACCCGAACGTACGCCTGGACCCGCTGGTCGCGGGCGTGGAGGACTAGGCGCGTCTCGAATCCGCGCGACCTCCTCCCACCCGAGATAAAGGCCTCGCTTCGCGAGACTGATTTTTTGCGCGTGCCGCCGCCGTAGGTGGCGGGCCGCCGTTTGCGCGGCACAGATGGATGCCCGCACAGTCCCCGGCGCCACGCATCCTGCCCGCACTTCGCAAACGGCGCCCGGCCACGCACGGCGGCCGCACGCGCAAATGAATGAGTCTCGCGAAGCGAGGCCTTTCGCGCGGAAGCGCAGAGCGCCGTGCTCTAGCCCCAGACCTCCTCGGCCGTTTCCACGATGAGGCGGAGTTTGGCTACCTGTTCGTCGTAGGTGAGGGTGTTGCCTTCGACGGTGGAGGAGAAGCCGCACTGGGGGGACAGGCAGAGCTGGTCCAGGGGTACGTACTTCGCGGCCTCGTCGATGCGGCGCTTCAGGGCGTCCTTGGTCTCCAGTTCGCCGCGCTTGGTCGTGACCAGGCCGAGCACCACCATCTTGCCCTCGGCGACGTAGCGCAGGGGTTCAAAGCCCCCGGAGCGGGCGTCGTCGAACTCGCAGAAGAAGCCGTCCACGGCGAGGTCGCCGAACAGCGGCTCGGCGACGAAGTCGTAGCCGCCCTCCGCGACCCAGGAGGAGCGGAAGTTGCCGCGGCACATGTGCGTGGTGACGGTCATGTCGGCGGGCTTGTCCGCCAGCGCCCGGTTGATCTGACGGATGTAGCGCAGGTGCAGGTGGTCGGCGTCCTCGCCGCGTCCGGCGAGCTCCTGGCGCTGCGCCGGGTCGTTGAGGTAGGCCAGGCTGGTGTCGTCGAACTGCAGGTAGCGGCAGCCGAGGTCGTACAGGCGCCGTACCTCCTCGGCGTAGGCGTCGGACAGGTCGGCCCAGAACTGCTCGACGTCGGGGTACGCCTCCGGGTCGATCATGGCCTGGCCGCCGCGGTAGTGCACCATGCTCGGCGACGGGATGGTCAGCTTCGGCACGTTGGTGGTCTGCGCCTTCAGGTACGTGAAGGCGTCGCCGAAGATGGTGTGCTCCAGGCGCACCTTGCCGGTGACGTGCAGCGCGGCGGGGGCGAACTCGATGGAGCCCTGCGGGTTGCGGAACTTCACGTGCAGGTGCTCGGCGGCCTCGGCGACGCCGCCGAGCTGGTAGATGAAGTCCATGTGCCAGGAGCCGCGGCGGAACTCGCCGTCGGTGGCCGACTTCAGGCCGACGTCCTCCTGCATGCGGACGACGTCGCGGATGGCGTCGTCCTCGGCCTGGCGCAGGTCATCGGCGGTGATCCGGCCGGCGGCGTGGTCCTCGCGGGCGCGCAGCAGCCGCTGGGGGCGCAGCAGGCTGCCCACGTGGTCGGCCCGGAACGGCGGCGTCGTACGTGTGCTCATGGCCCTCACCCTCCGGTGTCGCTGGTGCGCCCCGACCCTAACGCGGCGCTCGACATCCGGGAAGACGTCCGTCACACGAAACTTCATGCGATGCCCTCGGGACGCCTTGACAGCCGGGCGGGCGCGCGCTGGACTACACGGCAGCACCGGCCCGCAGCGCCCGTCAGGGAGTACGTGATGCGTGACCAGGGGATCGGGTCTTGGCCGCGGCGCCGCGCGCGGAACCGGGCCGGGCGTACGGCGGTCGTGTACGGCGAGGAGTCCTGGACGTACGCGGAGTTGGCCGGGCGGGTGGCGCGGCTGGCGTACGGGCTGCGCGGGCTCGGCATCGGGCCGGGCGACCGGGTGGCGTACCTGGGCCGCAACCATCCGGCGCTGCTGGAGACGCTGTTCGCGACGGCGGCGCTGGGCGCGGTGTTCGTGCCGCTCAACGCGCGGCTTGCGGTACCGGAGCTGACATACATCGTGGGCGACGCCGGGCCGCGGGTGCTGCTGCACGGCGCCGAGCACGCCGGCGAGGCCGCGGAGCTGCACGCGGAGACGTCGCTGGTCGAGGTGCTCGACGTGTCCGGTGCCGGGTACGCGGAGCTGCTGGCCGGGCCGGAGCGGGTGATCGACGAGGAGGTCGGGCCGGACGACCTATGCATGATCATGTACACGTCCGGGACGACCGGCCGGCCGAAGGGCGCGGCGCTGACGCACGCGAACATCACGTGGAACGCGCTGAACGTGCTGGCCGACGTGGACCTGCGGTCCGACGAGGTCACGCTGGTGACCGCGCCGCTGTTCCACACGGCGGCGCTGAACATGACGTGCCTGCCGACGCTGCTGAAGGGCGGCCGGGTGGTGGTCGCGCCGGGTTTCGACCCGGACGCCACGTTCGACCTGATCGCGCGGCACCGGGTGACGTTCGCGTTCGGCGTGCCGGCCATGTTCAACGCGCTGGCCGCGTCGCCGCGCTGGCCGGACGCCGACCTGTCCTCGCTGCGCATGCTGGAGTGCGGCGGCGCGCCGGTGCCGGAGGCGACCATCCGCACGTACTCCCAGCGCGGGCTGACGTTCCTGCAGGGCTACGGCATGACGGAGGCCTCGCCCGGCGCGCTGTTCCTGACCGCGGGCGACGCGCGCCGCAAGGCCGGCACGGCCGGGACGGCGCAGTTCTTCACCGACGTACGGGTGGTGCGGCCGCCGGTGGACGGCGTGCCGTTCGAGGACACCGCGCCGGGCGAGCCCGGCGAGATCGTGGTGTCCGGGCCGAACGTGATGGCCGGGTACTGGCGGCTGCCCGGCGCGACCGCCGAGGTGCTCACGCCGGACGGCTGGTTCCGTACGGGCGACGTCGGCGTACCCGACGCGGACGGCTACGTGCGCATCGCCGACCGCATCAAGGACATGATCATCTCCGGCGGGGAGAACATCTACCCCGCCGAGGTGGAGAACGCCCTGTACGACCACCCCGACGTCGCCGAGTGCGCGGTGATCGGCGTCCCCGACACCCAGTGGGGCGAGGTCGGCCGCGCCGTGGTGGTCCCCCGCCCCGGCGCCTCCCCCGACCCGGAAGCGCTGCTGGCACAGATCCGCGAGCGCCTGGCCAAGTACAAGGTCCCGAAGTCGGTGGTGTTCACCGACCAACTCCCCCGCACCCCCTCCGGCAAGATCCTCAAGTCCGAACTCCGCCACCGCTACGGCCACGACTCGTAGCGGCGTCTTCCAGTAGGGTGCCGCGGTGGGTGCGATGGACGTGGAATGGGAGCGGCGGCTTGCCCAGCTCTGGGAACTGCTTGATGCGCTCGGGCCGGAGGACTTCGTGGCGCGGGTGGACGCGCTCGCCGGCGAACTGCCGCCGGACAGTGCGGTGGCCGCGTTCGAGCGGGGGTGTGCGCGGGACTCCACGGGGCACCCGGATCTGGCCGTGCCGTTGTACGGGCGGGCGCTGGAGCTGGGGCTCGACGGGGTTCGGCGACGGCGTGCGGTGATCCAGATGGCCAGCTCGCTGCGGAACCTCGGGCGGGCTGAGGAGGCCGTGACGCTGCTGCGCGCCGAGCGCGACGCCGGGTCCGACGAGCTGGACGACGCGGTCAGCGCATTCCTCGCTCTGGCCCTGGCCGACACCGGATGCGAACGCGAGGGCCTGTCGCTGGCCCTGGCGGCGCTGGCCCCGCACCTGCCGCGGTACCAGCGCTCGCTCGGCGCCTACGCCCGGATGCTCACCGCGGCACCCGGCACCGCGGGCGCGTGACCCCGGCCGGAGCTCATCTCCCGGTGTCGATGACGCAGAAGCGGTTGCCGTCGGGATCGGCGAGGACGACGAAGTCCGCGTCGTCGGGATAGCGGTCCCAGTCCACCCGGCGGGCGCCGAGCGCGACCAGGCGCTCCACCTCGCGGGCCTGGTCGGCGGCGTCGCCCGCGTACAGGTCGAGGTGAACGCGCGGGTACGGCTGCGCGGGCGTGTCGCTGAGCATGAGCGACAGGTTCGGGCCGCCGCCGTCCGGGGGCCGCAGCGACGCCCAGTCGTCCTCGGTGGCGTACCGCGGCACGTAGCCGAGCGCCCGGGTCCAAAACGCCACGGCCCGCCGGACGTCGCCGACGCCCAGCACGATGCTTCCCAGTTCCAGCATCGCCCGATTGTCACATCCCGGCGGCCTGTCCGGTCTGCGGGTCATGAGCAGAAACGCATTCGTGTACGCCGTGGTGATCATCGGCGCCGCCGCGTTCGCCGCCGGCGGCGTGTGGTCCTTCGGCTGGCCGCACGCGTTCTTCACGGTGGTCGCGCACTATCCCCCGTACAACGCGCACCTGTTCCACGACCTCGGCGCCTTCCAGCTCGGCATCGCGACGGCGCTGGCCGCGGGCCTGTGGTGGCGCGACGCACTGGGCGTGGGGCTGGCGGGCGGCACGGTGGGGATGGTGCTGCACGCCGTGTCGCACGTACGCGACGACGGCTTGGCGTCCGGTTCATGGGAGATGTGGGCGCTGGTGGCCGCGGCCGTGCTGTTCGTCGCGGCCCTGGTCGTACGGGCGCGGCGGCCGGGCTAGCGGGCGGCGCGGTCGATTCCGGTGAGCGCGGTGGCGCGGAGGCGGTCGCGGCCGGTGGCGATCGCGTACTCGGCCAGCGCCGCGCACAGGAAGACGGCCAGCACCCGGGCGCGGGGTTCGCTGCCGGCCGGGACGGCGCCGTAGGCGTCCAGGAAGGCGTCGCGGGCGGCGCCGTCGAAGCCGGCGTAGGCCAGGGACAGGTCGACGGCGGGGTCGGCGCGGCAGGCGTCGCCCCAGTCGATGACCCCGGCGGCGCGGCCGTCCGCGGCGAGCAGCAGGTGCCGGATGTGCAGGTCGCCGTGGCTGACCACGACGGGCCCGGACGGCGGCCCGAGCGGCTCGGCGGCGTCGAGGAGGGCGGTGACCGCCGGATCCGGGCGGTACACCACGGACAGGCGGGCCAGGCGCTCGCGGGCCCGCGGGACGCGTACGGACGGGTCGCCGCGATGCAGCGGGTCGACGGGCAGGTCGAGGTCGGTGGCGTGCAGGGCGCGCAGGAAGCGGCCGGCGCCGGCGGCCGCCCGTACGGTCGGGCCGGCCTCGGCCAGCTCGATGCCGGGCAGCAGCCGCGCGCCGGTGTACGGCCAGGGGAAGGCCGCGGTCGGCGCGCCGACCAGCTCGGGCACGGGGACGGGCAACGGCAGGTACGGGGCGAGGCGCGGCAGTACGGCCAGCTCGCGTTCCAGGCCGGGCACCGCGACCGCCCGGCGCGGGAAGCGGAACACCCAGGTCCCGCCGACCAGGTAGACGGTGTTGTCCCACCCGGTGGCCAGCAGCCGGACCGGCGCCCCGGCCAGCCCGGGACGGACCGCCGCGGCCAGCGCGGATGCCTCGGCCGGGGACACCTCGCGTTCGGCCGTCCATTCGGTCACGGCCAAGTATCCACAACCGCCGTACGGCGCGTGCAACCGCGCCGGTCGCGGGGTACGTCTCCGCCGAGATCGAGGGGGGCCGCATGGAGTTCAACGCCGATGTCCTGCGAAGACTGGCCGGGATGGCCGATGAGTACGGGGTGCTGTCCGTCTACGTGACCGCCGATCCGCGCGAGGACGCGGCGCACGTGCGGGTGCGCAACGACCTGGCCGCGATCCGGGACCGGGCGCGCCGGGAGATGGCCCGCGACCGGCGGATGGCCGTGGAGAAACGCCTCGACGGGCTGACCGGCCGGATCGAGGAGATCCTGCGTCCGAGCGAGCCGGGGCGCGGGCGGGTGCTGTTCGCGACCGTCGCGGGCGGCGACGAGGAGGAGTACCGGCTGCAGGTGCCGCTGCCGGACCTGGCGGTGCTCGACGACTTCGCGTACGTGCGGCCGCTGGCCGCGGCGACCAGCGCGACCGCGCCGGAGGGGCTGGTCGCGGTGGCGCGCGGTGGCGTGCAGCTGGTGGACGTCCGGTACGGCGTGGCCACCGAAGTGCTGCGCCGCGCGTTCGAGGTGGACACGGCCGACTGGCGGGAGAAGCGCGGCCCGGCGGGCGCGCGGTCGGCGAAGCCGCAGTCGCAGGTGTCGCACACCGACCGGTTCGACGACCGGGTCGAGGACCACATCGGCCGGCTGCTGCGCGGCGCCGCGCCGGAGGTGGCCGAGGCGGCGCGGGGCCGCGGCTGGCGGCGGATCACGGTGACCGGCGACCCGCGGCTGGTGGAGCCGTTCGCCGCCGAGCTGGCGCAGCGTACGGGAGCGGAGCCGGAGCGGGCGGACCGCATCGTGTACGGCATCCCGGCGCAGCGCATGGCCGAGGAGCTGGGCCCGGTGCTGACCGGCGCCCGCCGCCGCGCGGAGCACGCGCTGGCCGAGCGGGTCTGCGACGCGGGCCGGTCCGGCACGTCGGCGGCGCTGGGCCTGCCGGACACGCTGGGCGGGCTGAACGACCGCCGGGTGGAGCGGCTGCTGCTCGACCCGTCCCGTACGTGGCGGGGCGCGCGGGCGGCCGACGGCCGGCTGTTCCCGGACGGCCAGGTGCCGCCGGACGTCCCGGCCGACGCGGTGACGCCGGTGGCGGACCTGGGCGAGCAGATGATCGCGCGGGCGCTGGCCGGCGACGCGGAGGTGGTGACGCTGTCGGCGGACGCGGCGGCGGCGCTGGCCGAGGTGGACGGGGTCGCGGCGCAGCTGCGCTGGTGACGCCGGGGGCTCAGCCGGACTCGGCGAGCCAGGGGTAGCGGGCGGTGTCGCCGCCGGCGTAGTCGGGATCGAGGTAGATGAACAGCCGCTGGATGCGGAAGTCGCGGACCTCGAACACGTCGCACCACCGCCCGGCCCCCCACTCCGGCACCCCGGCCCGCCAGGGCCCGTCGCGGTGCTCGCCGTGGCTGGTGCCCTCGACGACGAAGGTGTCGCCGCCGGAGAAGATCCAGTTGAAGTCGGCGTAGTGGTGCGTGATCGTCGTGAGCGTCGCGCCCACGTCGCCGAACATCCGCCCGATCGCCTCCTTGCCGTCGGCCAGCCCCCACTTGGGGAAGTACACCTGCGCGTCGTCGGCGAACAGGTCGAGGATGCCGCCGCCGGTGCTGGTCACTCCCCCGTTGTCGAACGCCTTCAGGTACTCGAGCGCCACGGACTTGCGCTGCTCGTCGGTCATCGTGAGGCGGCTGACGGCCACGGGCCCTCCCGGGTCAGAGCGGTTTGGTCATGTACACGCGGGCGAAGCCGGCCTCCGTACGGCGGTCGGTCTCGTGGAATCCGAGGCGCCCGTACAGCGCGAGGTTCTCGGTCATCTTCTCGTTGGTGTACAGCGTGAGCGCGGGGGCGCCGCGCTCGCGGGCCTGGGACTCGGCGAAGTCCATGAGGCGGCGGCCGTACCCGTGGCCCTGGTGGGCCGGGGACACGGCGACGTTCTCGATCATCAGCGCGGCGCCGTCCGGGATGAGCACGATCAGGCCGGCCAGGTCCGGGTCGCACAGCACCCAGGTGGCGTCGAGCCGGGCGGCGTGGTCGGCGTCCATCGGGGCGGGGCGTTTGCCCATGCGCGGGATGTAGTGCGCGTACGCCTCCTCGACGCAGGCGGTGATGGCGGGCAGGTCGGCGGTGCGAGCGGGTCGGATCACGGCTCCAGCGTAAAGAGTTCGCGGCGGCGCGCCAGGGTGTGCCGGCATCGCCCGGTGCCGCGGGCCGATCTGCTGACGACGCCGGGCGGTGGCGGCCGGACTGGGCGGAGACCGCGCCCGACCCGGTGCCGGTCCGCACGATCGCCACGCCGCGGTGCCGTGGCTGCGCGACCTGCGCGACGACTGGCTGGGAAAAATGTCGGTGGCGTGCGGTTCACTGGCCGGCATGAGTGGCGACGGGATGTTCTGGGACGTGCTCGAGGGGCGCGCGGACCCGCCACCGGCCGCGGAGCTGCTGGGGTGGGAGCTGATCGCGGTCGATCCGGAGGCGGGCACGATCGAGCTGGCGTTCGCGGCGCGGGAGGAGTTCACCAACCCGGTGGGCGTGGTGCAGGGCGGGTTCCTGGCCGCGATGCTGGACGACACGCTGGGCCCGGCGCTGGTCGCCACGCTGCCCGCCGGGCGGTTCGCGCCGACGCTTGACCTGCACGTGCAGTTCCTGAGGCCCGCGCGGCCGGGGCGGCTCGTCGGGCGCGGGCGGGTGGTCAAGCGCGGTAAGGACATCGCGTTCCTGTCCGGTGAGCTGCTGGGGCCGGACGGCAAGGAGGTGGCCGTCGCCACGGCGACGGCGCGGATCAGCGCGGTGGCGTGACCAGGCCCGCATCGGCAGGTCCGTCGCGGGTAGCCGGCGGGTATGAGGATCGGATACTTCCTGGCCACCGAGGAGTACGGACCGGGTGAGCTGCTCGCGCAGGCGCGGGCCGCGGAGGAGCGGGGGTTCGCCGGGCTGTGGATCTCCGACCACTACCATCCGTGGTCGGCCGAGCAGGGGCAGTCGCCGTTCGTGTGGTCGGTGGTCGGCGCGCTGTCGCAGGCCACGTCGCTGCCGGTGACGACCGCGGTGACCTGCCCGACGACGCGCATCCACCCGGCGGTCATCGCGCAGGCCGCGGCGACCGCGTCGGTGCAGCTCGACGGCCGGTTCGTGCTGGGCGTCGGCAGCGGCGAGGCGCTGAACGAGCACATCCTCGGCGACCGCTGGCCGCCCGGTCCGGTACGGCTGGAGATGCTGGAGGAGGCCGTCGAGGTGATCCGGCTGCTCCAGCGGGGCGGGCAGCGCAGCCACCACGGCAAGCACTACACGGTGGAGAACGCGCAGCTGTGGACGCTGCCGGAGCGGCCGACGCCGATCCACGTGTCCGGGTTCGGGCCGAAGGCGATCGAGCTGGCCGCGCGCATCGGCGACGGGTACATCTGCGTCCAGGCGCAGACCGACCTCGTACGGAAGTACCGGGAGGCCGGCGGCACGGGCCTGGCCGCGGGCGGCCTGAAGGTGGCGTGGGCCGAGGACGAGGAGACCGGCCTGCGCACCGCCCACCGGACCTGGCCGAACGAGCAGCTGCCCGGCGAACTGCCGCAGGTCCTGCCCACGACCCGGCACATCGAGCAGGCGTCGTCGCTGGTGACGCCGGAGATGGTGCGCGAGGCGGTGCCGTGCGGACCGGACCCGAAGGTGCACATCGACGCCCTGCGGGCGTTCGCGGACGCGGGGTTCGACGAGGTGTACGTCCACCAGATCGGCGGCGCCCCGGAGGCGTTCTTCGACTTCTACGCCGAGGAGGTACTCCCGGAGGTCGCGGTCTGACCCTGGTCCGGGCAGGGCCGGGCTCCGCGCCCACGGCCAGGGCCGCGCCTGGGCCGGGGTCTCCCGGGGCGTTGCCCGGCCTGGGGCGGTGCCCGGCGAGCAGCGGCATGCGCGGCCGGTACGGTGGGCTCCGTGATCAGCGGCGCCGCGATTCTCTTCGACCTCGACGGAACGCTCGTGGACTCCACGGCCGTGGTGAACCGCTCCTGGCGGCGCTGGTGCGCGGAGTTCGGCGTGAGCCAGGAGGCGTTCGCGCGGGTGCACGCGCACGGCCGCCCGGCCGCCGAGCTGGTCGCCGACCTGGTGCCGGCCGACGCCGTGGACAAGGCGCTGCGCCGGATCGTGGAGATCGAGGTCGGCGACCTGGACGGCGTGGTGGCGCTGCCCGGCGCGCACGCCCTGCTCGACGCCCTGCCCGCGGACCGCTGGGGGATCGTCACGTCCTGCACCGCTCCCCTGGCCCGCGCCCGCCTGGACCACACCGGCATCGCGCCTCCGGTGCTGGTCACCGCCTCGGACGTAACGCGCGGCAAGCCGGACCCGGAGCCGTACCTGCTCGGCGCGCAACGCCTCGGCGTCGCGCCGGAGACGTGCCTGGTCGTGGAGGACGCCCCCACCGGCCTGACCGCGGCCCGCGCCGCGGGCATGCGCACGGCCGCCGTCTTGACCACCCACTCCCCCGCGGACCTGGCCGACGCCGACCTGCTGACCCCGAACCTCACCGGCCTACGCGCCGGGCCGTACCGGGATGGCGTCGCGCTGACGGCGTGCTAAGAGACAAAGGCCTCGCTTCGCGAGACTGATTTTGACGCGTGGGGCCGCCGTTGTGGCTGGGCGCCGTTTGCGAAGTGCGGGCAGGAGCAGAGCGGGGTCTGTGCAGATTCCAGGCACGGGGGCGTTGTTGTCCAGCCAGGGTTCAAGGCGTCGCCTGCGGCGGGCATCCCAGGCTGTGCCGCGCAAACGGCGGCCCGCCACGCACGGCGACCCACCGCGCAAATAAATCAGTCTCGCGAAGCGAGGCCTTTTGCGCGGGGAGCGCGGGGAGCGCGGGGAGCGCGGGG
>Ga0164243_10010846_pt1 | contig 13060 bp, 9 predicted proteins | sample OricompcompostOP_FD_108781 | JGI IMG/M metagenome (GOLD analysis project Ga0164243, IMG submission 108781) | Organic Plus compost microbial communities from Emeryville, California, USA - Original compost - Organic plus compost (OP) | ecosystem: Engineered > Solid waste > Mixed feedstock >... | reverse complement strand
GGGCGGCGGCCCGGCGGGAGGCCCTCCCGGTAGCGCGCGGGCCAGACGCCGTGGCGGCCGGGCGAGATGATCCCGTTCGGGTCGACGGCGTCCTTGATCGTCTCGACGAATCGCCGGTAGGCGTGGTCGCCGAAGGAGTACTGCTCCGAGGCGACGTCCATGATCTCCAGATGCGCGCGGTACTCGGCGTAGCCGAGCCTGCCGAAGTGCTCGACCATCGCGGCGAGCTGCGCGTAGGCGTTCGCCACCTGGGCCTCGTCGGTCATGTCGAGCGTGAGCTCGACGATGACGATGAGGCTGCGGTCGTTGAAGAACGTGATGCCGGCGGAGAGGTTCTCGCCGAGGTGCTCGGCGACGTAGTCGGAGAGCAGGCGCTCGAGCTTCTGCATCTCGGCTCCGACCGCGGGCACGACCGGCGAGAACGCGAGGTGCCCGAAGCCCTCCGGTAGCTGCTCGAGCATCATGAGCGTCGCCTCGCCGCCCTGGATCTTGTCGTGGAAGTCCTCGAATGGACCCCAGTGCTCCCTGCTGAAGCGCCGGTCGCTGACGAGCGTCGAACCCTCGATGCGCGACCAGGCGGACTTGATCGCCTCGGCGTGGTGCTCGACGACGGGGCCGTCGCCCCAGACGCCGACGCGGAAGCCCCATCGGCCGAGTCCCGACTCCGCCGCGAGCCGCTCGAGCTCCGCCTCGGGGAGGACGCCCATCGTGCCGATCCGGGAGGCGATCTCCGGGAACTGCCAGGCGAGGATCGGGAACGAGTAGACGCCGGGCACACCGCGGACCGCGCCGCTGAGCCGCAGCTCGCGGATGATGTCGATCGCCTCGGCGAGCTGGTCGTTGCGCGGGATCGTGAGGTAGAGCGAGGCCATGGCCTCCGGCTTGCGCATGAGCCAGACGCCCATCCGGGTGACGATGCCGAAGTTGCCCTGGATGAAGAGCGGCTCGATGACGGGGCCGAGGCCGCGCTTGTAGAGGTGCCACGCCTTGTTCCCGGGGACCGCGCCGAGGCCGGTGCGCAGGAGCGAGCCGTCGGCGAGGACGACCTCCAGGCCGGTCGGGGCGAGGTGGTCGGAGCCGAGCGGGAGGTAGGAGACGCCGTTGTCCATCGAGTTGCCGACGACGCTCCCCCAGCCGATGTCCGGGACCGAGAGCACGAGGTCGCCGCCCTCGGCCTCGAGCGCGGCGGCGAGGTCGAGCCAGCGCACGCCGGGCTCGACGACGGCGTAGGCGAGCTCGTGGTCGATCTTGAGGATGCGGTTCATCCGGCGCAGGCTGATGAGCACCGAGCCCTTGACCCGCGGCGAGGGCCCGCCGTAGCCGTTGTTGCGGCCCTGCGAGCTCGTCCAGATCGGAACGCCGAATTCATTCGCGATGCGGACGATCTCCTGCACCTGCTCGGTGGTCGAGGGGTAGAGCACCGCGGAGGAGTCGAACTTCCGGTCGGTCGCGAACCAGTACGGGTCCCGCAGCTCGTCGCGGTCGGCCTGGTCCACGTGGACGGCGTCTGGCGCGAGCACCTCGCGGAATCGGGCGAGCGCGGCGGCGGGGAGTTCATACGGGGCGGCGTCGACCATGAGGCGTCCTCTTCTCGTCGTTGAGCGGAGCGAGGCCACGCTATCGCGACGGGGAGGTGGGCCGCGTCCTTGTCGGACAGCGGCCTCACGCGGCGGCGACGGTCGAGCCGATCACCGAGGCCATGAGCGGGACGACGCCGACCGCGACGAACGCGGGGAGCACGCAGGCGCCGAGCGGCAGCATGAGCAGGACCGAGAGCCGCTCGGCGCGCTCCCGCGCCGCCCCGACCGCAGCGCGGCGCGCCTCGGCCGCCTCGGCGCGCAGCAGCTCGCCCGCGGGGGCGCCCGTGGCGGCCGCGAGCTCGAGCGTCGCGTCGGCGGCCTCTGGATCGGGTGGCGGTGTGACGTGCCGCGCGATCGCGGCCGCTACGAGGCCCTTCGCGCGCGACACCGACACGCCGCCGCTCATCGCGACGGCGGTGAGCTCCTCGACGAGTCCCGGGATCACGGCGGGTGGTCCCGCGCCGCCGAGCATCCGCCTCGTCCACGCCCACGCGGCGAGCATGAGGCCGCCGCCGAGCACGAGGCACGTCCAGCCGAGCGGCGTCCCGACGAGCGTGCCGAAGGCGTCCTGTCCGAGCAGCGCGCCGAAGCCGATCGCGATCACCGGCAGCACGAGGACGAGCCGCTGCGTCGCACGTGGTCCGCTCAGCGCGACGCGCACGTCCCGCTCCGCGCTCGCGAAGCCTTCGAGCACCTCGGCGAATGCCCGCAGCGAGCCGGCGAGCGGCGCGCCGGCTGCCGTTGCGACCTCCCACGTCGCCGCGAGGCCGGCCCATGCCGCCGCGACCCCCACGGCTTCCCGCGGGCCACGGCGACCGGGCGAGCCGGCGAGTGCGGCGATCGCCGACGGCGTCGACGCCGGCGAGCGCGCCGCGCTCGCCGCGACCGAGGCGGCGGCTTCCTCGAGCGGGCCGCGGCCCGCGTTCCGCCAGGCGACCGCCGGCGCGATGCCCGCCCCGAGCAGCACGGCGAGGCGCCGGACGAGGGCGGCAACGTGGACGAGCGCCGAACCGGGCCGGGTCACGGCGGCGGCCCTTCGACCCGCCGCGCTCCCTCAGGTATCGCCCAGGGCGGCTCGGGGACCGGCGAACGCGCTCGCTCGGGCGGCGGTGCGCCGGCATCGATGGCAAGGCGCCCGGCGGCGTCGAGCACGGGACGGCCGATCGCCGCGACACGCCGCCCGCGCGCCGTGCGCTCGACGTGAACGACGGCGTCGATCGCGCTCACCGTCTGCCGCGCAACCGCCTCGGGCGAGAGGCCGGCGAGCGCGCCGAGGGCCTCGAGCCGCGCGGGCACATCCGCGAGGGAGTTCGCATGGATCGTGCCGGCGCCCCCGTCGTGACCGGTGTTCAGCGCGGTGAGCAGCTCGCGCACCTCCTCACCGCGCACCTCGCCGAGCACGAGCCGGTCCGGGCGCATGCGCAGCGCCTCGCGGACGAGGCGACCGAGACCGATCCCGCCGGCGCCCTCGAGGTTCGGCTGACGCGCCTCGAGGGCGACGACATGGGGGTGCTCGATGCGCAGTTCGCCGACGTCCTCGATGACGACGATCCGCTCCGCCGAGGGCGCGACCGCGAGCATCGCGGAGAGCAGTGTCGTCTTCCCCGAGCCGGCCGCGCCGCTGATGAGCACGTTCCGCCGCCGTGCGACGAGGCCGAGCACCTGAGCCCGCGTGCGCCCGGGGAAGAACCCGGTCGCGGCGAGCCCGTCGATCGTCCAGGGGGTGAGCGATGGGAGCCGGATCGAGACGAGCGGCCCGTTCGGCGCGACCGGCGGGAGGACGACGTGCACCCTGATCCCGTCGCCGAGCCGCGCATCGACGCACGGCGAGGCCTCGTCGACGTGCCGGCCTGCGACGGCGATGAGCCGGACCGCGAGCGCGCGGGCCTCCTCCGGGGCGAGCTCCGGGCCCGGCTGCCGCACGGGTCCGCCGCCGCGGTCCGCCCACACCGCGCCGCCGTTCAGGAAGACATCGGTGACCCGCGGGTCGGCGACGAGCGGGGCGAGCACGCCGAACTCCGCGGCACCCGCGCGCGGGGGAACCGCTGGCGCCGCGGGCGGCCCCGCCGCACCGCGCACGCCCGGCGCGTCGCGAGGCGGGAACGGGAGGACCGAGGGCATGCTCGAACGCTACGCGCAGCCTCCCCCGCGGCAGGCTCGGCGGCGGTGCGTTCCGTGGACAGGCGCCGACGCGCCGCACCTGTGGAGGAATCGAGCGCGGCGGACTGGCCTACTCGATCGGCTCGAGCAGGAGGACCGGGATGACCCGGGAGGTCCGCTCCTGGTACTCGGCATATGGCGGATACGCCTCGACGGCGCGGGCCCACCACTCCTCGCGCTCGGCGCCGCTGAGCTCGCGGGCACGGTAGTCGCGCTTCACGGGCCCGTCCTGGAGCTCGACGTGCGGATTCGCCAGGAGGTTCCAGTACCACTGCGGGTGCTCCGACGCGCCGCCGCGGGAGGCGACGACGGCGTACTTCCCGTCGTGCTCGACGCGCATGAGCGCCGTCTTGCGGAGCAATCCCGACTTCGCGCCGACCGACGTGATGACGACGATCGGCCTGCCGGTGTCCCGGAGCGTCGTCGCCTCGGTCCCGCCGGACGCCTCGTACGCCTCGGCCTGGGCCCTCGCCCACTCGACCTTGCTCGGCCCGTACTCGCCCTCGAGCGGCATCGTGAAGACCTCCCTGTGCTGCGCCCCACCATCCCTGTGCTGCGCCCCACCATCGTAGGCGCCGCATTCAAGCAGCATTCAAGCCGCGTTCGGGCGAGCCGCGTCAGGCGAGCCGCATTCAAGGCGAGCCGCGTTCAAGGAGCGAGCGGTGCCGCACGCACCACGCAGACAGAGGGGCGGCGCCTCCAAGTGGGGGGATGAGAGGAGGCGCCGCCTGCGCAACGCGTCACGGGGGAATTGATCCGCGCTGCGTACCGGGGGGAACCGGTGCATCGAGAATACTGCGCGCACGGCACCCCTGGCAGGGATCTACCTGAACACTTCCTTGAAGCTTGCCCGGCCCGCGCCGGGACGGGTGTTCCTACGCGAACGCCGTCGGCGGACGGGCCGCCCCGGCCTAGGATGAGCCCGTGGCCGACTACGAGATCGAGTCGCTGCTCAGCGAGGAGCGACGATTCCCCCCGCCCGCCCACATCGCCGAGGGCAGCGTCGCCCATCCCGACCTGTACGCCCAGGCGAGGGACGATCGGCTCGGCTTCTGGGCCGACCGCGCCCGCGAGTACGTGACGTGGGCGAAGCCGTTCGCGCAGACGCTCGACTGGTCCGAGGCGCCCGTCGCGAAGTGGTTCGCCGACGGCGAGCTCAACGTCGCCGTGAACTGCCTCGACCGCCACGTCGAGGCCGGCCTCGGCGACCGGACCGCGATCCGCTGGGAGGGCGAGCCGGGCGACGTCCGCACGATCACCTACGCCGAGCTCACCGCCGACGTGCAGCGCGCCGCGAACGCGCTCGCCGCGCTCGGCATCGGCCACGGTGACCGCGTCGCCATCTACCTGCCGCTCGTCCCCGAGGCCGTCGTCGCGATGCTCGCCGTGGCGCGGCTCGGCGCCGTGCACTCGGTCGTGTTCGGCGGATTCAGCGCCCAGAGCCTCCGCGACCGGATCCTCGACGCCGGCGCCCGTCTCGTCATCACCGCCGACGGCGGCTACCGGAAGGGCAAGGTGTTCCCGCTCAAGCCGGCCGTCGACGAGGCGCTCGAGATGCTCGGCGAGGCGAGCACGGTCGAGCGCGTCCTCGTCCTCCGGCGAGGCGGGAACGACATCGCGTGGTCGGACGGCCGCGACCTGTGGTGGCACGAGGCGCTCGCCGCGGCGCCCGCCGAGCACGAGGCGCAGCCATTCCCCGCCGAGAACCCGCTCTTCATCCTCTACACCTCCGGCACGACCGGGAAGCCGAAGGGCATCCTGCACACCTCAGGCGGCTACCTCACCCAGGTCGCGTTCACCCACAAGAACGTCTTCGACCTCCACCCGGAGACCGACGTCTACTGGTGCACCGCCGACATCGGCTGGATCACCGGGCACTCCTACGTCGTCTACGGTCCCCTCGCGAACGGCGCGACGGTGTTCCTCTACGAAGGCACGCCGGACACGCCGCATCCCGGCCGCTACTGGGAGCTCATCGAGCGGCACGGGGTCACGATCCTCTACACCGCGCCGACCGCGATCCGCAGCTTCATGAAGCTCGGGCGGCAGATCCCGCAGGGCTTCGACCTCACGAGCCTGCGCATCCTCGGCAGCGTCGGGGAGCCGATCAATCCCGAGGCGTGGATCTGGTACCGCGACGTCATCGGCGGGGAGCGCGCGCCGATCGTCGACACCTGGTGGCAGACGGAGACCGGCGCGATCATGATCTCCGCGATGCCGGGCCTCACGACGCTGAAGCCCGGCAGCGCGCAGGTGCCGATCCCGGGCGTGCGCATCGAGGTCCTCACCGAGGAGGGCGTCCGCGTCGACCCGCCGAACGGCGGCCTGCTCGCGATCACCGAGCCGTGGCCGTCGATGCTCCGCGGCATCTGGGGCGACCACGAGCGCTACGTCGCGACGTACTGGGAGAAGTTCTCGAAGCCGGACGAGGGCAAGTGGGTGTACTTCGCCGGCGATGGGGCGCACGTCGACGAGGACGGCGACATCTGGCTGCTCGGCCGCGTCGACGACGTCATGAACGTCAGCGGGCACCGCCTGTCGACGACGGAGATCGAGAGCGCCCTCGTCGCCAATCCCGCCGTCGCCGAGGCCGCGGTCGTCGGCGCCTCGGACGAGACGACCGGCCAGGCGGTCGTCGCCTACGTCATCGTCAAGGAGTCGCACCGCGCCGAGCACTCGGACGCCGAGTTCGCCGAGTTGTTCCGGCAGCACGTCGCGAAGGAGATCGGCGCGATCGCCCGCCCGCGGCAGGTCTTCATCGTCACCGAGCTGCCGAAGACGCGATCGGGGAAGATCATGCGCCGCCTGCTCCGCGACGTCGCCGAGGGCCGCCCGATCGGCGACACGACGACGCTCGCCGATCCGGCGGTGATGCGGCTCATCGAGGAGATCTCGGGCTCACCGGCGACGACGTCGATCACGACGGGAATCCCGAAGCGCTGACCGCCGGCTCGCGGCGCCGCGTTCGCTCGCGCTGTCGGCGTTCGCTCGCGCTGTCCGCGTTCGCTCGCGCTGTCCGCGTTCGCTCGCGCTGTCCGCGTTCGCTCGCGCTGTCCGCGTTCGCTCGCGATCCGATCCCGATCAGACGCGGATAGCGCGATCGAACGCGGGGACGGCGCGCGGGCGCGAGGCGGGAGGCGGGTGTCAGCCGGGGCGGCGCTCGGCGAGAAGCGTCGCAAGCACGCGGTTCGCGGTGTCGATGTCCGAGTACGGGATCTCGACGTGGTTCGCGACGATCTGCATCGGCTCGTGACCCTTGCCGAGGAGCATGACGACGTCGCCGGGGCCCGCGCGCCGGATCGCGAGCTCGACCGCGCTCCCGCGGTCGCGCTCGACGGTGACCGCCTCGGGGTGCTCCATCGCCGCGAGCAGCTGCGCGACGATCTCGTCGCCGTCCTCGTCGTGGACGTCGTCGTCGGTCACGATGACGACGTCGGAGAGCGCCTCGACGATCCGGGCCATCTCGGGCCGCTTCCCGGCATCCCTCGAGCCGGTCGCACCGAACACCGAGATGACCCGGTCGTAGCCGTATTCGCCGATCGCGGTGAGCGCCTGCCGCATCGCGTCGGGAGTGTGGCCGGCGTCGACGACGACCATCGGGAGCGATGGGTCGGGGTGAATGCGGGCCATGCGGCCGTGCGGCGGCTGGAGGCCGGGCACGACGCGCGCGATGTCGGCGACGGGGACGCGCTCGCAGAGCAGCTCGGCGATGACGGCGAGGAGGTTGTCGACGTTGAACTGGCCGACGAGTGGGGTCGAGAGCCGGACCACGCGGTCGTCGCCGGCGTCCTGCGCGGCGATGACGAGGTCGAACGTCGTCGCCTCGCGCGCGAAGCGGATGCGCTCGGCGCGCAGCCCGGCATCCGGCCGACCGTGGCTCGAGAGGCCGATGCGCGGTCGCGCTGGATCGAGCGCGTGCCAGATCGACCGCACGAACTCGTCGTCGAGGTTCCCGATCGCCAGCGGCATCCGCGTTCCGCTCTCGCCAGGGACGCCGCCGCCCGCCCCCAGTGCATGATCGTGCGCCGAGTGCGTGGAATTCGATGCACTGGACGCACGATCATGCACTGGGGGCGCGGGGACAGACGTGGAGGTGGAGGCGGAGGCAGAGGCGGAGGCGGAGGCGGAGGCGGAGGGGGGCGAGGGCAGTCGCTTGCCGGGGAGCGCGTAGATCTTCGCCTTCTGCGCGGCGTAGTGCTCCATGGTGCCGTGGTAGTCGAGGTGATCGCGCGTGAGGTTCGAGAAGTGCACCGCGTCGAACTCGACCCCGTCGACCCTGCGCTCCTCGAGCGCGTGGGACGAGACCTCCATCGCGACGTGGGTGACGCCGGCAGCGAGGAACTCGGCGAGCAGCTCGTGCAGGCGCGTCACCGGGGGCGTCGTGTAGCCGTTGAGCGTGAGCTCCTCGCCGTGGATCGCCGCGCCGAGCGTCCCGATCGTCGCCGCGCGGTGGCCGAGCGCTGCCCAGGCCTGCGCGAGGAGCTGGACCGTCGACGTCTTGCCGTTCGTGCCGGTGACGCCGAACACGGTGAGCGAGCGCGAGGGGTTGCCGTACCAGTCGGAGGCGAGCGCGCCGATCGTCTCGGGGAGGTCGGAGCGGGGACGGATGCGGGGGTCGGACTCGTCGGGGCCCTTCGACTCGCTTCGCTCGCTCAGGGACCGGAGGGAGCGGTAGGCCTCCGCGAGGGCAGGGAGGCACCACACCTCCGCGGCGCCCCGCGCGAGCGCGTCGGCGATCCACTCCGGCCGCGCGGGGACGATCCCGTCGAGGGCAACGAACACGTCGCCCGGGCGGACCTCCCGGGAGTCCTGGGTCAGGCGCGCGGTCACTTCGTCTCGCTTCGCTCGCTCAGTGACCGGAGGCTTCGCTCGCTCAGTGACCGGAGGCTTCGCTCGCTCAGTGACCGGCTCCGGGGACGAGCCGTCAAGCGAATTCCAGGACGAGCTCGACCTCGACCGGCGCGTCGAACGGCAGCACCGCGACCCCCACCGCCGAGCGCGCGTGCCGCCCCGGCTCGCCGAACGCGTCGACGAGCAGTCCCGAGGCACCATTGCCGACGGCGGGCTGGCCGGTGAAGTCCGGCGCGGAGGCGACGAACACGGTCGCCTTGACGACGCGGGTCACCCGGTCGAGCGAGCCGATCGCCGACGCGGCGGCCGCGAGCGCGTTGAGCGCCGCGGTGCGCGCGAGGTCCGCCGCGGCCTCCGGGGACACCTCCCCGCCGACCTTCCCGGTCGCCGGCAGCGCGCCGCCGACGAACGGCAGCTGGCCGGCCGTGAAGACGAGGCTCCCCGACACCACCGCGGGCACGTAGGCTCCGGCCGGCGCGGCGACCGCCGGCAGCGTGAGCCCGAGCCCCGCGAGCCGCTCCTCGATGACGCCCACTAGCCCTCCTTCGGCCGCTTCATGAACGCGATGAGCCCGCCCTGCGGACCCTGCTGCACGCTGACGAGCTCCCAGCCCTCGGCACCCCAGTTGTTGAGGATCTTCGCCTCCTGGTGGAGCAGCAACGGGGTCGTGACGTACTCCCAGATGGTCATCTTCCGGCTTCCGTTCAGCTTCAGCCCATGGGGGCATCCCGTACCCTGGATTCTATGGCTGCCCAGGATGGACCGCGCCGGAACTGGCTCGCCGGCCTCCTCGGGCTCGTGGGATTCAGTGCGATCGCCGGCGTGCTCGTGACGATCACCGTCGCCCCCGCGGTCGCGCTCACCGGCGTCGCGGCGTCGAGCGCGATCGGCGTGTTCGACAGCATCCCCGACTACTTCGACCTCGAGGAGCTCCCGCAGCGCAACGAGATCTGGGCGCACCAGGACAACGGCTACGTCCAGGTCGCGACGATCTTCGACCAGAACCGCGAGCAGGTCCCCTACACGCAGATCTCCCCCTACGTCGTCGACGGCCTCGTCGCCGCGGAGGACCGCCGCTTCTTCGACCACGGCGGCGTCGACATCCCGGGCGTCATCCGCGCCGCGATCGGCAACCTCGGCTCGGGCGACATCGAGTCGGGCGCGTCGACGCTGACGATGCAGCTCGTCAAGCAGACGTTCATCCAGCAGGCCTACGAGCTCCCGACCGAGGAGGAGCGGACCGCCGCCTACAACGAGGCGACCGCGACGACGTTCGATCGCAAGCTCAAGGAGATGAAGATCGCGATCAGCCTCGAGAAGCGGTACACGAAGAAGGAGATCCTCACCGCCTACCTCAACATCGCGTACTTCGGCTCGCAGACCTACGGCATCGAGGCCGCCGCGCAGCGCTACTTCGGCATCCACGCGAGCGAGCTCTCGCTCCCCCAGGCCGCCGCGCTCGTCGCGATCGTCCAGTACCCGGAGCTGCGCAACCTCGCGAACCCGGACAACTTCCAGGCGAATCAGGAGCGCCGCGACTACGTCCTCGACCAGATGCTCGCCGAGGGCTACATCGACCAGCAGCAGCACGACGAGGCGAAGGCGATCCCGGTCGACGCCGCGTTCGTCGCGAACGGCAAGATCCCGCAGCAGGGCTGCCGCACCGCGGACATCTACGCGCGCTGGTTCTGCGACTACGTCGTCAAGTCGGTCAAGGACTTCGACTTCCTCGGCGCCTCCGCGGAGGAGCGGCAGGCGAACTGGGCGAAGGGCGGCTACAAGCTCTACGTCACGCTCGACATGAACTCGCAGCACGTCGCGCAGGACTCGGTCTGGTACTGGGCGCCGAACGACTACTCCGTCGCCGGCTACGACGAGGGCTCGACCGCGGTGACCGTCGAGCCGGGCACCGGCAAGGTCCGCGTCATGGCGGAGAACAAGATCTTCGACGACGCCTTCGAGCCGGAGAATCCGGCGACCGACTCCTCGGTCAACTACAACACGACGTACGACTACGGCGGCTCGACCGGCTTCCAGCCCGGCTCGACGTACAAGCTCTTCACGCTCACCCAGTGGCTCATCGCCGGCCACGGCATCTACGAGGTCATCAACGGCTCCGAGGGCACGATCCCGGCGAACCAGTGGCACGACCGCTGCACCGGCGCCGGCGTCGACACGAAGGTCGTCAACGACTCGCACGAGTCCGGCAGCTACACCGTGCAGGCCGGCACCTGGGGCTCGGTCAACGGCGTGTTCCTCCGCATGGCGACGAAGCTCGACCTCTGCGACATCAACGAGCTCGCGGCGAAGATGGGCGTGAAGACCGGCGACGGCCATCCGCTCGAGAACAACCCGACGTCGGTCATCGGCACGAACACCATCTCCCCGCTCTCGCTCGCCCAGGCGTACGCGACGATCGCCGCCGGCGGCAAGACCTGCGACCCGATCATCATCGAGTCCTGGACCGATCCGGACGGCAACTCGCACCCCGGCCAGACGCCGAGCTGCCGCCAGGTCGTCGACCCGGACATCGCCGCGACCGTCGCGAGCGTCCTCGTCGGCAACACCGCGAACGGCACCGGCTGGCTCTCCGACCCGGGCGACGGCATCCCGATGATGACGAAGACCGGGACGACCGACGGCGCCGAGCAGACATGGGTCGCCGCCTCGACGACGACGAACACGACGATCGTGTGGGTCGGCAACGCCTCCGGCCATCAGAGTCAGTACAGCGTCTACACGAACGGCTACGCGAACAACGTCGTCCGGCACGAGATCATGCGCTCGATCATGACCGCCGAGAACGCGCGGTTCAGCGGCGGCCAGTTCCCGACGCCGAGCGGCAAGTACGACACCGGCGGCAAGACGACGGTGCCGAACGTCTCGAACCTCGGTCTCACGCTCGAGCAGGCCTCGCAGATCCTCCGCGCCGTCGGCTTCGAGGTCGAGTACGGCGGACAGGTCGACTCCGACCAGCCAAAGGGCACCGTCGCGATGCAAGACCCGGCGGGCGACGGCACGGCCGGCGCCGGCGCGACCGTCAAGATCTGGGAGAGCAAGCAGAACATGACGGTGATCCCGAACGTCGTCGGGAACCCGGTATCCGCGGCCGCCGCGACGCTCGCCGCGGCGAACTACCCGACGGTGACCGTCGCGGTGTCCTGCCCCGCGGGCAAGCAGCGCGCAAGCGGCGTCCCGGCATCGATGCAGCCCACCGACCCGCGGGTGAGCGGCAGGACCGTCGACGCGCAGAGCCCGGCGGGCGGAACGCTCCAGGTGACCGGTGCCGCGCTGACGCTGAGCGCGACGCTCGACGGCGGCGACCCCACGCAGTGCGTGCCGGTGCCGGGTCCCACGCCGTCGAGCTGATGGCGAGGACGGCGGGGGCTTCGGGCGGCACCCGGGCGGTCGGCGGCGCGCTCGGCGCGGTCGCGGCGCTCGGCGCGGCGGCGCTCGCGTGGGGCGTGCTCATCGAGCGGAACCGGTTCACGATCCGCAACGAGATCGTGCCCGTGCTCGAGCCGGGCGCGCGGCCGATCACGGTGCTGCACCTCAGCGATCTGCACATGGCGCCGTGGCAGCACGAGAAGCAGGACTGGATCGCCCGCGTCGCCGGCCTCGTCGAGCCGGACCTCGTCGTGGCGACCGGTGACCTGCTCGGCCATGAGGACGGGCTCGCCGGCGTCCGTCGGGCGTTCGCGCCGTTCGCGGCGCTCGAAACGCCCGGCGCCTTCGTCCACGGCTCGAACGACTACTACGCGCCCGGCCTGCGCAACCCCTTCGCCTACTTCGCGGGCCCGCGGCGAGACCTGGTCGAGCCGGAGCGGCTCGACACCGCGGCGCTCGAGCGCTTCCTCGCCGGGGAGCTCGGCTGGTTCGACCTCAACGGCGCCGCGCGGGCGATCGAGCTGCGCGGCTCCCGCCTCGAGCTCATCGGCGTCGACGACCCGCACCTCGGCCGCGACCGCCTCGGCGCGCTCCCCGGGCTCGTCGAGGAGATGCGCGAGGCGACCGAGTGGGTGCCCGCACCCGGGCGAGCTCGGCGCGGCGAGGGGCGGATGCCGGTCACCCTCGCACTCGCGCACGCCCCCTACCGGCGCGTCCTCGACGCGTTCGCGGTGCAGGGCGCGGACGTCATCTTCGCGGGGCACACGCACGGCGGGCAGGTGCGGATCCCCGGCCTCCCCGCGCTCGTGACGAACTGCGACATCCCTCGCGAGCAGGCCTCCGGGCTGTCGACGTGGCGGCACGCGCGGCACACCTCCTGGCTCGAGGTCTCGGCGGGGCTCGGCACCTCGATCTACGCGCCGGTCCGCTTCGCCTGCCCGCCCGAGGCCGTCGTCGTGACGCTCGTCGGGGCGGACGTCCGCTAGACTTGATCGGTCCCTCGGGGTGTGGCGCAGCTTGGTAGCGCGCTTCGTTCGGGACGAAGAGGCCGCAGGTTCAAATCCTGTCACCCCGACCGTGTG
>Ga0164243_10010844_pt1 | contig 13060 bp, 12 predicted proteins | sample OricompcompostOP_FD_108781 | JGI IMG/M metagenome (GOLD analysis project Ga0164243, IMG submission 108781) | Organic Plus compost microbial communities from Emeryville, California, USA - Original compost - Organic plus compost (OP) | ecosystem: Engineered > Solid waste > Mixed feedstock >... | reverse complement strand
TTGACGTATCCATGCCTATGCGGGTAATTTGCTCCACGGGCGGCTCCCTTGATTGAGTCTTGCAACGCACTCACTCTGGCACATCGCGATGCCGTTGGGAGCCGTCCACCCCAACAGGGCAACAGCTCATGCAGCTGGCTTTGGGGGATGTCGGCGATGCGCGCGAGAACATCAGTGAACCAGGCCAGTGGGTCGACGCCGTTGAGCCTCGCGGTGCCGAAGAAGCTGTACATCATCGCCGCACGCTCACCGCCTCGGTCGGAGCCGACGAACAGCCATGCTTTCCTGCCTCGGGCAACGCCGCGCAGCTGCCGCTCAGCAGCGTTGTTCGTAATGCAGATTCTCCCGTCGCCAAGGAACGCGGTGAAGCCCTCCCAGTCGTTGAGGAGATAAGCGATCGCCTTGGCGACGGCGTCGTGGCGCGAGAGCACGCCAAGTTGCTTGCGCATCCAGGCTTCCAGATCGCGAACGATCGGGGCGACGCTCTCCTGCCGCATGCGCAGGCGCTCGGCGGCAGGCTGGCCGTTGATCTCCCGCTCGATGGCGAAGATACAGTCGATCTGCTCCAGGGCTTCCTTCGCCAACGGCGAGATGATCGGCGTGCCCTTCTTGCGCTTGAGCTGGCGCGCGACGTCAACCAGTTCGAAGAACTGGCGGCGGGCGTAGGCCCAGCAGTTGGCGCGGATCATGGCGCTCTCACGGAACATCTCGTTGAAGCCCGCAAAGCGGTCGACCTGAAGGATGCCGCTATATCCGGCCAGATGACCGCGCGGGTGCTCGCCCTTGCGATTGCGGGAGTAGTAGCACAGCACACCGGGCGGCGAGAGGCCGCCGAAGGGACCGTCGTCACGCACGTAATCCCAGATCCTGGCGATATCGGTCTTGTACTTGGCCAGCAGCGGGACCGTGGTGTCGTCAGCGTGGAGCCGGTCTGCCGCCAGAACATGGGCTTCAAGCAGCAGGAGCAGGGGCCGGGTTGCCGCAGCAACGGCGCCGACCTGGTCGGCGAGCGTCGACAGGCTCAGCGGGATGCCTTCCGTTTCAAGCCGGTCGCGCTGACTGTTGAGCGGCTGATGCAGGCCGTACTTCTGGAAGACGAGGTTGGCGAGGAAGTGCGGCCCGAACATTCCGCGCGGCGTCACATGGAATGGCGCCGGGGGTTGGCTGATCTTCTCGCATTGGCGGCACGAGGCTTTCTCGCGGATCGTGCGGATCACCTTGTAGCGCGCCGGCACTTTCTCGAGCGTCTCGGTGATGTCGGGAGGCAGACGGCTAAGATCATCCGATCCGCAGCACGGGCATTGCTCGCTCACCGGGATGATCACATCCTCGCGAGGCAGATCCGCAGGGAAGTCCCGCCGGGTGCCACGCTTGCGGGTGAACGCGGCAACGCTCTCGGTCTTGGCCGCGGCGATTTCGCCTTCGATCTCGGCGGCGCTGGCGTCGGCTTCCAACTCCTCGAACGCGATCTCCAGCTGTTCAAGCAGGCGGCGGCTGCGCTCGGAGCTGGCGCCATATTTGTCGCGGCGCATCTTCTCGTTCATCAACTCAAGGTGCGCGTTGCGCGCTAGCAGATCGGCGTTGACCGCCCTGACCCTGGCCAACTCGGCCTCGGCTTCAAGAGCATGGGCCTGCGTCCTGTCAGCCCGTTCCCGAGCCGCCGCAAGCTCGGCGCGCAGCTGCAAAAGCTCATCGGATGCATCGCTCGCGGGCATGCGTCCGCATAGCATAAGAGGCTCTAAAACCCCAGTGTTTTTGCCATTTTCGTCCCGGTTCGTCGCTTGCTTGAAGCGCCGGATTCTCATCCTGATTGTCGCGGACGTCGTCAACCCACCTGCTTGGGTCGCCACGTCTCTTGCGGCGTGCGCCAGTCGATCCCTTCAAGCAGACAGGCCAGCGCCGACGCGGGTATAGCCACCGTCCCGTCTTTCGCCGCCGGCCATACATACCGGCCCCGTTCCAGGCGCCGGCTGTACAACGACATCGCCAGGCCATCGTGCCACAGGATCTTGCATAGGGATCCACTGCGCCCCCTGAACACGAACAGATCGCCAGCGTGTACGTCCTTCTTCAGCACCTGCTGCACCTGCAGCGCGAGCGAGCGCATCCCCCGGCGCATGTCGGTATGACCCAGCGCCAGCCAGATCCGCGCATTGCTCGGAACCGGGATCACCGCGACAGCGCCTGCAAGACAGCGCCTGCCAATGCAGCCGGCGCATGTTCGGCGATCTCCACTTCCGCCCGCTCCAGGCGCACCCTGATCGCACAGGGCTTGGACCCGCTCTCGCCAGCATCGCCCTGCACGACGACTTGCGCAAAGCCCTCTACTTCGCCACCCCGCGCAAAGCCCAACTCCCTGCGCCAGCGGTAAAGCTGGCTCGGATGAACATCGACCGCACGAGCCACGTGCGACACCACCGCTCCCGGCGCAAACGCCCGCGCAACCAGCGATAGCTTGTCTGCATCATCCCACCGCCGGCGCCGCTGCGCGCCCGCGAATACCGTCACCTGACCCAACGCTTCGCCCTTCGCACCAGTGCAAGCTCCAGAACTAGCACCGATGCTTACATCCACTATTGGCGAGCATCCTCAAGGCGGCCGCTATCGGAGGCGTACTGTCTGAGATGTCGGCGGTGGTAAGGTTCACCATGAGCAAGCGGCCATCGGTGTCGACCGCGATGTGACGCTTGCGTCCGACCACCTTCTTGGCTGCATCGAACCCGCGTTTTTCCGCTGCGGGGGCCTTGACCGACTGGCTGTCGACGACGGCGGCCGTCGGGCTCTGCTCGCGCCCCTCGCGTTCCCTATCGAGCATCAACGCCACGTCGTGGATGGTCTGGAACAGCAGCCGCCGCATGAAGCGGCGGAACCACCAGTACATGGTCTGCCAAGGCGGAAAGCCCTTCGGCAACATCCGCCAGCCACCGCCCGAGCGCGCCATATAACGGAGCGCGTTCAACACCTCCCGCAGATCCGTCGTCGGCTTGCGACCGCGCCTCGGCGGCGCAGGCAGAAGAGGGGCGATGATCGCCCACTCCGCATCCGTCAGATCGCTCGGATAACGCTTCGCTCGCTTCTCAAGATCAGCCATCCGGCCTCGGCTCGCTCGGGTCCACATCCCCAGCTTGAATCACGCCTAGGCCAAACGCTCAACCCATTCTCAAACGGACTCTGAGATCTCTCGAGAATTTCAAAAAGCGCGACGTTCTTAAGGCGTCTTGACTCCAGTTTGGCCGTTTTGCGACAGAACAAAGTTCTATTCTTATCATCGGTATAAGATATGCATTTCCTTAAGTGCTATTGTGAAACGGTAATGGTGGTCGCAACCGGAAGCAATGTCGAGTAGATCACATTCACAAACTTCTGGAAGTCCGCTAGTGGAGCATTTGAAACGTATAACACGTCCTTGTCACGGATCGGAAAGTTCTGCGCAATGAAGAAGGTTGCCGGATCTTTCATATTGACGCGATAGATCACCGGGACTCTGCCGTCTGGGGTTAGCCGTGCAGTGGTGCGCAATTCTGGGGGCAGCGCGTTCGGATCTTCGAGGCGGAACAGAAACACGCCCTTTACGTCGGCTCTAGCATCCTGCAGTCCGGCTACGCGGCCAAGGGCCTGAGCCAGCGTGACCCCGGTGGCCTCGATCGGCACTTCCTCGTTCCTGCTGGTCGCGCCTAGGGCGATGAAGCTGTACGGCTGGAACATGACCGTTACGACATCGCCTGGCTGCAGTATAACGTTCTGGCGGGGATCGCGGATCACGGCTTCCAGAGGCATCATCGTGGTCTTCTGGCCGCGTGTGATCTGGACGGTGGTCTTGTTGACGGGTTGTTTGACACCGCCGGCACTGGCTAAGACGTCCAGCACGCGCTCACCTTTGGCGGTTAAGGGAACGCGTGAGCTACTCGCTACGTCGCCTACAATGGTGACTGTTGCAGTCGCGTTGCGGACCAGGCGCACGATTGCTTGTGGTTGATGCGCCTTGCCTGTCAGGCGGGAGGTGATGTCGAGAGCAATTTCTTGCGGGGTGCGGTCTGCGGCTTGAATGCTTCCGGCGAAAGGGATGGTAATCCGTCCTTCGCTATCGACCATTTGTTCGGGCAGCGAAGTTCCACGGGCAGTCGATCCCGACGATGTCATACGCGGATCACCACCTGCAGTACCGAACAGCGCTGCGGGGGGAGCTTCCCAAATGGCGATCTCGAGTATGTCACCTTTGCCGATTGTCGAGCCGATCGGATGGCCCTCTCCTAGCTCTTCGAAAAACTGAACCTCACGATTGCTTGCAAGAATCTGACGGGTCACCGAACCGGTTACGTCAATGACCTTGATGTCGGAACCGTTAGGGCCATGCTCGGGCGTATTGTTGACGTTTCGCGTGGAAGGGCCACTGGCAGGCATGACCGCACAGGCAGAAAGCATCAAGGCAATGCAGATGCTGCTGGCTGCTTGGGATGAGAAAAGCGGATTCTTCATGATGATTTCAGAACTACGATGACAAAAAGGATTTTCAGACAAGCTGGGATGCTGGCTATGGCGTAATCGGTAAAGCAGATCAAGAAAGCCTATCTGGTAGCGGGATTCCTTGGTCTGTCCGCGAGGAGAACGTTCGAGGCGTCGTCGGAAAAAACCTTTCGATCGTGCGAAATGGCCGGGGGAAGGAAATGACAGCGTCGATATCCAGCAGGCGCAGTGTGGACCAGAAGCCATCTGTCCTGCGAATACCTGGATTTCGCCGCCCAGGCGAACAAGTGCTCTTGCTTGCTGGTGAGCTATGAGCTCGGCTCCGCCTGCAAGGTGTGGGGGTAGACATTTCTGTAGATCAGGATATGCATGGTAATTTGGTTTGCCCATTGGCCCGTTTGCACAAGGTCGATGCCAGTATATCCCTTATCATGGATCAAGCCCCTTCGTGCGTGTTGCCGTCAGGATCAGCAATCGCTGCCAGCAACATTATGGCGGCGTCTCGCCAATTGCTGGTGGGGCGGACGACGGCAATCCTACCATTGTGCGCGGCTTCGAGCCACTGCCCGGTCAAGATCGCCAATTCGGACGTCGGGGCGTCTACGGGGAAGAAATGCACACCTTTGCCATCATGCATTCGGAAGACAGGTAGATTACGTGCTAGGACTGGCTTGCCGCAGCCTAGAGCTTCAATGAGGGGGAGGCCGAACCCCTCGCCATGGGCAGCGATTATGACGCCCGTGCAAGCTTCATAGATTCTGACAAGTTCCTCATCCTCAACATCATCGAACCATAGCAGTCGGGTACCATATTCCCGGTGGCGCAGGATAAGTTCGCGCAGCGCGTCAACTTGCCAGCCTAGACGGCCAACCAGCACTAATCTGTCGGGGAGGCCTTGGCGCCATAGCCTGTCGAAAGCGGCGATGACATCATCATGACCCTTGCGGGGCTCGAGCGTGCCTACCATCAGCGTAAACGGTGTAGACGTGTCGAAACGTGGCGGGGGTGGGGATGTGAAGGCCGAGGTCTCGCCATTTTTCCGTGCTTCGGCGATGGCGTGGCCCATTGGTAGGACTTGTGTACGGTAGTCCGTGATTCCGTGGATCCGCGTTAGCGCATCCTTCAGTTCGACTTCGGTCTGAGGGGAGTTGCACAGGAAGCCGTCGGCCACACGCGCCAGAACGTTGAGCCACGCTTTGTAGCGAATAACCGTGTTCCGCGAGAACCATTCGGGATGGTCGAGTGGCAGCAGGTCGTGGACCAGGAACCACAGGGTTCCACCGTCGCGCCGAAACCGCGCGAGCTGACGGCGGTGACGACGGACCGCGTTGAGCGAGTAGTCGAGCCCTAGGAACACATCGCCGGGCTGGGCGCGCATTTCTTCGGGATCCAGGTGAACGGAGCGGTCCGGCCAGGCGATCTGGAAGTAGCGCTTCGCTCTACGCGCCGAGACGAAGCGGATTTCCCATTCCTCCGGCGTTTCCTCTAGTAACGCAAGCGCGAGCGCGCGTACGACGCGCTGTATGCCCGTTCCCGCATCGTTATTGCTGATGATCGCAAGGTCCACGAACAGTCGTCGCTTGTCCGTCGACGATCTGTGCGCCGGGGTGCTTAGCTTGCGACTGAGTTTGGTGCGCGCGCTGCGTAGAATCCGCCAGCCAAGGGCTTGCTCAATTCGATAGGGCAGGAGCTCGATGAACGTCCGCATGGTTTGGTCGTGATGCGCCGGCCTTCCTCTGTCGGACAAGAGGTCCGGCGAGCAGGCCTGCTCAATTTTCCCCGATATGCAGGTTATGTAAGTGGGCTTGGTGAGCTTGGTTGAAGTCGGGATAGAACGCGAGGTCGCCTTCGTGTAGGACGGCAAATCTCTCGCAGTGCTTCCTGACGTATTCTAGATCGTGTGAGATGATAAGCATGGCGCGATCCCGTCGTTTGCCGAACAGTTCAGTCTCGCACTTCTCATAGAATTTAGCGTCACCGACCGCCGTGATTTCGTCGATTAGATAGCAGTCGAACTCAATGATCATCGAGATAGCAAAGGCAAGCCTTGCGCGCATGCCTGATGAATAGGTGCGCACCGGCTCGCGCAGATAGGCGCCTAGCTCCGTGAACTCGTAGACGAAGTCGATGTTGCTTTCGGTCTTCTGCTTGTAGATGCGGCTAATGAAGCGCACATTGTCAAGGCCGGTGAGTGCGTTCTGGAAAGCACCGCCAAAGGCCAACGGCCAGGACACGGACATATTTCGCGTTACCTCGCCCGAGGTAGGACGTTCGGCGCCACTAACCAGTCGTACAAGTGTGGATTTGCCGGCACCGTTGCGGCCCAGAATACCTAGCTTTTCGCCTCGATCGAGTGAGAACGATATGTCGTTCAGCACCACGCGGTCGCCGGCGCGAGTTGGATAGACCTTGTGAATATGGTCGAGGTGGATCATTCTGGCGTGATCTCGCGGTTGGCGACGGCGACCTGCGCCAGCGCGAGAAGACTGAGTGCTATGCAGCAGCCGATCATGTACGGAAGATCGTAGTGGGCGTGAACTTGGCTGCCAAAATAACCTTCGCGCACCAGTTCGACACCATTCACCATCGGTACTAATAGAACGTATTTCTGCGCTTCCGGTGGCAGCGCATCGACCATGAAGCCAGCCCCTGACAGCGGGAACGCCAGGTAAGACATGGGGTGCCAGATCTTCTCGACCAGTTCGTTCTTTTCCGACAATGCACCGAGGAAGATCGCGAGGGTGGAGCCGAACCATGCGATCAAGAGCCAACCGGCCACGATTGGGAGAATATCTTGCGGTGGTTCAAGCCATCCGATGTAGATGTAGAAAAGCGATAGCGTGACGAACGAGATCGTCGCGCCACCGCCTTCGAGGATCAACCGCGCCAGGAAGATATCAATAACCCGCACGTTGCGATGGTACATCAGCGAGAGATTTGGCTCGATCGCGCCGATGCAGCGCGCGGGCATGTTGCGCCAAAGCAGTACCGCCGAATAGCCGGTCAATGCGAAAGCGACAATCGGCAGGGTGGATCCATGCAATGCTTTGGTCAGAGTCCAGAGGATTGTAACGCCAGTGGTGAACACCATCGGCTCGACGAAGAGCCATAGGAAGCCGATGTTATGTCGACCGTAGCGGGTCAGGATCTCGCGCATCAGCAGCGCGTGAATCACGCGCCACTGGATGCTTGCGCTTCGGCCGATAGTCGAGAGCTGAGAGAAGGTCATCAACCCGCTCCTTAGTCTTTGTGCTCCAGCATTCCCGCCAGAAGCATGCTCAGGATGCCCCATGCGGCAAGGCCCAGAATCAGGGTCGAGAAGATGCTCCGGAGCCTGCGTGGTTCGAGCGGCTTGTCAGGCGTGTTGGGCTGGACGATCCGCTCGACGTAAGCTTGCTTGCGGCGCGCTTCGTTGCGAGCGTCTTCGAGCGAGGCCATGGCGCTCGCGAGCTGCTTCTCGGCAAACTGATTGTCGAGCAGCAGCCGCTCGTACCGTGTAGCTTGTGAAGACAAGGACCGGGGGTCACCGGCGACCTGGCCAGCCTGGTCCTCGATCTCGGCGGCGATACCCTTTGCTCGGGTTTCCAGCACCTGAATCTGCGGGTTTTGCGGAGCAAAGGCACGCAGCTCGCGTAGCTGCGTGCGCGTGGCGATTAGCTCGTCCTGCAGCTTCGAGATCATCTGAAGCTGGATCGTCGCCTGCTTCTCGGGATCAACCACGCCCTGCTTGTTGCGATAGACCGCCAGGGCTACAGCGGCGTTCTGGGCCTTTTTCTTCGCTTCGTCGACTTCGGTCTGCGCAAAGCGGATCAAATCCTGCCGCCCTCGTGTGTTAAGTTTGTTTACGGTCGCCTCGGCCATCTCCAATAAGCGCTCGTTGAAGCGATGGGCGTCGCCCGCCGTATAGGCGCGCACCGTGAGAGTAACGATTGAGGAGGTCGTATCGTGCTCAACGTCAACCTTTGTACCATAATACTTGTAGAGGTCCTCGAACTTTTCGCTGAGGCCGGCCGCATTGTAGCGATCGAAGAAGGAGATCGAGGAATTGCTGTAGGCCTTGACGAATTCCTGGTGTTGGTTCAGTGCCCGCAGTGCGTCACGTGACAGGACGTACTTCTGTGCTGCATATATCTCATCGCCGGCGTTCGCGAAGCCGCTACTTTTGAGAAGCACCCCCAGCCCCGATGTGGATGGCTTGTCTGGGCTGCGCACGACGAATTGGGTTTCCGAGACATATACGTCGGATGCTAATACTCCGAAGTATAGGGTGGACAAGATGGTAGGGATCAGAACCGTTATCCAGAACAGAGGGCCGCTGGACTTGAGCTTCTCGATTACCGTATTCATCATTCGCAGCTGCTTTACGTGCCCGTGTTCTTGTTGCTTGGTAAGCCTCTGCTTGGTACAAGGGTCATCCCTTTGAACCTCAACAAAGGGAGCATACCCTTCAGAGGGTTCCGAAGCGGCCCCCTCTGAGCGCGCGGGTCTAGCCGCTATCCCTTCTGGCGTCTAGCCCACCATGCGACCAACGTGCGACGAAGCCTGCGTGTGACTGCGATACCTGTGGTTAAATGATTTTGGCCTACCGGATGTGTGGCCCTGGTTCCCATTGTAAAAGAGGTGCTATCCGGCTGCGCTGTCGCATTTTCCGGGAAAAAATGGAGTTCTCCTGCGATGGCCGAGGATAAATTATGTTATGGCTCAATCAACTGAGGAAAACTACAGCGCAAACATTGCCAAGAGTTCGGTCTAGCTTTCCCCGGGCGGTGCAGCTGCTCCTCAACAGAAACAACCTAAAGACGATCAATTTTCGGATCTTATTGAACTTCTTTGGTTCATTCTATCGATGTTTTGTTTTATATCCTGCACAAAACGGGAATAGCGCACGCCGAACAGGAAGAAATTTTGTATGAAATTTCCCAGGCTACGGCACGGGCGTTTGATCTGGATCAGCAGCAGGTAGCGATCCTCGCCGGTCTCGTTCCATACTTCATGGTTGTACATATCGTCGAAGACGAAGGATTCTCCTTCCGCCCAGGGCAGCACGTGAAGGTTGTCCCCTTCTTCGACGTGCATGCGGCATTTCTCGCGTTCCGCCGGCACCTTGAGGGCGAGGTGATAGGTGAGCATGCCCTTCGTCATGCCCCAGTGCCGGGGGATATGTCCGCCGGCCTCCAGCACGGAGAAGCTTGCCGTTACGAGGCCAGGGACTCTCTCGATCAGCGAGGCGGTGATCGGTGCTCGTGCGCAGTTGTGCTCCATCCGATAGCCGTAGCCTTTCAGGAAGAAGGACCTCCAGCGCCGGTCGTTCGCGATCCGTCCGTGGTCGAACGAGATATCGCCGAGCGAGGGAATGTCTTCGGCGCGGATTCTGACGGCTTCGGTCCGAATGTCGCGCCAATGCTGTTCGAGGGCGGGAATCCATGGAAAAGCAGACTTGTCCAGGATTGCTCGGTCCGGAACCAGGGAGCGGCGCATGATCACTTCGTCGATCCGCGGTCGTAGCTCTTTGCCGATCTGAAACAAGGACTTACGCACAAAGGGGAGCTTCCACCCGCGTGCGTTCACCTTCTCGTTCCAGCTCAATCAAACCTCCCTTCGGTAGAGCCGCGCAAGCCTGTCGGCCCGTGCAAGCACGATTTTCCATGTCCTGTCGGATACTGCCTTGATTTAACGCCAACCGGTCCTTGCGATCACCAGTTTCCTTGCGTGTGACATGCCTGCGTCGTCATTTGGGTGACGCGATGGGATTGTTCCAGTCCTGGGCCGGCATGCCTTTCCATTCGGCGCCGCGTTTCTGTGTGCGGGCAGCCGGCTTCAGTGGGCTGGCGGCCTCCAACCGGGCGATGACGCCTTCGGTCACTTTGGCGAGCGCTTCTTCGGAGAAGAACCCACCCGCCACCAGGCAGCGTTCGATGAGCACACGACGGAAGGCGTCGAAAGTTTCCGTGTCCGGCTGGCCGGGGTTGACCCAGAAATCGTCCAGCTGTCCCTGGAAAGTGATCCCTTCGATGTCATACACCGCCCGACCCAACGCGATCACCGGTACACCCAGCGCCAGCGCCAGCGTGCCGCTGGTGCTGTTGATCGTCACCATGCCTTTCGATCGTCGGGCGACCGGCACGATGTCACCACTTTCCAGATAGTCGATCCGATCGGCAACACCGTAGAGTTCGGCCAAGGCGGCGGTTTCATGCCGCCAGTCGCGAACGCCGTTGTCCAGCGGATGCTCCTTGATCACCAGTCGCAGTGTCGCAGGCGCATGGGCGGCGAACGAGGCAATCACCATGCGTAGCGCGTCGGCGATCCCGGCGAAGGAGGAATGCAGCCGAATCTGCGCGTCAGAATCGAGTTGCAGCGGAAAGAGCATGTAGGCATCACCCCGCATCTCGAGCCTGGTGATCAGCGCCTGGGATCGCGTAGCGGCCGACTTACGCCGCAACAGCCGCCGCATCCAGCCCATGCCTTCGACCAGCGGATGCCATGGACGGTGGTTTTCCCAGAACGGGTAATGCCAGCGCGTCAGCACGTCAGCGGCGTTATAGGCCACGCCTTCCGTCGCGCGGCGACGGAATGAGGACGGCACCGGATGGTGATCGGGTGTTGGTGGCAGCGCGGCGGCTTCCGCACGATACCAGGCGGGATCGCGCGGCAAGGTGGAATGGCCGTTCACGCCGCCCAGTTCGAGCGTCACCCAATCGGGCCTGATATAGCCTTCCTCCAGAACATGCACGGAAACGTGCAGGTCTCGGCAGACCGTGATCGCCGCAACATGCATCGCACGGCAATCGCCGAAAAGCACCACGTCGGTGATCCCGTGATCGCCGATTATCTGTTTCAGCGCCTGAGGCCAGTCTTCGAGCGATCCCCGATAGTCGATCCCGTTGGGTAGGCGCCAGAACAGGCGATCGCCACCATTGAAATTGACTTTATAGACGCCGTAACCGTCGCGCCGCAGCGCCTGTCCGATGCGGCGGAAGAGTGGCCCCATCAGTCCTTGCAGCAGCAATACGTTACGTTTGGCCAGCGGCTGCGCCGCGCCTGGCGCCGCGACCTGTGGTTTGAGCACCGGAGCGTTGGCGAGCGGGTTAGGCATCCGGTATTCCTTCACTCACATCATCATTGCCAACATATAGCGGAGAAAGGACGGGGTTGTTCCAAAAGGCGCCCCAGCCTTTTGCGCGTGACGCATACAGGCGAGCCGGTTTTTTTCCAAGTTCATGTCGCTGATTTATCCAAGGTTAGTCGAACCGTCACAGAAAGATACCGCCTTGCTATAGGCAAGTGCATCGCTTCACTCTTCCGCTTGCCTATGCAGGAGCGACATCCAGGCTGGTAACGCGCTGGCTTGCGGCGAAAATCTCGATTTCTTTCTGGTGATGTTGGCCGGCGCGCTTGCTTCTCATCCAGCGTCTTCGCGATGCGAGACTACCCATGTGCTCTATTTGGCAAATGCTGCTGCCGATTAAACCCAACAAGTTTTCCCAATTGATCAGCCAGCTATTCACGTCATTGATGGCGGGCCACGGCGACGATCTGGGACAGCAACTGAGGCATTCGTTTGTGCCAATTGATCTGGGTATTCAACTCCTCCTGAAGGTGGGAACATGGAGATAAAATCCTTCGAGATCCCCGGTATCAAGTTGCTGATTCCGCGTCATATCGGCGATGAGCGGGGATATTTCGCCGAAACCTTTCGGGCGGACATCTTTGCTGGACGCTGTGGCGACTTCGCCTTCGTGCAGGACAATGAATCGCTGAGTGCCCAGGAGGGGACCATCCGGGGCCTGCATTTCCAGGCCGAACCCCATGCGCAGGGCAAGCTCGTGCGTTGTACCGCAGGCGCCTTGTTCGACGTTGCGGTGGATATCCGTCGCGGTTCGCCTACGTTCGGCCGGTGGGTCAGAGAGACGCTTACCCCCGAGAATGGCAAGCAGTTGTGGGTCCCGCCCGGCTTTGCGCACGGATTCTGCTCACTCGTTCCGGATACGGTGATCGCTTACAAGGTCACCAGGTACTACAGCGCCGAGTGCGACAAGGGCTTGCGCTGGGACGATCCGGCGATCGGTATCGTCTGGCCCGATGTCGCCGATCCCGAGACGCTTTCACCCAAGGACCGGCAACAGCCGCTGCTGGCTGAGCTTCCTGAATACTTCTCCTGGCGGGAGTGACGCCATGCGTGTGATCGTAACCGGAGGTGCGGGCTTCATCGGCTCCGCTCTCGTGCGTTATCTCGTGCTGGAAAAGGGGTACGAGGTTCTCACCATCGATGCCCTGACTTACGCCGGCTGCGAAGCTTCGCTGAGCCTGGTGAAGGGCAAGGCCAACCATCATTTCCTCAAGGCGGACATCTGCGACCGGGCGGCGATGGATGCCGCGATCGCTGGTTTCGCGCCGGATCGGATCATGCATCTTGCGGCTGAGAGCCACGTCGACCGTTCGATCACTGGCGCTGCCGATTTCATTCAGACGAACATGGTGGGCACATTCTGCCTGCTCGAGGCTGCGCGCGCTTATTGGAGCGGGTTGGAGGGTGAGGCGAAGGCGGATTTCCGCTTCCTCCACGTCTCGACCGACGAGGTCTATGGCTCGCTGG
>Ga0164243_10010843_pt1 | contig 13060 bp, 8 predicted proteins | sample OricompcompostOP_FD_108781 | JGI IMG/M metagenome (GOLD analysis project Ga0164243, IMG submission 108781) | Organic Plus compost microbial communities from Emeryville, California, USA - Original compost - Organic plus compost (OP) | ecosystem: Engineered > Solid waste > Mixed feedstock >... | reverse complement strand
TCATTGGAGTTGGCGATGCTGCCCGTGCCGTCGTTGCCCGTCATCTGGATGGAGAACACATCCTCGCTACCGTTCTCATAGCGCGGATCGAACACATCCTGGAAACGGGGCTTGAGGTCGTAGGGAATCCCGTTCGAGGTCACACCCTGGGTGATGACCTGGTCGAAGATCCTCTTAGCATCCTCCCATTTCTTCTGGTAAACGTACGTCTTCCCCAGATATGCAGCAGCGGCCCATTTATTAGCTCGGCCTACTTCCGGCTGCGTTTCCGGCAGGTTGTCCATGGCAAACTGGAAGTCTGCCTCGATCATCGGCCAGATGTCCTTATCGTTGGGTTGACGGTAATCCTCCGTCGTCTCATCGATCCACGGCACCATGTTGAACATCTTTTTCAGATCGAAATAGATGTGGCCGCGAATGAATCGAGCCTCACCTGCGATCCTGGCCTTCTCTGCATCAGAAGCGTCCGTGACTTGCGGCAGCAGGGCCAGTACAGCATTAGCCCGGGAGATGCCCTCATAGGCAGCTCTCCACTTGCTGTTGAGGAAGCCATTGGAGGGGTTGACGCTCCAGTCGGCGATCGCGTTGATGGCTGGCTGGTCAGTAGCGTCGCTGCCTTTGTGCGCGTCACCGCCGGCGACACTACCGTAGATCCAGTTGTCTGGTGAGGTTTCCCAGGCACTGCCGGCGATACCGCGCGCGTCCAGAGCGCCGTAGGCGCCAACAAGGAGTGCCTCGGCGCCTGCTCTGTTGGCAAGCACCTGCTCGCTCAGTGAGCCTCGCGGTGGCTGATCCAGAGTGTCACACGAGGAGAACAGCACCGCGACGGCAAGCGCCCACAGTGCGGTCCATGTATACGTCTTCATAGTGTACATCTTAAACAACATCTTGGGGCAGGGAGTGATTAGAACAGCAGGTTAACGCCAAACAGGTACTGACGGGGAGCGGAATAAGCACCTTCGTCGATACCGAAGTTTGTTGCACCTGCGCCCCCGATTTCGGGATCAAGTCCGCTGTATTTCGTGAAGGTCAACACGTTGGCCGCCTGCACGTACAGCCGGAGCCGGTGGACACCCAGGGGTTGCAGCAGCTTATAGGGCAGGGTGTAACCCAGCTGGATATTCCGAACGCGGAGGTAGGACCCGTCCTCTACGTAGTAGGAGTTGGGCACCTGGTTGGTGCTGAATGACCCTTCGTTTTCCTGGATCGGTGCCTTAGCATTGTGATTCTCAGGCGTCCAGGAATCGTAGAGCGCGGTTTTGCTCTTGGCTCCCTGGAACGAGGAGTAGAAGTCAGTCCACCATTTCACCTGGTTCCAGATCTCGTTCCCCTGTACGCCGTAGAGGAGCGTGGAGAAGTCCCAGTTCTTATAGGTGAGTCCGATCGTGAGGCCATAGGTGAAGTCCGGGTTCGGGCTTCCCAGGAAGACGCGGTCATCGGGCGTGATCTGCCCGTCACCGTTGGCGTCCTCGTAGCGGAAGCGGCCGACCCCTGCACCGGTCTGGTACACACCGCTGGTGTTTGACTCAGGCACACCGGCGTTGGCCTGCTCGATCTCTGCCTCTGAGTTCCAGAAGCCTACGATGTTGTATCCGTAGTAAGACGAGATGGGCTGGCCTACTGCGTTCCGGATGATGTTGCTTCCGTTGAAGCGGCGGCTCTCCAGATCGAAGTAATCGACGCCTTCGGCAATGGCAACAATCCGGTTGTTGTAGGTGGTGAACGTTGCGATCGCGTCGAGGTCCAAATCACCGATGAGGTTCACCCGGCCGTGCAGCGAGGCATCGAGGCCGTTGTTCTTCATGCTGGCCACGTTCACGTACGGGGCAGATGCACTGCCCGAGGTGCCCGGCAACTCGGGGTTGTAGAGCAGGTCTTCGATGTTCTTCTCGTAGTAGTCGATGCTACCCGAGAGACGATTGTTGAAGAGTGCGAAGTCTGCACCGATGTTGATGCCGACGTTACGCTCCCACCGAGCTGCAGGGTTACCGATCCGTCCCTGGCGGAAGCCCAGCGCAAGGTTGCTGTTGCTACCCGTAAGGTCGTAGTACGAGTCCGTGGGGGTGCCAACGAAGAGAGTATACGGGTTGTTGGGGTCAACGTTGAGCTGGTTACCCATCACACCGTATCCACCGCGCAGCTTCAGGTCGTTGAGCCACGCAACATCATTCAAGAAGCTCTCATCGGAAATGCGCCAGCCCGCGGTAACGGCCGGGAACCAGCCGTAACGGTGCTCCAGGAAGCGCGAGGAGCCGTCGCGGCGCAGCGTGGCACTCAGCAGATACTTGCCGGAGAAACTATAGTCCAGTCGCCCGATGAGCGAGAAGAGGCCGTCCCCGTAGGTATAGCTGTAGTTGGTCTGCGTGCCGGATCCCGTATCCAGGTTTGTGTAGTTGGGATCGAAGGAGAAGTAACCCTGCGTGCTGCCTCCCACTTCGCGGCCACTGTTATTGTAGAGTTCGGTACCGACCATTACGCTGAGGTCGTGCTTGTCCGCGAACGTGTCGGTATACAGGAGCGTGTTGTTCCATGTATAGTTGCGGCCGTTATAAGCACTCTCGTTGTACTGGTTGACGGTACCGTTCTCGGCGTTCTCGTATTCGGGATACGAGAATGAGTGGAAGAAGCCAGAGAAGATCTCGCCACCGAAGCTCGTCCGTAGCCTGAGATTCTTCAGCAGGTCGATCTCGCCGTAGATGTTACCGAAGAGTCGTTTGGTCTCTCCGCCATTATTACTGATCCGGTCCTGAATGGCGACCGGGTTGCGCGCATTACCCAGGCCGGAGCCGAAGGAACCGGCGTAGTTGCCCATGATGTCATAGACCGGGATGATCGGCTGTTGGCGATACGACATGCCGATCGCACTGCCTTCGGAGAGGGCGCCGATCGTCGGGTTTTCCGTCAGCGTGTATGCGAGGTTTTCACCGATCCGAATGCGGCTATTGACATTGAAGGATGTGTTCGCACGCAGCGTGTAGCGCTCGAGATAGGTGTTTTTCAGTGTACCCTGCTGGTTCAACTGGCCAAGCGAGAAGTAGAAGGTCCCCATCTCGTTACCACCGCTGACGGCGATATCATTCTTGATCATGGGCGCTGGCCGGAAGACCTCGTTATACCAGTCGGTTCCCTCCTTATTGGCCCGGACGATGCGATAGAAGTCGCCCAGCATGCTCGGGTCGTTGTAGTGGGGGATGACATAGTAGTTCGAGGGGTCAGCAGCCGGATCGCCCTCCATCACGCCAGTAGGCATGATGTAGTCAGGTAGCCTGGGCTGTGCTCCACCGCCATAAAGTGGATCGGGGTTGTCGGCGGTGATGGGTGTTCCGGAGTTGGCCATGGCCATCCACTTCAGCTGGGCCATCTCCAGAGGGGTGAGGATGTTGAACGGGTTGGAGCCCTGTCCCGGCGCCTGGTAGCCAGCATAGGCGTCGTAGCTGACGGTGACGCCGCCGCTGCCCTGCTTCGTTGTGATGATGATCACACCGTTTGATGCACGCGACCCGTAGATCGAAGCCGCGCCGGCATCCTTGAGGACCTGGAGCGATTCGATGTTTTCGGGATTCAGGGTGGCAATATTCTGTGTGGGGACACCATCGACAACGTAGAGCGGTTCGTTGTTGCCGAACGTATTGAAGCCACGAATATTGATGATCGGCTCTTCGCCTGGCTGTCCCGAACTGACGACAGTCACGCCCGACGCGACACCCTGTAGAGCTTTGGTAACCTCACCGGTCGGTACGCTTGTCAGGTTCTCGACATCGACGACATCGACCGCACCTGTCAGGTCACGACGCTCCTGCACGGTGTAACCGACCACGACTACCTCGCTACCGGTAATCGTGATGGGATTCAATTCCACGGTTATTTCGCTACGGCCATCAATGGCGACCGTAAGCGTCTCGTATCCGATATAGGAGTACCGAATGCTGTCTGCACTGGCAGGTACCTGAAGTGTATAACTCCCGTCTACATTCGTAGCCGTTCCCGTCGTTGTGCCGGGAATCGTAACACTAACGCCCGGGAGACCTGTACCAGCCTCGCCGTCAAGGACTGTTCCAGAGACAGTACGCACGTTTTGCCCGTTAGCCGGGCTGGCCAGAAAAATCAGAAGCGCAAAGGCCGCCGTCCAAGCAGTGCCCCCCCAGGCTTTGCGCCCAGCGCCTGATCGAGTACAGAAACGTATGAACATGTACTTCATAACAACTTCGAGTTGAACAAAACACGGTCTGTGTCAGGTCAGTTGCTAGCCGAGAATCGGATGCAGCTGACATAGGTAGATATCATTGTGTTGCTTGCACCATAAGCATGACCCTCTTGATTGATGTGCTTACCCTGAGTGGTGGGATGGGGATAGTTAGATTGGCTGCGAGATGAGCCCGGAGCCCTTGCTGAGCGGGGCCGTCAGTCCGGTTGCGTTGGATTAGAGCACACTGGACTGCAAGCGCTTCCGTCTTTAGAGCACATTCTGAGATGACTGTCTAATTGCCCACCCTTGGTTACCAGTCCTTCACATTGTTGCTTAATATGAAGTTATCATCAGCATATAGTCAAGGAATTTTTAATTGCACCATGCTCAGATTGGGTTTAAGGGCGGGAAGCGCTTCCAAATTGGAACAAAATTCGCATTGGGTTGCAGGCCTTCAGTGAGAGGAGGACCAGGCATTTTTCCAGGCTTCTTTGTGGACCTGTCGCTGTGCTTGCTAAGGAGAAATGAGTGGATGTACACTGCGCATTTGCAGGGCTAAGAGGGAGGTGTGCGCTGTCTTTCGACGCTTGCGTCTGAATGTAAGCGAGGATCCGAGACTCTTTAACTGCTGCAGATAGTATCGCCGCCGGTCCTTGCCTGTGTATCGATGGTGCGTTCGAGTCTCTTCCGCTGTGCTACGGAAAGTCACGCGGTGCCCGCTGATCCGGCTGCTACGAGGCAGTGAAGAGATGGTACAGGCCATACCGGAGAGCGGATTGCCAGCGGTGTTGGATCGGGGCATCCGGAATGCAACCGGTTGTGTTGCAAGGTGCTTTTTTTGGGATGTTTGACCAGTGGGCCTCGTCGTATGTTGAAGCGCTGAGGACAGCGATGCTTCCTGGCCGGCGTAGCCCGAAGGTTTTGACCCCGTGATCTGTAATGATCGTACCAGCATCGAAAAGCAATGCGCACCTCGTCCGATTGAGCCTCGCCGGGGGTGCGGTGATGCTCTCACTCGTTGTCGCTTGCAATGCACCGGAGGCCGCGCGGGAGCCGGCCGGGCTCGTAGCGGATGCTCCTTCACTGGCATTCACGGACGTTACGTTCGATGCCGGTCTCGGCGATTTCAGACATGAAACAGGAGCAAAAGGTGACAAATGGTTTCCCGAGACGATGGGTTCGGGTGGGGGATTCATCGACTATGACGGAGATGGCTGGGAAGATATCCTGCTTGTAAGGGGCGGGACATGGGATGCACCAGAGACGCAGCTTCCTGCCCTCTGGCTGTACCGTAACAATGGCGACGGTACCTTCACACTGGTCACGGAGGAGGCGGGCCTGGGCGGTGTAAGAGCGTACGGGCTCGGTATCGCTGTTGCGGATTACGACAACGATGGCGATGAGGATATCTATTTCACCACACTAGAGCATAACATGCTCTTTCGCAATGATGGCGGCCGGTTTACCGATGTGAGTAAGCAGGCCGGGATCGCGGAAGAATCAACCTGGAGTTCGTCGGCCATCTTCTTCGATGCGGACCGGGATGGTTGGCTGGACCTGTATTCAGGCAATTACGTGAAGTGGTCGCCTGAAACCGATCTGTTCTGTTCCCTCGATGGCGATACGAAGGGCTACTGTACGCCAGAGACCTACACGGGCGTGCCTAGCCGCTTCTTCCATAATAATGGAGACGGGACGTTCTCAGATTGGACGGCGAAAGCAGGTTTCCTACCCGCTCCCGGAAAAGCGCTCGGTGTGGCCGAACTAGACTTTAACCGGGACGGCTGGCCGGACCTCGTCGTCGCCAACGATACCCAGCCAAACCTCGTATACGTCAATAATGGGGACGGTACGTTCACCGAGATAGGCGTGATGAGCAGCGTGGCCTATGATGAGAACGGAAAGGCCCGGGCAGGCATGGGCATCGATATCGGCGTGGTGGATTCAACGGGAGAGGAAACCATCTTTATCGGTAATTTCTCCAAGGAAATGATCGGTGTGTACCGGCACGTGTCGGATGGGCTATTCATAGACCGCGGAGCGGTCTCGAAGATCGGACGGACGAGCCTGCTCACCCTCGCTTTCGGACTGATCCTCTTTGATGCGGACCTCGATGGCGATCTCGATCTGTTCGTGGCCAACGGGCACGTACAGCCGGAAATAGAGGATATGCAGGAGGGCATTACTCATGCCGAACCGCCGCATCTCTTCATGAACAACGGCGACGGTACGTTTGAAGATCTCGCCCCTGCTATCGGCGGGCCGTTTGCGGCGGCCTATGTGGCTCGTGCTGCTGCCTATGCCGACTACGATAAGGATGGAGACGTGGATATTCTCATCACGGAGAACAATGGCCCAGTACATCTTTTTCGGAATGAGCTCATCAATGCGCAAGGGGGACCAGTCACGTCCAATATGCTGCGGGTTCTGACGGAAGGGCAGAGGAGCAACCGAGATGGTATCGGGAGTCGCGTAATTGCCGTAGTGGATGGTCGCCGGATGGAGCGGCGGGTGCGCTCCGGTTCTAGCTACCTGGCATCTTCTGAAAAAGCACTGACATTCGGATTAGGTGCGGCTACCCGAGTGGATTCCCTCATAGTCCAGTGGTCGAGCGGTGCTGTAGACCGGTTTGCCAATGTAGAAGCCGGTCAGACGGTGCTCGTTCGAGAAGGGGCTCCGGAATTGATACCGGTGGGGAAAGGCGGTGCATCGCTTGCATATCGATAACTCTGTTCGGATTCGCTTTAGGCGAGAACATGGAGGATATCGGAAGATGGAGAAGGGATTGTCGCGCAGAAAAGATCGGGCCGTCCGCTCTGCAACATTCGTATCGGGGGTGATGTGTGTGCTCGCATTGTCCGGCTGTCTTTCCCAGCCGGAACCCCGGTCATTAGCAGCGGATCCCCTGACGCAGCAATTGCTGATTGCTGGAAGCGAAGCATTCGATCGGCTCGATTTCCGGACCGCTCTGGCACTCGCCGATAGTGCCGAACGGCGCGCTCCCAAGGTGCCGGAAACGTATTTCCTCCGGGGGCGCATCTATTCCGCCATGATGCGCTGGGCAGACGCGGAGGCGCAATACAAAAAAGTCATCGAACTGGAGCCGGGTTATATAGGAGTCTGGAATAACCTCGGCAACAATGCTTTTCGCCAGCAGGAATACCGGCAGGCGATTGCGTATTTCCGTAAAGAGATCGCGTACAATCCTGCGCCTATCCCCTGGCATGGTATGGGGCGGGCGTACCGGGAACTCGGTGTTATGGATAGTGCGCAGTATGCCTACGAAAGGTCTATTGCGGTGGATAGTACTTATGCGGCGGCATACCTGAATCTGGCCATTCTGTTACAGGATGAAGGGGCGTTTAGTGAGGCGCTGGACGTCGCGCGGCGGGGGGCGCGTGTTCGTCCTGACGATATCGAGTTACAGTACCAGATTGGTGCTTTATTGATGCAACTCGGGCGGCCCGAACAGGCGCTTCAGTACCTGGCTACTGTCGCGACGGAATGGTCCTGGCATTACCCATCCCGGTATAATCTCGGTCAGGCACTTGCTCGCCTCGGGCGGGGTGATGAGGCCCAGGCCGTGCTAAAGCAGGCCGAGGCGTTGCGTGCGGCACAAGCCAAGATCGAGTCTATGGAGATGGTCGTTCAGGCGCGGCCGGGGGACCCGCTCGCGCACGCCGGGTTGGCTTCTCTGCTGCGTCGTGCGGGGCGCTATGATGATGCCATGCGCGCCTATCAGGTGGCCTACAGCCTGGATCCTGCGAATCTGGAATTCCAGAATAACATCGCGAATCTACACCTGATACGAGGGGATACGACGGCCTCCATCCAGTGGTACCGGAATATCCTGCAGCAAGACCCTGAATTCATTGATGTATGGCTCAATCTGGGAGTGGTATATGCCATATCAGGCCATGCCCGGGAGGCACGTGAAGCCTGGGAGATGGTCCTGCAACTCGATCCCGGGCATGCCGCGGCGAAGCAATATCTCGCCAGATTGCCGCGCAGTTGAGCGACTGTCTGCCTGCGGCTATGCTACAGCGACGAGCCGCTCTCGGTAGCTGCCGCCGTATCCTCTACATGACGGATAAAGGCGCGGGCACGCGGGAAATGGCGCCGCAGGATCGGCAATGCACGTTTCGAGCCAAGCACCGAAACCATGGTGGAGAGCCCGTCCGATGTGAGGCCGTCAGGGGCGATGATGGTCACTGCGACACGATCAGTGAGGCCCAGGCCGGTGCGTGGATCTACGATATGGGAGTAGCGGGTGCCGTCGATCTCGATGAACTGCACAGTATCTCCGGACGAGGAGATCGCTGCGTTGGAGAGGCGTACGGTCTCGTTCCCGGAAGTGGCATGTTCGACACGGATGAGCCAACCGGATTCACCGGGGGGCGGATCTCCGATGACGATGTCGCCGCCGAATTCTATCAGGGCGCTCCGGATGCCGTGTCGGCGCAACACGGCGAGCGCCTGATCTCCCGCATATCCCTTTGCTATGCCTCCTGGATCGAGTTCCATACCAGGGGCGAGCAGTTGTACCGTTCGTCTCCTGGAATCGAGGCGCACGTTCTGCCAGCCGACCCGGGCTGCGGTTTCCTGTAGTTGTTCCGGGTCGGGGAGGTGGCCGGCCCGGCGTGCTTCCCGCCAGAGTTTTGCGTAAGGTCCTACTGTGATATCGAACGCTCCATCCGAAATCGAAGCAAGGTGTTGGGCGCGCGAGAGGATGGTGAATAGTTCGGGACTGACACGGACGGGAGGGCCGCCCGATGCTGCGCTCAGGCGCATGAGTTCGCTGGCGGGACGGTAGTTGCTCAGGATGTCGTCTAATTCCGCAATACGGGCATATGCGGCTGTTGCGGCGCGTTCTGCGTGGACCGTATCCGGGGCGTAAAGCACAATTCGTGCTTGTACACCCATGTGCACTTGACTATATTGAAACCGTTTAAGTGGTGTGTGTGCTGCGTGGTGTAGCCCACACCCACTCATCAGTAGTACTACAGCGATGAGGGGAAGCATGTATCGCCGCCCTGGTAGGAACTTAGATGTGAATGACAGCACCTTCCGCCGGTGTTTTGGATGGAAATCCATTGTATCCGTATGTGTCTCGACCGTGTTGCTTTCAGCGTGCGCAGGCGGAGCGTATGTGAACGGGGAGGCCGAAATGGGGCAGCCTGCTTCGCAATCCGGAATACACGGCCCGGCTCCTGAAACGACGTCAGCCTCTCTAGAACCCTATCAGGAGAAGATTCCCGGGACGCTCGTAACCCTCGATATGATCCCCGTGCCGGCCGGAACCGCAGAGGTGACCTCGGATGGCGGCACGCAGTCCGTTGCCATAGAGCCGTTCTGGATCGCCAAAACGGAACTGCCCTGGGAGGCCTACGACGCGTTCGTGTATGCGCTCGATGAGAAAAACGGCGCCAGCTCAACTGCAGCGGATGCGGTGTCTCGTCCAAGCAAACCCTATGTGCTCCCAGGGGAAAGCTTCGGGCATGATGGGTATCCTGCACTCGGAATGACACACAAAGCTGCCACCGCGTTTGCTGAATGGCTATCGGCAAGCACGGGCAAGAAGTATCGTCTCCCGACAGAAGCCGAATGGGAGTATGTATGTCGCGCGGCGGAGGCCGAACCGACAGCTGATGCTCTCAAGGAGCATGCATGGTACTGGGACAACGCCAATAATCAGACGCAGAAGATTGGATCCCTGAAGCCGAATGCCTGGGGTGTTCACGACATGCTCGGCAATACGGCGGAATGGGTGAATACGGCCGACGGCTCCAGTGTAGTGAAAGGTGGATCGTGGATGAGTGATGCGGAGGAGGTAAGCTGCAGCGCACGTGCCTCCTATTCACCCGACTGGCAGATGACGGATCCCCAGATTCCGAAGAGCACCTGGTGGCTGTCGGATGGTCCGTTCATCGGTTTTCGCCTCGTCCGTGTTCCGGACTGAGCTTTACGCTCCGAAACAGCGATCAATTCACGATAATAAGCCCTGGTTTGCTACAGGGTATCCTGGAAAACGGAAGCAGAGATGCGTTATTCCGTGTCTCTGCGTACCTGTAAACATACCGTATACCGCGAAAGCGCTTTTCCTTCAATAGCTAGACAGTGAGGGATGAACATGGTTACCAACGAAAACACGCAAGCAGGAGTTACGCGAAGGGACTTCATTAAGACGTCCGCTGCGGCTTCGATCGGGCTTTCAGCCGGGCTGATGGCCACAAGCAACTTCGCCTATGCGGCGGGTTCTGATACCATCAAGGTAGGACTCGTCGGCACAGGTGGCCGTGGTACGGGAGCCGCGGTCAACGCGGTCGAAAGTGCGCCGGGTGTGGAGATCGTGGCAATGGGCGATCTTTTCGAAGACCGTCTAGCCAGATCACGGAAGGACCTCTCTGAGAAGCTCGGCGCTGCATACAAGGTGACCGACAACACGGCCTTCGTGGGCTGGGATGCCTACAAGCAGGTGATTGACAGTGACGTGAACTACGTGATTCTGGCAGCGCCTCCAGGCTTCCGTCCGATGCATGTCAAGTATGCGGTGGAGAAGGGGAAACACCTCTTTATCGAGAAGCCTGTCGCCGTAGATCCAGTGGGTGTCCGTTCGATCATGGCGTCCTCGGACCTCGCAAAGCAGAAAGGACTTGGTATTGTGGCTGGTACGCAGCGGCGCCATGATCCGAAGTACATTGCTGCAATGGAACGCATTCACAACGGCGCCATGGGCGAGGTTCTGGCCGGACAGGTGTACTGGAACCAGGGTGGCCTCTGGAATCACGACCGTAAGCCGGAGTGGACCGACATGGAGTGGCAGGTGCGGAACTGGTTGTACTTCACCTGGCTTTCCGGCGACCACATAGTCGAGCAGCACGTCCACAACATCGACGTGGCGAACTGGGCCTTGCAATCGCACCCGATCCGGGCCAATGGCGTGGGTGGTAGGCAGGTCCGTACCGATCCGAAATACGGCCACATCTACGATCACTTCGCTGTCGAACTGGAATACCCGAATGGAGCACGAATCCTGAGCATGTGCCGCCAGCAGGACGGGACGACCCGCTTCGTTGGCGAATACTTTATCGGAACGCTGGGCACGTCCGACGGCAACACCTGGATTCGCGGCCAGAATGCGTGGCGGTACGAGGGACAGACGGTCAACCCCTATGTCCAGGAGCACACGGACCTCATCGAAAGCATCCGTGCGGGCAAGCCGCTGAACGAAGGACACCAGATCGCCGAGTCGGTACTCTCCGCCATTCTCGCACGTGAGGCGGCCTACACCGGTCAGGCTATCACGTGGGATGAGATCCTGAACTCGGATCAGGATCTATCACCCAAGACACTGGCATTCGGTGAGATGCCGGTTCCTCCGGTTGCTCAGCCCGGCATAACCAAGCTCTCCCGGGATCTCTACGCCCATTCGCTGTGATGTGTCCGTTGTTCGTTGTTAGAAGTTCCTGACAGGTTTGCTCATCGGCCAGTGGTCGGTTTCTAGGTCTGTAGCCGACTACTGGTCGATGAGCGCAACGGGCGACTCTATCGTATTAACGAACGACCGACTACAGACAACTAACTTTTCATCCATGAAACGAAGAGACTTCGTAAAGTCGACCCTGGCAGCGGCAGGAACCGCAGCGCTTGGCGCGACCGCACCTGCGCTTGCCGGAACGGAACGGCTTTCTGGGGCAATAGCCAAACACGAGTTCAAGCTGAAGTATGCCCCTCATTTCGGCATGTTTGAGAACCATGCCGGAAAAGATCACATCGATCAGCTCCGCTTCATGGCGGATGTGGGCTTCACGGCATTTGAAGACAACGGGATGATGGGGCGCTCCGTGGAGGAGCAGGAGCGGATCGGCAGGGAACTCGAACGCCTCGGGATGACGATGGGCGTGTTTGTCGTGGCTGCCTATGGCAACAACGATGTCTGGGCAGTCACCGGGAAGCAGGAGCACATCGATCACTTCGTTGATACTTGCCGGAGGGCAGTTGAGGTAGCGAAGCGAGTCAATGCCAAGTGGATGACGGTAGTGCCCGGCGGTTTCGACCGGCGCATTCCGATTGGCATCCAGACCGCGAATGTGGTAGAGGTACTGCGGCGCGGCGCTGAGGTCTTCGAGCCACATGGCCTGGTTATGGTGCTGGAGCCGCTCAGCGACTCGCCGGACCTCTTCCTCCGGGAGGCAGACCAGACCTATGAGATCTGCAAGGCTGTAAACAGCCCCTCCTGCAAGATCCTGTACGACATTTACCACATGCAGCGGAACCGGGGGCACATCATTCCGATGATGGACATGACGTGGGATGAGATCGCCTATATCCAGATCGGCGACAACCCCGGCCGGAAGGAGCCTACGACTGGCGAGATCAACTACAAGAACGTCTTTGCGCACATCCACAAGAAAGGCTTCCAGGGTGTGCTCGGGATGGAGCATGGCAACTCGAAGCCGGGCAAGGAAGGCGAACAGGCCCTTATCGACGCCTACGTGTATTCAGACGGCTTCGCTGTGTAATACAACTGAAGCTGTGGCCAGTATGGGGCGATCGGGTAACATCCTGATCGCCCTTTTTTCTGCTGCCGGATAATCTCGATACTTATGGATTCACCTCGAGGAGAGGAAATTTAGCATAGAGTGCAGGGTATGATCCGCCCGCCCAGATATGTTTCGCAGGTTGCCGTCCGGCTCTTACGGCATGTAGGTGTCGATGTCAGCTGTGTAGAAGAGAGAGCACTCGTTTACTGTGTTACAGACGAGATACCGGGGCAGATAACGGAGCAATTGCGGCAGGTTAAGTTATTCAGGTACCTGGGTAACATGCTGTCGTCATAGAAAAATTGCATCCAGTTGTACGAGTTTGTTGCGT
>Ga0164243_10010842_pt1 | contig 13061 bp, 9 predicted proteins | sample OricompcompostOP_FD_108781 | JGI IMG/M metagenome (GOLD analysis project Ga0164243, IMG submission 108781) | Organic Plus compost microbial communities from Emeryville, California, USA - Original compost - Organic plus compost (OP) | ecosystem: Engineered > Solid waste > Mixed feedstock >... | reverse complement strand
GACAGCGAGCGGTAAGCGTGGAGCGGTAGGCGGCCTTATATACCAACGTCATGCTGAACGTTTCCACCAGACGGATGGTGAAGCGGAAAATGGATTCCCGCCTCCGCGGGAATGACGATGAGGGAAAGACGGCACCGCCCATTCCCCTCGTCACTCCAGCGAAGGCTGGAGTCCATACGACCTTCCCACATCCCATTCCAGACGGACATGCTCAGGAGCGGATGCTGAATCACGTGCAGCATGGCGAGGGAGAGCAAGTTCCTCCCACTCTTGACTCTCCCGCTCATCCCTCTCCATAATTAGAACATAACATGAACACTTGAGGGTGGACGTGAGTTCTCACAGCGCCAAGCCCCTCAATTCCTTGAAGGAATTGAAGGCCTATATCCATCGCATCGAGCGTAACGGGAACGACTCCGGCGCTTCCATCCTGCCGCTCGGGCTGCAGGCGGTGGACGGCGTGCTGCCGGAAGGCGGGCTGCCCCTGGGGGCGCTGCACGATGTGCGGGGGGATGCCGGGCCGCTGATGGGCTTCATGGCCTTTCTCATGGGGCGGGTGGCGGCCAAGGGCCGGCCCGTCCTCTGGCTGGACCCCTCTGACGACCTCTATCTCCCCGGCCTGCAGCCTTACGGGCTGGATACCGGCAACCTGGTCATCCCCCGCGCCATTGCCGGCGACAAGGCCCTGCTCTGGGCACTCAACGAGGCGGTGGCGACGCCGGCGCTGGGGGCCGTGGCGGCGCCGCTCCACAAGCCGGACTTCACCGCGCTCCGCCGTCTCAGCCTGGCCGCCCGCGAACAGGGGGTGACCGTCTTCCTGGCGCGGCAGCGGGGGGATATCGGGGCCAGCCCGGCCCTCACCCGCTGGCATGTGGCGGCGGCGCCCGGCCGACGGAGCGGCCTGCCCGGCATGGGGGACATGGCCTGGTCCCTCACCCTGGAGAAATGCCGCAACGGGCCGGAAGGTTTAAGCTTCACCGTCGTCCGGAGCGAAAGCGGCTGGCAGGCGGAGCCGGACCGGCCGGTTGCGGATGCTCCGGCGGCCCTGACGGGGTGAGCCATGGACCAATCTCCCAGGAAACGCCGCATCCTCGCCCTCTGGTTCCCCTGGTTCGCCGCCGAGCGGGTGGCCCGCCGCCACCCGGCCCTTAAAGGCCGCCCCTTCGTGATGGCGGAGGAGAAGAACGGCCGCCGCGTCATCGCGGCAACCAGCCGGCTGGCGGAAGAAGCCGGGTTCGAGGCCGGCACGCCCATTGCCGATGCCCGCGCCATCCAGCCGGACCTGCCCGTCTTCGACACAAGGCGGGAGGCGGACGCCCGGGCCCTGCGCCAGCTCGCCCTCTGGGCGCTCAGATACACCCCCCATGCCGGCACGGGGCAGGACCATACGCTGCTGCTGGACATCGCGGGCTGCACTCATTTTCACGGCGGGGAGACCGGCCTCGCCTGGGATGCCCTGCGGCGGCTGAAAGAGTTCGGCTTCGAGGGTCTTGCCGGTATCGACGACACGCCGGGCGGAGCCTGGGCCATGGCGCATCATGGGCCGGCGGAACAGCGGATCGGCATCCTGCCCCCGCTCTCGACCCCGGCGGCCCGGCAGGACCTGTTGGCGCACCTGCCGCTCACGGCCCTGCGGCTGGATGACGAGGCGGCGCTGGCGCTCGCCAATTTCGGCCTGCGGCACCTGGGCGATCTTTACGAGATCGCCCGCTCCGACCTGGCCTCCCGTTTCGGCGAGACCCTGCTCATGCGGCTCGACCAGATCCTCGGCCGGGAGGACGAGCCCATCTCGCCGGTGCAGGAACCGCCCGAATTCCAGGTGGCGGAAGCCTTTCCCGAACCGCTGACCAATCTGGCCGCCATGGAGCAGGTGCTCGCCCGCCTTCTGGAGCGGATGTGCCATATCCTCGCACGCGAGGGGCGGGGGGCGGGCCGGCTCGTCTTCTCCGGCTTCGGGGCCGACGGGCGGGTGGTGGACGTCGCCGCCGGGGCCAGCCGGCCGGGCCGCGACCCCAGGGTATGGGCCCGGCTCTTCCATGAAAAACTGCCCTGGCTCAACCGCGACGTGGGTTATGATTTCATGCAGCTTTCGGCCCTGGCCACCGCCCCCCTTTCCACCGGCCAGACGGACTGGCAGGGCCGCAAACCCGACATGGCCGCCCTTTCCCCTCTCATCGACCGGCTGGGCAACCGCTTCGGCTTCGACAAGCTGCAGCGCCAGGCTGTGGTGACGAGCTGGTGGCCGGAACGGGCGGTGACCCGCCGCCCGGTGTTCGACAGGCCGGCGGCCCTCACCTGGCCCCTGGAGCGGCCCCGCCCCCTGCGGCTGCTCAGGTGCCCCATCGCCATCAGCGCCACCGCGCCCGTGCCCGACGATCCGCCCCTCTTCTTCCGCTGGCAGGGCCGCGTGCACCGCATCCGCGCCGCCGACGGCCCCGAACGGCTGATGCCCGAATGGTGGCATGCCGACGGCGGGGAGGAGGAGGCGCGGGACTATTACCGCGTGGAGGACGAGACGGGCCAGCGCTTCTGGCTCTACCGCGAGGGGCTCTACGAGCCCGGCCGGCCGCCCCGCTGGTTCCTGCACGGGATATTCCCATGACCGCCTATGCCGAGCTGCAGGTCATGAGCAATTTCACCTTCCTCGAAGGGGGCTCGCACCCGGAAGAGCTGGTGCATCAGGCGGCGGCGCTGGGGCTGACGGCCATTGCCGTCACCGACCGCAATTCGCTGGCCGGCGTGGTGCGCGCCCATGCGCAAGCCAAGGAATTGGGCCTGCACCTCATCATCGGCGCCCGGCTGGACGTGACGGACGGCCCGTCCGTCCTGGCCCTCTGCCCCGACCGTCCGGCCTATGCCAGGCTCTCCAGGCTCATCACCCTGGGCCGCCGGCGCGCCCCCAAGGGCGAATGCCGCCTCACCACAGCGGATATCCTGGAGCGGCTGGAGGGAGCGAAGATCGTGGTGCTGGAAGGGGAATCCGGAGTTTCTAACGTCATTGCGAGCGACCAACGGGAGCGCGGCAATCCAGGCCCGCTCTCTGGATCGCCACGGCCTTGCAGGCCTCGCGATGACATGGGAACTCTGAAACATCACCTCCGCCGCTACCGCGAGGTCTTCGGGCGAAATGTCTGGCTGGCGGCGATGCATCGGTACCGGGGAGACGATGCCAGGCGGCTGAGACGGCTCGCCGATCTGGCAGCGGAAACCGGCGTGCCCATGATCGCCACCAACGACGTGCTCTACCACGCGCCGGAGCGGCGGCAATTGCAGGACGTGCTGACCTGCGTGCGCCATGGGGTGACCATCGACGAGGCGGGCTGGCGGCTCGCCGTCAATGCCGAGCGGCACCTCAAGAGCCCGGACGAGATGGCCCGCCTTTTCCGCGATCACCCGCACGCCATCGAGGAGACCGTGCGGCTGGCAAAGAGCTGCACTTTCTCCCTTTCCGAACTCTCCTATGAATATCCCGATGAAATCCTGCGCCACAAGGCGGACCCACAGGCGGAGCTGGAATATCTGACGGAAGAGGGCCTGAAATGGCGCTACCCCGACGGCGCGCCGGAGACGGTGCGCAAGGCCGTCGAGACCGAGCTGGCGCTGATCCGCCAGCTCCATTACGCGGCCTATTTCCTGACCGTGCATGACATCGTGCGCTTTGCACGGAGCGAGAAGATCCTCTGCCAGGGGCGCGGCTCGGCGGCCAATTCCGCCGTCTGCTACGTGCTCGGCATCACCTCGGTGGACCCGACGAAAATCGATCTCCTGTTCGAGCGCTTCATCTCCGCCGAACGGGGGGAGCCGCCCGATATCGACGTGGATTTCGAGCATGAGCGGCGCGAGGAGGTGATGCAGTACATCTATGAAAAATACGGCCGCCACCGCGCCGCGCTCGCCGCCACGGTCATCACCTACCGGAGCCGCAGCGCCATCCGCGACGTGGGCAAGGCCATGGGGCTCTCCCTCGATGTCATAGAACGGCTCAACAACCATGCCGGCGGCTGGCACCGGGCGGTGACGCCCGAATTCGCGGCGGGGGAAGGCTTCGATCCCACGGACCCCCGGCTGGCGCTGACGCTGGAGTTGGCTGCCGTCCTCAAGCGCTTTCCCCGCCATCTCTCGCAACATACGGGCGGCTTCGTCATCTCCCGCCATCCGCTGGAGGAGATCGTGCCCATCGAGAACGCCGCCATGGACGACCGCACGGTCATCGAGTGGGACAAGGACGATCTGGAGGCGCTGGGGCTCATCAAGGTGGACGTGCTGGCGCTGGGCATGCTCACCTGCATCCGCCGGGCCTTCGGGTTCCTTGAGGCGCATTACGGTAAAACCTATACCCTCGCCTCCATCCCGCCGGACGATACGGCGACATACGACATGCTGTGCAGGGCGGACAGTATCGGCGTCTTCCAGGTGGAGAGCCGGGCGCAGATGTCCATGCTGCCGCGCCTTCAGCCGCGGGATTTCTACGACCTGGTGATCGAGGTCTCCATCGTGCGGCCGGGCCCCATCCAGGGCGACATGGTGCATCCCTATCTGCGCCGGCGCAAGGGGCAGGAGCCGGTCACCTACCCCTCCGAGGCTCTGGAAGGCGTTCTGAAAAAGACGTTGGGTGTCCCTCTCTTCCAGGAACAGGCCATGAGAATCGCCATTGTGGCGGCGGGCTTCACGCCGCCTGAAGCCGACAGGCTGAGGCGCGCCATGGCCGCCTGGCGCCGCTCCGGCAGCATCGAAAAATTCCGGGAGAAGATGATCGCCGGCATGCTGGAGCGCGGTTACGACCAGAGCTTCGCCGAGCGCTGCTTCAAGCAGATCGAGGGGTTCGGCGAATACGGCTTCCCCGAAAGCCATGCCGCCAGCTTCGCGCTCCTGGTCTACGTCTCCGCCTGGCTGAAATGCCATTACCCGGAGGTGTTCACCGCCGCGCTCCTGAACAGCCAGCCCATGGGCTTCTACGCTCCAGCGCAACTGGTGCGCGACGCCCGAGAACATGGGGTGGAGGTGCGCCCGGTGGACGTCAACCATTCCAACTGGGACTGCACGCTGGAGGCGGCGGAGGGGCCGCGCAAGGCCATCCGCCTCGGCTTCTCGCGCGTCAAGGGGCTGCACAAGGATGACATGGCGCGGCTGGTGAAGGCGCGCGGCAGCGGCTACCGCTCTCCCATGGATGTGATGTACCGCGCATCCTTACGCAAATTCGTGGTGGAGCGGCTGGCGGAGGCCGATGCCTTCCAGTCGCTGGGGCTGGACCGGCGGCAGGCCGCCTGGGCGGTGCGGCGGGTGGACGACAATGCCACCCTCCCCCTCTTCGCCGGCCTGGAGGCCGAGGCGATCACCCCCGAGCCGGCCCTCCCCAAGCCCACGCTGGGCGAGCATGTGGTGGCGGACTATGTGACCACCCACATGTCGCTGAAGGCGCATCCCACGGCCCTGCTGCGCGAGAAGCTCGACGGGGCCGGGGTCGTCCAGGCGGCAAGGCTGGCGGATATCCCGTCCGGACGCCGGGTCACGGTGGGGGGCATCGTGCTGGCGCGCCAGCGGCCGGGCACCTCCAAGGGCGTGATCTTCATCACGCTGGAGGATGCGACAGGCGTGGCCAATCTGGTGACCTTCCCGAGCAGGATGGATGCCTACCGCCGGCCCCTTCTGGCCGCCCGCCTGATGCTCTGCACCGGCAAGCTGGAAAACAAGGACGGCGTGATCCATGTGATCGCCGAGAAGGTGCGCGACGTCAGCGACTGGCTCGCCGACCTCACCCCCACGCGCCAGCGCCGCATGAGTGAAGTCATCGAGCGAGGCCGGTTCTTCCATTAGCCGGCCCGCCGAAAGCGCCCCAATCGTCATCCAGAAGCGGCCGATATCCGGGACTCCCGGATTGCCGCAGCGGCCTTCGGCCTCCTCGCAATGACGATCCTCCCCTCGTTTCCGGCTGTGATGAGGCAGGGGACATGTGAGCGTCCCCTGCCTTGATGGGAGGGGATCGAGGGGAGGGTGATCCGGCTGTCTGAAAGGCTTTTCCGGGCGGCGACATCACCCCCTCCTCGATCCTCCCCCATCAAGGGGGAGGAGGAACGGGAACGGAGCGAGAGCCTTTCAGACCCGCTATGCCGCGGCTTGCAGAGAGAATCCAAAAGCGGATATCGGCGAGCGACGAAGGAGAAAAATGGCCTCACACGAACGGAAAACGCTCCAGTTTAGAATCATTCTTGACAATGTGCCGTGAGCATATATATTGCGAATAGTTCTCAATTGCATACTTCGGTACTGACCATGGATATCAAATTCAAAGCGCTGACATACGGGCTGATGCACTTCTCCGTTGCCGTGACGGTCACTTTCGTGCTGACCGGCAGTGTTGCGGCCGCCCTTTCCATCGGCGTCGTGGAGCCCATGGTGCAGACCGTCGCCTATACCTTCCATGAAAAGCTGTGGGCGAGAATCGGCCGCAAGGCCGACAAGGCCGCGGCCTCCGAGGGCCGGCATCATGGCCCCTTCTCCCACGCCCATTGACCGGAGGTGACAGGCCGTCATTGACTCGGGACGCGAACGGCGGACAATGGATACAACCATAAGCAGGTTCGGGGGGAGCCATGCACCGTACCGTCCGTTCGGCCGTCCTGGCCGCCGCTCTGGTTGTCGCCACCCCGGCGATGGCCCACCACGGCATCGTCAATTTCGATCTCAACAAGGACATGTCGATCTCGGGCACCATCACCAGGGTGGAGTTCGTCAATCCTCACGCCTGGCTGCATGTGGCGGTGGTGAACGAGGACGGCGCGACGCAGGACTGGCGCTGCGAGATGCGCGGCGCCTCAGCCCTCAAGCGGTCGGGCTGGACGGTGGAGATGCTCGCTCCCGGCCAGCAGGTCACGGTGACCGGCTCGCCCGACCGGCAGCTTGGACACACCTGCTATCTGGGCACGCTCATCTTCGCCGACGGGCGGTCCTATGACCGCTACGAGCAGATCAACGGCGGGCTGAAGGCCATGGCGCGCACACGCCCGGCGCGCCGCCCCGACGGCCGCCCCAATTTCGCCGGCGACTGGGCGGGCGAGCAGCGGGTGATGACCGATCCGCGGGGCATCGAGGGCGCCTTCCTGCCCATCCATATCGCCGAAAAGCTGGCGCCGGGCGCCGTGCCCGAGGGCACCCGCGCCTTCCAGGGGGCGCGCGGCACGCCGGAATCGCTGGCTGACGATCCCATCGCCGCCGCCTGGGACCGGCAGAGCCCCATGCGCCTCACCGAAGCAGGCCGGCGGGCGGCGGACGGCTTCGACCCCGCCTCCACCGACAATCCGCGCCTCGACTGCAAGCCCACCAACATCATCTTCGACTGGTCGTTCGACGCCGACGTGAACCGCATCGAGCAGACGGACGACACGCTGACCCTGAAATACGGTTTCATGGGGATGGAGCGCACCATCCATATCGGCATGACCGGGCACCCCGAGCCGCTGGAGCCCAGCATCACCGGCCATTCCATCGCCCGGTGGGACGGGGATGCGCTGGTGGTGGATACGATCGGCTTCAAGCCCGGCGTCCTCTCCGCCGATACCAGCACCATGCACAGCGCCGGGATGCATGTCATCGAACGCTTCACGCTGGATGCCGAAGCCATGACGCTGACCCGCGACTATGAAGTGACGGACGTTGAATATTTCGACGGCACCTATGGCGGGCGGGACGTCATGCATGTGGCGGAGATCCCCTACACGCCCTCCAACTGCGAGGACCATTCCTTCCGCACCGACGTGCCGGGACCGGAAGCCCAGGCGGAAGCGGGCAAGCGCTGGTGGGAATTCTGGAAGTGAGGTCGCCCGGTTAGTCCGCGGACAGCACCTTGCCCGGGTTCATGATGCCGTTGGGGTCCAGCGTCCGCTTGAGCTGGCGCATCAGCTCCATCTCGACGGCGGACTTGTAGCGGGGCAGCAGGTCGCGTTTCAACTGCCCGATGCCGTGCTCGGCGCTGATGCTGCCGCCGTGCCGGGCGACGATACCGTGCACCACCTCGTTCACATCCTCCCACAGGTCGATGAAGGCCTGGGGCTCCATATCGACCGGCTGGCTGATGTTGAAATGGATGTTGCCGTCGCCCACATGGCCGAAGGGCACGGGCCGGCTGCCGGGAACGCGTGCGATCACGGCCGTCATCCCCTCCTCCATGAAATCCGGAATGCGCGAGACCGGCACCGAGACGTCATGCTTGATGCTGGCGCCCTCCAGCTTCTGGGTTTCCGACATGACCTCGCGCAGCCGCCACAGCGCCTGCGCTTGCGCCTGGCTGGTGGCCACCGTGCCGTCGCGCACCAGCTCCGCTTCGAAGGCCGCTTCCAGGATGCCGTCGGCGAGCCGCTGCACGATGTCCTGATCCAGGCCGGAGGACAGCTCCATGAGGATGTACCAGGGATGCGACGTCTCCAAGGGATCGCGCGTGCCCTCGATATGCCTCAGCACCATCTCCAGGCCGTTCCTCGGCAGCAGCTCGAAGGCCGTCACCATATCGCCGCTCTTCTCCCGCGCCAGCGACAGGAGGGCGATGGCCGAGGCCACGTCCGGCACGCCGAGAAAGGCCGTCACCCGGCTGCGGGGCGCCGGAAAGAGCTTCAGGCTGGCGGCGGTGATGATGCCGAGCGTCCCCTCCGCCCCCATGAAGAGGTGCTTGAGATCGTAGCCCGTATTGTCCTTGCGCAGGGTGCGCAGGCCGTTCCAAACGCGCCCGTCGGCCAGCACCACTTCGAGCCCCAGCACCTGGTCCCGCGCATTGCCGTATTTGAGCACGTTGGTGCCGCCGGCATTGGTGGAGAGAAAGCCGCCCAGCTGCGCGCTGCCCTCGGCGGCGAAGCTCAAGGGGAAGATGCGGCCTTCCGCCAGCGCCCGCTCGTGAATGTTCGCCAGCACGCAGCCGGCTTCCGCCACCATGGTGGCGTTGAAGGCATCGATCTCGCGCACCCGGTTCATGCGCGCCAGGGTGAGGATGACCTGATCGCCCGAGCCATCGGGCACGGAGGCGCCGCAAAGACTGGTATTGCCCGCCTGCGGCACCACGGCCACCCTGGCCTCGTTGCAGAGCCTCAGGATTTGGGAAACCTCGTCCACGCTGCCGGGCTTGAGGAGCAGCGGCGTCCGGCCCCTGTAGAGCCCCCGCCATTCGACGAGATGGGGCTCCAGCTCCTGCGCATCCTCCGTCCAGCCGCCGGGGCCGGCGATGGCCTTCAGCCTGTCCAGGATGGCCGGGTCAACCATGGGCTCCTTCCTCGGACCGGGGGGCGGCGGCACGCTGCAGCCGGTCGTTGATGGCAAGACCCAGCCCGTTGGCGGGCACGGCCATCACCGCGATGGCGGAAAAGCGCTTGTCGTCCAGCTGGCGCATCATGGAAAAGAGGTTGGCCGCGGCCTCGGTGAGGTTTTCCTCCTCGCTGAGGTTCAGCGTGGCGGCGGCGCCTTCGAGCGGCTTGCCGAAGGCCAGCAAGGCTTCCGTCCCCTTGACCGAGCGGGCATTGAGGCGCACCGGCAGCCGGGGCGCATAATGGCTGCGCAACTGGCCGGGCGCCGTGGGCCGATCCTCGGCCGGGGCATCCTTTTCCATGGGATAGCCCAGCACGCGCTCGATATCCTCCACCGTGGCGCCGCCGGGACGGAGCAGCCGCACCGTCTCGCCCTCCACCGCCACGATGGTGGATTCAACCCCCAGGGGGCATGGCCCGCCGTCGATGATCAGGTCCACGGCGCCGTCCAGGTCCGCCTCCACATGGGCGGCGGTGGTGGGGCTCACGCGCCCGGAGCGGTTGGCGCTGGGGGCGGCGATGGGGCGCTCCACCGTATTGAGGAATTCCCGCGCGATGCCATGGGCGGGCACGCGGATGGCCACCGTATCCAGCCCGGCGGTCACCAGGTCCGACAGCTCGGCCTCCGGCTTTCTGGGCAGCACCAGGGTCAGCGACCCCGGCCAGAAGGCATCGGCCAGCCGCTCGGCGGTGGGCGACAGTTCGGCCAGCCGGGCCGCCGCCCGCTTGGACGTCACATGCACGATGAGCGGGTTGAACCGGGGCCGCGCCTTGGCCTCGAAGATACGGGCCACGGCCTCTCCATTGCCGGCGTCGGCGCCCAGCCCGTATACGGTCTCCGTCGGGAAGGCGACCAGCCCGCCTGCGGCGATGCGCTTTGCGCCCTTTTCGTAGGCCGCCATATCGGCTTTCAGGATCAGGTCCACTGCCACACGCTGCATGTTGTTCAAATGGGTCCCCAGCCGGTATCACATGTTGATCGGGCCCACAAGAAATCAAGGCGGACGTCGCGCTTTCGGTCACCGCTTTTTGGCCCTATGATGCTGAAAAACAAAGCGGCGCGCGATCGGAGGGCACGCCGCTCCTGTTGGGACGAGGAGTGATTGCAGCATGCCCGAGTATCCCTGGCTGAAAAGTTACCCAAAAGGCGTGGACTGGCACGCGGAGCTGACGCCCCGGCCGCTCCACGAGCTGATGGAGGATGCCGCCATCCGGTATGGCGACCGCACCTTCATCGACTTCATGGGGCGCAAATTCAGCTTCCGCACCATCCAGCGGCATGTCGAGCGGGCCGCCGTCGGCCTGCAGAAGATGGGGGTCACGAAAGGCGTGCATGTGGGCATATGCATGCCCAACTGCCCGCAATATGTGATCAGCCTCTTCGCCGTCGCCCGCGCCGGCGGCACGGTGGTCAATTTCAGCCCGCTCTATTCCGAGCACGAGCTCCAGCACCAGGCGCGGGACGCGCAGATCAGCATGATGATCACCGTGGGGCTGGACCTCACCTACACCAAGATCAGGAATATCCTGGACGAGACCGATATCCGGACGCTCATCGTCGCCGATTTCGCCCATGCCCTGCCGTTCCCGCAGAGCCTTCTCTTCAAGATATTCAGGCGCAGGCAGATGGCGCCGCTCAGATGGGACGGCCGGCACCGCCGCTTCCGCGACCTCCTGAAGGCCGAGGGCGAATGGCACAAGCCGGAGATAGACCCTCTGGCCGACGTGGCCATGCTGCAATATACGGGTGGCACCACGGGGGTTCCCAAGGGTGCCATGCTCACCCACGCCAACCTGTCGGTGAATGCCGAGCAGTCCGTCGCCGCCTTCCGCGACCTGGAGGACGGCAAGGAGGTCATCCACGGGGTCCTGCCGTTCTTCCACATCTTCGCGCTGATCGCCGTGGGGTTCGTCTCGGTGCTCAAGGGCGCCACCGTCGTCATGCAGCCGCGCTTCAGGCTGGAGGATGTGCTCAAGGACCTGCAGACGCGCCGGGTGACGCTGCTCCCCGCCGTGCCGACCATGATCACCGCCATCAACCATGCGCTGGAGGAGAAGCCGCGCAGTTTCCCGCAGCTCAAGCTGGTGGTCTCCGGCGGCGCCTCCCTGCCCGTGGAAGTGGCGCGCAAATGGGTGGCGCTCACCGGCGTCACCATCCGCGAGGGCTATGGCCTCACCGAGGCCTCCCCCGTGGTCGCCCTCACGCCCGCCGACGGCGGCAAGGAGGGCTCCATCGGCCTGCCGCTGCCCGGCACGGTGGTGAAGATCGTCGATGTGGACGACGCCTCCAGGGACACGCCCATGGGCGAGCCGGGCGAACTGGCGGTGGACGGGCCGCAGGTCATGAAAGGCTATTGGAACAGGCCGGAGGAGACCGCCGAGGTGATGCACGGCAACCAGCTCCTCACCGGCGATATCGGCATCATGGACGAGGACGGCTATGTCTTCATCGTCGACCGCAAGAAGGAAACCATCAAGGTCAGCGGCTACAATGTCTTCCCCCGCGCCATCGAGGAAGCCATATACGAACACCCGGCGGTCAAGGAAGCGGCGGTGATCGGCGTACCGGACGACTATCGCGGCGAAACGCCGAAATGCTTCGTGGTGCTGAAACCGGGAGCCCACCTCACCGACAAGGAACTGCTCGCCTTCCTCAAACAGCGCATCGGCAAGCACGAAATGCCGGAATACGTCGAATTCCGCGACGACCTGCCCAAAACCCCCATCGGCAAGATATTGAAGAAGGAACTGGTGGCGGAGGAGGAGAAGAAGTCGGAAAAGGCCGACAGTTAGTTGGTCAACCACCCGCCGCTCCGTCGATACTGGATCGCTGCGAGCAGGTGCATCGTCCCCAACCTCTCTGTTGTTTCGCCCCGCCGGGCGGTCTATAACCGGCCCGGACGGACCAAAGGAGAGAGGCATGGGCACAGAGGACAAGGCGAACGCCGATATTGCGGGCATGAGCTTCGAGGACGCCATGCGCGAGCTGGAATCCATTGTCCATCGGCTGGAGGGCGGCGAGATCGACCTCGAGGCGTCCATCGACATCTACAGCCGCGGCACCGAGCTGAAGAAGCATTGCGAGGCCAAGCTGAAGGCCGCCCAGTCCAAGGTGGAGAAGATCGTCAGCGACGGCGCGGGGAACGCAACCGGCACCGAACCGTTCGACGTGGACTAGGAAACCGACGGACACGCCCGAATGACCACGACGGCCACGCTCCCGCTGGAAGACCTGCTCGCCCGCACGGCCCGCGCCGTGGAGGCCGAGCTTGAGGTGCTGCTGCCGCCTGAAGCAGGCGCGCATGGCCGGGTCGTCGACGCCATGCGTTATGCCGCCCTGGCCGGCGGCAAGCGCCTGCGGCCGTTTCTGCTGCTGCAGAGCGCGGCGCTCTTCGATGCGCCGAAGGCCCGGGCGCTCCGGGCGGCGGCGGCGCTGGAGATGGTGCACACCTATTCGCTGGTGCATGACGACCTGCCGGCCATGGACGACGATGATCTGCGGCGTGGCCAGCCGACCACGCACCTGAAATTCGACGAGGCAACGGCGATCCTGGCCGGCGACGGCCTCTTGACCAAGGCGTTCGAGGTAATGGCGGACGAGGCCACGCATCCCGACCCTGCCATCCGCTGCGCGCTGGTGGCGGGCCTGGCCAGGGCGGCCGGCCCCGACGGCATGGTGGGCGGCCAGATGATCGACCTGGAAGGCGCCGCGGCGCAGGACGGTCTGCCCGGCATCACCCGCCTGCAGGACATGAAGACGGGGGCGCTGATCTCCTT
>Ga0164243_10010840_pt1 | contig 13063 bp, 12 predicted proteins | sample OricompcompostOP_FD_108781 | JGI IMG/M metagenome (GOLD analysis project Ga0164243, IMG submission 108781) | Organic Plus compost microbial communities from Emeryville, California, USA - Original compost - Organic plus compost (OP) | ecosystem: Engineered > Solid waste > Mixed feedstock >... | reverse complement strand
TGATGACGGCCGCGGTGCTGCTGTCCGGCGGCGCCCGGCTGCGCACCGCGCAGGCCGCGGTCGCCGGGGCGGTCGCGCTGACCCTGGTCGGCGTGGTGGGCCAGTCCCGTGGCGTGCCGGAGTCCGTCACCGAGGCGCGCGTACGGGCCTCGGTCACCCCGGAGAAGCTCCACACCTGCGTCGAACGGGACGCCACGACGTACTGCGCCTTCGACGAGTGGGAGCCGCGCACCGGCGACTGGGCCCGCGTCGTCGACGACGTCCGCGCCCTGGCCGCCGGTGACGCCCGGAACCGTCCGCTGGCCGTACGGCAGCGGGTCGAGGCCCGCTACGGCCTGGACGCCGACGCGACCCTCTCCCCGCTCACCCGCCCCGGCGAGGTCACGGTCGGGACGGCCTGGGGCGGCAACCGGATGCCGGAGTTCGCGGTCGCGGTGGCCGGGGTGCTGGTCACCGGCTCGGAGGCCACGGCGGGCGAGGTGTGCGACGGACGCATGGTCACCGTGATGTGGCTGGCCCTCGCCGGCCGGCCCGACCCGCTCGCGGACCTGCGCCGGGTGCGGCTCGACGACAGCGACACCGGCTCGGCGCTCGTCATCTCGCAGACGGAGCCGTCGCAGATGACCTCCGCCCAGACGGAGCTGCTGCGCGAACTCCTGGACCTGCCCCGCGAGAAGGCCGCCGCGAAGGTGAAGGCCGGCTGGCCCGAGCTGACCGCCCCTAAGGTGACGACCGACCGCGTGGCGCAGGTGCTGGGCCTGGAGAAGCCCGAGGGGGAGAACGAGTGCCTGTGACCGGAACCCGGACGGCCGAGGACACCCCGGTGCGCGAGACCCGGCGGGGCGTCCTGCTCCCGCTGGTCCGCCCGGTCGCCCGCACGGTGCCCTGGTGGGCTCTCGCGGCGGGCGGCGGACTCGGACTCCTCGCGGCCGCGGTGCCCCGGCTCTCGGGCGGCGAGGTCACCCCGTGGGCCGGGATGAACGCCCTGCGGGCCGCCGCCCTGTGCTTCGCCCTGGGCGCCGCCTTCCTCCTGGACGACCCGGCCCGGCAGACCACCGCCGCCGTGCCCGTGCGCCGCGTCCTCCGGCACGCGCTGCGGTGCGGGCTCTTGCTGCCGGTGGCCGCCGCGTGGTGGACGACGGCCGTCCTGCTGGTCCCGCAGGAGGCACGCCCCCCGGCCGGGGCCGTCACCCTGGAGGCGGCGACGGCCCTTGCCCTCGCCCTGGCCGGCGCGGCCTACGCGGTACGCCGCCGGGGCGCCGACCGGCCGGGCCAGGCGGTCTCCGCGACCCTGCTGGTGACGGCGGTCCTGGCACCGCTGCTGAGCCCCGCGGACTGGGCCCTGTTCACCGCACCAGGCGACCCGCACTGGGGGGACGGCCGCGGCCACTGGACGCTGCTGCTGTGCGGCGCGCTCCTGGCGGTCGCGGTGTGCTGCACGGAACCGGTCCGCCCCTTCCAGCCCGTCCGGCGCTTGAGGACGAGGCCCGAAGGGCCGAAAGGGGGCTCTGGGGGCGCAGCCCCCAGGGACGGGAAGGGAAGGGGCGGCGGGGGCGAAAAACCCTGTCGCCCGTGAAGCCTGCGGTGTTCAGGCCCCACGTGACCGACAAGGTGCCGGCCTCAGCCGGCCCTCACGTCTCCGTCCGGTACATCAGATCCGTCTCGTGCGTGACGAACCCCAGCCGCTCGTACACGGACACCGCCGCCTTGTTGTCGGCATCGACGTACAACATGGCGGTGGGCAACCCCCGCTCCGCCAGATGCCGCAGCCCGATCGTGGTCAGCGCCTTGCCCAGCCCGCCCCCCTGCGCGTCCGGGGCGACCCCGAGGACGTACACCTCGCCAAGGCCCTCCTCGGCGTGCACCTTCGTCCAATGGAAGCCGACCAGGCGCCCCTCGCGCTCCGCGAGGAAGAAGCCCGCGGGGTCGAACCACGGCTCGGCCTTGCGGTCGTCGAGGTCCCGCTGGGTGAGGGAGCCCTGCTCCGGGTGGTGGGCGAACGCGGCGGCGTTCAGCGCGAGCCACGCCGCGTCGTCCCGGCCCGGCTCGAAGGTGCGCACGGTGACGCCCTCCGGCACCACCGGGTCCGGCAGATCCAGGTTCGCCAACGGCCGCCGCATCTGCCGCAGTTCACGGAACAGCGTCAGCCCGAGCACCTGCGCCAGATGCCGGGCGGCGGAGTGCCCGCCGTGCGCCCACACCCGCAGCCGCTTGCCCGACGCGGCGAGCAGCGCCGTGCCGAGCGCCCGCCCATGTCCCTGACCCCGGTACGCGGGGTGCACCACCAGTTCCGCTGCGGGCGGCTCCACCGGGTCGGTGTCCTCCAACTGGGCGTATCCGACCAGCTCTTCGCCGACGGAAAGCAGCAGATGCTGGACGCCTTCCCGCTCCCCGCCGCGCAGTTGCAGCCGGCCCTGCTCGGACACGGCCTGCTGGCCGTCGGCGCGCGCCGCCTCGTCGAGCAGCGCGAGCACCGCGTCAACCTGCTCCTGGTCGAGCGCGGTGTACGTCTGGAGCGAACGGGGGCGGCCGGGCCGGGAGAACGCGTCGCTGGTCATGCGTACGAGGGTAAAGGGACGGCGCGGTGAGGGGACGGCAACGGGGCGCGCAGGAACCGCCACCGCGGGTGCGGGAAAAGATAAACCAGGCTGTAACCCGGAAGCCCCTGTCGCGCTACGCGCGTTGACTCTAGGCTGCGCCGGTACCCACTCGCACCGACAGGGGGGCGTATGCCAGCCACATCCCCGGCGCACCCGCGCCGCAGACGCCGTACGAACCGTCTCCTCGCGACCGCCGCCGGTGTCCTCACCGTCGGTGCCCTGGCCGCCGCGGCCCTGCCGGGGTCGGCGAGCGCCAGCGTGGGCGAGCACGGCAAGGGCCACGGCCACAAGCCGAGCCGCTACCAGGACGTCCAGCTGCTGTCGTTCAACGACCTGCACGGCAACCTGGAGCCGCCCACCGGTTCCTCCGGCCGGGTCACCGAGGTCCAGCCGGACGGCACCACGAAGACCATCGACGCGGGCGGCGCCGAGTACCTGGCGACGCATCTGCGCCAGGCCCGCAAGGGCAACGCGTACTCCATCACCGCGGCCGGCGGTGACATGGTCGGCGCCTCCCCGCTGCTCTCGGGCCTGTTCCACGACGAGCCCACCATCGAGGCGCTGAACAAGCTCGAACTGGACGTCACCTCCGTCGGCAACCACGAGTTCGACGAGGGCGCCAAGGAGCTGTCCCGTCTGCAGAACGGCGGCTGCCACCCGACGGACGGCTGTTACGGCGACAAGAAGTTCAAGGGCGCCGACTTCACGTACCTGTCGGCGAACGTCCTGAACGAGAAGACCAGGAAGCCGCTCCTCAAGCCGTACTGGGTGTGGCAGAAGAAGGACGTCAAGGTCGGCTTCATCGGCGTGACCCTCGAGGGCACCCCGAACATCGTCTCCGCCGAGGGCGTCAAGGGTCTCGTCTTCAAGGACGAGGTCGAGACGATCAACAAGTACGCCGAGGAGCTGCGCCGCAAGGGCGTGAAGTCCATCGTGGCGCTGATCCACGAGGGCGGCTTCCCGGCCTCGCCGGACTACAACTACGACTGTGACTCCGGGGGCTCCGGGGCCGGCATCTCCGGTCCCATCGTGGACATCGCGAAGAACGTCTCGCCCGAGGTGGACGCGCTGGTCACCGGCCACACCCACAACGCGTACGTGTGCACCGTCCCGGACCCGGCGGGCAAGCCCCGCATGGTCACCTCCGCCGCGTCCTTCGGCCGGCTCTACACCGACACCACGTTGACCTACGACCGCACGACGGGCGACATCGCGCGTACGGCCGTGAAGTCCGCGAACCACGTGGTGTCCCGGGACGTCCCCAAGGCGCCCGACATCACCAGCCTGATCGGCAAGTGGAACACCCTCGCCGCCCCGATCGGCAACCGCGCGATCGGTCACATCTCCGGTGACATCGTCAAGGACGGCACCGAGTCCCCGCTGGGCGACCTGATCGCCGACGCGCAGCTGGAGTACGCCCGCACGCTGGACGCGGAGACCGACGTCGCCCTGATGAACCCGGGCGGCATCCGCGCCTCCCTCACCTACGCGGCGAGCGGCGCCGAGGGCGACGGCGTGGTGACCTTCGCGGAGGCGTTCACGGTCCAGCCGTTCGCCAACACGGTCAACCTGCAGACCTTCACCGGCGCGCAGCTGATCCAGGCGCTCAAGGAGCAGGTCAGCGGCTCCAACGAGGCCGCCCCGAAGATCCTCCAGGTGTCCGACGGCCTGACCTACACGCTGGACCTGACGAAGTCCGGCGCGGACCGGGTCGTCACGGACTCCATCCGTCTGAACGGCGAGGCGATCGACCCGTCGGCGAGCTACCGCGTCGCGACGAACAGCTTCCTCGCGGGCGGCGGCGACGGCTTCACCACGCTGGGCGAAGGCACCGACGACCTGGTCGGGGACGACGACCTGAAGGCGCTGGAGCAGTACCTGACGGCCAACTCCTCGGCCGCCTCCCCGCTGGCCCCGCCGGCGGCGGACCGCATCACGATCGTGCAGTAACCCGCGGCACGAGTACCCGTACGACGGAGAGGGCCGGTGCCATGCACCGGCCCTCTTCCGTGTCTCAGCCCTCGGCGTCCCACACGACCGCCTGTGCGACGATCACGCGTTCCCCGTCGAAGGTCACGGCCGGCCCCTCGTGCAGCCGGTATCCCAGTTCCAGCGCCTCGCTGACCCGCCGGCAGAAGGCGGAGTCGTCGGGGCCGGTCAGTACGCGGTAGACGGGCAGTCCGTCGGGTGGATTCGCCATGCGTCCCAGCGTGTCACGGGGTCCCGGGCACGTCCGGGGGAGGGGTCGGGGCGCCCGGGAGGCGGATGGTGGCGGTGGTGCCGCCGCCCTCGGCAGGGGTGAGGGCGACCGTGCCGCCCGCCTGCTGCACCGTGCGCGCCACGATCGACAGGCCGAGACCGGAGCCGGGCAGGGCGCGGGCGCCGGGGGAGCGCCAGAACCGGTCGAAGACGTGCGGGAGTTCGTCGGCCGCGATGCCGGGACCGTGGTCCCGGACGGTGAGGACGCCGTCGGCGAGCCGCACCTCGACCGTGCCGCCCGGCGGGCTGAACTTCACCGCGTTGTCCAGCACGTTGACCACCGCCCGCTCCAGCGCCGCCGGTTCGCCCCGCACGTACCAGGGGTGCAGTTCGGCGGTGATGGTCAGCTCCGGGCCGCGCAGCCGGGCCCGGCGCAGGGCCGCCTCCACCACGTCCTGCCAGGCGACGATCTCCACGCGGCCCGCCTGATGGCCCGGGTCCGGACGGGACAGCTCCTGGAGGTCGCCGATCAGCGCGGCCAGCTCCGTCATCTGCGCCTTCACCGAGTCGAGCAGCGCCTTGCGGTCGGCAGGGGGGAGGGGCCGCCCGGTGTCCTCGCTGCGGGTCAGCAGCTCGATGTTGGTGCGCAGCGAGGTGAGCGGGGTGCGCAGTTCGTGCCCGGCGTCCGCGATGAGCTGCTGCTGGAGGTCGCGGGAGCTGGCGAGCGCGGACGTCATGGAGTTGAAGGAGCGTGACAGGCGCGCGATCTCGTCCTCCGACTCCTCCTCCACCGGGATGCGGACGCCCAGGTCCTCGGTGCGGGCCACGTGCTCCACGGCCTCGGTGAGCTTGTCGACCGGCCGCAGTCCGGTGCGCGCCACGGCGAGACCCGCGGCGGCCGAGCCGAGCACCCCGATGCCGGACACCAGCAGCAGGATCAGCGCCAGGTCGTTCAGCGTGGACTGGGTGCCCTTCAGCGGCACCGCCACGATGACGGCCGCGTGCGTGCTGGTCAGCGTGGACGGGTCGTTGATGACGAGCGGCAGGGTCAGCACCCGCACGTCGTCGCCGTCCTGGTCGGTGCCGTCGCGGAAGATGCCGCTGGACCCGCTGCCCGCGTTCTCGATCACCTTGCGGTCCGACGCGGTGACCTTCACGCTCCCCACCGAGCTGGGGAACAGGCAGACCGTGCCGTCCTCCTTGACCACCTGCGAGTACGTGTACTGGAAACCGCCCGCGCCGTTGTCGCGGGGCGTGTCCACGCAGTCGGTGAGGGCGCTGCGGATCTCGTCCACCCGCTGCGGCCCCTGCAGCACGGTCGCCTTCTTCAGATCCTCGTCGACCTGCTCGTACAGCTTGCCCTGCACGATGAACCAGCAGGTCACCGACACCGCCGCCACCGCGAACGCCACCGCCGCGGCGACCAGCAGGGACAGCCGCGCCCGGATCGGCAGGGCGCGGAAACGGCGTACGGGTCCGGTCACTCCGCGCCGCCCTGCCGCAGCACGTACCCCACCCCCCGCACCGTGTGCACCAGGCGCGGCTCGCCGCCGGCCTCGGTCTTGCGGCGCAGGTACATGACGTACACGTCCAGCGAGTTGGACGACGGCTCGAAGTCGAAGCCCCAGACCGCCTTGAGGATCTGCTCACGGGTGAGCACCTGGCGCGGGTGCGCCATGAACATCTCCAGCAGGGTGAACTCCGTGCGGGTCAGCTCCACCGGGCGCCCGGCGCGGGTCACCTCCCGCGTGGCCAGGTTCATCGTCAGGTCGGCGAAGGTGAGGACGTCGTCGGTCTCGGCGGACGCGGCCACCGCCGCCGCGTACGAGCTGCGCCGCAGCAGCGCCCTGATCCGCGCGAACAGCTCGTCCAGCTCGAACGGCTTCACCAGGTAGTCGTCCGCCCCCGCGTCCAGCCCCGTCACCCGGTCGCCCACGGTGTCCCGGGCCGTCAGCATCAGGATCGGCGTGGTGTCGCCGGTGGCGCGGATACGGCGGGCGGCGGTCAGCCCGTCCATCCGGGGCATCTGGATGTCGAGGACGAGGAGGTCGGGGTGGTGGGCCGCCGTCTTCTCCAGGGCGTCCACGCCGTCCACGGCCTCCTCTGTGTCGTATCCCTCGAAGGCCAGACTGCGCCGGAGTGCTTCACGCACCGCCGGCTCGTCGTCGACGATCAGGATGCGCTGCGGGGCACGGTCGCCGTCTGCGGGGCTCATCGGGTGGCGGGTCCTTCGTCTGCGCGCCGCGCGGCGGGCGCGGCGGGGGAGGGGACGGGCTGTCGGATCTTCAGCGTCGCACGTTTCCCTGCCCGCGCGTCAGCCGCCCGCACCGGCCCGCAGGTCCGGCAGGTCCGCCTTGACCGTGTTCACCGGGATGGCGAAGCCGAGGCCGACGCTGCCCGCCGTGGACGACTCCGCGCCGCTCGGCGCGTACATCGCGGAGTTGATGCCGATGATGTTGCCGTTCATGTCGATCAGCGCGCCGCCGGAGTTGCCCGGGTTGAGCGAGGCGTCCGTCTGGATCGCCTTGTACGTGGTCGTGGAGCCGCCGGTGTCGCCGTTGAACTCCTGGCCGCCGAACTCGAACGGCCAGCCGCCGCCGCGCTGCCACTGCTGCTGGCCCTGGCTCTCGTCCTTGGACACGGTGACGTCCCGGTCGAGCGCGGAGACGATGCCGCTGGTCACCGTGCCGGTGAGGCCCTCGGGCGAGCCGATCGCGACGACCTGGTCGCCGACCCGCACACCGTCGGAGTCGCCGAGGGTGGCGGCCTTCAGACCCGAGGCGTCCTCCAGCTTGATCAGCGCCAGGTCCTTGCTGCTGTCGGTGCCGACGACGCGGGCGCTGTACGTCTTGCCGTCGTGCGTCCGCACCTGGATCTGCGAGGCGCCGGACACGACGTGGTTGTTGGTGACGACCTCGCCGTCCCCGGTGACGATCACACCGGACCCGGTGGCCGAACCGGACGAGGAGGCGGCCTTGATCTCCACGATGCTGGGGCTGACCGACTTGGCGACCCCGGCGACGGTGCCCTTCATCGACGCCGGCACGACGTCGGTCTCGCCGGCGGAGGACGCGGCGACGCCGGAGGCCGATCCGCCGGTCAGCTCCTGCACGCCGTAGGCGGTGGTCCCGCCGACGGCGGCGGCGACGATGGCGACGGCGACGAGCAGCTTGGCGGGGCCACGGCTCCGCTTGTGCGCGGGGCCGGGAGCGGGGGGAGCGTAGGCCGGCGGCGGCGGCCACTCGGGGTTCACGTGGTGAGGAGGGAGGTTTTCGCTCATGTACCTGAGCGTCCCGCTCGGTGATGAGAGCTACCTGAGGGCGACCTGAGAAGCGCGGCAGAAGTGCGTACGGCTGGCATGAATGCCCTCAGGGGCGCGGGGAACTGCGCGCTCAGCCACGGAGGTCCCGCACCCGGCGTCGGCGGGGTGCCGCTGCGCCCACCCTCCCCCACTCTCGGCTTCGCTCGAGCGGGCGGGAGGTACCCCCATCGCCCTGGGCGTACCTCCCAGGCCCTTAAGGCACTGGGGGAGGCACGACTGCCCGCAGCGGCGGCGTCCCTCAGGGGCGCGGGGAACTGCGCGACCGGCCACAGACGGTCCGCACCCGACGTCGGCGGGCTGCCGCGGCGCCCGCAGCTGGGGCGGCACGCCCCTCAGGGGCGTGGGAAGCTGCGGCTAGGAACAGCCGCAGGACTGGCGCAGGACCAGTCGCGACGGGAACACCTTCAACCGCTCACGGCGGGAGCCGGCCACGCGGAGACCGTCGTCCAGCACCAGATCCACCGCCGCGCGGGCCATCGCAGGCCGGTCCGACGCGACCGTGGTCAGCGGCGGATCGGCGAGCGCCGCCTCCTTGATGTCGTCGAACCCTGCGACCGCCAGCTCCCCCGGCACGTCGATCCGCAGCTCACGCGCGGCACGCAGCACACCGATCGCCTGGTCGTCGGTCGAGCAGAAGATCGCGGGAGGCCGCCGCGGCCCCGACAGAATCTCCAGCGCGACCCGATACGCGTCGTACCGGTTGTACGGGGCCTCGAAAAGGCGCCCCTCCGTGGATATCCCGGCCTCGTCCATCGCGCGCCGCCAGCCCTCGACGTGGTCGGAGACCGGGTCACCGACGGCCGGCGTGTCCGCCGTACCGCCGACACAGGCGACGTACTCGTAGCCGTGCTCCAGCAGATGGCGCACCGCGAGCTGCGCGCCGCCGAGGTCGTCGGTGACGACGGCGACGTCGTCGATGGCCTCCGGCCGCTCGTGCAGCAGCACCACCCGGGCGTCCCACGCCTCGATCTCCGCCGCCGCGAGGTCGTTCAGCGCGTGGCTGACGAGGATCAGCCCGGAGACCCGCATGCCGAGGAAGGCGCGCAGATAGTGGACCTCGCGCTCGCCGATGTAGTCGGAGTTGCCGACCAGCACCATCTTTCCGCGCTCGGACGCGGCCTGTTCCACCGCGTGCGCCATCTCGCCGAAGAACGGCTGGCGGGCGTCCGGCACGATCAGACCTATGAGATCCGTGCGCCGGGACGCCATCGCCTGGGCGACGCGGTCGGGCCGGTACCCCAGCTCCTTGATCGCGGCGAGCACCCGCTCGCGCGTGGCCGGAGCGACCGGCCGGGGTCCGTTGTTGATGACATAACTGACGACCGCGGTCGACGTCCCCGCCAGTCGCGCCACATCATCCCTGGTTACCTTGGCCACGCGCGGAGTCTACGCGGATATATCCCCTGCGGGCAGGGCGTGCCGGAGGTTGTGAACAGCGGAAAAGCGGCTCGTCTGCGCGAACGCGCCGCTCATGCGTGCGACCCTCAGGCCTTCGCCCGCACCCCGTCCGCATCCTGCGCGGCCGTCTCGTCCGCTTCCGCCGCCTTTTGCCGGGCGCCCTTCGCCTTGGCCTCCTCGGCCGCGCGCTCCACCTTCTCCGGCGTAACGAATCGATAACCGACGTTCCGTACGGTGCCGATCAGCGACTCGTGCTCCGGGCCGAGCTTGGCGCGCAGCCGGCGGACGTGCACGTCGACCGTGCGGGTGCCGCCGAAGTAGTCGTAGCCCCAGACCTCCTGCAGCAGCTGGGCGCGGGTGAACACCCGGCCGGGGTGCTGCGCGAGGTACTTGAGCAGCTCGAACTCCTTGAAGGTCAGGTCCAGGACCCGCCCCTTCAGCTTCGCGGAGTACGTCGCCTCGTCCACGGAGAGGTCGCCGTTGCGGATCTCCATCGGGGAGTCGTCGTTGACGATCTGCTGGCGGCCCATCGCGAGCCGCAGCCGCGCCTCGACCTCCGCGGGGCCGGCCGTGTCGAGGAGCACGTCGTCGATGCCCCAGTCCGCGGTGACCGCGGCGAGGCCGCCCTCGGTCACGACCAGGACGAGGGGACAGCCGGGACCGGTGGAGCGCAGCAGCTGGCACAGGCTGCGGACCTGCGGGAGATCGCGGCGGCCGTCGATGAGGATCACGTCGGCGCCGGGGGTGTCCACCAGCGCCGGGCCCTCCGCGGGCGCCACCCGGACGTTGTGCAGGAGCAGACCGAGGGCGGGGAGCACCTCCGTCGACGGCTGGAGCGCGTTGGTCAGAAGCAGCAGGGAACTCATCGGGTCGCCTCACCTGCTCGGATCGTGGCCGCCCGGAACACGGCCGTCCTGCGTTGGTGCACGGTTCGCTCGCCCATAACGTCTGGTTCCTCCTCGGTCCCCGCGAGGACGTTTACGGCATTGCTGCGTGCGTTCGACGGCCCGTACACCTGGCGGTTTCCCGCCTTCGTATACAACGCTTCCGAAAGCACAAAAGGACCCGGGGGCTTCGCTGCCCGAGTCCTCTTCGCAGCAGAATAGCCGACATGGGCACCGATGCGGCAGGTCATGTGGCGCGATCCACCATTCGTCCATATTCCGAGACGCTGAATGTGACACGGGACGGCACGTCAATGCGGACGTTCTTGCGCACGGCGGACGGAGTGGCGATCGATTCCGTATACGAACCGGGATGCGGTGTATACGACCCGCGGAAGGCCGTATACGAACCGGTGGACGAGGGGTCGCGGGAGGGTTCCGGGAATGCGGTCTCCGGTGTTTCGCGCGGGCTCGTTTTCGTGATCGCGCACGGTTTCACCGGGGACGCCGACCGCCCTCACGTGCGACGCGTCGCCCGGGAGTTCGCGCGGTACGGCGCCGTCGTCACGTTCTCCTTCCGCGGGCACGGGCGGTCCGGCGGACGGTCCACCGTCGGCGACCGGGAGGTGCTCGATCTCGCGGCGGCCGTCCGCTGGGCGCGGGAGCTGGGGCACACGCGGGTGGTCACCGTGGGGTTCTCGATGGGCGGGTCGGTGGTGCTGCGGCACGCGGCGCTGGACGGGGGCGGAGTGGACGCCGTCGTCTCGGTGAGCGCGCCCGCGCGGTGGTTCTACCGGGGGACGCCGCCCATGCGGCGGCTGCACTGGCTGGTGACGCGGCCCTCCGGGCGGCTGGTCGGTCGGTACGGGCTGCGTACCCGCATCCACCACCGGCAGTGGGACCCCGTGCCGCTGGCCCCCTTCGAGGCCGTGCCCCGCATCGCGCCGACACCGCTGCTGGTCGTGCACGGAGACCAGGACGCGTACTTCCCCCTCGACCACCCCCGGATGCTGGCGGACGCCGCCGGGGAGCACGGGGAGCTGTGGGTCGAACACGGCATGGGGCACGCCGAGAACGCGGCGCCCGAGCCGCTGTTGCGGAGGATCGGGGACTGGGCGGTCGCCCGGGCGGGCTAGCCTGACCGTGTTCACCGTCAACCGATCGAGGAACCAGCAGATGGCAAAGGTCACGGTGCGGTACTGGGCCGCCGCCAAGGCCGCGGCGGGGGTGGCCGAGGAGCCGTACGAGGCGGACACGCTCGCCGACGCGCTCGCCGCCGTGCGCGAACGGCACCCCGGCGAGTTGGTGCGCGTGCTGCTGAGGTGCTCGTTCCTCGTCGACGGCGATCCCGTGGGCAAGCGCGCGCATGAGACGGTACGGCTGGCCGACGGCGGCACGGTCGAGGTGCTTCCGCCGTTCGCAGGAGGGTGAGGGATGACGAACCAGCCGTACGGCGGGGGTTACGGGTACGGGGGGCACGGGAGCCACGGAGCTCAGGAGCCCCACGCGCCGTACCAGCAGCCGCGGTCGCAGCCGCAGGCGTGGCCCGGGCAGGGGTACGACAACGCGTACGACCCGTACGCGGATCAGCAGCACACGCAGCAGTGGCAGGGGCAGACGTGGGAGACGCAGATGCAGCCGCCGGTGGCGGCGGCTGCTCCTGTGACTCCTGATCCTGTTCAGGTCTCGGAGCCCGCTCCGGGTTCTGGTCAGGTCCCGGAGCCCGCTCCGGTGGCCGCTGGTGAACCGGAGCCGGAGTACGGCCCCGCCACCCTCGCCGGGAACGCCCGGATCACCGACGCGCAGCGCGCCCGCGCCGAGGGGCGGTCGCCGATCATCGAGCCCGGGATGCAGCCCGCGCTGCTGACGGCGGTGCTGGGTCTGCTGCTGGCGGGCGGCGCCGCGCTGGGGACGTACGCGCTGCTCGTGCCGCTGGTGGTGCTGCAGGGCCTGACCGCGGCGGGGTGGTTCCGGCTCAACGGGATGTGGCCGGCGCGGCAGGGCATCGCGCTGGGGTTCCTCGGGGCGCTGGTCGCGGACGCGGCGATGCTGGTCTCGGACCGGTCGCCCGGGGTGATCCTCGGGACGCTGGGTGTGTGGGTGCTGCTGTCGCTGGTGCTGCAGCTGCGGTCGCACGCGGATCCCGATGAGCGGATGTACGGGCTGATGGCGACGGTGGTCGCGGCGGCGCTGGCGATCGCGGCGGGCGGCTACCTCGCGGCGGACGCGGACGCGGTGGTCGTGGGGGCGGTCGCGGTGGCGGCGGCGATGGTCGTACGGGCGCTGCCGATGGGGACGGCGGCGTCGGCGGTGCTCGCGGTGGCGGCGGGCGTCGGGGCGGGGTACGCGGTCGGCGGGATGGCGTCGGAGGGGGCGCTGGTGGGGGCGGGGGCTGCGGTCTGCGCCCTGATCGGCCACAGGGTGGCCGGCTACGACTACCCGTCCCGCTTCGTCCACTTCACGGCGGGAGTCGCGCTGCCTCTGGCGGCGGCGGGCCCGGTGGTCTACACCCTGGGCCGGGTACTGGGCTGAGGCTCGATGCCTGCGGCGCGGGGTTCTGCGCGGTGGGGGCTGGGGTCCGTTGTTCCCCGGACGCCTGCGGCGTGGGGTTCTGTGCGGTGGGGGCTGGGGTCCGGTGCCCCCGACGCCTGCGGCGTGGG